>Ga0208960_1001724_pt1 | contig 11440 bp, 10 predicted proteins | sample GreLakmeON33MSRF_FD_187703 | JGI IMG/M metagenome (GOLD analysis project Ga0208960, IMG submission 187703) | Freshwater lentic microbial communities from great Laurentian Lakes, MI, USA - Great Lakes metaG ON33MSRF (SPAdes) | ecosystem: Environmental > Aquatic > Freshwater > Lake | place: Great...
TTCATCCAAGCGCAGTGCCGAGAAGAAATCATGACCCCCAATGGGAGTCAGGTGCGCATCACAGAAGTTGGTCCTCGTGATGGATTGCAAAACGAATCTTTGCGCATTCCAACTGCAATCAAGATTCAATTCGTCGATCAACTCTCCGCTGCGGGATTTCCAGAGATCGAAGTGACCAGCTTTGTCAGCGCAAAGTGGGTTCCGCAACTTGGTGATGCATCTGAAGTCATGCGCGGTATCACGCGTCGCACTGGAACGATCTATTCGGCGCTTGTGCCAAACGAACGAGGGCTCGACGATGCGCTCGAAGCACGCGTCGACAAAGTTTCGGTCTTTGTCTCTGCGACCGAGGGATTCAGCAAGCACAATACAAATGGATCGGTGGATGAAGTGCTTGCGCGAATCGCCCCCGTTGTGTCGCGTGCGAAAGCGAATGGAAAATCCGTGCGCGGATATGTCAGTTGCATCGTTGGATGTCCATATGACGGTCCAGTCGATCCTGCGCAAGTCGTTGCAGTGTGCGCACGACTTCTAGAAATGGGTGTCGACGAAATCGATCTTGGCGACACGATTGGCGCCGCGGATGCAGATTCGATCTCGCGGCTTTATCAAGCCGTTGCAAAAATAATCGAACCAAACAAGACGACTCTGCATTTACACGACACGCACGGTCAAGCGATCGCATGCGCCTTGCGTGCTTTAGAAATTGGCGTTCGGTCTTTCGATTCGAGCGTCGCTGGATTGGGTGGTTGTCCATATGCGCCCGGCTCAGCGGGAAATGTCGCAACAGAAACATTGGTGCGTGCGATTGTCAGCGCAGGCTTCGACACAAACATCGACATTCAACGCGCATCAGATGCAGGTCTTTGGATGCGCCAACAACTTGTTTCGACGCGCGAGTCAAGCACATAACGGCCTCCGCGGTGACGGATCGCGCGCAATTCAACAGAAAGTTCGGTGGCAGAATCGTCAATCAACACGGCGCGCGGCGATGATGGAAATGTAAATCCACCAGTGTTTATGACATGTCTTCGCGTACTGGTGGGGGTGGCACCAACAAGCCACGATCCTGCGCGGTGCGAGTGTCCGCAGACCAACAGTTTCGCTGCAGGACGAAATCGATCTACAAAGTGTGCAGCTTCACGTGGATAATTTCTCCACCATGCGAGAACTTTCGCCACTCGAAATGGATTGAGCCCAATGGAAATCAGCGCAGTCGGCTCTGTGTATGTCACGGGTTCATTCCACTGCGACATCGATGCTTCACCTGCGGCGGCGAGAAAACCTTCGAGCGTTTTTTCATTTCGCTCGCGCGCTGCAAACAGAGTTCGGCTGATGATCTTGTGCGCTGGTGTCCACGGCAACATCGAATCGCTGAATGCGTGACCATGCGTCACCAAGATTGCGCCGTCAAAGAGATCGACAAAGTCCAATTGCGCGGGGTCATAATCGTGATTGCCATTGATGCGCGTCACCGAAACGCCGCAGCGCGCAGCAAGATTCAAAGTCGCATCGAGCAATTTCAGCGCTTGTTCGCGGTGATGAATGTGGTGAATATCAGCAATGTCACCATTCAAAATGACACGGTCGCTCGCTTGAAAAAGGGGGGCGAGTGTTTCTGGCGTTCGTGGCGGTCGACCGCAGGGAACATCGGGCAGTCCAAGGTGCAGATCAGATAAAATCAGGGTTCGCGGCATTGGGGAGGGCGTTGGGACTGGTCAGGGCTTGGCATTCGGCGAAGGATCGGATACCCTATCCGACTCGCTGCTTCCAGATGTTCTGGAAGCCCCCTCAATGGGGTCCGTGGCGAACTTCTTGGTGCGAAACCGCATAAGCCCAAGACGGAAGGATTCGCGGTCGGCGCATTGCGCCGTGGAAAGAAAACATGTCTCAATTTCAAGCACCTCCTCCTCCAGTCATTCGCCGCCAAAAAGATGCAAAGGGTCGTCTCTTCATCGATTACAAGCAGGTGGATGAACTTCGCCGTGCGATGACCCAAAACGGAAAACTTCTTTCGCGAAAGCGTTTGGAGATGTCCGCTGGAGATCAGTCGATGCTTGGACAGGCTGTCAAGCGCGCGCGATTTATGGCGCTTCTGCCTTTCACGAACGCCGCAAACTGATCGGTCGTTTGATCGACTTGATTCGATCGACAATCCACTTGATTGCATTCTCGATTCGACGCGATGTCGATCGCAGATATTCTTTGATGCGAATCCCCACGATTCGCAGGCGAATTCGGCGCAGTCCATGATCTGCAGGTTGCAATTTCAATCCACGAGCAATCGCTGCAGATGATCTGCGAAGTTCTCCATGGGTCATCGCATCAAGAGCGATATTGTGCAGAGTCTCCATGCAATTTCTGTTCATCGCAAGCATTCGACGTGTCGTGCGACGCGCTCCAACACGATCTCCTGATTCGAACTGAGCCCGCGCGAGTCTGCGCACAAGTCGTTCGTCCTTTGGATGTCGATTTAGCGAAGCGGAGAGAATTCGAATTGCCACCGCTGGTCGGCCGCATTCAATTGCAGTTCCTGCAGCGCCCAGTGCAATTGACGCATCTTCAACGATGGGGGAATTGGCTGGAATAATTGCGCGTGCAAAGAGTTCTTCAAGATGTCGCCCTGCCTCGTTGCGCAAGTTCAAGCGCGAAAGGGCTTCCACCAAGCGCAATCGTACGGCGGTGTCGGTTACGCCAAGGGTGATCACAAGCGAATATGCAGCGCGCGCTTCGTCCAATCGACCTGCGCGCAGAGAGATATCGCCAAGTCGAATATGCGCAGCATGATTCGCAGGCTCGAGTTCGATGATTCGTCGATATTTTTCTTCGGCTTCAACGGTGCGTCCTAATCCTTCAAGCGTGCGACCAAGTGCAAGCAATGTGCCCGAATCGCCTGGTTGTTCGCGCAGTGCTTGCATCAAGACTTGATGCGCGGATTCCAATTGTCCTGCTCGAAGAAAGACGATTCCAAGACGAGTCTTTACTGCAACGAGTTTTGGATTCTGCGACATCGCTTCGCGATAACACCAGATCGACCGCTCAAACTTTCCTTGATGCGCAAGAACATTCGCCATCTCGACCAAACACAAAGGCATTTCAGTCAAATATTGTTGTGCAAGAAAATACACAGACTCGGCTTCATCAAATCGATTCAGCATTCCAAGCGCCATGATTCTCATCGAATATCCTGGTTCGAGTTTGGAATCGATCTTTGACACGCGCTCGCAATATCGAACGCATTGATCAGGGTGTCCTGTGCGAATCGATCCTTGCGCTGCGCCAAGAAGCGCGTGTGCATGATTTGGAAGAAGTTCGATCGCGCGCTCATAGGAAGCAAGCGCTTCGGGATGTCGACCCAGCGCATCAAGTGTCACGGCAAGATTGTGATGCCACTCGCCACGATCTGGTTCGGTCGCAAGCGCGCGCCGAAGTTGGGTCGCAGCTTCTTCAAGTTTTCCAGATTGGAACAAACCTCGCGCGCGTTCAACGCGAGCTTCTGCACTTGTCCATTCGCCAGAATCGTCTGCCATAGGTGATCTTCAATTCTAGTATCGACCGCATTGGATGCGGGCACAAAAAGAACTCATTTTCTACCGTTATCGTCCAACTTTGATGGAGATAGAAGTGGAAAAACCGTTGAAAAATCACCAGACACAACGATTTTTTAATAAACCTCAAGCATGCACCGATGCGTTGGCCGCACTCGGCGCTTGATCTGCTCGGTGGTCCACTCGGAGGGTGCAATGGCGGCGATCTCCTCGTGCACTGTCAGATATTGTCCGCCAAGTCCAGCAATTGCGAGCGCCTTGAAAATCCCAACCTGCATTCCCGCCAAGCCACATGCGTAGATGAGAGTTCGATTGGATTCCAAGAGCGGTCTGAAGTAATCCAAACGCGCGTCTACATAATGATGCGTGTGCGGTCCGTGTCCAGGCTGTTGGAGTGGTTCACGACTGATGACTGTGTGATAAGTAAAATTCGGATGCGTGCTTGCAAGATCGCGCAACCAGCTGTCGTAGAGCAAGTCGGTTCGATACGGAGCGCCCATCACCAGATGAATTTTGCTTTGGCATGGGCCCGACCACTTCGCGTGAGCGGGCGAGCCGGCGGGAGGCCCAACAAGCAACTCGTGAATCATTCCACGGAATGGAGCGATGCCTGTTCCTGTTGCCATAAAAATATAATCATGATCTGAATGATTGACAGGCAGAACAAATCGTTTTCCGTTGGGGCCAGAGACGAGAATTTCGCTGCCTACGGATTGATCGCAGAGCCAATTGCTGCAAACTCCCAAGATGAGCGGATGACCGTCAGATCGCATTGGGTCATTTTCGTCGGGGATTTCTTCAATTGTTCGTTTGCAGGTCGTTGAAATGATCCGCCCGAATCCATCTTCGCCATAGGAAGGACTTGCGATCGAATAGAGGCGCACTTTATTGGGTCGCCCTTTGCTATCAACCCCTGGCACGACGACGCCGAATGATTGACCAGCCAAGAACGTTCCTTCGAGCGGGGTTCCCGCAAGGTCGATGCCAATGTGACGCACAAAACTTGCGGATTTCCCGCGGATACAGGAATCGCTCGACGCTATGTGCGCAACAACTGGCGCGCCGGGCAGGACGACGTGCATTTTTGCTTCGGGAAGGAGTGGGTCGTTGAGGTGGACTGTCATCGAATCACAATCGTAGGAAGTTCCAAAGAACTGGGAGAGAACAAGAATGAAGAATGCAAGAACTCGGGAAGAAATTGTAAGCCCGCAGGGGTCGAACCGCCGAAATATGTTGCACGAAGTGGCGCGAGTTGCCGCCACGAACGCCTCCTTGACACGCCGTGCGTCAAATGGGGTATCCGATGAAACGCACGACGCGATCAAGGAGGATCGCCATGGACAAGTTCGTCATTCAAGGTGGTCAACGACTTTCTGGGCGGATCCGAGTGGAAGGTGCGAAGAATGCTGCATTGCCGTTGATGGCAACTTGCCTTCTGACCAATGAACCAGTCACACTGACCAATGTCGCAAGTCTGGCGGACATCGCCAATATGCGGCGGTTGCTCAACACGCTCGGCGTCGATGTTCATCTCGGCGATGATCGGGTGACGATGGAAACGAAAGATCCAAATTCCATCGAGGCGCCATACGAACAAGTCCGAACGATGCGCGCTTCGATTTGCGTGCTTGGGCCAATGCTCGCTCGCCGCAAGAAAGCAATCATCTCGATGCCGGGAGGATGTGCGTTTGGTGATCGACCAGTCGATCTTCATTTGCGCGGTCTGGAAAAACTTGGCGCGAAGATTGAACTGCGCAATGGAAACATTCACGCGAGTGCCGATCGTCTTCGCGGCGCAACGGTTTTCCTTGGCGGTCCATACGGATCGACAGTCTTGGGAACTGCCAATGTGATGAGCGCCGCAACTTTGGCGCTTGGAAGAACAGTCATTGAAAGTGCTGCGTGCGAGCCAGAAGTTGTGGATCTCGCCGACATGCTGATTTCGATGGGCGCAAAAATTCGCGGTGCAGGTGGTCCACGCATCATCATCGATGGAGTGGACGAACTCGGCGGAACAAGTCACCGCGTTATGCCCGATCGAATCGTGGCGGGAACATACGCAATCGCAGCAGCGATCACCAATGGTGAGATCATTATTGATGATTTTCCCTACGATTCTCTGCTTGCCGTGGTCGATCGGCTTGGACTGATCGGCGTCGATATTCAGAAAATCACTCCCGATGCAGACGAGCGTTGTTGCACAGTTCGAGTGACCAGTCAAAGACATCTCAATCCAACGGTCATCACCACGCAACCGCATCCAGGATTTCCAACGGATCTTCAGGCGCAATTTATGGCGCTGCTCTGCAATGCGACTGGCAATTCCGTGATCACTGAAAAAATCTATCCCGAGCGATTTATGCACGTCGCGGAATTGCTTCGTATGGGAGCGCAACTCCTTCGACATGGTCCAACTGTTGTCGTGACTGGAGTTCCTCGTCTTGTTGGTGCAGAAGTCATGGCGAGCGATCTGCGCGCATCGGCCAGTCTTGTGTTGGCGGGTCTTGCAGCAGAAGGCGAAACCACTGTCAACCGTGTCTATCACCTTGACCGCGGATATCAACGCATGGAAGAAACGCTGCGAAGTCTTGGAGCGAAGATCGAACGCGTCAGCGACAAACCTGCAAATGCGGACGCATCAACCGTGCGTGGCGCTGGCATGGCTGCGGGCGCTGCTCAATCGATGCAAGAAGAGGGCTGACGCAACCGAGACGTTCAGGCTTGGTCGGTCGCTTGATTCCATTAATGCGTTTGGATTTGCCATTGGAATGACCGAGGTTGCATCGCACATTGCGCGAATCTCTGCAGAAACTCCCGCTCCTTCAGAACCCAGAATCACTGCAATTCTTCGCGCATTTTTGATCGCGGGCAATTGAAAAACCTCGTCGATTGGCACAGCGTCAGTCGTGTCCTCCGCAGCGATCAATGCAAAGCCGTGATCACTTCGCAGTCGCGCAAGATCGCCGAGGATGTCATTCGATTCTGCCCACGGAACTGTAAACACACGTCCAGAAGAAACTCGAATCACTTTGCGATGCAAAGGGTCTGATGATCCGCCCGCAAGCAGTACTCCAACGCCGCCGAACGATCCTGCAGCTCGAAAAATTGCGCCGATGTTGTCGGTCAGAACAACGCCAGAAGTGATCAGTAGATTTTCCGACTTCGCAAGAACCGCAAGCATTGCTTCAGTTGTGGTCTCGCTTGGCCGAAATCCCAGCGCCAAAGCGCCCTTGTGCATTTTGTATCCAGCGAGTCGTGTCATGCATGTTTCGTCTGCGAGATAGAGCGGTATTTTCGGTTGGGCATTCTTCGAATCTTCACCAAGAAGTTCGCGCAAGACATCGTCCAAAGATTCTGCGGCGGCGGGGGTGAGCAACAACGAGTGCAGCGCGACTCTTGGCGCTGTGGGTGCGGCGCGTTTGTGCGCGAGCAGCGCATACAAAAAACGCCGCACAACACGAGGGCTTTCAACGCAAAAGAGCTCATCGCGACCTCGTAGGTCCGCGTCACGAACGCCACGAAAAGAAATGATTCGCGGATCCATCTCGTCCGCGATGCAGATCGCGTCGGCGCGCATGATCAGGGTTTCGCTGGCCCAAGCAAGCGATTGAGGAGTTCTTGAGAGGCCGTATTTTGATTCGCACCAGCTCGTGTGATCCACTGATTGAGCAACTCGATGAGTTCTGGATATCGAACTGCAAGCTTCGGGTCTTGTTCGAGAAGTTCACGAGTGAAGCCAATCGCAAGATTCAATTCGGTGGTACTGCGGACAAGTTCAAGTGCAATCTTTTTGAATTGAGCTTGCTCGCTTTTGTCTTCGAATGTGCCCCCCAAGAGTGTCCACGGCATCAATGTAATTTCGCGAACGGTGCGATTGAGTTGCACGCCGGCGATTTGCATATCAGCCTTCGCACTCCCAAGCGTATCTTTGGCATCTTGCAACATAGCCATCGTCGATTCATAATTTCGTTCGATGATGGCACAGTCTTTCTTGAATCGGTCAATGAGATCGGCGAGCGGGGGCAGGATTTCATCGTTCCATCGCGTTTTGAGAGTCGCGATCAATTCGCCACTTGTTGAGAGGTTGGACTTGATTCGATCAAATGCTGGTTGGAGTTTTTCTGTATCGAGAACTTTCCCTGATGCAAAGAGCGCAAAGATTTCCTCAGATTTGGCCGATGCCATGTCATATCCATCCTTGATCGAATTCCCTTGCGCACGCCAAATGTCCCAGTCTGCGTTGAATGTTGTCTTGACTGCATCCAAATTATCTGCGCCAGTCTGTAGTCGTGCCTTCAAATCCGTAGTTGGAGAACCGAGGCTGAATTCCGTGATCGTCTTGTAAGAATCGATGATCTCTGCGGCGCGTTGAGGTCCAAACAATAGCGCAAGAGAGGATTGACTTGGAGTGACACGCAGCATGTCATCATCCGGCTCAGTGTTCAAAGAAAAAGATCCAGAACTTGATGGCAGTTGGATAATCAAATTCACACCTGCGCCAATGGGAGATTGCTGCACTGAAATCGTGGCGGTTCGAGGTATGTACATTTCGGCGAGCGTCAAGCACTCCGCACGAAAATAAGGAGGACGTCCATCAACTCCTGGCTTGAAAGTGACAGATTGAACTGTGCCAACATTCAATCCACCCAAGAGAATTGGTGTTCCGCGCTTGATCCCATTGACCCCGCCGTCGAAGGGAAACTGGACAGCACTCGAACTCATCTTTGGCCCAGTGATCGATGGGATGCTGACGAACGCAGCGAACAAAATTGCAATGCCAAAGATGACGAAAGCGCCAGTGCGAATGTCATGTCCCGTTGTGTGTCCCTGAGAGCGCATCGCTGTCACGGATTATTTCGCCTTTGATTCGCCGGCAGGCTCGGGCGACATCAGGACATTGTTCAACTGTTGTTGAGCCAATTCATATTTGGCAAGCGCATCAAGCACCATTGTCTGCACGGCTTCGCGGAAGTTGACATCTGCTTCATAGCGACCTGGATCGCGTTCGATGACGAGTCGCAGAGAATCTCCAGCCGAGCGAAGATCGCCAGCGGCCATCGCAAAGCTTCGAGCGGATTCGTAGAGATTTTCATGAGCGATCTGATCACTGTTTGGCTGGTAGAGAATCTTCCATGGACTGCGTCGGATTTCCATCGAAGACAGCTTCAACTGCGCAGCGGTCGTGCGAAGATTTGAAAGCATCTCGGCGATATCAGGTGAACGCTCAAGCAACAGAGTGTGCACGATTTCAACAGACTTTCCGAAACTGTCTACCGACGCCTCTGCATGTCGCAAGGCGCTGTCAAGAAGCGGAACGGTCTCTTGATTCAAATGGTTCAGAGCGTCTTTTGCAATCAATGCAGAACTATCGAGATTCGCAATTGTTGAGTCGATCTTTGGTCCATTGCGCACGAGAATTTGCTGTGCATCGGTCAGCGAAGAATCGAGTTTCTGCATCGAAGTCTGAGCGGAAGTCAAAGCCGTTGAGATCTTCGTTCTCCAATCGCTGTAATCCGTTCGGATGTCGCCCAAGACAGTTCCTGCATTGTCCAAGATGGGAACGATTTTTGTTTGATAATCACTTGGGACGCTTTCGAGAAACTTGCTGAAGGTGACGAAGTTGTCGATGATTTCATTCGCCTTCGTGGCGTTGTATGGCCCGAGCAACGATGCCAAGACGCCACTACTTTGTTGCGCTTGGATTTCGGAGCCTGCAGGAAGAGGATCTCCTTCAGATCCCAGCGCTACGAAATTGAGCGTTGCGGTCGATCCCAAGAGTGTCAGGATTCTCAGGACTTTCGCATCCTTAAAAACCTTGACATCTTCATCCATGACGATGTTTGCGTTGATCGCTTTCAGTTCCTTCTGATCTCCAATGACGGGCACGATATTCACCACTCGTCCACGGGGGAGGCCACCGATTTGCACGGCCGAACCTTCGCTGAGTCCGTTGATTCCATCTTCAACATTGAAAACCACGACATAGGGCGTTACTTTTTCAAACAAATTCAGTTTGGCCAGCGTGACGCCGACGAATGCGAAGAGCGCAATTCCGCTCAGTAAGAAAAAACCAGTTTTGATTGCAGGCCCATTCATAGAAGTTCAGAATACCTTTATCCGCCTATTGCGGTTGGCAAGGAGATCAACTTCCGACGAGTGCTTCGTTGGTGGGAAATCGTTTCAGGGCGGCGAGAAGTTGTTCGATTTGCACGTGCGGCGGCATGGAAATCAGGCGTCGTCGCAGAGCCGTGATGGTCTTCAGTTCATGTTCGGTCAGCATCAGATGCTCTTTACGAGTTCCGCTTGCCGCCAGATTGATCGCAGGGAAGAGTCGTTTTTCGGCGATGGATCGATCGAGAATCAATTCCATATTTCCCGTTCCCTTGAATTCTTCGAAGATGATTTGATCGGCGCGGCTTCCAGTGTCGATCAAGCAGCTTGCAATGATCGTCAGCGATCCACCTTCTTCTGCTCGACGCGCTGCGCCGAAGAGTTGCTTTGGAATTTCCAGTGCGCGCGAATCAAGTCCACCTGACATCGTGCGTCCGCCAGAACCATATTTGCGCGAGTTGTTGAACGCTCTTCCAAGTCGAGTGATCGAATCCAGCAGCACCACGACATTTCGCCCAGCTTCGACCATGCGTCGCGCGCGTTCAATCGCCAGAATTCCAAGTGCGGTGTGTCGTTCGACATCTTGATCGTTGCTCGAGGCCAAGACTTGCGCGGGAACATTGCGTTTGAAGTCGGTGACTTCTTCTGGACGCTCGTCGATCAACAGCGCGATCAATTCGACATCAGGATGATTGTGCTTGATGCCATAAGCAAGGTTCTGAAGCAGAATGGTTTTTCCAGCCTTTGGCGGCGCAACGATCAATCCGCGCGTGCCGAATCCGATCGGGCAGAAGAGGTCGATCAATCTGCACGCGGGCGGGCATCCTGGATATTCCAGTGTCAATCTTGGCGCGGGGTCGAGCGCGGTCAGTTCTGAGAATGGCTTTCGCTGCGAGAAAGATTCGGGGGTCATTCCCTCGATTTCCACCAGCCGCTCGACCATTTGGCGAACATGTCGACCGCGTCGAGTTTTCGTTTCGACCTCGACCACTTCTGCGACAACGCTCATGCATGGGCGAAGTGCGAATGTGTTTGCAAATGATGACGGCATGACTGGGTCGTTGGGACTTTCGACCAAGCCATCGTTGAACTGTCTTATTCGACCCTCAGGACCAGAGGCCCATTCAAGGATCCCGCGAACTGTACTCATGTGTGTGTCGACCGAGACGAAATGTCCTGCAGGTCGACCCGTCGAGTAGAGCAGTTTGTAGTTTGAATGTCAAGGGATACGAAGTGCGCGGTTTTGCGGGCGAGATTCAACCGCGAAAGGGCGATTTTTGCCCGCAAACGAAGAGTGTGTAAAGGTTTTCAACTTCGATCAACTTTGATTGGACTTTTGGCTGTGTTGTGCCAAACTCTTTATATTCGATTTAGTAATCGCCATCTCTGTCTCGTATAGATGTTTGTCAATAGATCACCTAATCACAAACTTCAGGAGACAACAATATGAAACTTATGACTGCAGCAGGGATAATCGCTTGCGCCGCAGCGTTGATGTTTGCTCCCCTGAATCAACAAGCAAACGCGCAGTGTCTCGCAGATGTGAATCACGATCACTCTGTTGATGGAACAGACCTGACAGTCATCTTGAGTACATGGGGCACCAACGGAGGATCCGCTGGAGGCGACATCAATGGCGATGGAACTGTCAACGGAATCGATCTCGCATCCGTTTTGTCAGGGTGGGGAGCCTGCCCATTTCAATCATGGGCAACTGTGTTGGAGTGGGCGCCAAATCCGACGGTTGTGACCGATGCAAATCTTCGTGCTGCGATTGTGGC
>Ga0208960_1001725_pt1 | contig 11430 bp, 7 predicted proteins | sample GreLakmeON33MSRF_FD_187703 | JGI IMG/M metagenome (GOLD analysis project Ga0208960, IMG submission 187703) | Freshwater lentic microbial communities from great Laurentian Lakes, MI, USA - Great Lakes metaG ON33MSRF (SPAdes) | ecosystem: Environmental > Aquatic > Freshwater > Lake | place: Great...
GCTTTTTTCCAATATTTCATGGCGTTTTCTGCATTTCCGTTGCGAAAGTAAGCATCTCCAATGTGCTCTAAAATAGTGCCGTTATTTTCTCCGCCATGTTGTTCTGCCTTGTGCAGCCATGCAAGCGCTTCGCTGTATTTTTGTTGTTCGTACAAGATCCAGCCATACGTGTCTTCAAACGATGCGTTTTCGGGTGACAATTCGTTAGATAGTTTCGACATCTCTGCTGCTTTTGCCAATTGTTCTTTGCGCAATGATAGGTAGTAAGAATAATTGTTGAGCACATAGAAATTTTTAGGGTCGAGTTCTATCGCATTATCATAATTTTCATCAGATTTTGAATACATTTTTTTTGTGTTGTACAAATCCCCCAAGTACGAGTAAAATTCGGCTTTAAAGACCTTGTTTCCTTCTATCAATTTAACGCCACTTTCAAGAGCTTCAATCGCATCATCGTTCCTTTTTAGTTGCATGGCCGCTGCGCCTTTGTACCAATACAATTCGGCTTGAATAGGAAACAACTCTAGCGCTTTATTGGCCTCATCAAACATGTTTTGATAGTCTTTCATTTGCGCATCAACCTCTAAAATTTGGCGCCAAATTAAATACTTATCACCTTGTAAGTCTAATGCCTTTCTGTATTCGGCCCGGGCCTTTTCGAAGTCATTATCGCGGTAGTAGTAATCGCCCAAAAGTGTAATGGCTACAGCTTCGTTAGGATGCGTTTGATTTACCACATATAGCAAATGATAAATTTCTTTGTTTAGCGCGGTATCATTTTTAGAAATGCTGTAATATTTCAATAGAATTTCTACTTTGCTGTCAACACTCATTTCATTACAAAAAAATGCTTTTTCTAGTTGACTGAAAGCTTTAGCTCTTTCGTTTTGTGTGCGGTAAAAATCGTAGAGAGAGAGGCGACCCTGCGTTAAACAACCGTTTACATTTACTGCATCTTCATAAATCTTCACAGCTTCTTCATCGCGTTTGAGGTAGTGGTAGTAATCGGCCAGTAGAATCAAATATTTTGTTTCTTTAGGAAAGTGATTAATGAGTTTTTGTAATTCATTAATAGCTTCTGTTTGCTTGTTTAAGCGCGTGTAAAGCGAATGTTTTTGTATAGAGGTTTCTGCTTTTATACCCGATTTTTGTTCGGCGGCATTATAGGTATCTATTGCTTTTTCGTAGTTTCTGTTTTCAATGTGTGTTTGCGCTAGATCGTAGTAATTTTGTAGTTCGGTAGTTTCTACCTTCAATATTTTTTCGTAGGCCCAAATGCTTTCGTCGTACATTTTTTGTTCGCGGGTTAATTCGGCATAGAAATGTAAAATCCATTTGTTTTCGCCATCGTATTTTAGCGCTTTTTTAAGCAAACGAAGAGCATCAGATGTATTGTTGGCTTCATCGGCCATGATGGCCATTTCGTAGTAACAGGTAGCGCAAGCATTGTCGATTTTTAAAGCACTTTCGAAATTCGCTTTTGCTTTGTCGTTTTGGTGTAAAATCTGACACCTTTTGGCTTCTACGAAGTGGTAGTTGAATTTGAAATCGTCGTCGGGAGAGAGCTTCTTTCCATCACTGGCGCTAAGCAACTGCTTGTTTTTACATGAAGCAAAAACAAGCAGCACTAAAGCTATCGCTAAACGCCATTGCATCAATTTTAATTCTCTGTGTTATAGTCGCCCACGCTCAATTCACGCGCTGCTCCTGTAATTTCAGCATAATTACCTACCATAGAATTTTTAATATTCGAATTAGAAATTTTGGTATTTTTTTGTACGATGCTGTTGCTAATAACGGTAGAAGTGATTTTGGTATTGTCTCCGATAGAGGCGTGCGGACCCACCACTGAATTTACCAGCTCTACGCCATTGCCAATGTAACATGGCTCGATGATTACTGAGTTTACAATTTTGAATGAACCTTTCAATGATGCGTCACCTTTTTTGAATTCTAAAACTCTTTGATTCGCATTAACTGTTGCATTTTTGTTACCACAATCTAACCACTCATCAACAGCGCCTGGAGTGAATTTCACGCCTTTTTGTTTCATTGTTTCAAGGGCGTTGGTCAATTGAAATTCTCCTTTGTCTTTTAAATCGTTATCGATTAAGTATTGCATTTCTTTTCTCAGCATTTCACCATCTTTCACATAGTAAATACCAATGATAGCCAAGTCGCTCACAAAAGTGTCTGGTTTTTCTACGAAGTCGGTGATGTGGTTATTTGCATCAATTTTCACAACGCCATAAGCCCGCGGATCTTCTACTTTATGCACCCAAATAATTCCATCGGCAGCATCATCTAAAGTGAAATTTGCTTTAAACAAAGTATCGGCAAAAGCCACAATGGTTTTACCCACTAAAAGCTCTTGCGCGCAAAGAATAGCGTGCGCTGTACCTAAAGCTTCTTTTTGGTAAAAGATTTTTCCTTTAGCGCCCAAGCTCTCGGCAATAGCGATTAATTCTTTTTCAACTTCTTTACCGAAGTCGCCAATAACGAAACCAATTTCGTCAACTTTTTCTTTGCAAACACCTACAAGGTCTTCAACTAAACTTTTAACGATTGATTTTCCTGCAACAGGAATCAAAGGTTTGGGAGTGGTAAGTGTATGAGGTCTCATTCTTTTCCCCATACCTGCCATTGGAACGATAATTTTCATGCGGTCGATTTTTATATAATTTATTTAACTCCTGTACTTCCGAAACCACCAGCGCCTCTATCGGTGTTTTCTAATTCTGAACTCTCATCCCACGCCATTTGTTTGAACTCGGCAACAACCATTTGTGCTATGCGCTCTCCGTCTTCTACTGCAAAATCTTGTGCCGATAAGTTCACCAACAAAACGCCAATTTCTCCGCGATAATCGGCATCAATGGTGCCCGGAGAATTTAAAACTGTAATTCCTTTTTTGAAGGCTAGGCCGCTGCGCGGGCGAATTTGTGCTTCACAATTTTGCGGCAGTTGAATGAACAATCCTGTTGGAATCAAAGCTCTTTCGAGTGGTTTTAAAACAACAGGTTTTTCCAAGTTTGCGCGAAGATCCATGCCTGCCGAAAACAATGTTTCGTATTTGGGTAAACCGTGCTTCGATTTATTAATCACTTTCACTTTCGTCATTCTCGTAAATATTGGTCTTCTAAGGTATAATTTTTTTCGCTTTTTCTAAAATGTAAGCCAGTGCTATATATCCTGCAAACAGAATACTTGAAATAGAATATCTAAGCACCGTGTCAAGGTGTGAGGTTATAAACATATCAATTGCTACAAGTGCCATCGCCAAAGCCAAATAGAATAAGATGCGTTTTACCGGATAGTTGATAGGATAATATTTTTGGCCTAGATAATACGAAATAATCACCATTGCCAAGTAACACGTAAAGTTGGTAATGGCGCAACCCAAGTAGCCTTTGCCTGGTATTAGCTTTTCAAAAAACGGAATCAACAAGAAATTTCCTACCAACGTAATCACGCTTCCGAAGGAGGAGATGAGTCCGCCAAAATAGGTTTTGTTGCTCAATTTGTACCAGTTACTCAAGCTGTAGTAAATACCGTAAAAGATAGAGCCCATCATGATTAGCGGCAATACGAACAAGCCCTCTTTAAATTCTTCTTTACCCAAAAGAGTAGTTAACAAAAGCTCGGCGCCCAGCATAATTCCTAAAAAGCCAATACAGGTAATTAGGGTGAAATATTTGGCTACATCTGCAAAAGTTTTTTTAGCATCTAAGTCTTGGCTTTTCTTAAAGAAGAAGGGTTCTGCAGCGTATTGATATGCTTGAATAAACAGCGTAATCATGATAGACAATTTGAAAATAGCGCCGTAAATTCCAATTTCATGTAAGGCTAATTTTTCGGGTAACAGGTAGTTGGTTACCAATTTATCAAAATGCTGATTTACCGCTCCAGCCAAGCCAACAAACAGCATTGGTGCTGAGTAAGGAATTAATTTTTTCCAAAGAGGCACATCAAATTTCCAGCGATGATTTACAATTTCGGGAAGCAATAAAACAAGCGTTACTATGCTGGCGATTAGATTGGAAATAAAAACATAGCGAACCCCAACATGAGGTGTGTACACTGTGTAAATAATATTGTTGAGCCATTCGTAGTTGTATTCATTAGTTAAGTATGGACAAAGCACATAAAAAAAGAAGTTGAGGAAGATATTTACACCTAAGGAGAACAAGCGTATGAAGGCGAACTTTTTGGCTTTTTCTTTCATTCGTAAACCTGCAAAAGGGATAGCTGTGAGCGCATCGATACCTACAATAATTCCCAAATACATGATGAATTCACGGTGGTCGGGATATTTCATAGCATTGGCAATATCTTGCGAAAAATAGAGGATGACCGCTACCAGCAAAACAGAAGAAAACAGAACGGAAATAAAGGCGGTAGAATAAACATCATCTTTGCGGTCTTCGTGTGAGGTGGCGTAGCGGAAAAATCCGGTTTCTAAACCGTAAGTAAAAAAGATAATCATCATAGCCACCCAGGAGTAGGTGTTGGTGATTACGCCAAATTGTTCAACAGAGAAAACGCGTGCAAATAGCGGGGTGAGCAACAGGTAATTGGCCATTCTGCCCAATATGCTACTTAAGCCGTAAACGGCAGTTTGTCCGAGTAATTTTTTAATGGCACTCATTACGAGCGAAGTTACTCAAAAGGCAAGGGCAAGGGACACGAAAGAGTGAAGAGATATTAAAAATGAGATGTTTGTATTGTAGGGGCGACAAATTTTTAGCCCCTGCTAGAATTCTGCTTTTCTTTTTTCTAAAAATGCTGTTGTTCCTTCGCTAAAATCTTTGGTGCCGAAGCATTCGCCGAAGAGTTTTATTTCTTCAGCTAAACCGTTTGTTCCATCAGTGTAATTGGCATTTACAGCTTTTATGGCTGAGGTGAGAGCCATTGGAGAATTTTTCATTATTTTTTTTGCGATGTCACCAGCTTTTGTGAGTAATTCTGCTGATGGAACAACGTGATTTACCAAACCGTAATGCAACGCAATTTTAGCGTCAATCATTTCGGCGGTGAGAATCATTTCCATCGCTTTTGATTTGCCAATTAATTGCGGCAAACGCTGTGTGCCGCCGTAGCCAGGAATCACACCTAAGCCAACTTCGGGTAAGCCCATTCGTGCGTTTTCAGATGCAATTCTTATGTGACAAGCCATTGCTAATTCCAATCCTCCACCCAATGCAAATCCATTGATGGCAGCGATGACAGGTTTTGACAAGTTGGCCACTTTATCGAATAACAATTCATGACCTTTGGCGCTCAATTGTTTTCCTTGCTCGGTAGAGAATTGTGCGAATTCTTTGATGTCGGCACCAGCAACGAAAGCTTTTTCACCAGCACCAGTGATGATTACAACGCGCACTGTAGCTTCATTTTCCAATTCATTCAATGCTGCATTTAACTCTTCAATGGTTTGTTTGTTGAGCGCATTGAGTTGTTGCGGACGGTTGATAGTGATGGTGGAGATGCCATCGGTGGTTTGAGTGAGGATGTTGTTGTAGATCATTATTCAATTGTTTTAAGAACTCCTCATGGCGCCAGTCTCCAGACTGGTGACTTTTCTACTCCGGCGTTTGTAACGCCTTTTTAGCTAGGCAATGAAATTGCCGAAGTAAGCAAGTCACCAGTCAGGAGACTGGCGCCATGGAGTGTGTTATTTTCTTCCTTTACTAATTTCTTCAGCGGCTAATGCTGCGGCGCCAACGATTGCGGCGTTTGGTCCAGGTAAAGTTGATTTCAACAATTTCACTTTTCCTTTCCACATGTGCAGCATAAATTCGTTCATGTATTTTTCAGTTGGAACGAGTAGTACTTCATTTGCTTTCACCATTCCACCATATAAAATGATGGCTTCAGGTCTCGTGATAGCAACCAAGTTCGCCAAACCAATTCCTAATTTTCGTGCGGTGTAATCGAAAATTTGAATAGCCAATTCATCGCCATCTCTAGCTGCATCGCCTACCATCTTGCCTGTGATATTTTCTTTACCCACAGCCTTTAACATAGAATTTCCTGTGAAGTTTTCTGCCATTTGTCGGGCAGTATTTACCAAACCAGTAACAGAAGCATAAGTTTCTAAACAACCATATCTTCCACAGTTGCATAAACGCCCGTTTTCCTCAATGATGATATGACCTAGTTCGCCAGCAAAACCATCGTGTCCATATACCATCTCATCGTTCACCACAATGCCCGAACCCACGCCAGTGCCCAAAGTAATAACTGCGAAATCGCGCATACCTTTAGCAGCACCAAATAATTTTTCACCTATTGCGGCAGCATTTGCGTCGTTGGTTATGAAAGTAGATAAACCTGTTCTTTTCTCCACTTCTTTTTTTAGAGGCAAATCACCTCTCCACAAAAGATTAACGGCTTCTTGAATCATACCGTTGTAGTAATTTGCATTTGGTGCACCAATACCTATTCCTAAGCATTCTTTGTCTTTATTGCCGTTGATGATGGTTTTAATTTCATCAGATAAAGTATCTACAAACATATCGAAAACAGGATACGCCTTTGTAGATAAGTTTTTGTAAGCTACAACGTGTCCGTTTTCATCAACCAATCCAATTTCTGTGTTGGTTCCTCCAATGTCGATTCCGATAGTGTATTTCATATTTAGTTCAAAGTTTAATGTTCAATGTTCAATGCTGGCAATTCAATGTAAAAAGTAGTGCCGATGTTTTCGGTGCTTTCAAACCAAATTTTACCGTCAATACCTTCTATCATTTTTTTCACCATGGCGAGTCCGAGCCCCATGCCCGAATTCTTCGTGGTGAAATTAGGAATAAAAATTTTCTCTTTATCGTCTTCAGAAATTCCTTTTCCATTGTCGCGAATTTCTACGATAATTTTGTTGTTCAAATTTTTAAGATTCATTTCAATATTCCCGCTCCTACCTTCAGGGATAGACTGGATGGCATTTTTTACCAGGTTATTGAATACGCGCAACATTTGATCTTTATCAGCTTTTACCAAAGTATTTTCAGCTATATTTTGTATGCTAATTTTTACTTCTTCTTTATCGGAGTAGAGTTGCTCGCAATTTTCAATTACGCTCAACATGTCTATTTCTTCCAAAACAGGATCAGGCATGCGTGCAAAATTTGAAAACTCTGTTGCGATGTTAGAAAGTGTATCAATTTGTTCAATCAAACTGTTCGATATTTTGGTGAGTCTTTCTTCAAATTCTTCTTGTGGAATATCTTTGTATAAACGCTTTAAATATTGAACGTTGAGTTTCATGGGGGTGAGCGGATTTTTAATTTCGTGCGCTACTTGTTTTGCCATTTCTCGCCATGCACCTTCACGTTCCGATTTAGCTAATTTATCTGCACTTTCGCTCAATTCTAAAACCTTTCTATTGTATTCGGAAACCAAGCTTCCAATTTCATCAGTTCCCTTCCATTGAATCATTTCGTTGCGTTTGCCTAATGAAATATTTTTTAATTTTTCTTGAATAATACTAAGTGGTTTGGTAATGTAATTGGATACTACTAATGCAGCTAAAAGAGATAATACCACTAGCAAGCCGTAAATATTTACCAAGGCCACCAAGAAGTTTGATATTTCATTGCTCAACTCATTTTGTCGAGAGAAATATGGCAAATTAAGGTAGCCCATAACTTTGCCATTGTCATCGAAGAAAGGAGTGTAAGCCGACAAATATTTCATCGATTCAATTTCTTCCGTTTGGGTATAATGAGTTTTGTGCAAATAATGCATTTGATAGAAAGCTTGTGGGTGTATATTTTGCGATAGCAAGCCTTTGCTAAAAATATCATTGCGCGATGAAGCGATAATTTTTCCTGAGGAATCGAAAAGGTTAATGTCGCTAAAAAATATTTTAGAGTACCTGTCGAGTGTTTCCTGAATCAGTTCGATATTGCCAAAACCATCTCTTCTTTTGAGTCGGCGTTCTACATCCATCTTCACCGATTTTATTTTTTCGGTAATGGCCTCTTCATTCTTTTTGTTGTATTGTTTGCTAATGTAATATACCGAACCAGCGCCCGTCATTACTGCCGAGAAAAGTAACAAGATAAGCATGCTAAATTGCAAACGATTTTTAAACGAAACACGATGCTTATCAGAGGTAGAGCGAGATAGGAGATAAGAGATGGAAAAGGCCATGAGTGCGATGAGGCAAAAGAGGATGAAAAGGTAAGAATAAGCAGAAAATATATTCCATACGCCCCATGATTCTAAACTAATAATCGTTACGTTTTTGTTGCTTTTGCAAAGTAAGTGGCTATAACCATTTACTTCTAACCATTGAAACTCTTCGTCGCTGTTTTTACTTAACGAATTAAGTGCTAAAGGGTAGTGGTAAGCGCCCGTGTTGTTCACCAGTTTTTCATTGTAATATTTGGCCGATGAATATTGTGCATTTAAGGTGTTGTTTTCTGTTTCTTTGTTTACGAGAAGCACCGGAAAACCGGCTTCATCGGGCATGTCTCTTGGTGTAAGCGAGATATATAAATGATGATTTTCGGGTAAAGTAATATCGGCAATATACGCACCGTTTTTCGATAAATTTTCTGAGTGAAAAAGTTGTGGGGCGATCATTTCCATTTTTGAAATCGCGCTATCGTTGGCAATCGCTAAATCGTATTTATCCCAGTATTTATCAGCAAAAATTTCTTTTAAATATTGAATGGTAAGCAAAGAATCATCGATGTAAAAAAGGATACTATCGGCTTTAATTTTTGGCGCAACACTTTCAAATAGATATTCGGCAATAGGGTCGCGGTTTGTCGACATCAACGATATTTTTTGTTTGCGGTAGTTTTTTTCTTTGTGCTCTAAATTCTTTTCTAAAGCAGCAGAAGCGTAGAAGGAAATAAATAGAATGAGAAATACGGTAGAACTTAGCTCAAAAGCCGAATAGCCTTTGTAAGTGCGGTAAAACAGAATAGACACTATAGGAATGATGAGCAGTAAAGAGTAAATATCCTCCGTTTCATCTAACACGAGATAAAAGACGAAGCCTATGATAAAACAGAGTGCTACGCTGCTAAAAATTGTTCTTTTTTCAATGTTGTTTTCTTTTAGTGTTTGCCCCGATTTAATAGCGAGCAAAAGAAAGGAATACAACAATAGTAGAATAATGAAGAGACTGGTGAAGCTGTAAAAATCCAACGCGAATATTTTTTTTACATCCAGTTCCACATTCGAGTTAAACACCATTAACTCTATGGTTTCAGAGAGCAATAGTGAAGCACAGAGTAACACAAGCAGCACAAGGAAAGTCAAAATTCTTGGCGCAGCAGTCAATTTTATTTTTTGTTTGGTGACGAATAGGATGAAGGCGAAAACAAAAATGCTGTGCAACAATAAATCGCCTAGAGAAGGCAGCCAAGCCGAGTAAGCAAAGAATTCAGGAGCCATTAATTTTGCTTCGTAGAGATGAAAAGGAAATTGAAATTCAAGTAATAAATATCTAAGCACTATCAAACTTGCGATGAATAGTGCGCTTTTTTCAATGGTGTGGTAGAGCGCAAAAAGGAGTAGCAGTATGGCAAAAAATTCTATTAATGAAAGTGTGGTATTGCTGTGATTTTCGACGTTGGCAAAATTGAGGTGCAAGTAGTTTTTTGATAAAGAGGCAAATGCACTTACTTTATTATCGATAGTAATACCAACATTTTTTGGAAGGGTGAATCGTTTTTGAAAACTGGTTTTTACAAATGAATTTTCAAATTGATGTTGTTGTTTTATGGTGAGTAATGCCACATAAGTTTTGTTGTTTTTTTGCAGCGATAATTTCTCGTAAAAGCCTCCAGGTGAATTCAAAAAACCATCTTTGGTAAACAATAAATTATCAATGGGTTCCTCGTTGTTATTCCAAAAAATTAAGGAGGAATCTTGGTAGATGAAAAGGCTTATCCCTTCTTCCTCATACAAGGTTCTCGACGCTAAAAAATTAGTGCTTAGAAGTTCTTCTTCGTTGTTGTTTTGAGTGGCTAAATTACTGAGTTCTAGTTGTAGTAATTTTTGCTGTGCACTGAGTTGTTTTGCAAAATTATGTTTTAGAGAAGCACTGAGGTTATTGGCGCTATGATGGAAATAAAGGAAAGTAGTAATAAGCAGCAGAGCTATGGCTAAACCACTGCTTATTACAATATTTTTTTTTGATGAAGTCACACTTTACTTTAATTACAATTCTTCTTTTCTAAGAAGCAAGATCCCGAATATCGGGACAAAAAAGTCAAGAGCCAAAATATGCTGCCAGCCCGCTCTCCCAAAATTTGGAAGTCTCCTTAGTCCGACTTCCATTTTGGATTCACTGCCTTTTCGCACGCCCGCATTTTGGCTCAGGCCTGCGCACAAATGTGACACACTCCTAATTGTTTTTGCCTTCGGGACGGAATGGATAAGCCCATGAAGCAAATGAACCAGCTTTGCGTGTTTGAATCCACACTTTACCTTCGCCGCTAAATCTGCACACCAAACCTTCGCCCGAGAAGAACAAAGATTTGTAGCCGCCAAAGCGCGTTACTTGGTAAGTTAATCCGCCCGTAAAAGCAACAATATTTCCAGTGTCCACCACATAAGAGTCTTTCACGTCGATTTCTAAAATTCCACCAAAGGAGTTGAACCAAAGATCGCCTTGTCCGCTTACTTCTGCCAAGAACAAACCAGCCCCACTAAAAAATCCTTTGAAGCCTTGCCATTTAGAGTTAACGGTTACCGATGGAGCAGAAGCTACAAAAGCCGAACTTTGTAAATAGAAAGTTTCGCTTCCATTCATTGGGTAGTGAATTAAATCACCAGGAGAAGAGGGAGCGATTTTAATTTCTGCATCACCATTTTCGGCAGTGAAATCGTTAATGAAAATAGATTCGCCTGTGAGCAAACGGCCCAATCCGCCTTTCATTTTGGTTTTCATTTTAAGGTTCGTATCCATGGTAGCCATGGCCGAAGCTTCTACTTTTAAAGTTTTTCCCGAAGGAATTTTAACGGTTAACAACGCGTAATCGGGTTGTCCTTCCATATAGTGTTCGAATGTGTTTTCCATCTTATCTAGGTGTTAATCCAGGAGTTAAAGTAAATCCAAATGAGTTATCGTTGTGCGACTGGCACCAAACGGTTCCTTTTCCTTTGAAGCGGCAAACCAAGCCTTCTCCACCGAAATAAGAATTGATCCAACTTGTTCCAGCCTTAGAAATACTAAAATTTAAACTTTCTTGAAAAGCTACGATGTGGCCCGTATCTACAATGTATTCGCCATCTACTTCAATAGGATAAATAGCACCAAATGAATTTAAAATTACAGTTCCTTTTCCAGTGGCACCCAACCAAAATGCGCTTTCGCCAGAGAACAAAGATTTAAATCCTTGCCAGTTGAAATCGATATTTACATCATGATCAGAGGCTACAAACGAACCCGCCTGAACGATTAATTTA
>Ga0208960_1001726_pt1 | contig 11430 bp, 12 predicted proteins | sample GreLakmeON33MSRF_FD_187703 | JGI IMG/M metagenome (GOLD analysis project Ga0208960, IMG submission 187703) | Freshwater lentic microbial communities from great Laurentian Lakes, MI, USA - Great Lakes metaG ON33MSRF (SPAdes) | ecosystem: Environmental > Aquatic > Freshwater > Lake | place: Great...
CACGGCGCGGCAGGTGGTGCTCGCGCTGATTGGCCTTGCCGCCGTCTTCATCGTCATTCGCTCGTTCGGCAGCCGCAACCCCGGTCATCGCCGCATGGCGCTGCCGGCGATTGTGACGACCCCTGGCTGGTCGCGCGCCTCGTTGTCGCGCCATGGGGCGCTGATTCTTGCGCTGGCCGGCCTGCCGTTCTTCATCCTGGCGCTGGCCGATCCGCGCACCTCGCTGACGCGATCGGAAACCCGCTATCCCGGCCGCCGCATCAGCCTGCTGATCGACGCCTCGTCCAGCATGCTGTCGGCGTTGCCTTCGACCACGCTGGCCAAGGGTGCGCCGAATAACGCCGCCTTCTTTACCACCGTCGGCGCCGCGCGCTACTTCATCGAACGCCGCATGGCCGGCAAGTACAAGGACCTGATGGCGTTGATCGAGTTTGGTGACGATGCGTATGTCATCACGCCGTTCACCACCGACTACGAGAACATCCTGCTCAGCACGGCACTGATCGGCGACTGGAACGAATTCATGGCGTTTCCCGATCAAGGAACCGTGGTGGCCCGTGCGGTCGAGCAGGCGGTCGGGCTGTTCAACGCCTTCAACTACCTCGACGCCTCGGGCAACCTGATGGTGGTCTTCACCGACGGCGCCGACGCCGACGTGCTGGAGAATGGCAAGACGGTCGACGACGTGCTGGCCGAAGCCACCAGGGCGAAGATTCCCGTCTACCTGATCAAGATCGGCGGCAACATCCAGAACAAGCGGAGCGTGGCTGACGAGTTGTGGATCAACGCCGTCAAGAAAACCGGCGGGCAATTTTTCTCTGGCGGCGACGAGGCCACCATCATCCAGTCGATCCAGGCGATCGATCGCGCCTCGGCCGGCACCATCGAAGTGAAGCAGTACAGCACCGAGCGGCCACGGTATGCGCCCTTCGCGCTGACCGCGGTGGCGCTGTGGTGCGCCGCATTGATTTTGCGGTTCACGATTCCGGCGTTCCAAACATTTCCGTGAATGTCGGGCATCCCTTGATGGGGTGCCGCGTGGGTTGGTAGGGCATCCCTTGATGGGATGCCGTGAAGGAGCTGAGCATGAGATCGACTTCGTGGTTCGGGCAGGCACTGGTGGTGGTCGTCCTTCTGGCGGCCGGCGCCATTTTGTGGCGCACGTCGGAAGCTGAGCATCGCCTCGCGGCGGCCGAGCGCGACCTGGTGACGCTGCGCTACCAGGAGGCGGCGAACCAGGCCCAGGGGCCCGGACGCCTTGCCAACTTGCTGCCAGGCAACGGTCGCCTGGCCGCTGACGCCAAGGCGCTCGAGACCACGGCGGCCTACTGGCAGGGCGATTACCAGGTGGTGACGTCAGACGTCGACGCCAGGCTGCTGGCGGCCAACGCGGCCTACCGCACCGCGCGCAAAGGGGGCGGCACCTGGCAGGCAATGGTCGGCAAGCTTGACTCGGTGGTCAAGAGCTACGCAGAGATCGTGCGCGACCAGCCCGGCAACGCCGAGGCGGTCTTCAACTACGAGTACACCGTCCGCCTGCGCGCGGTCCTGGCGGCGCGCAAGACGCCGGTCGCGCCGTTCGATGCCGGCGCCACCCTGACTCTGCACGGCTTCGAAGGCGCGCCGCCCGAAGAGTCGGACATGAAGAAGTTCAAGATGATTGTCCCGATGCGGCCCGACGAACGGCTCGAGGCCGAGAAGGCCGGCAAGGGAACCACCAAAGTCCGCAAGGGATAGATGAAGTTCGGCGCGCCTGGATTTCTCCCGCTGTTGGCTGTTCCGGCCCTGCTGCTCGTCCTGTGGGTGTGGCAGGTGTGGCGGCGGCGCGCCGACGTGCATGCGTTCATGAGCCACCGGCAGGTGCCCGTGGAAGAGCGCGTGCCGTTCTTCGGCGAGCTGCTGTTCTGGCTGTGCCTGCTGCTGGCGGCCATCGCCGGGACGCTGGCCATTGCCCGGCCGCAGGCGGTGACGTCGCTGGTGCGCACGGCCGGTGTGGACCTGGTCATCCTGCAGGACGGCTCGGCGTCGATGCACGTGCAGGACGTGAAGGGCAACCGCTGGCAGCGCTCCATGCGCTTCCTGCGAACGCTCGGCGAATCGCTGCGCTGGGACAACGACCGCATCGCCATGGCGCTGTTCGCCCACATGGCCACGCCGCAGATTCGCCTGACCAAAGACCCCAACACATATTTCTTCTTCCTCGATCACCTCGAGGAAACTTCGCCGTTCCGGCTCGAAGACGATGGCACCTGGGACACCAACATCGAGCGCGGCATCTATTGGGGACTGCGGCTGATCGAGAAGGACGAGGAGATTCGCCGCGCCGCTGGTCTTGACGACAAGCTTGGTGTGAACAGCAACCCGAAGGCCTTCCTGCTGATCTCCGACGGTCAGTCGTGGAGCGGCGAGGTAGCCAAGTCCCTGGCGCTGGCACAGGAGCGCGGCGTACCGCTGAACGTGGTCGGCATCGGCACCACCGCCGGCGGGCTGATTCCGGATCCGAAGCGGCAGCCGAACCAGCCGCTGGTGCGCTCGACCCTCAATCGCGCGGAGCTGACGCGCATTGCCACGGCCGGCGGCGGACGCTACTTCGAGATCGATCGCGACAGCGACCGCGAGATTGCCAATGCGGTCATCGAGCAGACGCGCCGGCGGGCCGGAACCAGCGGCGTCCAGGAAGGCGTGCAGGAGCTGTACTGGAACTTTCTGCTGGCGGCAGGCGTGTTGATCGCCTTGGGCGTCTTGTTCTTGCGCGACCGCGTCGCGCTCGGGCTGCAGCTGTCAGCGGCGGCAGCAGTGCTCGTGTTTGTGTCGTCGGTGTTTTAGACCCACGGGAACTTCGGGTTCCACGCCACTTCCCACAAGAACCCGTCAGGATCCGAGAAGTAGCCGGCGTAGCCGCCCCAATCGGTGTGGTGGCCCGGCTTCACCAATTTGCCGCCGCCTGCCGCGGCCTGCGCCAGCAGCGCCTCCACCTCTGCGATCGAGCGCACGTTGTGCGCGAGGGCGAAGCCGGGAAACCCTGACCCTTCGGCCGGCACGCCCGCGTCGGCGGCGAGCGCCTCACGCGGATACAGCGACAGCCAGGTCTTCCCCATCTCGAAGAACGCCACCGTCGTCGGCGTCGGCCGCTGCGGTAAGCCGAGCACGTCGCGATAAAAGCGCGTGGCGCGCTCGAGATCGCTGACGCCGAGGGTGATGAACGAGACGCGCGGTTCCATCTGGCTAGCCTAAGCCTAAACCTCCCGAAAGGGCGTCGGCTCGCTATAATCGCCGTATGAATGCTCAGGCAACCAGTCTCGACACCTCTGCCGAGGCCGAGCGCGTTGTGATTGACAGGTTGCGCGCGATGTCGCCAGCGCAAAGACTGAGCCTGGCACTCTGGAGTTCCCAGGATTTAGTGGACAGTAGCATTCAGGTAGTCGCAGAGGGCGATGCCGATGTCCACCAATCTGAGCGCAGGGCGAGTCCGGTCGACGTATGAGTTCATCAAGGCTCAGCGAGCCACGTACAGCGTGCAGGCGCTCTGTCGCGTCCTCGACGTCGGCGGTCGCACATTGCACGTCCATCCGCCCGAAGACATCTTGCTGCAGAAGCTCCGCTGGTATCGGAAGGGCGGCGAGGTCTCTGACCGCCAGTGGCGCGGCGTGGACTCCTAACCTCGTGGCCGCCTGTTCAAGTCCTAGACGTTGAACTTGAACAGCAGCACGTCGCCGTCCTTGACGACGTACTCCTTGCCTTCCATGCGGTAGAGACCTTTGTCGCGAGCGGCGGCGACTGAACCGCAGGCGACCAGGTCAGCGTAGGCGACGGTCTCGGCCTTGATGAAGCCGCGCTCGAAGTCGGAGTGGATCACGCCGGCCGCTTTTGGCGCCGTGTCACCGTGGTGAATGGTCCAGGCACGCACTTCCTTCTCACCGGCGGTGAAGTAGGTCTGCAGTCCCAGCAGGTGGTAGGTCGAGCGAATGAGCGCACCGATGCCACTTTCCGAAACGCCCAGCTCCTTCAGGAACTCCTGCGCCTCCGCGGGCTCCAGGTCGACCAGGTCGCTTTCGATCTGCGCGCTGATCACCACCGCTTCGCACGACAGGTGCGTGCTCACGTACTCTCGCACCTTGGTCACGTAGGGATTAGCGTCGGCCGTCGCCAGGTCGCCCTCCTTGACGTTGCAGGCGAAGATGGTCGGCTTGTCGCTCAGCAGGAAAAACTGCGTCGACAGCACTTTTTCCTCCGGCGTCAGCGTCACGGTGAGCGCCGGTTTGCCGGCATCAAGCGCGGTTTCAATCTTGGCCAGCACGGCGTCTTCTGCGGCCGCCTCTTTGTTGGCGCGCTTCACTTCCTTGGCGACGCGCTCGCGCTTCTTGCGGACCGTTTCGAGATCGGCGAGCATCAGCTCGGTGTTGATCACCTCGATGTCGCGCACCGGATCCACCGATCCCGACACATGCAGCACATCCTCATCGTCGAAGCAGCGCACCACCTGGACAATGGCGTCGACTTCGCGGATGTGGGTGAGGAACTTGTTGCCGAGGCCTTCGCCGTCGCTGGCGCCCTTGACGAGGCCGGCAATATCCACGAACTCCACGGCCGCCGGAATCACGACGTTGGTCTTGGCAATGCCCTGCAGGACGGCCAGCCGCGCATCGGGTACGGTGACGATGCCAACGTTGGGGTCGATGGTGCAGAAGGGATAGTTGGCAGCCTCGGCCTTGCGGGTGCGCGTGACGGCGTTGAACAGGGTGGACTTGCCGACGTTGGGCAGACCGACGATTCCGGCTCGTAACATAGCCTTTCAGGATACCTCAGGCCAGAAGAGCAGGGTTATAGTTGGCATGTGAGGCGGGAACTTCGAGCAATCGCGGCAGTCATGGCCATGGCCGTGACCCCGGCGTGTTCCCAACCGGACGACTACCCGGCACAGATCGCGGCGCAACGCGCCGCCAAGGACGCCGCCTTCAAGTCCGCGCCAGGCGATCCGGTTCCCGCCGACAAGATGGCGGCCATGGTGCCGTTGTCGTACTTCCCCATCGACGAGTTGTACGCGGTGCCGGCCACGCTGGAGCCGGCGGCCGAGCGCACCCGCCTGCAGGTGCCAACCTCGACCGGCAAGATCCGTGATCTCGAGCGGATCGGCACGCTGAAGTTCATGGTCAAGGGTCAGAAGATGAGCCTGACCGCCTTCCACGAGCTCGACCAGCCGCAGATCACCCGCCTGTTCGTGCCGTTCTCGGATTTCACCAACGGCGCTGAAACCTACTCGGCCGGTCGCTACATGGAGCTCGACCCCACGCCGACGGGCATCTACGTGGTCGACTTCAATGTCGCCTATCACCCGTTCTGCTACTACAACCCGGAGTACGACTGCCCGTATCCGCCCAAGGAGAACCGCCTCACAATGCCCATCCGTGCGGGCGAGCGGCTCCCCAAGTCGTCGTCGAGCGTTCCATGACGAACGCCGGTGCCCTGCAGGCGATTGTCTTCGACTTCGACGGCGTGATCGCCGACAGCGAACGGTTGCACCTCAAGTCGTACCAGGACGTCCTCGCGCCCGAGGGCATCACCATCTCGAACGAGGACTACTACGCGAAGTACCTCGGTTACGACGATGTGGGTGTGTTCAAGGCGCTGGGGAAAGACCAGGGCGTGCCGATGGACGATGGGCGCGTGCGCACGTTGATCGAACGCAAGGGCGAGCGCTACGAGTCGCTGGCTGCCGCCGGAGAGATGCTGTTCCCTGGCGCCGCCGACTTCATTCGCGCGGCCGCCGCTGCCGTGCCGATTGCGGTGGCGTCTGGCGCGCTGACCCACGAGATCGACCACGTGCTCGAACGGGCTGGACTCCGCTCCCTGTTCTCGGTGGTCGTCGGTGCCGACCAGACCGAGCGCAGCAAGCCCCATCCCGAACCGTATCTCACCGCCTTCGCACAGCTGCGCGAGCGTTCGGGCCTGGACCTGGTGCCGTGGCGATCGGTGGCAATTGAAGATTCAAAATGGGGCCTGGTCTCGGCTCGTGGCGCTGACCTGCGCTGCGTCGCCGTGACGAACACGTACTCTGAAGCCGAACTGCGCAGCGACGCCGAGTTGGTGGTGCCCGGCCTGCACGCGCTCACCATTGCCGCCCTGGATGCCCTCTGTGCCGACTGAGCCTAACCCTTCGCTCGCCGAGCTAATCACCGAAGCGGCTGACCGCCCCGGCTCAGACCTGGCCGCACCGGCCTTGCTGGTCGCGCGCATTGAGCACCCGAAGCTGGACGCCGCGCCGTACCTGGATCGCCTGAACCTCATGGGCGACGCGGCCTTCCATTTCGTGGCCAAGGATCCCGGGCACGACGCGTCGATCGCGGCCCGCATCGACGCGGTGAATCGTTATCTGTTTGGCGAGCTGGGATTCAGCGGCAACCGCGAGCAGTACGACGACCCGCGCAACAGCTGCCTGAATGAAGTGATAGATCGGAAGAAAGGCATTCCGATCACGATGGCGCTCGTCTACATCGAGGTCGCCCGCCGCGCCGGGCTGCGCGCCGAGGGCGTGAACTTTCCCGGCCACTTCCTGGTCCGCGTGCTGCACGACCTGCACAGCGGCAATCCGGGCGACGGCCTGATCGTCGATCCGTTCCACGGCGGCGCCATCCTGAACGAAGTGGATTGCCGGCAGTTGCTCAGCCGCGTCGGCGAAGGCTCGACCTACGAGCCCTCCCTGCTGGCGCGGGCGACCCGGCGCCAGGTGCTGGTGCGGATGCTCAACAACCTGAAGCGGCTCTACGTGAAGATGCACTCGTTCCCGCAGGCGCGGACGACCACCGATGTGTTGCTCGCACTGCAGCCCTCGTCTTTGGCTGACTTGAAGGACCGCGGGCTGCTCGCCTACCACATGAACGACTTCTCGCACGCCCTGAGGGACTTCGAGGAGTACCTCAAGCTGGCGCGCCTGGCCGAACAGGACGAAGACGACGACCGCAAGGAAACCGAGCAGGTGTGGGAGCACGTCAAGACGCTGCGTCGCCGGGTGGCGCAGCTCAACTAGCGCTTCAGCGCGCCGATTTCTTGGTAGAGATAGGCCGAGGCGATCACGCCGTTATGGAAGTTCCCGAGGTCGAGCTTCTCGTCTGGGGCGTGAGCGTTTTCGTCGGGCAAGCCGATCCCAAACAACACGCACGGCACGCCCAACTCTTCCTGGAAGGTTGAGACCACCGGGATCGAGCCGCCTTCGCGATTGAACACCGGGCGCTGGCCGAAGCCTTGCTCGATGGCGCGGCCGGCGGCCTGCACGAACGGGTTGTCGAAGGCCGTCATCCACGGCTTGCCGCCGTGCATCCGGGTAATCTTCAGCTCGACCGTCTTCGGCGCGACTTTCTTCACGTACTCCTCGAAGAGGTCGCCAATCTTCTGTGGATCCTGGTTCGGCACCAGCCGCATGCTGACCTTGGCCATGGCCACGGCCGGCAACACGGTCTTGGCGCCTTCACCGGTAAATCCCGAGAGCAGGCCGTTGACCTCGAAGGTCGGCCGCGCCCAGGTGCGCTCGAGCGTGGTGTAACCGGTTTCGCCAAACAGCTTCGGCGCGCCCAGCTCCTGCTTGTACTTCTTCTCGTTGAACGGCAGCCGCGCCCACTCGTCGCGTTCTTCCTGCCGCAGCTCCACGACATCGTCGTAAAAGCCGTCGATTTTGACGCGACCGCCCTTGTCCTTCATCTGCGACAGCATCTGCGCCAGCACCATCGCCGGGTTGGCGACGGCGCCACCGAACGACCCTGAGTGCAGGTCTGACTTGCTGCCGCGCAGGTCGATCTGGAAGTAGGTCAAGCCGCGCAGCCCGTAACAAATCGATGGGATGCCGCGATCGAACATCGGCGAGTCGGAGATCACCACGACGTCGGCCTTCAACAGATCCTTGTGGGCGCGAATGAAGTTGTCGAGGTTGGCGCTGCCGACCTCTTCCTCGCCCTCGATCAGGAACTTCATGTTCACCGGCAGGTGGCCGTGCTGCTTCAGGTGCGCCTCGACGGCCTTGAAGTGCATGAACACCTGGCCCTTGTCATCGGCGGAGCCGCGGGCGTAGATTTCGCCGTCGCGAATGGTCGCCTCGAACGGCGGCGACGTCCACAGGTTGACTGGATCCACCGGCTGCACGTCGTAATGGCCATAGAACAGGATGGTCGGCGCGGCCGCGGCGCCCAGCCACTCGCCATAGACACACGGGTGGCCCGGCGTCTCTTCCAGCCGCACGTTGTGCAGGCCGATGCGGCGCATTTCGTCGGCTGTCCACTCGGCACAGGCGCGCACGTCGTCCTTGTGTTCGGGGAGTGCGCTGATGCTGGGGATGGCCAAATACCGCTTCATCTCGTCGATATAGCGGTCGCGGTTCACGTTGATGAAGTCGACAATTTTATCCATGTCTTATCCGATGGTCTCTGGAGAACGGCTGCCGGTCAGCAAGTCCACGGCGGCGGTCAACAACGCGTTGTTAGGCAACACGCTGCGCGCGCACCCTGGCGAGGAAATACCATGCACGAGGTGGCTTAACTCGCCAACAAGCCACGGATTGGTGACACCGGCTCATGAGTTCTGCGTACGAGAAACTCGGACGGAGCGGTACCGGCGCGTAGCCTGGCTAGCCAATCGTCAGGGTCATCTTCGACTCCGATTGGATTTGCCGGGAAGTGCGGACCTTCCATGAACGCATTGGCCTCTTCACTCGAACCAAAGCAATCCACCTGGAACTCCATTGGGTTGCCATCTGGATCGGCGTAGTACATCGAAACCGTAATCCCATGATGGACGCACCAGTAGGGCTTAATGTGCTGCGTTTTGAGCTGCCCATGGTTTTCCAGCAAGTCCTTCAGCGACGCATAGGTATAGGCGAGATGGTCGACCCCGATCAGGCCACGTCGATCTTTTTCACTGCTTTCCGGCTTCAGGATATCCAGGTTGGCGAATGCAAACCTATGGTGTTCGCTGTCGTAAGTGAGAAATGCGGTCGCCGGATTCTGATACTGAACCTTGGCGCCAAATACGATCTCATACCATCTCACCATCTGCTCAAAGCGACGGGTGCGGTAGGCGACATGAACCATGTTCATGGGACGAATGCCTGACATCTGTTCTCCCTCGCTGCACGTTCCGTACCTCCCCATTGTACTGCCTGAGGTCTGCGTTCAGCGGCGGCCGCTCAGGATCGCACCAGCGGCCGCCTGGTGCAACGCGGGTTAGACGGCTTTACTTCTGCTGTAGCGGTCTCAGTTGCTTCCAACGCTCAATAAACCGAACGTAGCGCGCTCGGCCTTGTCCATCTGGACGAGCGTTGGAAACAGGTACAGTGCCCCAGACGTTTCGCCCACGCCTCCATGGCGGTCGAAGGGCACCGGCTGATTCGACGTCGGTTGGCGGCCAACGGGCAGGTCACGCATCGCTGTCACGCCATCAGCCAGGCTGACGGCAATTGCGGGCGTTGCCTGATTGAGCCGATCTGCCACATCGCTGGCGATGTACTGGTTGCCGGTGTGGCTGGCATACAAGAGGATGCGCCGGAATCCCTGATTGATCAGGCTCTGCGCCGCCTCGCAGTACACGCGTTGCAGAGTCTCCGCCGATAGGGCCATGCTCCCAGGGCACTCCAAGTGGTACGGCGACTGGCCGACGAACAGAATAGGCGCGACGAGGATGTCCGTACGCTGCGCGATGAGCTTTGATTGTTCGACACCGGAGTAGTAATCAGTTCCGATCGGTCCGTGGAATCCGTGCTGCTCTAAGGCTGGGATGGGAATCAGCACCATCTCGGTGCGAGTCAGGAGATCTCGCACTTCTGGCCAGGTCATGTGAGGCAAGAAGTTCTTCACCCGCTGGAGTTCCCAGGGTTTAGTGGAGAGAAGCTAGCGTCCGAGAAACATAGCGGAGGCCTAAGCGATGTCCACAAGACCCAGCGTCGAGCAGGTGCGAACTAGGTACGCGTTCATTAAGGCGCATCGGAAGCGATACAGCGTGCAATCGATGTGTCGCGAACTCGGCGTGGCCCAGAGCGGCTACTACGCGTGGCTCAAACAACCGACGTCGAACCACGATCAGGAAGATGCCAGGTTACTTCCCTTGATCCGCGCGTCGTTCGTCGCCAGCCACGGCATCTATGGCTCCCTGCGAGTGTTCTTGGACCTGCGTGAAGCCGGGGAGACCTGCAGCAAACACCGCGTCGCCCGTCTCATGCGGGAACACAAGCTCCGGGCGCTGCCGGGCTTCCGCATTCGGCGCTGGTCGGCCGGCAAACCATCGATCCTGATCCCCAACCTCCTGCAACGGCAGTTCTCCGTGTCTCGGCCGAATAAGGTGTGGGTGACCGATCTCACGTACGTCCGGACCTGGCAGGGCTGGCTCTACCTAGCGGTCGTAATGGATCTGTTCTCCCGAAAGATCGTCGGTTGGTCCGCGGGTCCCACCATGCAACGCGAACTGGTGCTCGACGCCGTGTTGCAAGCGGTCCGCCGCCGTCGCGCACGTGGCACGATGATTCATTCCGACCAAGGCACCCAGTTCGGCAGCGATGCGTGGCGTCGATTCTGCCGGTCGAATCACCTCGAACCGAGCATGAGTCGCAAAGGCAATTGCTGGGACAACGCCGTCGCCGAGGCGTTCTTCGGAAGCTTGAAGAAGGAACGGATCAAGAAGCAAATCTATAAGACTCGAGCTGTGGCGGTCGCCGATATCGCTGACCACATCGATTCGTTCTACAATCCCACGCGCCGTCACAGCTATCTGGCCGGCGTGAGCCCGGATCAATTCGAAGCGGCTCACAAGCGAAAGCGTCTCCACTAGACCCTGGGGACTCCAGTTTCAAGGAGTCGGTAATACAGGTGGTAGCTGACGCGGCTAAGAAGAATCCGGCGCACGCCGGCGAGCTTGGTGTTCCGCGCAATCGCGCCCACGTCCGGTTGCGAGGCAATCATTTGCAAAGCTTGGTCGAGTTCCTCGCGTAGCGCTTGAGGAGCTTTAGCGCGATTCTCGCGCCACCAACGTCCGGCCGCGTCAACATGCTTCGAAGCACGGCGAGTGAAGTTAACGGGAAGGCGTTCGCTCACTCCAAATTCCGAAGCGCGCGCAAGACCTCTTCGGCCGGAACGGTGTCACCGCGGTCGCCCTCGGCGATCGATTCGAGAAGCTCTGCCTCTGCCGCGGCATCGAGTTCGAAGGTTTCGTCGGCTTCGCGAGCGAGCACTGTGACGACGGCACCGTCTGGTAATGGCTCTCCGTCGACAACAATCTTCCCGGAAACGACCCTGCCAGAAGTAATCAGCATTTCGGTGATTCTAACCCGGATGCGCAGCTGTCGTTATTCCGTCAGCCCAACGTTTGCCGCTCACCTGCGGCACGCGCGCGTCACGATACACCCGCGCGAGGCGCGCGTGAGCGGGCGCCGGTGCCGTCAGGTGCAGCGGCCGGTTA
>Ga0208960_1001728_pt1 | contig 11424 bp, 8 predicted proteins | sample GreLakmeON33MSRF_FD_187703 | JGI IMG/M metagenome (GOLD analysis project Ga0208960, IMG submission 187703) | Freshwater lentic microbial communities from great Laurentian Lakes, MI, USA - Great Lakes metaG ON33MSRF (SPAdes) | ecosystem: Environmental > Aquatic > Freshwater > Lake | place: Great...
CATACCCTCAGCCCACTTTGCCCCTCCCACCCCATCCCGCCAGCGCTAACGTGTGCCTCGAGGTAGGGGCAGCACCGCGTGCTGCCCTAGTTGCTTTGGTACGGATGACCGGCCCGGTCATCCTCACGCGCCTAAGTCCCGCACTAACTTCACCTCCAACGCCGGCCGGTTGCCATGAATATCTGACAATAAGGCAAACATGGCTACCAGCTTACTCCATGAAGACCAATTTACTAGGCACCAGGGACGGCTTTGGGGACCGGTGCTTCCGCCGGCACTTCTTTGGCGTGCTCGATCTCCAGGCTAAGCCTGAATTCAATGTCTCCGCTGATGACGAACGGAGCACAATCTTCATGCATCTGGCCGTCCGCGCCGCGGTATTCGAAATAAAGATCCAAAGGTGTTTCGATCGATAGGTCCGGGCCGACGGGAACGGTGTCTTCCAGTCGCTCGGTTTTGATCATCGGAGCAAGTCCGAAGGCCCATCCTTTGACCTTGAAGTCCTTTCGACCGTTGGCGTCGGCCTCAAGATGGAGCTTGATGCCTTTCTTGGCGACGAGCTCATCGTCCTTGAAGCGGCGGACAATGATTTCTCCGTCCTGAGTGGAATTCTTCGGGGCCACATAGAGACGATTACGGGCCTCACGTTCTTCATCAGGCGAAATCGGCAAAACCGGATTGTTTCGACGTAAAGCTTCCGCCTCTTTCTGGAGCCGGGCGGACCTAGCTACGTCCTCAGTACGACCCGAAGCCTGCGCCGCCTTGTCGGCATCTTCAGCTTGACGAGACAGTTCCTTAAGACGTTCGTTTTGAGCTAATTCCTCTGTCCGGAGGCTTTCTTGCGGATACATGTAGGCGTTATCGGCTATTTCATCGTCTTTCAGGGCACCAGCCTTCTGGACTTCGGCTTCCTTCCTAAGCATATCGGCCTTCGCCGCATCCTCAGGTCGTCCGCTTTCATTGGCATTCTGTTCAGCATCCTTAGCGGCACGCTCAGCAGTGCGGGCAGCCAGCTGTTCGGCTTCGGCCTTCCTTCGGGCAGACAAAGCATACTCAAGGGCGTAAAGGCGACGCTTAGCAGGATTTTTCTCATCACTCACCCCTGGCTGTCTTCCGCTAAAGTCTTTTTTCAACTCGACGATCTTCTTTTCCAACTCTCGTTGCTGCGATTCGTCCGACGGCGCGGTCCTTACCTGAGCAACGTTCTCATGCTCCTTCTCGCAACCTGGCGAAATCAGGCTGAATAATAACGAAAGAATAAACAACACGAAGGAGATGCTGAGAATTACCACTAGCCATTCCAGCCACTTCGGCCAACCTAGGCTATCGTCATAGACAACCTGACTTTCGGATTCACTGCGTAAGCCTAAAGCGAGATCCGATGACGTCAGCGCTTCAGATGACTCGACGGAATTCCTGATGCTGGACGCTGCCGAGGAACCGAGATCGATGCTGATGACGGGATCGTTCCTGGGGAATTCTGGCATCATCCCCCAAAGGACGAACAACTTACGTCGGCTGAACAGCCCCGCCCTTCTGACGCGGTATGCCGCAGGGAAAGATCGGGGGTCCGGCAAGCTGAAAGCCGCCGCGAATGCTTCTTCATCCTCCGAAAGCACCCCTTTCCCGATCATCGCCTTGAGGCTCTGCTCCGCATCCTTAAGCTTCTGGAATGAAGCGCGCGGCATACGTGCCCCACGTTCGATTCCCGTCGTCCGTGAAAGCACTTCTCGCCCTCCCTCCATCTTCGTGAAGATGACGCTGTGATCATCCCTCAGGTCGAAGTCGACGTCGGCCATGAACTCAGCAAGCGGACTGCGTGCAAGGAATGCGGAATACTCACGTTGCCATTGCAGGCGAAGCCCAGACTGATCGACATAAAGCGGACGGAAGCAATGGCCGTCGCTTCGTCTGAAGCGAAGCCCCTGACCAGGCGGCGGGATACGGTCCGGAGTGAGCATCGTCGATTTCAATTCACCTGTGCGGGGTATTCGACGCCGCGATTATTGCTACGAACGCCCCAGCAGAGGACGCTCCTGACGTTGCCTCTGTCGATACCAGCCATCTTGTCCAGGTCGGCAGGGGCTCCGATGATAGGCACGAAGACGGTATAATCATTGGTCGCACAATCATTAAGTACCTTTGCCCAGTCGTTGAAAACTTTGGATACCTCCTCCGGGCCATCCTGCTTGGCCGCGCAAAGCAGATAAAGTGCCTCGCCGATGGCCTTTAAGTAGCTTGAAACCTTGTCCGTCGGGAGATTCCCACGCTTGATGGCGGCGAGCGCCTGCAAGGAAGCCAAAATCAAGGCAGAACCGGGATCCGATCCCTCTGAAGCCGAGTGGTAGCACTGCAAGACATCAAGGCGAACTTGAGAGGAAAGGATGCCCTCGGGCAGCATGCGGGCAAGCCGCTGCTCCTGGTCGGACCTGAAAGCACGGATTTCTTCTGTCAACGATTTGGCCTCCATCTGCATCCTCACCGCGTCATCAATGGCCTTCTCCAAGGATTGTTTCAAAACGGCCTCACGATCCCTACACTGACGCAATTCCGAACGGAGCAAGTCGGCCTTGGCTTTCATTTCCTGCATATCCCTACGCTCGACCTTCATGTCCTCCCTAAGTCGATCCAGGATCACCTGGTTGTTCGATGCTTGGACGATAGCTGCTTTCAACTCGTTGCTTAGCCTGTTATTGCTCGAAGCGGACCTCTCCAAAGAATCGCAGAGCTCTTTGGACGAAGTTCCTGATTCGGCCGAAGTTCCACCTGCAAATAACAGGATAAGCCCTGCCATCATGACCGCATGGACCACCCATTCAGTCAAGGAGACGGACTTAAGAGCCAGGATTAGGAACAGGGACAAGCAGACAAGGATAACTCCGATGACACGGGAATGCTCGCGGTAGAAATCGCTGATTCCATAGCTCGATACGGGGGGGGCGCTCATGACGTAGGATCAACGATTGAAGAGACGGCCGGTATCCAGCCATGAGACTTCGGTCACGGGTTCCAGGCGCAGCCTTACTTTGCCGTTAAGATCGCCGCCTCCGCCAAGGGACCTTACGCTCACGAGTTCAAGGGCATCGGCGCACTCAGCCGTGGCCGGCACGCGCCTGAATACCACCCTGACCTTGGCTGGAATTTCGGAATCCTTGCCGAGCCATCTGAGTTTGTATACCGGCTCGGGACGTTGCGATTCTCCAGGGAACAGCTTGCGGCCGATCCAACGATTCTCCCCCATTCCCAATGTCACCTCCTCGGAGGAGCCTATGGAATCAGGGAAGACGATTTCCGTAATGAAAGCACGAGGCACCCCATTCTCTGGATCATAGCTCAGTTCGCCCCAGTGGTTGGACAAGCCAGCCTCCTTGGCGATATCCAGCTTCCAGCCAGGGATGAGGCCTGCGTCGATCGCACGAGAAAGAGCGGCCCCCACGCAGGTCACGGTCTTCGCGTCGTCAATCCGTTCGTTGGCGTCGGATTCGAGGATGTCCGCGGCCTTGCCGCCGGCATCCCCCGAATCGAGGCTGATCTTCCTACGGAAAGGATACCAGGTGCCCGAACGGAAGCCTGAGGCGAAATGCACCCGCTCGAGAGGGATCGGCATGAGACGCTCGACCAACTTACGGATGGCAGGTTGCTCCGAGGGTTTCCCGCATACGAAGATCATGTGCACGTCGAAGGAGGTGACGACATCGGCGAGCCTTTTGACGAGCAGGCCGAAATGCCTCTCGATGAGCTTGTCGAGGGCGTCTTTCCCGAACTGCAAGTCTCCGTCATGCGCATGGGAAAGTGAGAATTCCGTTCTGAATTTCGTCCAGACATCGGCCGTGATGACAGCGTCGCTGGGCTTGAATTTGGTTTCCTTACCCTGCGCGTGAAGATTGAGTAATTTGATCGCCAAAGGAACGAGAACTGCAACATGCCATCGGACCCTTTGGGTGGTTCGCAGTGCCTGCTGATGCTGGGAAGCCACAGGCTGGGCGTTGGCTCCCGTATCGATGCCGACCTCCTCGAAGACCTCGCGGAACTTAGCATAAGAGATCCTGGAGGTCTTTTCATTCGAACCGGCCAACTTCGGCAGAAGAATTTCCTCGATCATGAGTTTAAGCAGACCGTCCCCGGATTCCGCATAGGAATCACGGAATTTGACGGTGGCGCGTAGATCGACGTCGACCCCCTTCTCCTCGTCTACATATTCGACCACCGAGACATCCGTCGTTCCGCCGCCGATATCCAGGTTCATTACCTTGATGGCGGGCATCTTCCCGGGGCGGTCGACGCCGTTGAGCTGAATCCAATTCTCGCCGCGCTTGTCGTTGGTGAAACTCTTTATGCAGGAATAAATCAGAGGCAACTGGCTGGCCACGGACTCATCCAATTTCATCTCGAGACTGACAGGTGGAGTGCCTGAGGGATACTGCGTCAGAGTGAAGATATTCAGCGCCTCCTGCCATTTCGCACGATACGCCTCCAGTTCGGTACTGGACCAGCCTGAGGGATAAGTCCCGACCACCGTTCGGATACGTCGCCTCCGGGTAGCTTGGCCGCCCATAGTCCAGTTAGGACTGTTGATGTAACGCTGGGCCGTCTCCATGATGGCAAGGATCGACCAAGTGAGGGTATTACGCCGGGGATAGACAGGCTTGGGCGGAGAATCCATCGGAGCACCCCGCCGATCACCATCCCTACCCCAGAGATTCGGGGGATCATCAAAGGACCATGCCGCTCCATCGTGCGGCTGAAATCTCAACATCAGGCCGGCCAGCGAAATCTTATCATCTGTCGCCGATGTGTACGCTGCGCCGCCGAAGTTCGGCATCATGGACCAGGTGTCGCCATGCTTGGCCGAATCGAGCACCATGTCATCCCAGAAAAAACGCTTGGCCGAACTCTGCTGCATGAGCTGTCCTTGTTGCAGACGCTTCTCATACTGCTGGCCGACGGCGGAGGTGCCCTTGACCATTTCCGCGACATCATCACCGAAGCAGACAGGGGAAATTTTCGTGAATACGTTCGGAATCTTGAACTCAACGGTGGCCGGCGTCTCTTCCGGCTTCGCCCAGAACTTCCAACCTACCGGAGACTTTTGGTGACTGCGGGCAATGCAGGAAACCAAGGAACTCTGATTGTTGGATGCCTCGGGGAGATTCCAGTCGAAGGACCTGAATTCAGGGGTCTTCAAGACGAAGCGAGAACTCACCATGGCATGATCGACGTTGAAATCGGCGGTATCCGAGAAGAACGGCAGCCTCAGCGGCAGAGGCCGGCAGATTTCGGCGAACCTTTCGCTTGAATTCATGGCACCTGAGGGCTTCTGACGCTCGAGTACCAAAGCACACGTCCGGGAGTTTCCAAAATCAAGGATCAGGTCAACCTCGATATCATCAGTCGACAAAGGAAGCCACTTGACATTGAAAGAGAGTTCACGGCCGTTAGGCTTAATCCAGAACAGAAGAGAAACCGTCAGATCATGAGTCGACTTGGCGACGTAAGGAATAGGTGCGTCTTTCAGCTTATTATCCGTAGGCTTGAAAGCATCAGTGGAGAAATACCAGCCTCGCTCTTTGTCGCCGACATTAGTCTCGATCGCAATCCATAAGCCGCAAAGGGTCAGATTCTCGGAGACCCAGCAGGTCCCCAGACGAAACCTGACGTAGGGAGTAGGGCTATCCGGGTTGGACGAAGGTTTCCATCCGGACGTCTGGGATTCGGACAGACTGCTCTTCCAGTTTTCATCCCAGCCGACCTTTGTCTGATTTTCCTTGATGACATCATACAGGGCCTTTCCCCTGGCGCTGGCTGCCTTGCCCATACTCTCGAGTTTTCCCTCGATCGATTCACCGATATCATCCTTCACCATCAGCGGGAAGAAAAACAGCTGAAATCCCGAATCAGGTATGACCGATAATGTATCTCCGATTTTGTGCATCTTGGTAAATTAGAGCGTGGCGTAAAGTTCGTCCAATTCGCGGTCACCCGGCTGAGCCGGACGCTTGCCGGAAATCGGCTTGAAGGCGGCCAGCATAGCCATGAAACCTTCGATGATCGGGTTCGTCCGGGGCTTCGCACGCCCTCCGAAGTCATCATCCCCCTGCCGCAAGCTACGCAGTCTGGAGAGTGGAGCGATAGGCGCTTCGTCCGGGAGGTGGTGGGCGCCCCTACGGATGATGTTCCCCATGGCGACGGCCAGCTCGCGGCGGGCAGACTTGCTCACCACCTTGGAAGTGATGTCGTCCAATTCCTCGTTGATCCAATCGAGCAACTGCTTCTGTCCGACCTGTTCGGAGATAGCTTTGAGGAACTTCCGGAACTCGTCCTCCGACTCCAGCCCGAACTTATCCCATTCCGAGCGAAGCTCATCTCGGATCTGTCCGATTGATTTTTCGCGCCAGATATCCCACTGCTCCTTGACGAACTTTTCGCGCATCTCGGGCTTCTGCTGAGAGAATGATTCAGGAACGGCTTCAAGTTCTTCCTCCCGGACCCAGGAAAGGAGACGAATCCAATACCCGATCAGCGTTTCGTAGCTCTCGAGCTCCTTGAACTGCTCGCATTCGACGAGATCCTCAGCCTTCTCGAGCAGACTGCTGAAGTGATCGTGGACCTTGCGGATGACGCGGGCCTGCGCGGCACCATCGTCATCTCCGGTCGGCAAGGCAGGCCCGACCAGCAGGCGCAAGGTCTTCTTGTCTTCCTGAGCCCTGGACAGAAGCAGCTTACGGCGCCCGGACGTGGCGATCTCCGCGATCTGGTGGTCGAGGAAGAACTCAACCCCTCCGTCGTCCTTGCAGATCATCTCGTCGAAGGATTGCCTCGAAACCTCGTCACGGAAGATGTTCCGGAACGAAGCTTGGACGCGGATCGCCTCAGCCGCCCGCGTTACCTCGGAAGCCTTTGCGAAATGGTAGTCCGTGTCCTTGGCGAAATGCTTGTAAGTGGTGGCGAAGAACCTGGAACGACCCGGCTCGCTGAGCGGCATCAGTTGCTTCGGCATCTCGACGAAAATTCCGTCCATGCTGGCCCGCGATTCCGGGCCGCCCCATTTATTGATTACCTTGGCGAAGGCCGTAAGGCAGATCGACAGAGGCAACGGCGCGCGGTCTCCGGAGAGCCCCTTGCCTTCCCGGAAACCAGGATCGACGCACTCCCACCAGTGTTCGATGCCGGTCGTCAGCTGTCGCGGACTCGAAGGATGAGGATCCGCCTTGACCATTAGGGCAAAGGCGTCGATCGAGACATCCTTGGCATAGCCGAGCACCATCGATTCGGTCTTACCACGCTTGAACACGGTGGTCAGCCAACGCGGATCGGAGGGGGGCGTGGTGTGGGGATTGATCATCGCGCCTGCCGTGGCGTTACCATGCCTGTTGGATACGCCAGGGAAGTCGACCAGATCAGCGGTCGCCAGAAGCCGGAAGAAGGCCGAGTTAGCGTCGGTCGGCGAATCAGGCTTGCTGACTGGTATGTTGACCTCGCGCACCATGGCTTGGAAAAGACCGAAGGCATCCTTGGAGATCTCCTCGGAAGGCTCCTCGGAAGACTCCCTGACCTTGATCAGGATGTCGCCTCCTTCGCGCCTGAACCCAAGCCTACGGATCGAGTCAGCGACGGGATTCTCTCCATTGGCGTGCTTATGATAACAGTCGTAACTTACGATGTCGATGATGAGCGCCGCGACCTGCGGAGTACAATAGACCTTGCCGGCCGGCCAGTTCAGAGTCGCAGACTTCGCGCGGATCTTGTCGAAAATCCAGGAGAGCGGCGTGACGTCGTCCCAGAAGAGCTTCTTGGCCATCTTCACGACCATGTCGGGATCACGCAAGGCGAGCGAATCGTTGAGCACCTTCAACCTGAGCCGATTCCAATCCTTGGAGAGCTTATAATACCGAGGATGGCGAGTCGCGATGAAGAGCTCGACGATTCGGAGCACATCGCGCAGGAGTTCGAAAGCCTCTTGGCTGACGATGGCACCCGCCTCCAGCTGTGACTTCAGGAAGTTATCATGGAAAGACTCAGGCGACCACTCCTCCTCGTGACCGTCGACCGTGACCACGGCGCACTCGCTGAGGTAACCACAGGCCAGGGCGTGCATGACGTCTCCGAGAGAGTTCATGCGAAGGGATACGGGGTATTTCGGATTCCTGACCTGCGACGCCAATGAGTAACGCGTAGCGCAGCCGGTGGCGTCGCTCCCGTGATGATAAGGATTGAGGGCGACCTGCGAACCGACCCTATCCATGAAGACGGTCGGGGCCGAATCATCCCACGTGAGACATGGGCTGCCTTGGTCGTTCTTGCCGATATCGAGATAACGGGAAAGGAGCGTCGACTTGCCTGACTGGGAAGGCCCCCATACGGCCAATGTCGGGCGGGGGGCCTCGGAGCCGCCGATGGAGTCGAGTTTCTTCTGCCGCTCGACGATGTCGTAGGCCTTGTCGAGCCATTCTGCCCTGGAAAGCGAGTAGTTTCCTTGGCGGGAGACGCCATGGTTCCAATACCAGTGCAAGATGTTCATGGAAGTCATCAAAGTAAGCTTATCTCGAGGTGGGGGTCAGGACGCAATCGAGCGCTTCGCCATAGCCGAACGCAGTGATCTTCTTAGCGGAGTCTTCATCCATGTCAGGATTATGCAGCGCCATGCCGGTCTCTCCTTGCGCACGTCCATAGATGCTGACGACGCGGAAGTGCATCCTGGCACCTAGCATGCCAGACTGCTTGAGCAAGAGGACGGAGCCCTTCGGGTAGGATTTGCTTGCGACCACGTAGACATAGCCGCGGTCGGGGATCATGGACACCAAGCGAACCTGGGCAGCATCCGCAGGCGCGCGTAATGCGTCGCCACCGGGCCAGAAAGCAGGGATTTTTTCAGCCTCGGCGAGACTTTGCCTCAGGCTGGCGACCAATGACCGTAGTTGAGATGCCTGCTCCGTGGCAACCAAGCCGGAGTCCTTGAGCACGCGGGAGGACTCTTGGGAACGCCGGATTTCTTCTTCGGCGCCTAGCAGTTTATTTGTCGCGTCGACCAACGATTTTCCGAGCTCGTCCTGACGTTTGCTTGCGCCAGCAAGGGCCACTTTAAGCTCAGAGAACTGCACGGCCGCGTCTTTACGGGTTTTTCCCAGTTCGATCTTGATCTGTTCAAGCTCACCTCGGGCATCTTGGGCGTCCCTGTAAGGCATCAACCAGAACAAGGCAGCGGCCAGCAGGCAGAGAAGCAGGGAAACGAGCGCATAGCGACGGACGGATTTTGTCCGTTCGATCTCCTTAGCCATGATAGCACGGCCGGTCTCCCCATGGAAAAGTTTGGCCAACTCCGGGAAATCACTCGCCGGGAGCCACTGCTCATCGCTGACGAATGCTCGCATCCCGACCGCCTGCACGAGTTCATCAGGCTGCAGTTCACGGCCAGAAGCGTGCATGACCTTGAGTTCATCCAAGGTCGCTCCGGGTATGACATGTCCGCCCTTAGTTTTTCTTTTATATAGCGCGATTTCGCTCATTTAGGATGCGGGGTAGGTCCTTTTCTACGCCGTTTTATTGTTTAATCCAGAACGTTCTACGAGACGGGGTAGTTAAAAGAATGACGAAAGAGACCCAGGCTCGATATGGTCCGAGCAGGGTAAGCGTCCGTGATCCCGGAAGATGATGCCCGAAAACGCTGTGCCCGCGGCTGCCTCCGGCCCGGAGACAGGCCAGGGTCAGCGGTTAGCCTTAAAGCAGCTAATAAGATCGTCGCTGCAGTTGCCGTAGAACATCCGTTCGGCTGACCCCTTTGCGAAGGTAAGGGAATACTCGAAGCGAGTCGGAGCGTAATAAGGCTTACCGAAGAGCGTGACCTGCACGTGCCGTCCGTCGGCGCAACGACCAACGAACATGGCGCCCAGCGAGGTATCCCCCTTCTTAGTCCCGAGATGCTTCATTTCGACCCAGTCGGCTGTCAGCGGGTCCTTCACCGAAAGGGTCCCGCCCAAGGTGGTCCGCCAGTTGACAGAAGAAACGGTCGAACGGCGAGGACCCGAACCGTCGACGGACTCCCAATTCACAGAAGTCGTGCTGACTCCTGCACAGAGCCCAGGCTCGCAAGCCAAAGCGAGAAGGAGAAGGAACAGGATTCGGGTATATGTACGCATAGAAATTATCTGGCCTCTTTGCCCGCCAACAGGCTACGAAGTTCCTTAATCAGTTCCCACGTCTCTTGGCGACTTTCGTTAAAAATCTGAATACGCTGTTCGACCGGTAGGCGATTGTGATCCCGGCTTAGCATAGTACGCTGAAGTTCTGCGTCGCGATTGGAGATTTCGCTCATAAGTCCCTGCGCACGTGCCTTCTCGGAAGGCACATGGAGAAAGTAGAATCGTCCAGCTAGTTGGCGATCGGCGAAGCCATGCTCGACCATGAGCAGGGCCTTGTCGTTGTCCCGACAGCCGATTAAGGCCAAGCAAAACGCCAACAGCAGAAAAAGCCGGGGAATCATAGTCCGATAGAGGAACGCAGGGTGCGCGCCCGGCCACGCGCGAAGGACGTTTCTTCCCGGGTCATCTGGGAATCCAACCGGGATATCTCGTGCGAAGCTGAGCCGGCCTGCGAGCCTCCGTGCTCCCTGGCGACAAAGAACCAAGCGTAGGCTTCCGTTGCATAACTGCCAACCGAGGGCCTATCGGCCTTGTTCAGATAGAACATGCCGAGGTTATACATCGCCAGACTATGGCCGCTACTGGCAGCTTTCTTCATCCAGAAAAGCGCCGCATCCATGTCGGTCGGCACGCCCTGCCCACGTCGATAGGCTATGCCGATGGCCAGCTGTCCTTTCACGTTATCGCCTTTAGCGGACTTTAGATACCAATAGGCGGCCTTCTCGTAATCCTGGGAGTAGCCCTCATCTCCGGAGTAATAGTAATTACCCATCGTATATTGGGCTACGGCTATACCCGCTTTTGCCGCAAGCTCTGTGGGCAGATCGGAGGCTGAAGCATTGACGATAAAAGCAGACAGCATCAGGCACCATAGGTATCGCATGACCCACAAGATGTCTTTCAGCGCACCTTACTCAACCTTAAGCGGTATGTTTTATTGTAAAAAAACATACAAAACAGCTTTTCAAGCCCGAACCTAGGTTCGTGGCTTGAGTAGTGATTCGCCAAGGACCATATCTACTTTGTGTCATGGCGATAGTCTCACCGATAGTCCTTATTATTCCCCGGTCGAAATGTTTCTGACGCACCACCCTGTCTCGCCGCGCTTGCGGCGAAAGGTCAGCGCAGCTTTACCAGATAAGTATCCAACCATACTCTCCCGGCGGCTTCGTCCGCAAAGGCCCCTTCTAGCTGGGCCTCGAAGGCCGCATCCAGGATCCGCTTGAAGTCTTTCCCCGGCTTTAGTCCGCGGGCGACGAGGTGACGGCCCTGCATGATCGGCTTGGGC
>Ga0208960_1001729_pt1 | contig 11421 bp, 11 predicted proteins | sample GreLakmeON33MSRF_FD_187703 | JGI IMG/M metagenome (GOLD analysis project Ga0208960, IMG submission 187703) | Freshwater lentic microbial communities from great Laurentian Lakes, MI, USA - Great Lakes metaG ON33MSRF (SPAdes) | ecosystem: Environmental > Aquatic > Freshwater > Lake | place: Great...
TTCTTGGAACTCGAACCGAAATGGTAAACCCGACTCCGCATCGATCACTTATGAAACTCATCCCGATCCTCGCCCTCGTCCTCCTCACCGGCCCCGTCCACGTCCTGCGCGCCGAAGACCCCGCCGCTCCGATGGCGCGGAAGCTCTTCGCCGCCCAGCAGGATTCCGTGGTGTGGGTTTCCGCCGTCATCAAGATCAGCATCAGCGCCGAGGGCGGCAAGGAAGGCGTCAACATTCCCGACCGCGAGCAGAAGGTCGAAGCCCTCGCCACCTTCATCGACGACAAGGGCATGCTCGTCACCGCGCTCAGTTCCATTGATCCCACCAAGCAGATCAGCGGACAGGAAATCCGCACCGCCACCGGCACGACCAAGATCGAGGCCAGCGCCACGATGAAGGAAGTGAAGATCATCATGCCGGACAGCACCGAGGTTCCCGGTGAAGTCGTCCTGCGTGACGCCGATCTCGATCTCGCCTTCATCCGGCCCAAGGCGGGCAGCAAGGAGGCCGAAGGTCTCACCTACAAGCCCATTGACCTGAAGAGCGCCGGCACCAGCGTTCCCACCGACGAAGCCATCATCATTGCCCGCCAGAACGAAATCTTGAGCCGCGTCCCCACCGTCATCATCGGCCAGGTCATGGCCGTCACCAAAAAGCCCCGCGCCTTTCTCATCGTCAACGGAGCCGTGGCCGGCTGCCCCACCTACGCCGAGAGCGGCAAGGTGCTCGGCATCGCGGCGCAGCGCTTCGTGAAAGGCAAGGGCACGGCCCTCGTCATCGTTCCGGCGGCGGACGTGCTGGAAATTGCCGAGCAAGCCAAGACCGCCAAACCCGAGAAGACGGAGAAGCCCGCCGTGAAGAAGGAAGTGAAAGAAAACTGAAGCCGGCCGGGCAAGAGGGTGAAGTGGTGCGCGGTGGAGGTTTCGAACCTCCGACCCCTACCGTGTCAAGGTAATGCTCTACCACTGAGCTAACCGCGCAACCGGGGGCGACATTTCGCCAAAGCGCCGCACCGTTGGCAAGCGCGGATTTCCCAACCGCGACATTCCACCGGACAATCCGACTCGCCGCCCGCTGCCCGCTCGCGTATTCAATCGCCGTGCCGCCCGCGCCGCCAACCTCCGACCCGCGCCGCCCCTGCCCGCTCTGCGGGGCGGACGACGCCGCGCCGCACTGGCAGAAAGAAAATCTCCGCGTCGTCCGCTGCTGCCGCTGCAAAATGGTCTTCGCGAATCCCGTCGCGCCCGAGCTGCTCTCCGGCGCATTTTACGACCGCCTCGCCATTCCCTTCTACCTCTCGGCCGTGAAGCTCGAGGGCGATTTCGCCACGAGCCGCTTCGACCGCGAACTGCGTCTCTTCCGCCAGTTCGTCACGCGCGGCGCGGTGCTGGACGTGGGCTGCTCCACCGGCGCCTTCCTCGGCGAGCTGCAGCGGCGTTTCCCCGGCGACTACTCCGCCACCGGCACCGACGTGGCCGGCGCAGCGCTCGATCACGCCGCCGCGCGCGGGGTGGAAATCATCCGCGCGCCTTTTTTGGAATGGAATCTGGGCGGACGCCGCTTCGACGCGATCACCTTCTGGGCCGTGCTGGAACATCTCGTCGAGCCGCAGCGATTCCTCCGCCAGGCGGCGGCGCTGCTGGGCGCGGGTGGATTTTGTTTCATCCTCGTGCCCAATCTGCAATCGCTGGCTGTGCGACTGCTCGGCGCGAAATACCGCTACGTGCTGCCCGATCATGTGAATTATTTCTCAGTCCGGACACTGCGGGCGATGGCGGCGCAGGAGCCGGCCTTTGCAATCACCGCGCTGCGCTCGACGCACTTCAATCCCGTCGTGATCGCGCAAGATGTGCGTGGCGGCACGGCGCGCGTGCCGGACGAGGAACGCGCCCGGCTGCTGCAGCGCACCACCGCATGGAAGGAGGACGCGCGGCTCAAGCCCGTCCGCGCGCTTTACTCCGCCGTGGAAAAAGGCCTCGGCGCGCTCCGGCTTGCGGACAATCTCGTCCTGGTGCTGCGGAGGAAATGATTTTATCAGCGGGGCATCTGCGGGTGGAGCTGATCGGACCGCAGCCATGCTGAACATGAACTCCAACCAAACGCGCCCTGCCGCGCGGGCACATCTTGACATTGCCCCGGAGCGCGGGTCTATGACCCGCAGCGTGTGACGAGGGGATGCCGCGGTTCAGAACCCGGCTGTTTCCGTGGGCACGAGCTGCTGCGGGTCGCAGACCCGCGCTCCGCGGGCGCCCAATGCGCCGCTATCCTTTCTTCGCTCGCGACAAATCCACCGCACGCCACATATACCACGCGGCAATGGTGCGGTGCGGACGCCAGCGTTCGCCGTGCGCGAGGAGTTCGCGCGGCGCGGGCAGTTCCTTCCAGCGATACGTCAGCGCGAAGCCCTGGCGCACTCCGTAATCCGTCGCGGGCAGCACGTCGGGCCGGCCCAGCGTGAACATCAGGAGCATCTCCACCGTCCACGGACCCACGCCGCGAATGGTCGTCAGACGTTCGACAATCTCCGCGTCCGCCAGTTGGCGGATGGCCGCCGCCGTGGGCACGATGCCTTCAAGGGTCTTGGCGGAGATGTCCTTGATCGCGGCAAGTTTTGCGCGGGAAAGTCCGGCGGCGCGGAGCGGGTCGTCGGGCGTGGCGAGAAAATCTTCGGGCGCGGGAAATTTCCTGCCGGGATAAAGCGCGAGGACACGGCCCAGAATCGTCTCGGCGGCGGTACCGTTGAGTTGTTGATAAACGACAGAACTGACCAGCGCTCGAAACGGGCTGTGCATTTTGCGCGTTTGCAGATCGCACGGGCCGACGCGCGCGATGAGGCGGGCGAGGGTTTTGTCAGCGCGGGAGAGATGTTCGAGGGCGGTTTCGTGCATGATCGTGCTATCGAGATGGGCGTGTGGCCCGCGCCATCCAATGCTCCAATTGCCCAAGTGCAAGATGGAAGCCGCCGAGGCCGGAAAATAAATCAACGAATCGCATAGTTTTGCTCCGCCGGTCGAATGTCGTAATTATTGCGAGACGGTTGAGCGTCTATCAAGACGATAATCCCCCATATTCTGCCGCCCCTACACGGCTTGTCTATCAACTCACGGCGAGGACGCGATACTCCATCTGCTGCGCGCCGGTGCCGAATTTCACGCGGTCGCCCGTCTTGCGTCCGAGGAGCAACTGGCCGATGGGCGATTGCGGAGTGATGAGGAGAATTTCCTTCCCGCCGTGCTGAATCTCCAAACCGCCGCCGCGCGGGCCGAGGAAATAAAACATCCGTTCGCCACGCGCCTCCAGTTCCACGAGCGCGCTCAGGGCGATGGGGTCTTTCGCGCCGAAGGAGGACAGCGGGAGGGTTTGAAATTGTTCGATGGTCTTTTCGGTTTCCGCCGCCTGCCGGGCCTGGCCGCCAGCGAGATAGGCGGCTTCGAGACCGCGCGTGTCGTATTTGCTCTCGGCCTTGTTTTGTTCGTGCGTGGCCTCGGCATGGGCGGTGCGAGCGGCCTTGGCGAAGGAGAGCAGCTCGGCGTGGAGCCGGAGGAGAATCTTTTTGACGAGCGCGCGTTTTTTCACGGGCTAACGAATCGCCGCATAGACGCGATGCACGTCGTCGTGGTCGTCGAGGGCGGTGAGAAAATCCATGACTTCCTTGCGCTGCGCGTCGCTGACTTCGACGAAATTTTTCGCGAGAAAGCGTAGCTCGGAGGCGGTGACGGTCCAGCCGGCGCTCTTGAGATATTTGGCCACAGTGTCGAGCGCGGTGATCGGTCCGGTGAAGCGCGCGCCAAGCCGGCCTTCGGGAACTTCGCCCGGCTCCAGCGGTTCGACATTGTCCGCGCCCGCCTCGATGGCGGCGGCTTCGATGTCCTGTTTCGTGTCCGCATGGTGGGCCTCGACGACGCCAAGATGATCGAACATGAAGGCCACGCTGCCCGGCGTGCCCATGGAGCCGGCCTTGAACAACTGGCGGATGTCGGGCGCGGTGCGGTTGCGATTGTCGGTGAGGCACTCGACGATCACGGGAACTTTGGCGGGCGCGAATCCTTCGTAGGTGACAGTCTCGAAATTGACCTTTTCATCCAGGAGGCCCGAGCCTTTCTTGATGGCACGCTCGATGGTTTCGCGGGGGACGGAGGCTTTTTTGGCGGCCTCGACGGCGACGAAGAGGCGGGCGTTCAAGTCAGGATGCGGGTCGCCGAGCTTGGCGGCGACCTGAATTTCTTTGACGAGTTTGCCGAACAGTTGTCCGCGTTTGGTCGCGTTCTCCACGCGGCCGGCTTGTTTCCATTGTGCGCCCATGCGGGTTTTGTACCGGCGCGTGCGGGAAAGATCAACCGGCATGTGGGGAATGCTTTTTTCAAAAGCCCCGTTTGTTCATCCGACGGCCGGAGCCATCAGGCGGAAACCACGAAGGCACCCGAAGGGGAAGGGCGACCCGGGACCGGGCGGCGCTCCGCTGACCAATGAAAAAGGCCCGGCGGGGCCGGGCCTTTAGTGAATGGTATGGCCCACCGCTATTTCGGCGCGGGCGGGACGGGCCTGGGCTCGGGCTTGGGCAGCGGGATGGCGGCCAGCTTCTCGTCCAGAATTTTCACCTCGCCCTCTTTTTTGATTTTCTCAAAGAAGTCGGGCATCGATTTTTCCATCTCCTGCTGGGTGAGCACCTCCTTGATGCGGGGGCTGACCTCGGCTAGTTCGACTTTTTTCGGCGGAGTGATCTCGTGGAGTTTGATGATGTGATAGCCAAAGTCGGTGGTCACGATGTCGCTGATCTGGTTCGTCTTCATCGAGAAGGCGGCCGTCTCGAACGGGGGCACCATCGCGTTGCGCGGGTCGTCCTTGGCGCGGGCGAATTTGTACTCACCCTTGTTCTCCTTCACGCCGGGGTCTTCAGAAACTTCCTGCACCAGCTTGGTGAAGTCCTCGCCCTTGTTCACGCGGGCCAGAATTTTTTTCGCCTTTTCCAACTGCGCCTTCTTGTGCTCGTCGGACATTTCCAGTTGCGTTTTAAGATCCTTGGTCGTGAGCAAAATGTGGCTGGCCCGCGCCAGTTCCGGCTGGTTGATCGGATTGTCATCGTAATACTTTTTGATCTGCGCGTCGCTGATCACCACTTTGGACTTGATCTCGCGGTTGACGACCTCCTCGGCCATGGCCTGCTCGACGACCCGGTTGGTGAACTGCGCCGGGGTCATGCCCAGCGACTTCAACTGCCGCAGGAAAAATTCCTCGGACGGCGCGCTCTGCCGCGAAGTGTCGATGAACTTCAGGCCCGTTTTCCGGGCCTTGGCCTTGTCGGCCTCCGTGGCGCGCGCCGCGAGCAACTGCGTGACGATCATCCGGTCGAGCAACTGCGCCTCGGTGGTGGCGCGCTTGTCCTCGGGGATGGTCTGGCCGCGCGCCGCGAGATTGGCGCGGTAGCCGGTGAAGGCGTCCTCCAACTGGCTACGCTTGACCTCCACGCCCTTGCCCTTGGCGATGACCGGATCGGGAAAAAGACCTTCAGCGAAATTGGCGGCGCGCAGGGAAAACGTGGCGGCCGCGAGCGCGGACGCCAGGACGAGGGTCTTGATGGTTGAGTTCATAAGCTTGGTTGGAGCGGAGGGTTAAAGTTGCACCACGCGGACATTGCTGATCGCCGGGTCTTTTTGAATTTCCTTAAGCAGCGCCGCCGGCGGCACGCTGTCGAGATGGAACACCATCAGGGCCTGCCCGCCCGCGTCGTCGCGGTTCAGGCTCATGCTCGCGATATTCACCTGGTGCTGGCCGAGCAAGGTGCCGAGATGGCCGACCATGCCGGGCCGGTCCTGGTTGTTTAAGAGTAGCAAAATTCCGCTCGGCTGAATCTCCACCGGCTGGCTGAACAGCCGCACGATGCGCGGATTGTTCGGCGAACCGAAAAACGTCCCGCCCGCGCTGCCGACCTTTTCGTCCTTCGTGAAGAGCTGGACGTGCAGCCACTCGTTGAACGTCACCGGCTCGTCGCTGCGCTTCTCCTCGACGGTCAGGCCCTGCGCCTGCGCGACGCTGCGGACGTTGACCGTGTTCACCCCGCCGTTCCCGCCGATGAAGCTCGTCAAGACCGCGCGTGTGATCGGATCGGTCGCGGGCAACTCCTTCGCCTTGCCGCCATAGGTGATGTGGATTCGATCCACGCCGGCAGGCGCGAGCTGGTTCAGGAGCTTGCCGATTTTGTCGCCGAGATGGATGTAAGGCTTGACCAGCTCATAGGTCTTCGCGTCCACGCCGGGCAGGTTCACGGCGTTGCGGACTTCGCCGGTGAGCAGAAAGCCCGCGATGATCTCCGCCACTTCAATCCCGCATTTCTCCTGCGCCTCCTCCGTGCTCGCGCCGAGGTGCGGCGTGAGAATGACGTTCGGCAATTTGCGGAACGGATGCTCCGCCGGCAGCGGCTCCACCGAGAACACATCCAACGCCGCCCCGCCGACCTTGCCGTTCTGCAAGGCCGCGAGCAGATCCTCTTCGTTCACGATCTCGCCGCGCGCGCAGTTCACGATCCGCACGCCCGGCTTCATCTTGGCGATGCTCTCGGCGTTGATCATCCCGCGCGTCTCCTTCGTCACCGGCATGTGAACCGTGATGAAATCGGACTCGCGATAAATCACGTCCGGATCGCTGACCGCCTCGATGCCCAGCGCCTTGGCGCGGGCTTCCGTGAGAAACGGATCGTAAGCCAGGACGCGCATGCCGAAGACCAGCGCGCGTTTGGCGACCTCCGCGCCGATGCGCCCCGCCCCGAGCACGCCTAGCGTCTTGCCGAAAATCTCCGCGCCTTGAAACAGTTTCCGGTCCCACTTGCCCGCCGCCATTGTCGCGTGCGCAGCCGGGATTTTCCGGGCGAGCGCGCCGAGCATAAAGAAGGTCAGCTCGGCCGTCGTGACCGTGTTGCCGCCGGGGGTGTTCATCACCACCACGCCGCGCGCGGTGGCGGCCTCGACATCTACGTTGTCCACGCCCACGCCGGCGCGGCCGACCACGCGGAGTTTGGGCGCGGCCTCGAGGACTTTCCGGGTGATCTTCGTTTCGGAACGCACGACCATGGCCTCGACCTCGCCGACCAGCGGGATCAATTCCGCCTCGGTGAGGCGCTTGTCCAGCACCGTTACCTTGAACTCGGGGCGCGCCCGGAACAGGGCGATTCCTTTCGGGGAAATCGGGTCGCAAATCAGCACGTTCATAAAATGGACAGCAAATCTAGGGGAACGGCGGGGAAGGGTCAAATACACAAACTTTGCAGCCGGAATGCAGGTCGGGATGCGTGGCTCCGCCAAATTCCCTTTTGCTTTATTCGCGCGCCCCGTAACGTCCCCGCGCATGTTTGACCTCGGCTCCTTCGCGCTCGCCACCATCGCCGTCCTCTTTATCGGCCTGGCCAAGGCTGGGTTCGGCGGCGGGCTGGGCATGATCACCACGCCCCTCTGCGTCCTCGCCTTCGGCCCCAAGGACGCCATCGGCATCCTTCTGCCGCTGCTCTGCGCGGGCGACGCCTTTTCACTCTGGCACTACTGGGGCCAATGGGAGAAAAAGAATCTGCAATATCTCCTGCCCGGCGTGGTCGTCGGCGTGGTCGTCGGCGTGCAGCTCATTGGGAAATTTTCCGCGCGCGAACTGAACATCGCCATCGGCGTGCTCGCCGTCGCCTTCGTGGTCTTCCAGCTCGTTAAGGAAAAAATCTTCCGCGCGGAAGGCGCGTTCGCGCCGAACCACCGGATCGGCATTCCCTGCGGCATCGGCGCGGGCATCACCTCGACCTTCGCGCACGGGGCCGGGCCGGTGGTGAGCCTCTTCGTCATCCCGCAACGGCTGCCCAAGGAAATCTACGTCGGCACCACCGTGCTCGTCTTCACCTGCATCAACTGGATCAAGATGCCGTTCTTCGCCGCGCACCACCTGATCACGCCGGCCACGCTGCTGAAGAGCGCGTGCCTCCTGCCGCTCGTGCCCGTCGGCGTCTGGCTGGGCGTCTGGCTCAACCGCAAATGTTCCGAGAAGCTGTTCTTGAGGATTGTTTATTCGCTGACCTTCCTGACCGGGCTGGAGCTGATCCTCGATCTCGCGCGCTGGTTCCGGTGAGGCCGGATGACGAACGGAAATTATTTAACCACGGATGGACCCGGTTCAGTTTCCCGGAAGCTGCCGGCCGCCCAGCAGCGCCTCCAGTTCCGCCAGCCCTTCGTGCGAACCGATTTCGTAAAACCGCTCCGGCACTGCGTAGCCGGCGAGCTGCTTTTCCCGGACGAGCCGGCCCATGACCTCGGCGAGATCGAACGGCTGTCCGGCCAACCGCTCCGCAAACACGTCGGCGCGAAATAGGCTCAGGCCGTAATCAATGTGTCGCATCTCTGGCCGGCGCTGTTTCTTGTCGTAGATTTTGATCTCCCCGTCGGCGAAGACCACGTTGCTCGTGTCGTAAAGGCCCTCGTTGCGATAGACCGTCATCAGGCCGCGCTTGCCGCTGCGCGCGAAACATTCCGCGATGGGCGCGAAGGGAACCGGCAGATACGAATCGCCGTAGAGCACGAAAAATTGTCCGCCGAGTTTCGGCAGCGCGAGCTTCAAAGCGCCGCCGGTGCCGAGCAGTTTCGGACCGTCAAAAGAGTAGTCGAGGTGCACGCCCCAGGCGCGGCCGTCACCGAATTCGCGCTGCACCATTTCGCCGAGATGGCCAAGACAAAGCACCGCGCGGGTGATGCCCTGGGCGCGGAGCAGTTCGAGCTGATGCGCGAGAAAGGGCCGGCCCGCGACGGACACGAGCACCTTGGGAATTTTTTCCGTGATGGGCCGCAGCCGCGTGGCCAGTCCGCCCGCGAGAATCGCCACGGGAATGTCGAGACTCGGCGCGCTCACTGGATGACGAGTTTCGTGCCTTCGAAATCAAAACGGAAACGCACTTCTTTCAAGCCCTGCTCGCGCATGACGTGGCGCAGCTTCGGCTTGTCCTGATCCGCGTAGAACGCCAGAAAGCCGCCGCCGCCCGCACCAATCAGCTTGCCGCCGAGGGCGCCGTTCGCGCGGGCGAGATCATACCAGGTGTTGATCTGCTGATTGCTCATGCCGCCACTGCGTTCCTTTTTTCGCTGCCAGTGCAAGTCCATCAGGCGCGCGAACTCGCGCAGGTCGCCGCTTTCTAGCGCGGCTAGGCTCTTGTGCCCAACCTCTTTCACGAAGTGCAGATTCTCGATCATCGACTTGTCAGCGCTTTTGCTTTTCTGATCCTGCTCCTTGAGAATGGCCGAGGCGCTGCGCGAATAGCCGGTGAAGAAGAGCAGCAGGTTGTCCTCCAGATTGTAAAGCGTCTCCTCAGAAATTTTCGCGGGCCACGCCTTCACTTTGCCGCCGGGCTGGAATGCAAAACAGGTGATGCCGCCGTAGGCCGCGATGTATTGATCCTGCTTGCCGATCGGTTCGTGGAGGCGGTTGATCTCGATGTCGCACGCCTGCTCGGCCAGGTCGGACGGATGCACCAGATTTTTTTGGTAGGCGTGCAGCGCCTTGAGCAGCGCGGTGGTGAAGCTGCCCGACGAGCCGAGGCCGGTGCCCGCCGGAATGTCGGCCATCGAGGTGAGTTCGAGCGATTTCCCCTCCATGCCCAGCGCCGCGAACGCCTCGCGGATGATCGGGTGCTCCAGATCTCCGGCGCGCGCGACTTTCTCGAGCTTGGAATATTTCACGATCAGTTCCGGAATGAACGTGTCGTGAAGCGTGATATAGACGTATTTGTCAATGGCCGCCGCGATGAGGAAGCCGCCGAACTGCTCGTAATACGAGGGCAAATCCGTGCCGCCGCCGCCGAGGCTGATGCGCAAAGGTGAACGAGCGATGATCATGTGCGGAGATTAAGAAGGAACTCAGGAACGCAGGAAAGAGAAAATATGGGGAACAGTCGCGCTCTGCGGCGCAGACTCACCAGCGATAGCCGCTCTTTGCGTGAATGGTTTCCACGACCTTCAGCGCGGCCTTCGCCTCCTTCAGTCCTGGCACCGGCGTGCGTTGCAACCGGATGTCCTCGAAAAATTCGGCCATCTCGATTTTCCACGATTCGTCGCCGCGCGGAAATTCATGGACCGTCGTTTCGGGCGGCCCCATTTGCGGGAGCATCTTGTAATAGGTCAGCCGTTCCACGCCGTAGCTGCCGCCGAGTCCTTCCCAGTGCAACTTCGCGTCGCGGCCATAGACTTCGAGCGAGAACATGTTTTTCCACTCGGTGCAACTGACGTGCAGCCACGCCGTGTTCCCGGCAGCGTTGCGCAGCGAGAGAAACGCATTGTCGTCCACCGGCATTTTCCAAAAATACGTTGTCGCATGGCCGTCCACCTGGGTGAATTCGCCGAGAAAAATTCCCGCGAGATCAATCAGGTGAACGCCTTGATCGATCAGTTCGCCGCCGCCGGACAGCTTGGGATCAGCGCGCCATTCCTTCTCGTAACCAACGCGCCCGCCCTGCCCGTAACGTCCGCGCAAAAACATGATCGGCCCCAGCGCGCCGCTGCGGAAAATCTCCAGCATCTTGAGACAGGCCGGATGATAACGGTGGTTGTAGCCGACGCGGACGAGCGCGCCGGTTTTCGCCGCCGCCGCTTCGAGTTCCTCGACTTCGCGCACGCGGACGGCCGCCGGTTTTTCGACGAGCACATGTTTGCCCGCGCACACCGCCTGCAATGCGACGGGCGCCAGCGAGGCGTTGAGCGTGGCGATCATCACGGCATCGACGTTCGGCGAAGTGACGGCGCGCTCGACGGAGTCGGTGGCTTCGCAGCCGGGACTTTGCGCGGCGAGTTTTTTGGCGCGGTCGAGCTGGAGATCGCACGCCACGGTCACGGAACCGGGCGGCAGATTGTTCAACCGTTTCTGGCCGATAAGGCCGCAGCCGATAAGGGCGATGCGCGGCGTGGTGGAAGGTCCCGTTGGCATAAAATTATTTTCCATCGCCCCACTTTTTCCCGCGATCCTCCGGCACGATGCGGCGCAGGCAATAGATGTCCGACTTCGCCAGTTCGTCGCGGTGTTCGTGGAGTTTCTGCCACGGATCCCACTGCGCGCTGAGGAGCTTGCCGGTAATGCCGTCACTTTCCGGCGACGCGAGATAAACGCACAGGCCCGCACCGAGTTCGAGCGGCGTCGCGCCTTCCTCGGCCCATTTTTTGTTCTTCGCAAAAAACGCCGTGCCAACTTTTTCCGGCCCGGCCTTCAACACTTCATCGACCAGTCGCGTCTTGAGCGCGCCGGGCGCGACCGCGTTCACATCGACCTGATGCGGTCGCAATTCCTCCGCGAGCGTTTCCATCAGGCGCACGACGGCGGCCTTGCTCGCGGCGTAGGAGCTGATGTTCGGCAGCGGATTCGTCGCGCCGCCGCCGGAGAGGATAACGATTTTGCCGCGGCCCGCCTGCTTGAAAT
>Ga0208960_1001730_pt1 | contig 11420 bp, 10 predicted proteins | sample GreLakmeON33MSRF_FD_187703 | JGI IMG/M metagenome (GOLD analysis project Ga0208960, IMG submission 187703) | Freshwater lentic microbial communities from great Laurentian Lakes, MI, USA - Great Lakes metaG ON33MSRF (SPAdes) | ecosystem: Environmental > Aquatic > Freshwater > Lake | place: Great...
GGCGGCTTCAACTACCCGCTCACCACGAGGTGTTGCAACGGCGGCAGGTAGGGCACGTATTACATCATTGAATCCACGGTGAGTTACATCAACTGCCTTTTGCATCTCAAGAATCTCATGCTCATCTTTAATAAGACGAGCAACGGATACGAAGTTTTCCAACTCACCACCGCGCGGGTTCTTCTTAATTACTGAGTCGACCAAGGCATCCAAACCACTTAAAGAAACTGCAGGTGTGCCGTCTTTAAGAAGTGATTTAAGATCATCAACCTTACGAACTTCAATTCCAAAACGCTCAGATGCTTCATCGGTTGTGTAGCGACGGCCCACCCAGAGCTCGCCATATTTACGATCGTTATAGAAAGCACTTGTATCACGCGTTGATCGCGGCTGAATATATAAAATCGAATCATGGCCCTGCCCATTTGGTTCCATGACAAGGACGGCATCTGATGTAACTTCTTCACCTTGAACGCCGGTGTAATAGACAAATGCACTATGAGGGCGGAATCGGTAATCAGTGTCATTGCTGCGCACTTTGGAGTTTCCACTAGGAATCACAATACGCAGACCAGTAAATGCCTCTGAGAGTTTACTTCGGCGTTCAAAACAGTATGGAATAACCGCGTCTTGTGTGATGCCATCTAGAGGTGAAGGCGCCCAACCCGTTTTCATGAATTCGGCGTAGAGATCTGAAGGGGCAACGTCGTACACGCGACGGCTTTCGACTGGCTTATCAGTTGACTCCATACCGCCACCCTACAAGAGGATTTCAGAAATGTTTTACTTGACAGTAAATACGATTTCCTTGGAGGGTGTTGTAACCAATTTAGGCTTCACAACAGTAAGCCGAGCTGTGAAGGTGTACTTCCCTTTTGAAAATGCTGGCGCCACTACCTTGTCACCGTATTCATTGACGAAACTCTTGGCTTTGCCACAAAAAATCATTTCTTTTTCACCGACCCAAGCATCTTTACCTTGAGTACCTTTTCCATTGCCGGGTTGGACATAGACCGATTGCGCTTCGTTTTTATCTTTAGAGTACAAACCAAACATCACATAAGCATTAGGAAAGAAGTAAGACTTATCGATTGTGTATTTAATATAAAGATCTTTACAACCATTTGAATCCAAAGTTATTGAATCAACAACTGTGTATGTGAGAACTACTTTTTTGTTGTAAACAATTTTTTCTGTCACGGTGGCAGCATTGGCTGGTGAAAAACTACAACCGATAAGAATAAGTACAATAGATAAGATACGAGTTTTCATTGTGGGAGCCTAAAATCTATTTATGCACCTGTCAAAAAGAAAAGAACGTACAAAGTGAACAGAAGGTGAACAAACCACGTATTTTTTCTTTGATACATGCAATACATTTACCCGGTGAAGTTGTTGGCCACAATTGTGACTGGGTGGATTTTGGCATTTTCGATTATCACTCCTTCGCACGCCCAGTCAAATGGTGCGACTTCGGTTCACGAGATTGGGAAAGAGACTGCACCAAAGGCGAGACTCGAAATTCAAAAAGACCCAACTGGTGGATTTAATGTTCACGTTGTAACTACCAATTTTCTCTGGCGTCCGGAAATGGCATCGATGCGATATGAACCTGGTGAAGGTCACGCCCATGTTTATTTAGATGGCCGTAAAATAATGCGTATTTATAATGAATGGTTCCACTTAAATACCTATCAATTTTCCACAAAGCCTGGCGAACAGTTACTGAGCATTGAATTTGTTGGCAATGATCACTCCCCATACACAATTCAAGGATTGCCAGTCGGTGCTGAGCAAATAGTTGATGTTCCAAGCGATGAGATTCAACCCGATTCAAGAGATAACAACGTAGTTCTGGCTGGCCTGATCTTTCTGCTAATTATCGTTGTGAGCGGCTTACTTTTTAGGCCTCGACGAGGCAAGTAAGGCGCAGTCCACCAGAGGTTGTATTCTTTCCCTGTACAAGGAGACGTCGCATAGCCCGGTCGAGTGCGCCTCACTGCTAACGAGGTAAGGTTTAATCGCCTTCAGGAGTTCAAATCTCCTCGTCTCCGCTCTGTTTCATTCGCACTTGAAAAAATCACAACTTCTGTTCATCTAATGGATAACTTCTATTTGCTTTGAGTGCGGCAACCATTCAACTCGATCCCATAGCTTTGCAAAGTGAGTATCGTCGATTTTGAGGGCAACCAGATCCTTGATGCCCTCGAAGACCAGTTTCCTCCTGCGGGCACCCTAAAGAGCGTTAAAGAGTCAACGGTTAAAAACGCCATCATCTGTTCATTCTTTACAAGGGATGAGTATTACAAGAGCCATTCCTTACGACTTCAAACAAACCTAGAAGAACTAGGCATTGCATATGAATTGCGCCAAATTTCAAAACGAAAAGATGAAGACTGGGTAGATATATGCCGGAAGAAAGTCGGGTTTATAGCTGAAGTCTGTGCGGCTAATCCAAATAAAAAAGTTTTCTGGATAGATGTTGATTGTGAAATCTTTTCCATCCCTGATTTCATTCTTAACTCAACTGCAGACATTATTGGTTTTCAGCGCGGATTCAGCTCGCCAGTGAGTATTGGATATCAAAGCCGTGGACGTTTCTGGGAACCTTGCTTCTGGGGGATAAATACAACTACACAAGCACGAAAAATGATTACCGCAGCCGCAGAATTTGAAACAGCGGCAACGGTTAGAGCAACAGATGACTTCTTCTTTGAAGAAGCCTGGAGAGCCAATTCACCAAATATGACATTCCAGATAATCCCATCTAACTGTGCCGTCGATAAAGGTGCAGGAACCCTAGAAAGCCACGAAGTCTTCTTTAGATTTGGATCAAGCGGGCAGGTAGATAACTTTAAGAAAAAAGTAGAACAGCATAAAGGAAATTCTAAGAAAAAGTTCGGGCTAAAAAAAGCAACGCTCAAATTAGCGAAGCTAATTGAAGAGAAATTGCCTGAGAATTTCTCAACAAGATTACGTTTACTAGTGGATGCATCCGGAGTAACTGGATTCTTGACGGGTAAAAAGCACAATAATCTCAGCGGTGATGCTGTACGGGATTTGTTGTTGGCGGGTAAAGCGGGGGATCTTATTAAATATAAAAAGGCACTTGCCATTTTCCGCCAGAAAGTATTGCCAAATAGATATGAGAGCGCGGCAATACAAGCCGCATCAAGTTTCTTGGAATATTCGGCTAAACCAAGCGGCAATAAAATCAAATTGGCCTGGTGGGAGAATCCCTATCCTGGCAATTTTGGGGATTGGTTAACCCCTTTTATTTTTAGCCATTACACCGAAAGCAAAATCAGCTTTCAAGGGTTAACAACTCGCGCATCGAAAAAACACATCGTGAGTCTGGGTTCAGTCGGCAGATTTATTAAGAGTAACTCTGTGGTTGTTGGTACGGGCGTAAGCTCATTCAAACACGCCATCAATCCGAAGGCAGATTTCGTATCTGTAAGAGGACCCCATACCGCGGATTTGATTGTGCAATCAGGCGGACCAAGAATTGAGAATTTTGGAGATCCAGGCATAGTTCTTTCGAGAATAAATCCCCTAACTCGTGGTGCAACCAATGGCAGGATCGCGCTGGTACGCCATCACACACATCTTCAAGCACCAATAAAACTCCCAGATAACTGTGATGAATTATCAGTGCAACTTTCACATCCTGAGGAAATTATCTCTTTCATTGAAACACTTATAAAATATGAGAGCGTTGTGACAAGTGCACTGCATGTTCTGATTACGTGCCAAAGTTACGGTATTCCTTGCGCACTAGTCGTATTTAAAGGATTTGAAGAGTATGTTCACGGCGATGGAATTAAATATATAGATTATGCTCTTGGCGCCGGTGTCAAAGTTATCAGTCCGACGCCGATCAATCCAAAACTTGACTGGCGTGAGATAAAACCAATCATAGAAACAATTAAAATCCCAGAGTTAAAGATTTCAGAAGTTGAAAGAGCGATTAAAGAAGGTTTACGCCGAGTATCACTTTAATTACCTAAGACTCTAAATTGAGGAATAGTTAAAATGCGATTTATAGCCAAAGAGATGTTGTATGCACTCACCGAACTTTTCTCTACCAGAAAATACAGATTTATTTTGCTAGGACTTGTCCTGATTGCGGCGATGATTTCAGTATCTGAATTAGCTGTTGCTAAGTTGTTTACAAAAATTATTTTGAATGAAGGCAAGATAAGTCAAGGAATGCTAGGAGTTCTAGTAACAGTATTCTTCTTATTCTTTGGCGTCACACGAGGTGGCCACTTTGTACAGCGGATTTACCGAGTCAGATTTTTTGATAAAGTTTTTAAAGCAGCTAAAAACCAGGTAACTGGAGCCAAAGAAAATTGGCGTTGGTCGCTTGCCTTTGAATTAACAAACTTACTCAGTACATTCACCCAACTCGGAGTAGTAATTCTATTCTTTACCTATTTAAATTGGGTTTTTGGAGTAATTAATTTATTAGTAGTGCTCGCTATTTTCCAAGTATATGGAAAGTTATTTCGCAATCAGATTGAAGCACAGCGTGGATTTATCGTCGCTCGTAATAATAAAGAACTAATTCCCAATGTTGTGAGGATTGCAACCCGCATTAAGTCTGGAGAAATTGGAATTCTGGTATCTGGTATTGCTATGTTAATTCTTTTAGCAATGTTGATCTATCTCAGCTACACAGGTGAAATCAGTAAACCAAATACGATCGTCGTCTTCTTTGGTTTAAGAATGCAAAATTCAAATTTTTCAAATATTTCAACCGCTCTTATGAGATTCGCAAGGGCGCGCACCCACAGCTAGTAAGAATCACGATATATTAGGAACTAAGGCTGAATCCATACCAGCTGCATGACCCATTGCGATCTGTATAAAGACGATCGCCGACAATGATGCATTCATCGGCTACCTACGTGCTCGGCAGTGTGCGAGAGGTCTTCGCCCAATAGCCCGAATAAATGCCATCCTAAAGATAGTGATATCATATGATATCACTATCTGAGGAGCTCCATGGCTGATTTATTGATCCGAGATGTACCAGCTGAACTCGTCTCAGCGCTGGATGCTAAAGCGATATCACTTGGGTTATCGCGTGTTGAATTCTTACGGCGCACCATCTCGCGCGAGGTCGCCGTCTCAACCGAATCTGTGACTGAACAACATTTAGCTGCACTTGTACACCTGCTGCCAGATCTTGCGGATGAAGAGATTATGCGTGGTGCATGGAAGTAGCAGGCTGGCTGATCGACAAATCTGCGCTGGTTAGATTGGCAGATTCCCCACAAGCCGGCAAGTGGGTTGAACGAATCAACGAAGGCCAAGTTCATCTCTCAACGATCACACGGTTAGAAGTGGGTTATTCGGCTCGCTCGGGCGCAGATTTAACAAAGGCCATGGCGAACCCACCCCTATCGAAAATGCCTATTGAAGGGTTAACTCCGGCAATTGAAGAGTTGGCATGGCAATCACTTCAACTTCTTGCCAAGAAAGGTCAGCACCGAGCGCCGTCTCTAGCGGATCTAATGATTGCAGCCACAGCGCAGCTATGTGGGTTAACGGTGCTGCACTTGGACAAGGATTTCGATCTAATAAGTAAAGCAACTGGTGTGCAAGTCGAGAAATTAAAGATTAATCAATAGTCGAATACTATTCACCAATGCCTCAATACAAAGTAGCGATCATCGGTGCGGGACCGGCTGGATACTTTGCAGCGCAAGCTCTGCACAATATGCAAAATGAAGAGCGAACTTTTGCCATCGACATGATTGAACGCCTTCCAACGCCATGGGGATTAGTTCGAAGCGGTGTGGCACCAGATCATCCGAAGATTAAAACCGTCTCTAAAGTATTTGAAAAGATCGCAGCCGACCCGAACTTTCGCCTGTTTGCAAATGTTGAAATTGGCAGTGAGATAACCATTGCCGAGCTTCAAGAAAAGTATGACGCTGTCATTATTGCGACAGGCTCATCCCTTGGAAAGAGACTTGGGATTCCTGGCGAAGACCTACCGGGCTCAATGTCGGCAGCTGATTTTGTACCTTGGTATAACGCTCATCCAGATTTTGCCGATGTAGATGTTCCATTTGATTGTGATACGGCAGTAGTAATTGGCGCGGGCAACGTTGCAATGGATGTTGCACGTATGTTGGCGCTAGAGCCAACTGAGCTAGAGCCAACAGATACTGCCGATCATGCAATTGTCGCTTTTAGAAATAGCGCAGTACGCAATGTTTACATCAGCGCTCGCCGAGGTCCAGAGCATGCCGCCTTTACATCCCCAGAGCTTCGCGAGCTCCCAAAACTTGAACACACCAATGTTTTAATACATAAAGGCGATATAGAGGCAGCGATTGTTCGTGCAGGAGATAGCCCTGAAAAAGAGGTCAAAAGTAACCTTGATGCGATGCTATTAATCGCAGATGCAGAGAAAACACACCATGCGCGCACCATGCGCTTTCTCTTTGCACACACCCCTAAAGAGATTATTGGTAGCGATCGAGTAGAGGGTGTTGTTTATTCAACTCCAAAGGGTGAGGTAACGATTAAATGTGGCCTTATTATTACCGCTATCGGTTATCAGGCACAGGCAATCGATGGTGTTCCATATGAGAATGGCAAAGTTATTAATACCGATGGGCGGGTTAAAGAGAATATGTATGTTGTTGGTTGGGCAAAGCGTGGGCCAACTGGGGTAATCGGCACTAACAAATCCGATGCCGCCCTCGTCATTGAGCTACTAGTTGCCGATCTGAGCGCTCCAAAAGATGCTGGTGATATTTCCCAGCTCATCACCAATCAAAAAGTGGTTGATCAAGCGGGCTGGCTGCGCATCAATGAGGCTGAAGTAGCAGCGGGTCAGGTGAAGGGTAAACCTAGGGTTAAGAGTATTAAACACAAGGAGCTTTTAAAGTTGGCTGGCTTGTAATCTTATTCACCCGCAAGAAAGCATTTTGTTACCTGTTTATTTAGTAAGACGAAGATGCGTCTGATTAGATAGTGCCATGAAACAAACCCTCAACCGACGCAAAACTCATGGCTTTGGAGCACTTGCCACAGCCACTGCACTATTAGTCTCCCTACTAATTCCTAGCGCACAAGCAGCCACATACTCTCTGCCAGGCGCACCGACAAATGTCACCTCTTACATCAGCGCTCGCGGCGTTGTGGTTAAGTGGACTCCAGCAACTGATGTCACCCCAGCGGTAACTGGTTACGTGGTATCGGCAGGGGCTGGCTCATGCCCAATCTTTGTTCCTGTACGCAATAGTTCAGTTGTGACCATGCCAATTGCCGTCGGTCAGCCAGCAGGAACCCCTGTTGTGCAGGCAGTTAACGCCTACGGATTTTCAAAGCCTGGAGTGTCAAAGCAGACATTTACCGCAGCCCAGCTAGCAACAGTTGCATCATCTAATAATCGCGTCTTACAACTTCTCCAGTTTAGTGATCTACACGGTGCAATTGAAACCGGTGGATCCTTTGGAACATCGCTACTAGCAAGCAATTTTGCAGCAGATCGCAAGACGGCTGCGACGACCATCACCCTCTCATCAGGGGATAACATCGGGGCGGCACCACCTATTTCAACAGAGTTTGAAGAGATGCCAACTATTGAATCTATGAATTTAATTAAAGTAGATGCCTCAGTCTTTGGTAATCACGAGCACGACCGCAACCTTGCCCACGTACAAAAAGTTATCGGCGCATCTGATTTCCAGTGGGTCGTATCAAACTATGGCGATGAGTCACTAGCTGCCCTTAAATCAGGTGGTAAGGCTGCAAAGTCATACACAATCATCGATCGTGGAGGCCTCAAAGTCGGAATCGTTGGAGCCAATACTGCAGAGACAATTGATCAGGTGTTCCCAGGCAACCTCGACTACAAAGATGCATCAGGGGCAAAGAAGACGATTCAAATCGATCCCGGTGTTGATGGAGTCAACAAGGCAATTGTTGCCGCCAAAGAGGCAGGGGCCGAAATCATTGTTGTCTTGATTCACCAAGGATGGACTGAGAACTCTGATGGCGTAGCAAAGGGTCTTTTCAATGATCTCTCTGCAAAGATTAAAGGAGCTGCAGTCATCTATGGTGGCCACAGCCACCAAACTTTCTCTACTCTAATACCAGGCTCAGCTCGTGCACAGGGACCAGTTCTATTAGGCGAGGTAAGAAACTCAGGTGTTGAGTACACACGCAGCCAAATCTGTATCAAGAATGGCCGCGTTATTGGCTCTTCACTACAACATGTTTTGAAAGCTGCAGCCCCAACTATTAACACTGGGGTCGTTAGCACCATCACTACTCCAGATGCAGCAGGAGCTGCTTTAGTTAAGAAGTACAAAGATCAACTCACTGCAAAACTTGATGTGAAGATTGGTCAGGTCTCAGGTGTCTTCCCACGTGGTGGCTCACCTGCTGTAGAGCGCTCTGGTGAGACCCCAATGGGTGACTTCATGGCAGATCTCCTTCGCGGAAAACACAAGACGGATTTTGCAATTATGAATGGTGGCGGCATCCGCGACACATTCCCAGCAAAGACCTACGTCCCATCTAATACAGCACTTGTTCGCACAGGTGCCGGTCCCCTAGATGTAACCCTTGGTGATGCCTTCACTGTCTTCCCATTTGGTAACCAACTTGCAACAACTGTTGTGACAGGTGCAAATCTATGGAAAGCCCTTGAAAACGGAGTAGGCGGTAACTATCCAGGTGATGGTCGCTTCCCTCAGGTCTCAGGGTTTAAGTACTCATTTGATGCATCCAAGCCAATCGGTTCGCGTATCGTCGAAGTTACAAAACTAGATGGAAGTGCAATCGCTAAGGATTCAAAAGAGTACACACTCACAACAATTGACTTCCTCATCTATGGCGGAGATGGATATCTGAATGTGTTCTCACCAGCACAGGCCAAGGTTAAAGGTGCACTACTCGATGTATTTGTAGATGCCCTTAAGGCCGATATGGCCGCAGGTAAGGTAACGCAGGTACCTGCAGCAGATGGCCGTATTAAGAAGGTTGGCTAATAAGTAAATAAAGCGAAAAGGCGTCGGTTGATTCCGGCGCCTTTTCTGCTTTATATACGCCAGTTTTGTATTTTGGAAGGCTCTAAAAAGAAGGTACTATTCGCAGGCTCCATAAAACTCAATAAGCGCGCGTAGCTCAACGGATAGAGCATCTGACTACGGATCAGAAGGTTGGGGGTTCGAATCCCTTCGCGCGCACAAGTTAAGCTCTCGGTGCCTTTCACACCGGGGGCTTTTCTTCTTTTTGGGTAATACTTGGCCTATGGCGAAGGTATTACTGACAGGCTTTGAGCCATTTGGTAACTCATCACTTAATCCATCGGGTGAGATTGTTAAGGCAATCAAAGCCGAGAACATAGTTAGCTCCGTTTTGCCTGTGGTCTTTGGGCAGTCGGCCCAGTTGCTCAAGGATTTAGTAGATCATCACAAGCCAGATGTGGTGCTCTGTCTAGGCCAAGCAGAAGGGCGACACGCGATGACGCCTGAGCGCATAGCAATCAATATCGATGATGCACGGATGGCCGATAACTCTGGCGTACTTATAAGTGAGCGAGCCATTATCGAGGGTGGACCCGATGCTTACTTTTCAACCCTGCCAGTTAAAGCGATGGTGGAGGCGATGAAGGCCGCGGGCGTGCCGGCAGCACTTTCTTTTAGCGCTGGGACTTTTGTCTGCAACCACATCTTCTATTCATTGCAACATCACTTGAAAGCCAGCGCTGTTAAAAGTGGTTTTATGCATGTGCCATTAATGGATCAACAGAGAGTTGAGTTTGCAGGTCTTCCAACCATGCCACTTGGACAGATGATTGCAGGTGTACAGGCGGCACTTAAAGTTATTTAAGCGCGTAGAGCTTGAGCAAAGGAACGGAAATCTTCAACGAGAAGATCAACCTCTTTTTGACCATGGGCCAGGGAGATTAACCACTGCTCATCAAGTCCCGGAGGCGTAATGATGCCGCGGTTGATGGACCATAGCCACGACAGCTCTGCAATTGCAAAGTCTGTTGCTTTGTAATCACGGTAGTTACGTAGTGGTGTAGTTGACCACGTAATACACCCCTTAACACCAAAGCCAACGGTGTGTGCAGGTAGTTGGTACTCCTCAATGATTTCACTGATGCGATCGAGTGCCTGTTGATTAAATGCCTCTGCAACTGCCAGAGTTTCCTCAGTACAGATTTTATCAACGGCGCGAACACCTGCCATTGCAAGCGGGTTACCGTTAAAGGTACCAAAGTGAGCCATCTTGCCATTACTGACAAAATCCATGTACTTCTTCTTGCCACCAAAGGCGGCCAAAGTGACTCCACCACCAATTGATTTTGCAAGGGTAATCAAATCTGGGACAACACCTAAACGTTGTGCCGCACCTTGATGTCCGGCAGTTAATCCAGTTTTCACTTCGTCAAAGATTAATACGATGCCGTACTCATCACATAGTTCGCGCACTCGCTCTAGATATCCCGCATCCGGCAAGATAATGCCAAGATTTTCAATGACGGGTTCAACAATAAAGCAGGCGATCTTTGCGGCGCTCTTTTCAAATAGGCGCTCTAATGCATCGGCATCGTTATATGAGACGACATAGATTTCTCCAGGGACAATACCTGCAGGTACGTATGCGACTGGATCGCTAGCATCACCAACCTGATCAAGCGGTGGCTTGGCTGAAACAACAAATGGATCGTAGCTACCGTGGTAGCCACCCTCGACCTTAACGATGGCATCTTTGCCAGTTGCAGCACGTGCTGTGCGCACTGCATACATCGTTGACTCTGTTCCACTGTTAGTGAAGCGGACCTGGTCGATGCTAAAGCGGCGACAGATGCGCTCTGCAGCATCGGTAGATATAGGAGATGGAGTCACAAAGAGCATGCCTGTTTCAAGGCAGCTCTTGACCTCCTCGACAACGGTTGGGTTTAAGTGGCCAACCAGCATGGCGCCAAAACCCATAGACAGGTCGAGGAGCTGGCGCCCGTCGACGTCGGTCATCCAGGCGCCTTGTGCGCTAACGATTGAGATTGGGTAAGGGTCCCAGTGTTGAAAACTTGAAGTCACACCTAGCGGAAGAGATTTTAAGGCCCGCTTACTCTCTACGGCACTCTTGCCAGTCTGCTGTGTAAATAACTCCCATTCAGATTTTAGGAGAGCAGCGACTTTTTCAGGTGGAATTTCTATTGATGTTGTAGGAACGAATCTAAAAGTTTCTTTGTGATTAATTTGTGTGAGCATTGTAAAACTTGTACGGCAAAGGTTTCAGCGTTTGAAACTCGTTTGAGAAGTACTCTCCCGGTTCATTTTTTAGTCCATTCGAACTAAGGTTTAAGTATCTCATGCCGTTTTTTAAAAGCAACTCCTAAAACTCCGCGTGTTTACAGGGGTATTTATTTTTTATCG
>Ga0208960_1001733_pt1 | contig 11412 bp, 9 predicted proteins | sample GreLakmeON33MSRF_FD_187703 | JGI IMG/M metagenome (GOLD analysis project Ga0208960, IMG submission 187703) | Freshwater lentic microbial communities from great Laurentian Lakes, MI, USA - Great Lakes metaG ON33MSRF (SPAdes) | ecosystem: Environmental > Aquatic > Freshwater > Lake | place: Great...
TCAAAAAATAAAGTTTTAGTTCTTGAAGCAGGCCGACCAGATTATTGGTGGGATGTTTTCATTCACATGCCTGCAGCGCTGACGTTTCCGATCGGAAGCCGCTTTTATGACTGGCTTTATGTATCCGAGCCTGAGCCATACATGAACAATCGTCGGGTGACTCAAGGTCGCGGCAAAGTACTCGGCGGATCTTCGAGTATTAACGGAATGATCTTTCAGCGTGGCAACCCTCTTGATTATCAGCGATGGGCGAGTGACCCCGGAATGTCAACATGGGATTACGCAAATTGTCTCCCATATTTCAAAAAACTTGAGAATTGTTTGGCGGCTAACAGCGATGACGAATATCGCGGACACGATGGGCCTCTAGAGCAAGAACGCGGACCAGTAAAGAATCCGTTGTTCGGTGCATTTTTTGAAGCCGTGCAACAAGCCGGTCATCAACTCACAACTGATGTCAATGGTTTTAAGCAAGAAGGTTTTGCGGCATTTGATCGAAACGTGCGCCGTGGTCGCCGACTAAGTGCCGCTCGTGCCTATTTGCACCCGGTGATGCATAGAAAAAATTTAACAGTCAAGTGTCGTGCGCTTGTTACAAAGCTGTTGACGCAAGACAAACAAGTAACTGGCGTAACTTATGAATTGCCATTTGGTCGCAAGCGAACTGCAACCGCGCGTGAAGTTATTTTGTGCGGAGGTTCGTTTAACTCGCCACAGTTGCTACAAGTTTCGGGCATTGGAAACTCTGAGCATCTAAAAAATGTTGGTGTTGAACTAGTTCATCACCTGCCAGGTGTTGGTGAAAATTTACAAGACCATCTTGAGGTTTATGTGCAACACTCCTGCAAGCAACCTGTGTCGTTGAATCCGATGCTTAAGTTTCACTATCGACCGTGGATCGGTCTGCAATGGTTGTTTCGTCGCGGGCCTGGTGCGTCAAATCATTTTGAAGGCGGCGGATTTATCCGCGGCAACGAATCGTTCAAGTATCCGAACTTAATGTTTCACTTTCTGCCAATTGCGGTGCGATATGACGGCACAGCTCCTGCTGGCGGACATGGTTATCAAGTTCATATCGGCCCGATGTATTCAAACTCGCGCGGGTCTGTGCGAATTAAATCATCTGATGTTCGCATCAAACCTGAATTACGCCTCAATTATTTATCCACGCCAGAAGATCGCCAAGAGTGGGTCGAGGCAATCGCCGCAGCCAGGAAAATTCTTGCCCAACCAGCATTTGCGCAATTTGATGGTGGCGAAATTTCGCCAAGTCCAGCGGTCAGAACAGACGACGATGTTCTCGAGTGGGTGCGTCGAGATGGCGAAACGGCATATCACCCTTCGTGCACCTGTCGAATGGGGACAGATGAGATGTCGGTTATTGACCCATTGACAATGCGGGTGCATGGAATGAATGGAATTCGTGTTGTCGATGCTTCAGTAATGCCATATGTCACGAACGGCAATATTTACGCGCCGACGATGATGATTGCCGAAAAAGCAGCAGACATAATTCTTGGCAACCCGCCACTTTCTTCACAGACGGTGAAGTTCTACAGTCATCAGAACTGATAGCGTTTCATTCCGTTGTGCTGGGTTTGCCGGTCAATTAACATTATTAAAAACGACAGTTCTTGAGATGGAGTAATAGTGAGTAACGAAGAATTTGAAGATATTGATCTCGCCAAGTTGTCTGATGATGACCTCACGGCGCAGATGCACGACGACCTCTATGACGGGTTAGGACCAGAAATCATAGAAGGTACAACCATTTTGCTGGATCGTGGCTGGACACCAACAAAAGTTTTGCAGGATGCTCTCGTTGAAGGTATGCGAATTGTCGGTATCGACTTTCGTGACGGAATTTTGTTTGTTCCAGAAGTTTTGCTCTCAGCGAATGCGATGAAAGGCGGAATGGCAATTTTGCGTCCGCTACTCGCAGAGACCGGCGCTGAATCTGTTGGCAAAGTAGTTATCGGCACAGTTAAAGGCGATATTCACGACATCGGAAAAAATCTTGTTGCAATGATGCTTGAAGGCGCAGGCTTCGAAGTGATTGACCTCGGAATCAACACCGATGTAAACAAATATCTCGCCGCACTCGAAGAGCACAAGCCAGACATTCTTGGAATGTCTGCGCTTTTGACAACGACAATGCCGTACATGAAGGTGGTTGTCGACACGATGAAAGAAAAAGGCATCCGCGATAAGTACATCATTCTTGTTGGTGGTGCGCCATTGAACGAAGAGTTCAGTGTTGCTGTAGGCGCTGACGCATATTGTCGAGATGCCGCAGTCGCCTCAGAGACTGCAAAGCAACTTGTTGGTGCGCGTCGTTTGCGCAATGCAGAGCCACCTGGCCCTTCAGTAATTTAAGATTCACATCGCGATGTCGTCTGACACGCGCCCGCTAATAATTGCTTGTGGCGCACTAGCCACCGAACTTCGCAGTGTTCTTCGTGCCTCGGGGATGGAAGAGTCTATTGAAATAAAATATTTGCCTGCAAATTTGCATAATCGTCCCGAAAACATAACTCCACAAGTTGCGCAATTGCTTGAAGCAAATCATTCACGGCCAACGTTTGTGGCTTACGCCGACTGTGGCACTGGCGGGCATTTAGATTTGCTACTCGCGAAATATCCGACCGTGAGACGATTGCCAGGCGCTCATTGCTATGAGTTTTTTGCTGGGACTACTGATTTCATGGCTGCTCATGACGAAGAGCCAGGCACGTTCTATCTGACCGATTTTCTTGCCAAACATTTTGATGCTCTTGTCTGGCAGGGTCTCGGTCTCGAAGATCACCCTGAACTGCTGAATACCTATTTTGGCAACTATCGTCGTGTCGTGTTGTTTTCTCAAACTACCGACCAAGACATTGTGCGTGCTGGCCAAGAGGCTGCCCAAAGACTTGGTCTCGCTTTCGAACATCGGCATGTGGGGCTCGGTCATTTCGTTGAAGCAATACCAGTTTCATTTAAGTCGTCTAGTAAATAAATAAAAATCGAGGAGAACAAAAATGCCACGCGGAAGCAACGAAGTAATTGTGATTATGTGGCGAGATATTCCTGCGCAAGTTAATGCGCAGGCTGGGCGTGAGCGCAAGCAAGTTCAACTTTCAGATAAGTTTCAGCGCGCGATTGATCGTGCAAAACGCAAAGCACATATTTATACCGCTGATGAAGATATTGCACAGTGGCGCAGAATCAGTTTGCCACTGTCTGGTGATTTGGCAGAAGCGGCACAGCGCGAAGCTGATCGGCTAGATGGCGAGTACTCGCGCGAGCGTCTCGGCAGGCTCGCATTTGCGGGTGGCTTTGAGGCCGACATTGACAATTCTGCAATCAATGCCGAAGAGCTCTTGGCATTAGAGGAACTTGAAGAAAACGAATAGTCAATTAATATAATTAAACACTAAATAGAAAGATCAGACAATGACAGATACAGTACTTTCGTCGGCCACTAAAGAAGTTGTGATTGGTTTTGGACGCCCATTCGTCATGATCGGCGAGCGAATTAACCCGACTGGTCGCAAACTTCTTGCTGCCGAAATGAAAGAGGGCAATTTCAGTCGTGTTGAGTCTGATGCGCTAGCCCAAGTTATTGCTGGTGCTCACATGTTGGATATCAACGCTGGAATCCCGTTGGCTGACGAACCGGCACTTTTGGCTAAGGCAATTCAACTCGTGCAATCAATCACCGATGTACCGTTGTCTATCGACTCATCAATAATTGCCGCTCTCGAAGCAGGGCTCGCCGTATATAAAGGAAAAGCACTCGTCAACTCGGTGACTGGCGAAGAAGCCAACCTTGAGCGCGTATTGCCGCTTGTTGCTAAATACGGCGCTGCAGTTGTTGCAATCTCTAATGATGAGACTGGCATCAGCATGGACCCAGATGAGCGTTTCGCTGTTGCCAAGAAAATTGTCAATCACGCTGCTGACTATGGAATCCCAGCATGCGATGTCGTAGTTGATCCGTTGGTTATGCCAATTGGCGCGATGGGCGATGCAGGACGAACTGCGTTCAAAATTATACGTCGATTGCGTGAAGAACTAAAAGTAAACACAACCTGCGGCGCTTCGAATGTGAGTTTTGGAATTCCATCTCGTAATAACATCACTGGAACATTCTTGGCGATGGCGATCGGCGCTGGCATGACGTCGGCGATCATGAATCCAATGCATCCGGAAGTTAAAACTTTGGTGATGGCTGCTGACGTTCTTGTTGGTAACGATGAGAACTGTTCGGCGTGGATTCGAGCAAATCGTGACCCAAATGATATTTCAGCAGATCGTGCGGCCCGAAATAGCCGCGGTCGACGAAGGGCCGAGTAACAAAAAATATGGAGCGACGCGTCGTCTTTACTCCGTCTGGATTAGATGGCGTTGTTCAGGACGGCGTAACTGTTCTTGAAGCGGCCCGACAACTTGGCGCCGACATTGACTCTGTTTGTGGTGGTCGGGGTATTTGTGGTCGTTGTCAGATCACACCTTCAAACGGCGTGTTTGCAAAATGGGGAATCACAGTCACCGAGTCTTCATTATCTGGTTTGGCTGAAACTGAAACTAATTATCGCGCAAAGCGTGCGCTCGTACCCGGAAATCGTCTCGGTTGTGCTGCGCGAATCTGTGGAGATGTTGTCATTGATGTGCCGGCGATTAGTCAAGTACACCGTCAAATCGTTCGAAAAGATTTAGATCTTGAACCGATAACAGTTGACCCAAGTTTCGGTTTGTATTACCTGACGGTTCCAGAGGCACAACTTGGTGATTCAGTTAGTGCGGCAGATGCACTGGCCAATGCAGTTGCTACGCAACATAAGTGTCGGGCTCCACAGGTGGCGCGTCGTGCGTTGAATACTTTGCACAACGCAATGACTAAATCTGATGGTGAATTAACAGTTGCGGTGCGCTTCACAAAGAATCTTGATCAAATTGTTGCGGCGTGGCCCGGATTTGTTGATACTGCGTACGGAATCGCAGTTGATGTTGGATCAACAACTGTTGCCGGACACTTGTGTGAACTTCTGACGGGCGAAATTATCGGAAGCTACGGAGTGATGAATCCGCAAATTCGTTTTGGTGAAGACTTAATGAGCCGCGTGTCATATGTGATGATGAATCCGGGTGGTGATCGAGAATTAACAAAAGCAATTAGAGTTGCGCTTGACGATCTGGTTGGCAACCTCGTAGCAGCCGCAGGAATTTCTCGTGCAAATGTTTTAGAAATCACAATCGTTGGCAATCCGATTATGCATCACATCGTGTTGGGTATCGATCCAACTCCGCTTGGTATGGCTCCGTTCGTATTAGCAACTAACGAATCAGTCAGCGGTTGGGCAAACGAACTTGATCTTGATCTTCCGAATGCTGCTTATTATGTTGGACCGTGCATTGCCGGCCATGTTGGTGCCGATACTGCCGCAGCAATTTTGGCTGAAGGACCACATCGATCGACCGAGATGCAACTACTAGTAGACATCGGAACAAACGCCGAAATTGTTCTCGGAAATACAAAGCATCAATTTGCTGCATCAAGCCCAACTGGCCCTGCTTTTGAAGGCGCGCAAATTAGCGCGGGTCAACGCGCGACCGCCGGCGCAATAGAACATGTTCGAATTGATCGTCAAACTCTTGAGCCACGAATCAAAGTAATCGGTTCAACGCTTTGGAGCAACGAATCGGGTTTTGCTGAATCACTCGGAGACACCGCGATAACCGGAATTTGTGGCTCTGGGATCATCGAAGTAATAGCAGAAATGTATTTGAGTGGGATCATTGACACTGATGGCGTCGTACGTGGAGAACTGGCCGCACGTAGTAGTCGAATCGTTGCCGATGACCGGACATTTTCGTATTTGTTTTATGAACACGATGAGACGAAATTATTTGTAACCCAAAACGATGTGCGTGCAATTCAGTTAGCCAAAGCGGCGTTACGCGCAGGTATTGATTTGCTTGTCGAACATGCCGGTTCGCCCGTGGTGCACGACATTCGTCTTGCGGGTGCGTTTGGTGCGCACATTGATCCGGTTTACGCAATGGTTCTTGGTCTCGTGCCTGATTGTCCTGTTGCTGGTGTTCGATCTGTTGGCAATGCTGCGGGTGCAGGCGCAGTTCAGTCTCTTCTGTCGCGAAAACTGCGATACGAGATGGAAGAAACTGTGCGTGGTGTAACCAAAATCGAAACGGCAACTGAACCAAGATTTCAGGAGTTGTTTGTGGCGGCGATGGCTTTTCCTCATAAGACAGCCCTAACCCCAAATCTCGAGAAGGTAATTGATCTTCCGGCTCGAGATAACGCACAACTAGACGGTGCTGGGCGATCTGGTCGCCGTCGCCGATCTTCGGGCATCGTGGCAGAATAGAACAAATGACAGATGTAACGCGGACAAAACGCTCGGGTGGTCGAGCAGGTCGACAAACTTTGCGTTCGTCACATGAACCTGATCGCGATGCGTATATAACTCGGCTGATCAAGCCCTACGAACTTGTCACAGACGAAGGTCTTGAACTAATCGAACACAACGCCGACACAATTCTTGAAGAAGTCGGGATTGAAGTTCGGGATTATCCTTCGGCAATTCAGCGTTTCAAAGATGCTGGTGCAGATGTCACCGGAACTCGCGTCAGATTTCCAAGAGGAATGTGCCGCAAAATAGTTTCTGCAACGGCACCGAGTATCTACACACAACATGCGCGCAATCCGGCCAACAATGTTCAAATCGGTGGCAACGCAACTGTATTCGCGCCGAACTATGGTTCGCCTTTTGCGTACGACATTGACAACGGGCGTCGTTATGCAACGATTACAGACTTTCAAAATTTCGTAAAACTTGCGTACATGTCGCCACGAATTCATCATTCAGGTGGAACTGTTTGTGAGCCAGTTGATATTCCCGTCAGCAAGCGTCACCTCGACATGGTTTACGCACATATCAAATACAGCGATAAAGGATTCATGGGTTCGGTTACGGCGGGCGAGCGCGCGCAAGACAGCGTCGAGCTAGCACGCATCGGTTTCGGTGGCGATTTGCAAGATCGCACAGTGATGACAAGTTTAATTAATGCGTCTTCGCCGTTGGTGTGGGATGCATCGATGCTTGCATCGGCTGAGGTGTACGCATTAAATAATCAAGCGACAATTATTACTCCTTTTATTTTGGCTGGAGCAATGGCACCGTCAACTTCTGCTGGTGTCGCAACTCAGACTCTTGCCGAAGCTCTCGCTGGTATGACATTCACACAGTTGGTGCGCCCAGGAGCACCAGTGATACTTGGTTCGTTCGCGTCGTCAATGTCGATGCAAACAGGTGCGCCAACGTTCGGCACCCCAGAGCCAGCAATTGTTTTGTACACGATGGCGGCACTTGCACGCCGACTCGGCGTTCCATTTCGTTCGGGTGGTTCATTGACTGGTTCAAAACTTCCAGATGCTCAGGCCGCATATGAAAGTGCTGCAACTTTAATTCCAACACTGATGGCTGGTACAAATTTTGTTTTGCATGCGGCTGGTTGGCTTGAAGGCGGACTTGCAATTGGTTACGAGAAATTTATTTTGGATGATGATCAACTTGGGATGATGGCAACATTTGCCAAGGGTTTAGATCTTTCGCCAAATGGTCAGGCTCTCGATGCGATACGAGAGAACCCACCTGGCAATCACTTTTTAGGAACGGCGCACACTCTTGCGAACTTCGAGTCGGCTTTCTATCGTTCGACAACTTCTGATAACTCGAGTTACGAGCAATGGCTTGAAGATGGCGGAGATGATTCGGCTAAGCGTGCCAACAAAATCTGGAAGGAGCGACTCGCAAGTTATGTTGCTCCACCACTTGACGAGGCAATTGACGAAGAACTTAAGGAATATATTGCCAAGCGCAAGAGTGTGTTACCTGACACATTCGCGTAGTTTTTAAGTACCAAATCCAACCAGGATAAGAATCGGTCGTTAATTCCGCCTAGTATTGCGTCGATGTCAATCTTCTCACGCCTCAAAAAATCCTCCAACGAAGTTACTCCAGCGGTAAAAACCCTGGTCAGTAATATGCGCTTTGAGCTCATACCGATGAAGAGTATTGAGCAGGCAATTTTGGATTTGCCGTCTCGCGCGCCGGTTTCAGTCACTTGTTCACCGGTCAAAGGCCTTTCAGCGACGCAAGAAATCTCAGCGCGCTTGATCGCTTCCGGACATGAAGTTGTGCCTCACTTTGCGGCTCGACTTGTTGAATCGCGTGAGCATGTACAAAAACTTGCGAATTGGGTACGTGAGCAAGGAATCAAAGAAGTTTTTTTAATTGCCGGCGATGCAGAAAAGCCTCTTGGCCCATATACCGATGGTGTCGAATTGTTGCGCGATTTTCTTGATAGCAATAGCGGTGTTGCACGGGTTGGCTTTGGAAGCTATCCAGATGGTCACGCATTCATTAGTCGTGAAGCCTTGAGCACAGCGTTGCATGACAAACAAAAACTTCTAAACGAAGCAGGAGTGCAAGGTTTGGCTTCGACTCAAATGTGTTTTGATGTTGTTCAAATTCGTCAGTGGCTTAAGTCAGAACGCGACAATGGTTTTTCAGTGCCCATCCAACTTGGAGTACCAGGTGTCGTAGACCGTGCGCGACTGATGAGTCTTGGTGTTCGAGTCGGCGTCGGCGCTTCGATGCGATATCTCAGCAAGAACAAAGCGTCAATAATGAAAATGCTCTCACCTGGTGGCTATGACCCGACAGAACTTGTTGCAGGTTTAGCAAAAGATGCTGAGTCTCTAAACATTGTTGGCTTGCATTCATTCACGTTTAACAGTGTCGCTGACACTGCGGCATGGCAGCGAGAAGTACTCGCCAATCAATGAAAACCGATGTAGTAGTTATCGGAGCAGGAGTAATTGGTGGGGCAGTCGCTTTAGAACTTGCTAAAGCTGGTCGATCAGTTGTAATTGTCGACAAAGGTTCAGCAGCTGGTGCTGGTTCGACTTCTGCATCGTCGGCAATTATCCGTTTCAGTTATTCGACTCACGATGCAGTTTTAATGGCTTGGGAGTCAGCAAAAATTTGGGAGAACTGGGCTGAGTATCTTGGCGTTGTAGACCCAGATGGCATGGCAAAATTTATTCGCACTGGTTATTTGGTTTATCGAACCACCGGCTACGACGGTGAAGCTGTTCGCAAGATTTGGGAAGACATCGGTATCCCGTATGAGATTCTTGATGCTTCGCAATTACGCGAACGATTTCCTGCGCTTGACGCCGGCAGTTATTGGCCACCAAAAAGAATTGACGATCCTGCTTTTGGTGACGATGCAACTGGTGAACTCTCAGGAATTTATGATCCGTTGAGTGGATTCATGGATGACCCAATGTTGGCGGCGCACAATTTGGTGAACGCAGCAAAAGCCACGGGCGCACAAACTCGGTTCAAAGAAGAAGTAGTTGCGATCAATAATAATGGTGTGGGGGTAACTGGCGTAACACTCGCGTCAGGTGAACACATTGAAGCGTCAATTGTTATCAACGCCGCTGGGCCTCATGCGAGCAAGATAAACAAGATTGCTGGTGTGCTCGACGAAATGAATATTCGTCATCGTCCGTTGCGCCAAGAAGTTTATGTAGCGCCTGCGCCAAGAGGTTTCAAACTTGAAGACAACGCGCCGATTGTTGCCGACCTCGACACTGGCATTTATTTCAGGCCACACCCAGGCGGAACTTTGAATCTCGGCGGCACTGAGCCTGCGTGTGATGAATTGCATTGGATCGAAGATGCTGACGATTGGCGCCAAGAAACAACTGTCGAAATTTGGGAGACGATGATGTTGCGTCTCGCGCGACGCATGCCTGAATTTGGTGTGCCTGTGTCTCCGTCAGGTATTGGTGCTTTATACGACGCAACCGACGACTGGGTTCCAATTTATGATCGCTCAAGCATCGATGGATATTTCATGGCCTGTGGCACCAGTGGCAATCAATTTAAGAATGCACCGCTTGCAGCGATTTTCATTCGCTTGTTGATCGAGGCTCAAGAAGCAGGTTTGAATCACGACAAACAGCCAATCTCGTATGTCGGGCCACGTTCAGGTCGGGCGATCAATATTGGTGCATTCTCACGCCTACGCGAAGTGCAACACACTTCAGGAACGGTTATGGGATAATTGATGTATGAGAATTTCGCTAGTTGAACTTTTAGCAACTGGCAAAATTATTTTGGCAGATGGGGCAACAGGCACAAACTATTTTGCACTTGGCTTAACTTCTGGTGAGCCACCCGAGTTCTGGTTAGATTCACATCCTGAACGTGTAACTAGTTTGCATCAGCAGTTTGTTGACGCTGGTGCAGATATTATTTTGACGAATACTTTTGGCGCAAATCGTCATCGATTGAAGTTGCATAATGCGCAAGCTCGAACTTATGAACTTGCCAAGCGTGCAGCCGAACTTGCAAGAGAGGTCGCCGATGCATGCACTCGACCCGTCGTTGTTGCAGGTTCGGTTGGTCCGACAGGCGAATTATTTGATCCACTTGGTGCGTTGACCCCTGCAGAAGCAATTGATACTTTTGAAGAACAAATTCGTGGACTCAAAGATGGCGGAGCCGATGTTGCGTGGATAGAAACAATGTCGGCAGTCGAAGAAGTGCAGTCAGCAGCGCAGGCAGCGATCAATGTCGGAATGCCGTATGTTGCAACTTGCAGTTTTGATACGGCTGGTCGCACAATGATGGGGTTGAAACCAGATCAACTCGCTGCAGTTTTTGCTGGGCTTGCTGTGCCACCGATAGCGATGGGTGCAAATTGTGGAGTTGGTGCTTCGGATATTTTGGTGACCGCTCTTGAGATGTCAGCAAGCGCAGATAATGCGCATATTGCATTGGTTACCAAAGGCAACTGTGGAATACCGCGCTTTGAAGGAATTGAGATTAAATATTCTGGAACCCCAGAGTTGATGGCGAAGTATTCAGAGATGGCGGTCAATGCGGGAGTACGCATAGTTGGAGGATGTTGTGGCACCTCTCCTGAGCACCTTGCGGCGATGCGCCATGCGATCGATAATCACATTCTTGGTGAGCGCCCAACAATTGAGTCAGTAATCGCCAATATTGGGCCTCTAACTAATAAGCCACCAACTGACATTGATCCCAACCGTCGCAAATCTCGCCGCAGCAACTAAAGAACTTAGATCCACCAAGACTTGAACGGCCTGCCTTAGTGCAAAATTTAAAAATTGGACTAATAGTCGATGGCATCAACGTCTCTAAATCTGTTCGCGACTTGATCAAGTGGTCACAAACTTCACCAAATATTGAAATTTCACATTTAATAATTCAAGAAATCCCTCGTCCGCATAGATCGCTTCTAGGTCGTGTCATAATGCGAATTCGAAAAAGTGGAATTAGCGGTTTGCTTGGCAGATCGGTGATG
>Ga0208960_1001734_pt1 | contig 11408 bp, 8 predicted proteins | sample GreLakmeON33MSRF_FD_187703 | JGI IMG/M metagenome (GOLD analysis project Ga0208960, IMG submission 187703) | Freshwater lentic microbial communities from great Laurentian Lakes, MI, USA - Great Lakes metaG ON33MSRF (SPAdes) | ecosystem: Environmental > Aquatic > Freshwater > Lake | place: Great...
CGTTTCATCTTTGAAGCTGTCGGCGTGCCGACAATGATTGATGAAGCAATGCGAATGGCGCCTCGCGGTGGGCATATCTTGGTAGTTGGTGCGTGCATGCAGGCCGATCAAATACATCCGATGGTGGCAGTAACACGCGAACTCAATTTGCAATTTGCGCTTGGCTACGAACCAGATGAGTTTGCATATTCACTTCATGCCATTGCCCAAGGTGATGTCGACCTGTCCCCAATGCTCACAGGCAGCGTCGGAATTGACGGAGTTCCGCAGGCTTTTATTGACTTGGGCAATCCAGAGCAACACGCCAAAATACTTGTCGAACCGCAGAAATAATTTGGACCTATGACCAGCGAATCATTTCCGCGTCTTTTAGCTCGCACCCAGCGTTTTACGTTGGGCGAACCACGCAATCTGCTGATCTCACCAGATGGTTCGCGCATTGTCTTTGCTCGCAGTGCTAGCGGAACCGACAGGGCTAATGCGCTGTGGGTGCTTGACGTTTCCACCGGTTCAGAACTCTGTGTGGCAGATCCAGCCACCTTGCTCGCTGATGACACATTGCTCACCACACAAGAACGCCAGCGACGAGAACGTGCCCGCGAAGGAGCAGGCGGAATCACGACCTATGCATGCGATGCAAATGTGAGTACTGCAACTTTTGTATTGGGTGGCGTTCTTTTTGTTTGTTCTCTTATTGACAAGACCCCACCACAAGCGATCAATGTTGCACCCGGCATTTTTGATCCGCGACTAGACCCAACTGGCACGCGTATTGCATATGTTCGTGACGGAGACCTTTACGTGTGCACGCTCGATGGTGAAGAAACAATTCTGTGCTCAGACCCTGACGAAACAGTGACATGGGGCTCGCCCGAATTCGTGGCAGCCGAAGAAATGGGCCGACACCGCGGATACTGGTGGTCCCCTACAGGGACGCACATCATCGTCGAGCGTGTTGATGTTGGCAATGTCAACACCTGGTACATCGCTGATCCTGCTAGTCCTTCTCTGCCCGCAGTAGCGCACCGTTACCCAGCAGCCGGAACGACTAACGCAACAACATCGCTACATATCGTCGACATCAACACGACAACACTTACCCCAATAGATATTGCCGATGCGTGGGAATACATAACAGCAGTGCAATGGAGCAAAGCGGGTTGCATCGTGCAGGTGCAATCACGTGATCAACGCACTATCGCTATTTTAGATATCGACACAAGTTCTGGTGCGTGCGTGCAACGTTATACAGACACAGACCAATGCTGGGTTGAACTTGTATCCGGAACACCAGCGCTTACTCCGAATAACCAACTTGTCACATGCGCTGACAGAGACGGCGCACGTCGACTACTTCTAGACAATGTCGCTATTACGCCACCCGAGATGCAGGTTCGTTCAGTGAGTCACGTCGGCCAGCGCATTGTCTTTCATGCCAATCCCATTGACACACCATCAGTTCTACACATCTGGAGCTATGACACCCAGGCTTCATCTCTTGGCTGCATTCATGACGGAAACCTTGTCTCATCTGCAGTCAGCAACGAAAACCTCACGGTTGCACGCACGAACTCCGTCACACATACTCGTGCAAGTTTTCATATTCTTTTGTCTGACGATGGGTCTGATAGCGACGTGCGCGAGATTGCAAATTATGCAGAGCCACTGCCATTTTTGTCAACAACACAATTTCATCGCGTTGGCGACAGAGCAATTCCAATTGCTGTACTGACCCCTCGCAACCCGGGCACATCGCGCCTGCCTGTTCTCTTTGATCCGTATGGCGGTCCACATGCCCAACGTGTCGTTGCATCAGCGCACTCATTCGCCACGTCTCAATGGTTTGCAGATCAAGGCTTTGTTGTGGTTGTTGTTGACGGAGCGGGCACGCCAGGCCGCGGCACTGACTGGGAACGCAGCATTCATCACGACCTTGCTGGCCCAGTTTTGGCCGACCAAGTTGAAGTTGCACTTGCACTTGGTGACATAGAGCCGCGTGCAGACTTGTCTCGGGTTGGTATTCGGGGTTGGAGCTTTGGCGGATACCTCGCCGCACTTGGCGTGTTGCGTCGGCCAGATATTTTTCATTGTGCCATTGCAGGTGCACCCGTGACTGACTGGATGCTCTATGACACGCATTACACCGAGCGATACCTCGGTCATCCACAAACCGATAGCAACCCGTACGTCACAACTTCGCTCATCAACGATGCCGACAAACTCTCTCGACCACTTCTGCTGATTCACGGATTATCTGATGACAATGTGGTGGCAGCACACACCCTGCAATTGTCTTCAGCGCTTCTGGCGGCTGGCAAATCACATGAAGTGCTTCCGTTGTCAGGTGTCACGCACATGACACCACAAGAAATTGTCGCTGAGAACTTATTGCTTCATCAGCTTTCATTTTTGCAAGAGCATCTCTGCTCGTAACTTCAGCAGTACAAGACGTCAATGTGGCGCGATAGCGCGCGCAAATCGATCGCGCCCAGACAGATCTGGAATCACTTGCGTCTCTTCTAATCCAGCAGCACGCAGCAGTTGCAGTACAGCATCACCTTGTTTGTATCCAATCTCAATGGCCAGCAGACCACCGGGTTTCAGCCAATCGCGCGCACCAGCAACAATGTGTCGTACTGCATCAAGACCATCGGCTCCAGCAAACAACGCATCACCTGGTTCCCAATGCAGCACATTGTCTGCAACTTCTGGATCATTGTCAGCAATGTATGGCGGATTGCTGACAATGACATCAAATGTTTGGCGCATCTGATTTGGCAACGCGTCGTACCAGTTGCCGTGCACGACAACTGCGTTTATCCCTGATCTTCCTGCCCCCGACACATTGGCACGAGCCACATCCAATGCATCAACAGAAGCATCTGCCAAATACGCCGTGATAGAGCCGAGTTTGAGTTCGTGCAATAGCGACAAACCGATTGCCCCTGAACCTGTGCCTAGATCAGCGACCACCGCGGCATGGTTCTCTGGGAAATCTCGTAGATAGGACAACACGATGTCAACTAATTGTTCTGTCTCTGGTCGCGGAATCAAGACTCGTTTATCGACCATGAGATCAAGGTGTCGAAATGCCCAACGCCCCATGACATATTGCAACGGTTCGCCTGCCAATAAGCGGTGCACCATTGCGTCGATGTGAGCGACTGAACGCTGCGAGACAGAGTCATCCAATATTGCTAAAAACTCATCTGCATCACAACCACTCGCATGATGACAGAGCCACATTGCCGTGATGCGATCCCCCACTAAAACGGCAGTTGTCGCCATCAATGTGCGCCATGTGATTGTTGTGTCAGTCATCGCCAGCGAGTTGACGTGCCCGCAGGTCTGCTTGCAGTGCATCGATCACAGGATCTAGATCGCCAGCAAGAACAACTTGCAACTGATACAACGTAAAACCGATTCGGTGATCAGTGATTCGATTGTCTTTGTAGTTGTATGTGCGAATTTTTTCGCTGCGTCCACCACCGCCTACTTGTGCTTTGCGAGCCGCTGAAGCCTTCGCGTCTGCTTCTTCTTGACGCAATTTCAGCAAACGCGATCTCAGCACCTGCATCGCGCGTGCGCGGTTTTGCAATTGGCTTCTTTCGTCCTGCATTGAAACAACTAGTCCTGTAGGTCGGTGAGTAATACGCACAGCAGAGTCGGTGGTATTGACACCTTGTCCTCCAGGACCACTGGCCCGATACACATCAATATCGAGATCTTTATCGTCAATACTGATATCAACTTCTTCAGCTTCTGGCATGACCATGACGGTTGCCGACGATGTATGCACCCGACCTTGGGCCTCGGTGGCTGGCACTCGTTGCACCCGATGTGGACCACCTTCAAATTTAAGATGACTCCATGCTGACTCACCTTTAATTAGCAAAGTCACTTGGTTGACTCCGCCCATCTCTGACATGTCCATCTGCAGTGTCTCGATGTTCCAGTTGTATTTGGCTGCGTATGCTCGATACATCTCAAGCAAGTCGTGGGCAAACAAGTTTGCTTCTTCTCCGCCCTCTGCTCCACGGATTTCCATGATCAAATTTTTTCCGTCATTGGGGTCTTGAGGCAGCAGCAATAGTTTGAGTTCTTCTTCAAGAACTTCAATTGCGGCTTCCGATGCCATCAATTCTTCGCGCCAATTATCTCGTTCGTCACCTGCGGTCTCGGCCATAAGTTCACGAGCAGCCTGGGCGTTTCCTTGCATTTCGGTGAGCGCCCGAATACATGTGACTAATGGTGTGAGTTGTTTGTAGAGACGACCGGCCTCGCGCATTTTGTCCTGGTCTCCCAAGATTTCAGGACTTCCCAGACTGGCTTCGAGGTCGACATAGTCGCGTTCTATGGACTCCAGGCGATCTTGCACCCTGTCAGGATACGGCTCAGCCAGCCCGGAAGGCGATGATCTGCACGCTCGTTATGGCATTGTGGGCCAAGCGCTCAATTGACTTCACAACATCTTGGTCGCGTAATACCACAGCAGGCAGCGCTGTTGGTTCTAGGCGTTGCCAAGCATCAAGGGCAAACGGCACGACATCTAAATCAATTCCGTGTGCAAACGTGACCACAAGTCGTTGACCTTGTGCGCCAACAGCAAGCGCCACACACGGCACCGCATCTTTGAGATTCATTCGTTGCACTGGTGGTTCGGCTGCTTCTGCATGGACAAAACCCACCGATTGCGGATTGGCAATGACACGCGCGCGCATGAGGCGCTCTGCTCCAAATGTGTTGAGCGGATGTGGGTCGGCTCCGACACTGCGATGTACGCTCACGGCGTCAATCACATTGCGCAATGCTTTTTCTGTTGGGAGTGAACCGTGAATCATCGCAAACGCTTCACGGTCATGTGCACCCATCCCCACTTCTAGTCTGGACTCACCCGTATAGGCGTCATCAACAACGCGACAAATCTCAAGGCCTTGTACTTCACCCGTGACAACACCGTGTTCAATCACTACATCGGCACCAGCTTGGGCAATCAATCCGATAAACGCTAGATGTGAACTAAGTGGCTCGACTTGAACCGTGAATGGTTCTACAACTGCCGGAAGCAATACGCGATCTGCAATGTGCCAGATCGAGATGGGATGATGAAAGTTCTCTGCACGACGAGCCAAGACTCCGGTGTCTCTGTCTGCCAGCACATGAAGTGGTGCGTCACTGTGTTGCAGTGCCCATGACAACGATGGACCCAACGCTTTGCTGGCATCGCCTTCGACCAAGACAAATGTTGCATCGGATGTCACTAATGCAGCGCCCAATCCGAATGGGAAAATTTCTCCATCAGGATCTGACCCGATGTGATCTCGCACTAATGCGCGAAGTTTGATACCAAGTAAGCGACTACGTCGCTCCAACTCGTCTGACACGAAAACCTATTCGGCTTTCTTGGGGCCTGCCTTGCGCTCGCCGTGACGCTTGTTGAAGCGCTCTACACGACCACCCGTGTCGACCAACTTTTGCTTACCCGTGAAAAATGGGTGACATTCGTTGCACAATTCAACGCTGATGTCTTTGCCCTTTGTGCTGCGAGTAGTGAATGTGTTGCCACATGAGCACTTGATTTGGATGTCTGAATAATCAGGATGGATTTCGGTCTTCATATCGTCTCCTCAAACTAAGGGGTGAAGTGTATCGGTTCTAATTCGTGGGTTGCTTCGCGATTTCAGACAAGAATTCGTCATTTGACTTGAAAGTACGCAGGCGATCCATCAGCAATTCCAGACCCGGGGCGGGGCTGCCCTCGGCAGCCATTCCGCTCAAGACTCGGCGTAGTTTCCAGACCAATGGCAGCTGTTTGCGGTCAAAAAGAAGCTCCTCATGGCGGGTCGAACTGGCATCCACGTCAATGGCAGGGAACACACGGCGCTCCGCGATCTTGCGGTCTAGGCGTAGTTCCATGTTGCCTGTTCCTTTGAACTCTTCAAAGATGGCATCATCCATGCGGCTATTGGTTTCGACCAACGCAGTTGCCAAGATCGTCAAGCTTCCGCCTTCTTCGATGTTGCGCGCCGCTCCAAAGAACTTCTTGGGCGGATACAGAGCGCCAGCATCAATACCACCTGACATGATGCGACCAGTCGCTGGCGCTGCCAAGTTATAGGCACGCGACAATCGAGTGATTCCGTCCAAGATGATGACGACATCTTCGCCTAGTTCAACCAAGCGCTTTGCTTTTTCAATTGTGAGTTCAGCGATCTGTGTGTGCTCGTCGCTTGGGCGATCAAACGTGCTCGCAATGACCTCGCCCTTGACGGTGCGACGCATGTCGGTCACTTCTTCGGGTCGCTCATCAATCAACAAGACAATAAGTTTTACTTCTGGATTGTTTTTTTCAATGGACGTTGCAATCGTTTTCATGATTGTTGTCTTGCCAGCCTTAGGTGGCGACACGATTAATCCGCGCTGACCTTTTCCGATCGGAGCAATCAAATCAATAATGCGAGCGGTCACATTGCCTGGATCGCTGAGATCTTCTAACTTTAAATGTGAATCCGGAAACAGTGGTGTGAGATCTTCAAACCGTGGACGCTTTTTTGCTGATTCAGGATCTCTTCCGTTTACTGTAAGAATCTCAAGCATTCCGGGATTTTTTTCATTTCTTCCGGCAGGACGCGCTGTTCCAGTGACGTGGTCTCCCTTGCGTAATCCGTATTGCCGAGTCAACTTGACAGGCACATACGCATCCTCGCGTGTTGTGAGATAACCACCTATGCGCAAAAAGCCGTAGCCCTCATCACGTAAATCTAAATAGCCAGACACTTCGACTGGTTCATTGCTAATTACTTCGCCACCATCGCGTGGCTCTCGATCATTGACTTCAAAGCGATCTTGTCCCTGCGGGCCTTCATCACGCGGACCCTTGCCGCGACGGCGACGACGATTGCGCGGATTACGATCGCTGTTCTCCCAGTTATCTTGACCACTATTTTGTGGACGATTTCCGGGCGCATTGTTTTGCTGACGATCGCCCTGTTGACGATCGCCTTGCTGACGATCACCCTGTTGACGATTTCCCTGCTGGCGAGGCTGCCCAGCATCGCGTTGTGGACGCGCACTGTTGTCACGAGCAGTCGTTGCCTGCTCTGGGGTCATGCGACCTTCGTGTTCGGCCAACTCGATTTCCCAGTCAGCCATGGGCTCACCGTCAGCACCCATTTTGGGGGCGGTAGCCGCTGGTCGCGGTTCGCGTGCAGGTGCTGCTTGGGCGACGGGCTTTTCTTCTGGCGCGGCGGCCGGCTTTGGCGCCGGAGTGTTGGCACCTGTTTTGTCAAGAATCTTGTCAATCAATACAGACTTCGTGGCTCGAGAGACCGATGACACCCCAAGGGCATCAGCGATCGCGAGGAGTTGCTCTCGATCTTTTGTTTCGAGTTGTGATTTTTCTAGGGCATGTGCGGCCATTGTGGTGCCTGCTTTCGTTCAGTCTTTTCAGTCACTGTTTTCGGGGGATTTCTGGGAAATTGAGCGCCTTACCGAAGTGAGATGCTCAACACTCAACCAGCCAAAGACATCTGACGGGAGCCTCGGGGAACCCCGAGCAACCCCCACCCTAGCCCCTGTGTCTCCACTTGGCAACGACCTCGCCACTACTTTTTGCCTCGAAAATTGCCCCGAGGCTTTTTTGGAATAGCCAAAAGAGCCACCGCATCGCCCAGGATCAGGCTGAACAGAGCGGTCTCATCTTTGAGTGACCGAGTGTCCTCGCCACACACGATGTAGGCACCGAACTTGCCGAAGTGCGCCACGATGTCGTGACCCGTTTGGGGGTGAGAGCCAATGGTTCGCGGAAGTGAAAACATTGCAATGGCGTCTTCGATCGTGACGGTCTCGGGGGTCATGTTGGACAGCAAACCTGCAGTGCGTGGTTTTTTACTCCCAACTGGCAGTGCGTCTTTGTTGCCCAGCTGAAAGTAACTACCAGTACTTGTCGTTTTCACAATCACTGGCACTCCATCGATGTGACCAACAACGACTGCTTGTGCGCTGAGCAATGCCACCATCGCCGGAATATCAAGTTCATCGAGCATGGTCTGATCAGAGATGCTGCGCGTTGCCTCACCGCATTGCAGATACGGACTGAACGTCCCTTTGCGCAGAATCCCGGGTTTGATCAGCATTGACTCACCTGTTGTCGGGTGTAGCCCAAGGTCAATCGCAAAAAGTTGCTTCGGGTCAATTGTCTTAATCGTGTTCTCAATTAGTGGATGAATACCTGGCCATTCGCCGCCTGCTCCGAAATAAAAATCAGTAAGAAGCAGATCGCGCATTTGTTCACCTGACGTAATGCGATCAAGATCTTTTTCCATGATCTGCGTGAAGGTGTAATCAACGAGAGGCTGAAAATATTGCGTCATAATGCGATGCACTGCAAATGCAGTGATGGTTGGCACAAGTGCTCGCTCCCCTTTTTTTGACCAGATGTAGCGCTCTCGCAATTTTGCGATAATTGACGCATATGTCGATGGTCGGCCGATTCCGAGTTCTTCGAGTTCTTTCACTAATGATGCTTCGGTGAAACGCGCTGGTGGCGCCGTCGCATGTTGCAACATCGTAAATGACTCCATCGGCACAGACTCGCCCACGGCCAGCGCTGGGAGAGATTTTTCTTTCTCATCTTCCTCGTCGAACCCATATGCCAATCGAAATCCGGGCGATGTAATAGTGGTTCCCGACGCGCTGAACTCACAATCGACTGTCGGAGATGTTGCGGCAGTCGTCTGCAGAGTGACCGACACGGTGACACCGCTTGCGTCTGACATCTGTGTGGCAATAGTGCGCTGCCAAATCAGTTCATACAGCGCTTGCTGTCGAGGCGTGAGGCCTGCAGGGCGACGCACCAACATTCGTGTTGGATGAATTGCCTCGTGTGCTGCTTGCGCATTTTTTCCGGCGCCACTGATGTAGCGAGCCTTGGGAGACAGCAATGCATCACCAAAGACTTCCTTCACGGCATGTCGCACTTTGGCAAGCGCCTCACGCCCAAACGCCCCGTTATCTGTTCGGGGATACGTGATGTGACTGTGATCAAAGAGTTGCTGGCTCACTACACGAGCCTCGGCCGTGCTCATGCCAAGACGATTCCCTGCCGCTTGATACAAACTGCTCATCGTGAATGGACGCTGTGGGAATCGGCTGTACGCCTTCTCGGCAAACGAAGACACCGTGAGCGCTGATGGTCCACTCTCAAGAACCGTGGCAATGGCAGTAGCCATCTCAATTGAAATTGCTCGCACATCGTTGACGAGTGCTCCTCTGGAGTCAAAATCTTTTCCGGTTGCAATGCGCTGACCATCTACTGCAGTCAACTTGGCTACAAACACTGGCGATGTTGCTGACGTTGCATCGATGTCGAAATAGCCTGCACTGACAAACAGATGACGCTCTAGTTCGCGCTCAACCACAAGCCGCATCGCAGGACTCTGCACTCGCCCTGCTGAAAGATTCTGGCGAACCTTGCGCCACAGCACCGGCGACACTTCAAATCCATACAGACGATCCAAAATGCGACGAGTCTTGGCGGCTTCCACGAGTGACGCATCGATCTGACGAGGCTGTGTGAGTGCTTTCTCGACAGCGTCCTTGGTGACAGAGCGAAACTCCACTCGTTGCACAGGCACGGTGGGCTTCAAAAACTCTACGAGATGAGCAGCAATGAGTTCACCCTCGCGATCGGCATCCGTCGCCAGAATCAGCATCGATGCTTTTTTTAACTGTTGACGAAGATGCGTGATGGTCTCACGACCCTTTGGCGTGAGCACATACTCAACGGCGAAACCATTGTCGACATCGACGGAGTTTTTCTTTTCAGGAATATCTGCGATGTGCCCGACTGATGCTTCGACCATATAGGCGGTGCCGAGATACTTCGAGATCGTCTTGGCCTTCGCAGGTGACTCAACGATAAGTAATGGTCTCCTCGCGGATGCTCGAGGAGATATAGGTGACGTGGATGGGACCTTCTTGGGTGTGCTGGAATTTTTCATGGTCCTCTATATACAGGCACCCTTTGTCATAGTTAGGTCGATGATGCTCTGTGACTCAGTGGTCATAAGGCTTAAAAAAATATTGCCTCGCGCGCGGTGGCGGGCGCCCGCGGGATGTGCGCGCGTACACGTACGCGTGTGTACGCGCGTGCGCGCGTGTATATCACTTCATGAGCAACTTCGTGTGACGCACCCTTTCGTTATGGTGATTATGCAAGGAGGTGTCATACATGACCCAACAAGACAAACACTCACCAGCCATCGAGGGGTACTACAAATTGGGAGAACAGTCCTATCCCAACTATCTCGTGGCCGACATTCTGGTAGTGGTTGATTGGTTGGTATTAGAAGGCGGAGTCGTCTTGCCCATCGTGGAGCCGACACCAAAAGTTCTTCCCGTTCGGGGTCCCGACTACAACCCATACGTAGTAGTAGACGGCTGGGAGAACGAACTTATTGTCTTCCCAGAACCAATCGGGGTGACTTTAGGAGACCTTGAGATATTCGTTGGTCAGCCCACAAAAGATCACGAATACCACGAATACACCGCAGAAGTTGCCGTTCTGGCCAATTCCGGAATGCCTTTTGACACCTACACCGTCATCAAACTCATCAAGGATCTGTCAGATCCACTTCCTGATTGCATCGACATCGAAGTCACTCCTTCTCCAAAAGTTGACGGCATCGAAGAGTCGGTCCGCACCGACGTCTGGGTGGTCCGACGCATTATCGAAGACGACGAAGAAGACGAAGACGGAAACGAACTAGAAAAACAAGATCTCGGCCAGATCATGCAGCAATTCTTGGCCGCCGCACGACACATCCAGTCAATCGTTCAGTAGCGCTTTGATCTTAATTATTTGACTGCAATGTCCACGCCGAAGAGTCGCTTAAATTCTGCGATGTAATCACTATCTTCAATAATTGCGCCGAGCGCGACCCAATCGGCATCGCTCACATTTGGTCTCTTGCTTAACATTTCCACTGCTCCCCACGACACTGGGTATCGCAACTGTGGACTCGCTGTCTGTATTGCATGCAAGATGACTTCTGCAACTTCAGTTGGCTGCGTTGACTGCGCCATGCCTGCTGCATAGAACTGAAAAAGTCGGCGATAGTGCGCGTCGTATACGCCAGTCGAGTTGGGGGCATCAATATTTTTGGCGAAGATCGCTGACTTTGTAATGCCTGGTTCGACGATGGCTACCCGAATTCCAAACGGCGCAATCTCTTGAGCCAGTGCTTCACTCATTGCTTCGAGCGCCCACTTGGATGCAACATATGGCGCCTGCCCGAGTGCAGCGAACCGACCGACGACTGACGAAACATTCACAATGCATCCTGAGTTTCGCTGGCGCATTCCGGGTAATACTTCTTGAATACAACGCACTGCTCCACACAAATTGA
>Ga0208960_1001736_pt1 | contig 11403 bp, 10 predicted proteins | sample GreLakmeON33MSRF_FD_187703 | JGI IMG/M metagenome (GOLD analysis project Ga0208960, IMG submission 187703) | Freshwater lentic microbial communities from great Laurentian Lakes, MI, USA - Great Lakes metaG ON33MSRF (SPAdes) | ecosystem: Environmental > Aquatic > Freshwater > Lake | place: Great...
GTGGCAAACTTGGATAAAATCAAATTTTTGATTGGTAGCGGGCTGCTCGATTCGAGTAAAAGTTGGTTCAGCAAGTTTCTCATTAGACACATCGAGAATAAAGACTTTCTTGTTGCGAAGTTCTCTAGGAATAAATTTTCCTTCGCCTCCTCCCCAATCTAAAACTGTTTCAATCGATTCCAGTTTGGTATATTTTCTTATCAAGCTGCCTACATTATCTAGTCTGTTTTGTATTTCATCTTCGCTTTTTCCAACCAGATTCATTATGTGTCTATATTTGGGCTCGAAAAATGCTCTTTCTAAATTATACGATTCCGATCTGTAATCAGAATACAGTCTGAGTAGTTGGGAAGCTTCATAGATATGAGCAGGGCAGATGAATCCACAATCTTTGCATACAAAAATATCTACTTTGGCTGGTGAACGGAATTTAAAGAGTTTCATTCCAAGAGTACTATTGTTTAACTCAGTGTAAGAAAACTTGAGTATTTTCTTGAAGAGCGTATTAGGGGAGGGGAGCGTTAACTTTATATAAATCTGTTCACCTAGTGACATTACGTGAACATTGTGGACTCTCTTTAGAAAGAAAGGTGCGACGGTTCCTTGATTTAAAGTTATTGTATTATGAGAGATGCAGTTACGGCAGCTCGATCCATTTTGGACTGTTGTCATTACAGGGTGTCTCGGTTACGGATTACTTTGACTGTTTCACGAATGGCTGACGGCAAGTCATATTTTAAATTTATCCCTAGATCCTTACGAATTTTAACATTCTCAGGGACATAGCGATCTACTCTTGTTTTGGAGATAATGGGGACAGAAGCGACTTGCCCAAATTCATGTGCGACGATTTGAGCCAATTCACCTATTAGGATGGCCTCATCAGATCCTACATTATAAATATGGCAGCTAGGGCTGGAATTCTTAACGATCTCCATCATGCATTCAACCAGATCATCCGCATACATATAACTACGGTAAGTCCTGTGCCTAGAATTTACAGTGATTACTTTACCAGCTAAACCATCGGCAATGAAATTACCAATAGCAAAATGTCGATCCAGTGGAAGCCATGGCCCGACAAATGAAAAACATCGTGCAATGCTGACTGAGAGCCCGTCGCTTGCCAATTGTCGAATAGCAATTTCAGCATCTCGTTTGGCAAGAGCATAGTCCCGTTTTTCATGAGAGACATTTTCTGGATCAGTGAAACTATAGTTCTCTGAGATGCGTTCCAGATTTTCGGGTTGTGTTCCGTATACTGCACCAGAGCTTACATAAAGAATCTTACTGTTCTGATGAAAGCATTTCGCAAGTTTGCAGTAGTTCAGTACTCCTGCCTGGATATTGATACGCTCCTTCAAGGGACTAACAAGATAGTTGCGAGCATCTGAAGACGCTGCTGCGTGGATCACGTAATCAGCCTGTGGAAGATAATCAGTGTTAGCGATATCTGCAGAGAGCAGTTCAATAGCTGGAGATAAAAGCGATGGTGATTCAGTTGCAAGTCGCTCGGCATTTCGTGACATCGCAATCACGCGGTCAATATTCCATGGACTAAGACAACCTCTCTGGAAAAAATCCAGTATGGATTTCCCAAAAAATCCAGTGCCGCCGATTACAAGAAGTGTGGACATTAATTAACGGCAACTTGAGTTTTTAAAAATTTGAAGAGATCAATATCGAGCAATTGTGGGATTTGATCAATAATGCATAAAGCTTTGGATTGATCGACACCATCATCGTACCCATTCCTATAAAAAATAAAAGGTATGTTGGCAGCCTTAGACCCATGCTGATCTATTAAACTGTCTCCAATCAACACAGTACTCTCATGCTGCCCACCTAATTTTTTAATTACATAGTCTATGGGTTCTCGGGACGGCTTGGAAGTGGATAGAGTGTCCCCACCCACAACGACAGCTATGATTTCGCCTAACCCTGTCTCAGCTACTATTTTTTGGCATAGATGTTCTGGCTTATTGGAACATATCCCAAGTTTGAAGCCGCGCTTAGCTAGAGAGAACATTGTTTCAAGAACGCCAGGATAGAGGCTATCTATTGGAGTGGGGAGGGAATAGTATTTTCGACGGAATTCACCCACATAAGCGTCAGCATTGTTGATATCAATATCGAGAGATCTAGCGACGAGCTCTTTCACCCCATAACTGATAAGTCTCTGATAGAGGCTCACACCTAAAGCATTCTTTCCTAATGTCTCACGCATGCCATTGAGCACATTTAATATAAGCGGTGCCGAGTCGACCAAAGTGCCGTCGAGGTCGAAAATAAGGGAGTCAACATTTCCAAGTTTCATTCTACGGATTATTACTCTGGCCACAGAAAATGTTAATGAGCGCTCAAAAAAAGTAACCCGCTATAACGTGCTATGAATTTTAATTTTCTTACAGCACGTCTAATTTTATGAGCTATAGTCAAAGCTGATGTATGGATTGTTATTAGTATGATACGTTAAGAGGCGAGTTTCCGCTGAACCGTCGGATGGCTTTATTTTGTCCTGTCCACGTATTTTTGAAATACCTTTTTCGGCCTCATTGCTCAGTTTGAATGGCCCTCTATTGCCCCAAGATTCTGAGTTATCAAATTAATAAACTTCCCAGTCTTCGTACCCTTGAGTATCTTATCATTGAGACCGCTTGATTATCACCTTGGCGTCTTACGCATCCATATAGCAAGAAAAGGAGGTAAATGCACATTCTCTTTGGGAGTCTATTTCTAGAGAAATGCAATTAACTAATTTATAAGAATATTTATATGAATTACTGTGGGAAAACACCAGAATCTAAATTAATGCACTGACCTGTTATGGATCGAGCTTCTGCTGAGCTTAAATAGAAACTAAAATCTGCAATATCTTGTGCAACTGGTAGATGAGCGAGGGCAGATTGAGAGTTTTTAAAATCGTTCATAAATTTAATGATACCTATACTCTCCGCGGGAGCATCTGGCTTTATCAATGCGGCGGTTAAGCCCTCAGATTGAATTAAAACAGGGCATATGGCATTCACTCTAATTCCTTTAGGTCCAAACTCCTTAGCCCAGCTCTGGGTGAGTCCATTCACTGCAAATTTACTAGCGCAATATATAGAGTTATTTAAAGATCCACGCTTCCCCGCGATACTTGAAATATTTGTTATTATTGATCCAGCGCCTAGGATGGGCATCAATGCGTTCGTCATTGATACATAACTAGCAACATTTAAAGCCATCATTGAATTAAAGAAGGATTCATCTATTTTACTAATTGATTTCCATTCAGATCTTCCAACGTTATTAATTAGTACATCTAGGTGGTTTATTTCACTCTTGATGATTTCGCCAACACGTTGACACTCAGTCCAATGTGATAAGTCGGCTTGAATGTGAAAATGAGTCGTGGACAAAGAGCTCATAGCACTCCTTGCAACAGTAAAAACTCTGTAATTTTCATTGGCATATTTCCGAGCAATTGCTTCGCCAATACCTAAGCTTGACCCTGTAATAACGGCTACTCTCATATTCGACTCATATTGTTTGGCAGCTAAATCCACCGTCTACTATAATTTCAGAACCTGTAACAAATGAACTTGCGTCGCTCAATAACCACTGCACGGCACCTACTAGTTCATCCGGTTCTCCGAAACGCTTCATTGGCGTGTGGTTGAGTATTGCTAGAGTTCTCTCTTGTGATAAGAAATTTTTCTTATTCCACTCAGTAGGAAAAAATCCCGGTCTCAATGAATTAACCCGTACGCCTGTCTGCCCAAACTCACGAGCAATGTTCATAGTTAAATTGGTTACGGCTGCCTTTGATGCGGAGTAAGCAAAGGCTTTAGAAAGGGGGGGGGCTGCCGCAGTCGATGAAATATTAACGATTGAACCAGTGCCTTTTTTAACCATAAGAGCCCCTATAACCTGGCAGCCGATAAGTGTTCCAACGAGATTTACGTTAATTATTTTTTTGAAATTCTCAACGTCAACTTCAAGAAATGAAGATGGTGTGTTCATACCCGCTCCATTTATCAGCGCATCTATCGACCCATATTTACTTAATACAACTTTAACTAACTTCTCCCAGTTAGCTTGATCGGTAACGTCAAGAGGGTATATATCAATATCATGTCCTGAATCAAGCAGGGTCTGTTGCTGCAGCATCAGTTTTTCTGGCCTCGAGTCTGTTGATATACATATGGCACCTTGCATTGCGAAAGACTCTACAAGCTTTCCAACAATATGCCCCGCCCCGCCTGTTAGCAGAATTATTTTTTTTTCTAATGAAAATTTATTTAGCATAATTTCAACTCTTCAAGAGATGATCAATAATATCCTTTGGTAAATGTGGAGACATGTATTCAAGTGAATCCGACACTATAGTTCCATCGTCTTTTCTGTAGCTGCCAAGTTTTGGTTGAAAAGACTGATCAGGATTGATGCAGATCTCTATGATTTCTGGCTTACTAGAATTCAATCTAGATAGCATTTCTTCATAATCAGAAATTGAATTTACTAAGCAGTAGCTAAGAGAGTTCGCTTTAGCAAGAGCCGATAACTTAGGGAAGCTTAGACCGGAATCTGGTCCGGCACCCTTCTCGCGGCCAAAGAAGGTTTTCTGACTCAATCTTATTGATAGGTACCCGTCATTATTTAAGACAAGCACTTTGATGGGTAGAGCGTATCTCTGAATAGTCTCTAACTCTTGAATATTTAGCATAATAGAACCATCACCTGCGATACATATAATTCGTTTCCCTGGATTGGCAAAGGCGGCTCCAATGGCAGCTGGAATCTCATAACCCATTGAAGCAGAACCTGCATTAGTAAAGAGCCTTTGGGTGCCTCTTATCGAGGCGATCTGGAAGGGAATTACTGAGGCTGAAGCATCGGCACAAGCGACTATTTCATCATCATTTAACATCCTCCATAACTCGTCAATAAATAAGTATGGATTTAAACCCTTATCCGAGTGGCCCTTCTCAACAAGAGAACAATCGATTACAGGTAACTCTTTTTTAATTAAAGAGATGTTTTCTATCCAATGTTTTTTATTATCAAAAATTTCACTTGGTTCTGTTGTTTTATCCCAAAGTAAATTGATAAATGAAGCAACATCGGCATTAATTAAAACATCTAGTGCCACCATCGGTTTAGATAGTTCATAGGGGTCAACATCGATCCCAACTTTTATTGCATTCCTGCCGAAATTTTCCCAGTTGTAAGAAACTTGCCGTATTGGAAGTCGGCTACCCATAACAATGATTAAATCTGATTTTTGTGTTATCAGATTTCCTGCACGAGTACCGACAACGCCGGGGCGCTCGCCAAACCAAGCGCTTTTATGATCGATAAAATCGACTGCTGTCCATGTTGTACAGATTGGAACATTGATTCTTCTTGATATTTCAATTAGTTTTTGTTGCGCCCCAGAGCTACGAACAGCTGATCCAACAAGAAAAACTGGACGGCTAGATTGATCTATTAGTTTCAAAACATGATTAACAGACCTTTCCAAACTTACAGGGATTGATCTAGTGGCCACTGCATTGCACATAAAATACTTTTCTGGATTCATTTCTGCCAATTGTATGTCAATAGGAATATCTATCCATACGGGACCGGGTCTTCCATCTTTTGCAAGTAGAATAGATTCTTCTAGAATGAATGGTATCTCATCAACCTGCGAAATAAATGTTGCACGTTTTGTTATGGGTTTCACTAAAGAAATTATGTCTACTTCTTGATCGCCCAATTGTCTCAATTTGCCAAGATTTCCTGTGGCTCGTAGTGTAGTCAATCTCTTTACTTGGCCCGAAATTACGATCATTGGAATGCTGTCAGTCCAAGCTCCAAACACGCCATTTATAGCATTTATCCCCCCGGGGCCAGTTGTTACGTTGACCACCCCTAATTTGCCATTAAATCTTGCGTACGCCTCGGCAGCCATTGCACATGTTTGTTCGTGATGACAGAAAACCGGATGTAGTCCCTCACACCAGCTGAGAGCGTCATTTAAAAACATGGCGCCTCCACCAGCCAACATAAATACAGTATCTGATTCCTGCGTTAATCTTTGGGCAATATAATCGGCAACTCTCATTTATTCATGCTCAAATTAAGTTACCCCCGGCAAAGCCGGGGGTTTATCTCTGTTAGCCCCTCAAAGGGGCAAAAACATGAAGCGCCTGAAGGCGCTGACTCACATACCTAACTTGAGCTGATCATAATGAGCGTCTTCTTTGTCTTGATTCCTGACGTAAGCCCTGACCATCTCCTCATCGAGTCCAATCGTGGTCACAAAGTAACCTCTAGCCCAGAAATTCTCACCCGTGAAATTCTTAGTCTTCCCGGCAAATCGTCTCGCTATCGATATCGCACTCTTCCCTTTGATATAGCCAATCACATACGATACCGAGTGTTTCGGCGGAATGCTGATGCAGATATGCACGTGATCCAACATCAAATGCCCTTCCACAATCTGACATTCCTTTTGTTCCGCCAACTCGCGCAATGTCTCGCCAAGATGCTTGCGGATCGCTCCAAATATCATTTTCTTGCGCCTCTTCGGTATAAATACCACATGATATTTGCAATCCCATTTCGTATGACAGAGACTCTGGTACTCTTTCATTTGATTCTCCTAACTTTTGATCGAGTCAGAAGAATCAGGCTGACCGTAGCGCTCGGTCAAACCTAGTGAGTCCCCCGGCATAGCCGGGGGATTACCTTATTTATTTAAGATTCCTAATTGTCACTCTTTTTTCATCGTTACGGTAGAGCAATTGAATTTCAAGTGATAGAGGTTCATATTGTTTGCTGTTAACAGCGGATTTTCATTGAAAACCTTAATTAGTGCGTGAGCACTAATTAAGGCTGCTCAGGCAGTACCTATGTCTCAGATTATGGAACGAATATAATTCGTAACAGTAGAGACCGGATCATTTTTCACGACGTTCCGCCAAGTTATTTATACTTTCAAAAATGCGCATTACTGCCCTCGATTAAGAATGAAAATTTTTAGTTCCTCATTCTCACTGTATGGTCCATCAATATGATCAATAGTGAGCGGCTCATTAGCTTTTACTACTTTAGTTAATCGCTCTCCATTCATAATCTCACGGCAAGATAACTGACCCTTGCGAAGCGGTACAGCCAGATAGAAGTCTTTCTCTAGGCTTTCTTTGTTAAAAACGTAGCCCGGTTGCAAATCGTTTCTGGCATAAGCCCCCCTAACAAGTGTATTAAGGTACTCTACCTCTCTCCGTGTGATAATTCGTTTCGAGTTGCTACGTCCTCCACACATTTCACTAGCCTTGTGAAAGGCCTTGAACCACGTGTCACATTGATTAGGAAGTGAACAGTAAGAAGAGACCGCGATTTCATCATGATCAATATCGATATGGCGTTCCCAAGATCTGACGCCCTTGCCATAAGAGATTAGCATTGATGACTGCCAATCGTGATATTCATGAGTGGAGAGGCCAATAATGTGATTGGGGTAACGCGCTTTGAGATAATCAATTTGATCTAGCTCAAGCTCGCCATCCTCTGACGGGTATAGGGATACACAATGGTTAATTGCGAGTGGAATATCCCGTTTACTGAAGAAATTAACAAGGTCATCTAAATCTTTCTCAGACGCGCCTCCGGTTGAGGCAATTGTCGGGCGACGGGTCGAAGCTATTTTTTCAATCAACACCCAATCATTGATATCTGAGCTGGCTATTTTTATGATTGGCATATTAAATTCTACACATAGGTCGACAGATGCTTCATCAAAAGGTGTCGCCATAGGAATGCAGGATAAATATTTTACTTCTTCGACCATGCGAGCAAAATCAGTTTTGCTTAGCTTGGTATCTTCAGTTTTTTTTATATAGCGGTTATCGTTATTTCCTCTGAATTCAGGGTGAATAAACTCATCTACATCCCTGAACTGGAGTTTAATTGCAGCTTTTACATTATTGAAACGAACAATCGAGGCATGGTCTCGGATAATTTTTAGCCCGCGATCAATATTACCCCAATGGTTGTTAGCCATCTCAAGAACAAACAGATTCTCAAATAATTCTCTATCTTTTTGTGAAATAGAATCTATCATTACTAATTTCCTCTCCTAGAAATTGATCCCAAAGAACGTTTCGATCTTTCCTGCTACATAGTCCAGCTGTAGTTCATCAAGGCTTGGATAGACTCCTACCCAAAAAGTGTTATTCAGAATTGAATCGGTATTGGTAAGGTTGCCGCTTATGCGATACTGTTTGCCGACCATATATGGTTGACGTGTGAGGTTTCCGGCAAATAGAAGACGTGTTCCCACCTTGTACTGATCAAGATACTGCAAAGATCGACACGGTTCACATTGGCTTAGTCACGAAGGGTGATCGGGAAACCAAACCATGATGGATCGCTGTTTTTAGTTGCTTCGGGTAAGATCAGGTATTCCTCACAACTTTTTAGACGTTTATTCAGGAAGTCAAAATTGCGCTTTCTCGTTTCGATAAATCCATTAAGTCGATCCAGTTGCGCCAACCCACAAGCCGCTTGCATATCGGATATTTTGAGGTTGTAGCCGAGGTGTGAGTAGGTGTATTTGTGGTCATAGCCAAATGGTAGTGTGCCGAGTTGCCAGCCAAAGCGTTTACCACAGGTGTTGTCTTTGCCTGGCTGACAGTAACAATCTCTCCCCCAGTCACGAAATGATTCGATGATACGTTTTAAGTCACTATTCTGGGTGAAGATTGCTCCGCCTTCGCCCATGCCGTTATTGCGGGTTGCTAAATGTGGTGAAGCGCTCATTAGTGACGATTCAAAATCATCCAGAAACATACCCTCGTGCAGTTACTCTAACAATAGACATGCCTCCGCCCTAGAATGCTGCACGAATCTGCTGCAAGGGCAGCGTGATATAATTAACTGATACGAGTTATATTCTAACCTCAAATCGAGGTCAGTTGATTACTGAGATCGCATAGCATGACCGTATGTTTATTGTGTTTTCGTATTTAAGAAGAAATTACAGCTCGCTGTTGAATCAACGAAGCTTAGCCGAGTCGGCTCCGCCAGAACCTCTGGCTGGTGGCCCCGAGGACAGCTATTCGCATAATACCCCATGGATTAGCCCACCCTCAGCATTCAAGGTTGCTTGTTTCCCTACCATGCCACAAACCTTTGAATCAAGCGATCTGATCTTGATTCTGATTAGTAAATCTGGGCGAATAGAGGTTGCTTCCAGTAGCCAACTTCCAAACCCACCATCCATCAAATGGTCTTCAACAGTGCGAACAGTTAAAAATTTTTCAACCTGTCGCACCTGAGAACTTTTTGCTTTCATGCTCCACAGCGGCATTGATTTGAGCGAGTAACGATCTGGATCTGGGCTCTCAGCCAAGAGTTTATTTACAAGTTCAAGTGTGGCGCCCGTAGTTAGATAGGTATCGCTACGTTCTCCACCGTCTCGGATACTTACCCACTCACCAGGGCGCACCTCTGGTATTTGAGAGTGTATGCATGGCTCACCAACTTTCCCCAAACGCAAATAGCTCGGTTGTGGATTGTTTATGATGTATCGCATACATGCCCGCACTTCCATCGGATCACCTGGGGAAGCAATTAACATATTAGGCATTACACGCATCAAGGCATAGTCTTGCACGGCATGGTGTGAGTAACCAAGATTTCCATATGCTAGTCCACCACCGACGGCCACGATTGTTACCGGGAGGTTATGATAATCAACGTCATTTCGTATCTGTTCTGCGCATCTGAATGTCGGAAAGTTAGCAATGGAATAGACGAAAACATGAAACCCCTCTGAAGCTAGGCCTGCAGCAAAGCCCATCATGTTCTGTTCAGCCACTCCGGCATTGAAGAAACGCTTTGGAAAGCACTTTGCAAAAGGTTCTACGACTCCATAGCCCAAGTCGCCAACCACTAATACAATGTTGTCGTTACTGGCCGCTGCTTCGACGAGCTCGTCGATGAAAGCATTACGCATAAGCTATCTCAAGTTCGGCTAGTGCCATCTCGAGCTGTTCGTCATTAGGATTTTTGTAGTGCCATTCGACGCGGTTCTCCATGAAGCTAACCCCTTTCCCTTTAGTGGTATGAGCAACGATGGCTGTGGGTTTTTCATTGGTGGTATGGGATAGAGCCTTAGCAATCAGTCGATGATCATGTCCGTCGATTTCATGCGTCGAACAACCAAATGCCTTCAACTTGTCGATGAGTGGTTCAAGCCCCAGTGTGTTTTCCACTGAATCAAGACTCTGAAGTTTATTGTAATCAATGATAGCTGTAATATTAGAAAGTTTGTGATGTGATGCAAACATCAGTGCTTCCCAGTTAACGCCTTCGTCCATCTCACCATCGCTCAACAAAACAAATGTTCGCCATGTTTCAGCACGAGCCTTGGCTGCTAGAGCTTTACCTACTCCAAATGGCAAGCCATGTCCGAGTGAGCCGGTGGAAAATTCTACGCCATTTACTTTATGGCTAATGTGATTCATCAGCCATGAAAAATCGTCCCCATAAGTTTCTAGTTGTTCTCTCGGTATAAGGCCGACTTCTGCGAGCGTGGAATACACGGCTACACAAGCGTGCCCCTTGCTTAAAATGAAGCGGTCGCGCACCTCGTAATTCTGATCAACAGGATCAAAGCGCATGACCTCACCGTACAAAACAGCGAGAATATCCGTAATAGAGAGAGCGCTGGCGATATGCGATGCCTTGGCACGGTGAACCATTTTCAAGGAGCTTTTCCGGATTCTATTAGCAAGCTTTTGAGTTGCTAACACTAGAAATTTACCCCAAAGAATGCTTCAAGTTTTTCTACCATGAAGTTCAGCATGTCTTCATTTAGTCCCGGATAAACGCCGACCCAGAAGGTGTTGTTCATTACCTTGTCGGTATTTGTAAGGTCTCCGCTAACGCGATGGGTATGACCTTTGAAATATGGTTGACGTGTTAGATTTCCAGCAAATAGTAGGCGCGTACCAATTTTGTACTGATCAAGGTATTTGAGTAGATCGACACGTGCGACACCAGCTCCATCCCGAATGGTAATAGGAAAGCCAAACCAAGACGGATCGCTACCAGTTGTTGCCTCAGGCAGGATAAGGAACTCCTCACAAGTTTTCAGCCGGTCTTTTAGGATATTGAAGTTTCGTTTGCGTACTTCGATGAATCCAGGAAGCCTGTCCATCTGCGCTAAGGCACAGGCTGCTTGCATATCTGATATTTTTAGATTGTAGCCTAGGTGTGAGTAAGTGTATTTATGGTCATACCCAAATGGCAACGTTCCGAGTTGCCAGCCAAAGCGTTTGCCACAGGTATTATCTTTACCTGGCTGGCAGTAGCAATCACGCCCCCAGTCTCGAAATGACTCGATGATACGTTTGAGGTCGCTAT
>Ga0208960_1001739_pt1 | contig 11389 bp, 11 predicted proteins | sample GreLakmeON33MSRF_FD_187703 | JGI IMG/M metagenome (GOLD analysis project Ga0208960, IMG submission 187703) | Freshwater lentic microbial communities from great Laurentian Lakes, MI, USA - Great Lakes metaG ON33MSRF (SPAdes) | ecosystem: Environmental > Aquatic > Freshwater > Lake | place: Great...
CGGGCGAGTTCCGCAGGCGGCCGACGGCACTTGCAATAAATTTTCGTAAATCAGATCGTGTCGGTCGCCGAGGACTGTCTGAGCCCGGCGGGATCTTTTCACGGCTGCTCACTTATGCATATCCGTGGCTGATTCCGTGGCTGATTCCGTGGCTGATTCCGTGGCTGATTTCCACTCTCTACTTTCCAGTCGGTCGATCCGCTCCCTCGACAGGAAAGTCTCTGCCAAACCAAGGCCAGTATCCACCCTTGAGAGTCGCGCATTCAATTCCATGTCGATTCAGATATGCGCATGCACGCGAACTGCGACCACCAGCAGCGCAATATGCAATAACGAATTTATCGCGCGGAATCTGGTTGATGTGTTCTGCGATCTGGGTCAGCGTGGTCAATTTCGCGCCAGCGATTCGGCCACGCAACCATTCGGCAGACGTACGAACATCCAACATCAAACACTCGCCACGCAAATACATCTCATGCGCAGCATGCTGAGAAATATCGTCAACCTCACTCAGTGGCATCAACTCGCGCTCGATCATTGCATAGGCACCGCTCGAAATCCAACCGTCAATCTGGTCAATTCCCACCAGTCGCAGCGCTCGCACAATATCCCCAATCTTTCCCGGCTCGCAGATGCAAACAACGCGTTCATCACTTGCAATACCAGCGGCAATCAGCGGAGCGAAAAATCTGTCGAACGGCACATGTAGCGCGCCTTCCACACCGTCAAATGTAAATTGATGCCACGGCCGCGTATCAATGACCACCGTCCTTGGAAAGGAAATCATTTGAACAAAAATGTCAACTTGCAATTCGGGAGGAGAAGACAATTTCTGCATCAGCGCTGGTTGCTCGCTGTGATGCAAGTGCTCCATCCGCGAAAAATATGCGGGCCGCTCGGGTTGGTTGTCGCATGTCGCAGCGGCGAATCCATCAGCACTCTCGATTGCACGAAGCACTGGATTGAATCTTCGCTCAATTCCAAGCGTTGTTTCTCCTGGCAAATTGATCGCACGACCGCACGAACTGCCACTGAGATGTCCTGCCAAGAGAATCGTTTCATCTGGAAGCTTGGCAAATCTATGCAGCGAACCTCGAAGTTCGCTTGCATCTTTCGCTGTCGTTCGCCCCGCCCCACCGGGCAACAACGCATCACCAGTAAGCAAAACGTGCAAGCCACTTGGGGGATGTTCAATCGAAATACTCAGCGCTCCCGCGGCGTGTCCTGGAGTCAAGATCGCACGCGCCTGCAAATCGCCGATTGCAAATGTCGACCCATCCTTCAAGAATGTGACACGTCGCATCCACCGATTGGGATCCCTTGCATACCAATGGGGAGGATCCGTCTCGCCTGAAAGATACGCATGAGTCGAATGAGCAATCAGCATTTCACAAATACCAGAAATATAATCCGATGGATCATGTGTTTCTAAAATCGCAATGATCGTGAGACCGATTTCATTGGCAATTGCGCCGTATCGCGCAGGATCGCGAACAGGATCGACCAAGATCGCCTGCCGCGTTCGGGGACATGCGATGAAGTATGCGCACTGAGCGATTATTGGTTCTGTGATTCTGCGAACGATCAAGTGGTCAAGAATACCGAAGTGTGCCGTTCCAATTATTTCTGTCTATCCTCTCTCTATCGTGCCAAATTCGAAACAAACTCTCATGTCTGCATTCGGCCGCCGAGCTTGGCTGATCCCAGTGATGTTGGTCGCTGCGCTCACGCTGCAAATCACCGCACTTTGCGTGCCCTTCATCGAAATGTCGATGTTCATCAAGGGAACGACGATTTATGGATTACTCACCTCGATCCACTTGATGTGGACTGGCGGTTTGTATGTCATTGCAATCCTGATCATCTCATTCTCAGTTGTCTTTCCGTTCATGAAATTAGCGGGACTGACAATGGCGTGGATGGTTCTGCCGCCTGGCACATTGCGAACCGACTTGATTCGAATATTGGGATTGCTGGGAAAGTGGTCGATGATGGATCCCTTTTGTGTGATCTTGGTCGTTGCGCTTGCATCGGATCAATGGGCGGTCGGTGCAGATACACAGGTCGGCATTTATTGTTTCCTCTGCGCAGTCGTCCTATCGATGACTCTTTCAATGATGATGATGTACTGCGATCGCAAGATGAATCCATCACCGGCTGCGACATCTGCAGCTCCTTTTCGCATCGCTCAGAAGGTTGGATGGGAAAGCTCTATCGTGCCTATCGCACTCGTGATCTCGATGGTTGCGCTCTACTTTGCTCTCAGTCTGCCATTCTTGGAGATCGATCAGTTCCTCTTAAAATCGAATTCCTTCGGCATCTTCGAACTTTGCATTGCACTCTGGACGAACCATCATCACGCACTTGCACTACTCGCATGGACTGGTCTCTTGATCGTGCCAGTGACCACAATCCTCTTTGAGTGGTGGTTCTGGCTTTCGCATGCGAACCCTGCTGGACATATTGCACACCGAAGATTTGTCGACACGCTGTATGAGTGGTCGATGCTCGATGTTTTTTCGCTCTCGCTTGTTCTCTTCTTGCTTGAAGGCAACCGATTTATCAAGACCGAAGTCCACAACGGACTTTGGTTCATCGTGATTGCGGTGATCATTAGCCAAGTTTCTCGGCGGATTGCACGATCCACAGCGCAAAAATGTTTTCGTCGAAGGCTGGACTAAAAACAATCAACCCTTGAGTTTTTTCAGTGCAGCATGAAGTGCATCAAGATGATGCGTTTCGTGGGCAGCTGAAATCTGAACGCGAAGCCGAGCGTGACCTTCAGGAACGACGGGATATCCAAATCCAATCACGAAGACACCCAAGTCGAGAAGTTGTCGGCTCATTGCGATCGCTTTCGCTGTGTCATGCACGATGATGGGACAAATTGCGGTGGGACTTGTCAGCACAGAAAATCCAGTCTGCAAGATTCCTTCGCGTGCATATTCGACATTTGTCCGCAATTTCTTCACACGCTGCGGTTCGCGCATCAAGACTTCGATTGCTTTATCCGCACTGCACGCAACGCTGCACGGCAGCGCATTGGAAAACAGCGTTGGTCGTCCGCGTTGAATCAGCAAGTCAATTGCAGCACGTGATCCGGCGATATATCCGCCCGCCGCTCCACCGAGTGCTTTGCCAAGCGTTCCAGTGAAATAGTCAATCTGCGTTGCAGCCATCCCCCAATGTTCGTGCGTTCCGCGACCGGTTTGCCCCATGACGCCGGTTCCATGAGAATCATCCACAACTAAGAGCGCGCCGAACTCATCGCACAATGTGCGAATTGCTGGCAAGTCAGCGATGTCGCCTTCCATCGAAAAGACACCATCGGTCACAACCCAAATCGTTCCAGTCATCGAACTGTTTGCGCGCGCCTCGGTCAATTTTTCGCGCAGCGATACAGGATCATTGTGCCGATAGACCCCGCGAAGCAAGCCCTTCTTGATCGAGACGGCCAAACGGATTCCGTCGATGATGGATGCGTGATTCAACTCGTCGGAAATGATGATGTCGCCTGGTTCGCAAAGCGTTGGAAAGATCGCTTCGTTTGCATTCCAACAACTCGTGAATGTGTACGCGGCTTCGACACCATAAAAACGAGCGATGCGATCTTCCAGTCTTTCGTGACAGTCGAATGTCCCGCATATGAAACGCACACTCGCAGTGCCCGCGCCATATTTGCGAATGCCTTCAATTGCTGCATCGACCACTTCTGGATGATTCGCCAAACCGAGATAGTTGTTCGAGCAAAGACACACAACTTCGCCTCGGTCACGAATGCGCACGGTCGCATCCATCGGACCTTCGATTGTCTGCAGGTGCTTCAATTGCCCACTCTTGCGCAGTGAATCGAGAATCTCATTTGTGCGGGATGGGAAAGTTGTGTGTGCCATCGTGGTCATCTCATAAGCATATCGCTCGCGACTCTCCGCCACGCATTTTTAGTGCGCAGAAGTCTTCGCATACCGACCTGCGATCCTGGGCAAGAGATATTGGCTGAATGCTGCCTGGAGCGTGTGCGTTGCATTCCAACCCCAATCGCGTCGAGCCGCAGAATCATCGCATGTTTCTGGCCACGAATCAATGATCGATTGCCGCCCGAGATCGGGCTGAAAAGTGATGACGGCCTTGGGAAAAGCTTGTCGTACAAGGCTTGCGAAGTCTTCCGCGCTTGGCGAGAAGCTGGCAACGTTGTACACCGAGCGCTTGAGATTTTTCTTCGGCGCACGCATCAAACGCACAGTTGCGTCGATCGCTTCAGGCATTGTCATGAATGGGATGCGCGAATCAGGTCGAACAAAGCAGTGATACTCCCGCCCTGCTGCTGCGGCATGAATCATCTCTGGGCCGTAATCGCTTGTTCCCCCCGAAGGCATTGTCTCCGCCGAGATAATTCCTGGAAATCGAATCGAACGAAAGTCCACAGGATTTTCAAATCGATCCTTTGCAAGTTTGCGGTAATGATGGTCGTAGTACCGACCCAAATGTTCTCCAGTCAACTTATTGCATCCGTACATCGTGTGAGGATCGCAGAATTTTCCTTCGCTGATCGCTCCCGCTGCGTGCTTCGTTGCAAGATCGGGAAGGCCATACACGGCGATCGAACTTGGAAAAAAGAAACGCACCGTGCGTCCGTGCGATCTTGCTTGTTCTGCCGCAAGATGCAGCAAGTTGAGAGTCCCACCAACATTGACTTGATGCGCAGTCTCTGGTGCGAATTCGCTGCGAGTCGAAAGAAGCGCTGCCAAGTGATAGATCTCAGAAATCTCGTACATCGCCAAGAGACGCTCAAGGAGCGCGTGATCGCAAACATCACCTACATATGTATGGTCGCATTGTTCACGAATCTCTGGCGCAAGTTCTCGAATGTCCACTGCGATGATCGCTGGATGTGCATCGTCTCCCACCGAAGAGTTGCTCGTCCGAGCGGCATTGAGAGCCGACAATAATCCATGACCCATTTCTCCACCGGCGCCTGTGACCAAAATTGCAGTTGTGCGTTGCTGCCCCGTGGGCGAAGCGTGATGTGCGTTTGAATTTGATGTAGGAAGCATTCGCAATAAAGATATATGCAAGAAGCAAATCGATGCGGCTTACAGAACGCACCCCTGCTTCAACAGCAAATCCCGCGTCGCATTCGTTCCAACTACTTCGCCGACCTTCCCGCCTTCAAACTCCACGCCGATCCAGCCGCGATATTGCGCATCTCGAATAATTCCCATCATTCGTGCAAAATCGATGGTGGTTTCTTCCCCCAACGCGTTGAATTCATAACTCTTAGCACTGACCGATTTCGCAAATGGCATCATTGCTTTCACTCCCGCATATCGATCGGCCTTTGTTCCGTCGGCGCAGGTGAAATTTCCAAAGTCAGGAAGCGTTCCACAATTTGCTGCAGTCGTCGCACGGATGACCGATGCGACCCACTCGCCATCACACGAGAGTCCGCCATGGTTTTCGACGATGACATTCAATTTCATGGGTGCTGCAAGCGCACAAAGTTGACGCAATCCATCCGAGCAACGCTCGGCTTGTTCTGTCACACTTCCAACACTGCGAGCATTGACGCGAATCGAATGGCATCCCAAAGTTGCTGCGGCATCAAGCCACCGCTGATGCGCCATGACCGCCTTGCGCCGCGCTGCAACATCTGGATCGCCGATGTCACCTTCTCCGTCACACATAATCAGCACGCTGGTGACACCGATGTCATCAGCGCGCTTTTTCAATTCTGCAACCCACGAACCATTCATCGACAAACTTTTATAAAAAGTATTGACATACTCCACCCCCATCACGCCGCAGTTTTTATGTGCGAAGGATGCGAAGTCCAAAGGCGCCAACTCGCCACTTTTCAACATTCGGTGAAATGACCATTGTGCAACGCTGATCCGATTGAAAAAGGCCTTGTTCCCTGAAGGTGAAGGGACGGGAACAGTTTGAATTTGCGCAACCGCATCATTCATCTTTGTTCCGAGTGCGCCGACCGCTCCAACAGAGAACATTTGAAGAAATGTTCGGCGGGAAAAGTCATTGGGCATGGACTAGAAATTCCAAAAAAGTTCGAGGCATATCGAAATAGAATAACGAACAATCTTTGGCTATAATCCTGCGATGTCCACGAAGTGCTTCCTTATCGTTGCGAGTTCGATCGCGCTCATCTTCTCAACCTCAGCTCTTGCACAGAATGGTGCCGCACCAGCCGCTGCACCAGCCGTCGCACCAGCCGCCGCACCAGCCGCCGCACCAGCTCCACGACCTCAAGTTCAATCAGCATTGGTCAATTTGACCCTTGAGTACAACGCACTCGACACGATGTTGCATTCCATCGGAAGCATGCGCATCAACTCGCAAGACCGCATCAAGGCGATGAATGCATATATGCAACAGAAGAATTTGCTTGACGGCTTCCAAACATATTCTGCCACAGTCACGAACCCGCCAGCCGGAACTTCGTTCAATCAGGGTTATCAAGTCGCACTTGCGAATGAAAAATTGGCTGGAACTCCCCAACCAACGACTCAAACTCTTGACCAACTGACTTCGGATGTTGCTGCGACCACGACTTTGGCTCAGGAGTCTTGGAATGCACAGAACAAACTCTTTCAGAAAGTCTCTGTCATTTCCGCATATTTACAGTCGAAGAATGAACTCGTTGGATATCAACAGTGGGCGCCTACATATGCCGCACAGCAACGCAGCTCACAGACTGCGAAATATGCAGCAGAAAATCAACAATACAGTCAACAGACTCTGGCGTACTACAAACATCTTGATGCTCTTCACCAAATGTGGGATCAACAACCACACGGAACTGGTCTTGATTTCAATTACAGCTTCAGCCAAGGTGATGGTCCCGATGAAGGTGGAACAGGCATGACCACCAACGACGGAAATTCGGATCAACTTGCGATGCAAGAAGCCGAGAGCACAGGCAATGCTGCCGAAAACTATGCGGGTGGGGTATCGAATGGAATCGGAGGCGGAGGTTATTACGGCGGATCGAATTACAATTCATACTCCGACAACTATCCAGATGTTTATGGATATCCCGAAGGAACAGATATGGGCGTGGGTGGGTTCAACAGGTACGGCATTAACAATGTTTGGAATCGAACAAATTCACGTGGCAATCCACGCATGCCCGGCGGAGTAGGCGGCGTTGGTGGACCAAGAGGTGTTGGACAAGTCGGCGGACCTGGTGGCGCTGGACAAGTCGGTGGACCTGGTGGAGTGGGACGCGTCAATGGCCCGGGTGGCGCTGGCGGAGTTGGTGGAGTTGGCAATCCTGGGAAGGCTGATGATGGCCACCACGGTGAAGCTGGCAGAAGATAAGTAAAAGTTCTCTCTGAAAAATTCTTTGCATGCTTTGACTTCATTCTTTGAAGAGTGTGCAGCTCTGAGCAATTCATGCTCAGAAATTCACAATGAGTAATACATAACGCGCAACTCACTCCCACTCAATTGTGGCGGGTGGTTTGCTTGATATGTCATAGACCACGCGATTGACACCCTTCACTTCGTTGATCAATCGGCTCGAAACAGTTGCGAGAACCTCGTATGGCAAGCGCGCCCAATCTGCAGTCATGAAATCCTGAGTCGTCACTGCTCGAAGCGCGACAACCGAGTCGTACGTTCTTCCATCACCCATCACACCAACACTTCGAACTGGCAAGAGCACTGCGAAAACCTGATCAGTCTTGCGATACAAATCTGCTGCAACGATTTCTTCAAGCAAAATTTCGTCGCAATCGCGCAGAATCCGAAGTTGCGGTTCGCTCACTGCACCGAGACATCGAACCGCCAAACCTGGTCCAGGAAAAGGATGACGCCACACAATATGTGCAGGCAAACCAAGCACTTCTCCCAGAGTTCTCACTTCATCTTTGAACAAGTGGCGAAGTGGTTCGATCAATTCGAAACCGAGATCCGCCGGCAAACCTCCAACATTGTGATGCAATTTAATGTTCGCCGCAGTACCCGCGTGACCGTGGCCACTCTCGATCACATCCGGATAGAGCGTCCCCTGCGCAAGGAATCTCACATCGCCGTCGATGGTTTTCGCCGCCTCGCGAAAAACATCAATGAAGCGATGTCCGATGAGACGGCGCTTTTCCTGAGGATCCGTGATCCCATCTAAGTCACCAAGAAACTCTTTGCTTGCATCGACCACTCTCAAATCGACATCGAAATGATCTCGGAAAGTTGACTCGACCAACGCGCGTTCATTCTTGCGCAACAAACCGTTGTCAACAAAGATGCAAACCAACTGCCGCCCAATTGCTTTCGCAAGCAAGGCTGCGACCACGGAACTATCGACGCCTCCAGAAAGCCCGCAAAGAACTCGTGCCGACCCGACGCGTTCGCGAATGCGATCGCTTTCTGCAGTGACAAAGTCCGACATCCGCCAATTTCCGTGACAGCCGCACGATCGAAAAAGGAAATTGCGAATGATGTCCATTCCATGTGGCGTATGCGTGACCTCAGGATGAAACTGCACACCGAAAATCTTTCGCTCGGGATCACCAACGGCTGCGAAAGGACAGGTCGGAGTCGAAGCAAGAACTTGAAAACCTTTGGGAAGTTCTAACACTTGATCGCCGTGGCTCATCCACACGGTCGAATTGGTTGGAACTCCCATCAACAGACCAGTTGAATCGCGAACCTCCAAGTTCGCTCGCCCATACTCGCGCGTAGGCGCACCTTCGACCTTCGCACCCATCATTTGCGAAGTCAATTGCATGCCATAACAAATTCCCAAGATTGGAATGCCAAGATCAAAAATCGCCGGATCGCAGCGAGGCGCACCAGCGTCTGAAACACTCGATGGACCTCCAGAAAGAATGATTCCAATTGGCTTGTGTGCCATCAACTCTGCGACCGGAGCATTCGGTCGAACGAGAATGCTGTACACCCCCGCTTCCCGAACGCGCCGCGCAATCAACTGTGCATATTGACTTCCAAAGTCCAAGATCAGGACAGTTTCAGATTGAGATATTTGTTGGTCGGAATTGGATGTCTGCATTACGCTCTCTGGGGAAGTGAAGGGATGAATACTAACTTGTTTTACGCTATCCTCGTCAAAGTGTCAGCGACTCTCTTTCAAACCATTCTGAGCCAAGCAAGAGTCCACGCTTCGACTCTCTCGACTGCGCTTGCTTTGATTTGCGCATTGATCTTCTTGCCATTGTCAGGATGTGCGCCGAGTGCAACCGAAGGTGGATTTTCCAACCCCGCGCCTGGCGCTCGTGTGTATGCAATCGAAGACGCGGTCAAATACAATCGAAGAGAACAAATCCCACAAATCGTAGAGTGCCTTTGTTCTGACGACGAACTTGTGCGATTTCTGGCGATCGGTGGACTGCAACGAATGACTGGGCAAGATTTGGGTTACAAATTTGATGATCCAGATCCCATTCGATTAGTTTCATATCGACGGTGGAGACAGTGGACGATCGATGAACACCTTGCCCCCCCTGAACAAGCATATTCATCAACGATGTATCCACCAAGCAGACCTCGACCGCAATGGTGATAGAAAAAATGGAACGCAATCCTGAAATCAGCATTCGACTCTTCAGCGATCCACATTTGCTTTCAACGATTCGCTCAACTGTCGAGGGACTGGCCAAAGTCGTTGGATTTTCCGAGAAATCGCGTGGTTTGTTGATGCTTGCTATTGACGAGGCTCTTGCCAACGTCATTCGTCACGGATACGACGGACGAACGGACGAAATGATATGGGTTCATTTGTGGCGCGTTCGTGAACCCCGAGGAATCAGAATTATTATCGAAGACCTCGGTCGATCTGTCGCCCCCGAAAAAATAAAAGGTCGAGACCTTTCCGATGTAAAGCCTGGTGGATTAGGCGTGCACATCATCAAGGAAACGATGAATGAATCATGCTGGGAGCAACGACCAGAAGGCGGCATGAGGCTGACCCTCGTCAAGTGGCTCTCTCCAGAAGAACTTCAAAATGTTACGCCGACAAAACCAGAGAACACATTTCCATGAATCAAGAACTTGTTATCGAACAAAAAATTATTGGCGACATGATTGTTCTCCGCCCAGCCGGCGATATCGACATGGCGCGTTCATCAGCTATTCGCAAAGCTGTAACAGAGGCTGTGCGAACACGTCCGGCGAAACTGGTCATCGATCTGACTGCGGTTGATTACATGGATTCGTCGGGTATTGCCACGATGATCGAAGCATTGCAATCATCGATGCGAAACAAGATGAAGTTCGTTCTGGTCGGAGTTGGACCAAAGGTGCGAAGCGCATTTGAAATCACGAAGTTGGTTGGGATGTTTACGATTTGCGACACGATTGAAGACGCGGCCAAATGACGGCATTCTTTGAAGATCGAAAGCGAAGATCGAAAGTAAAGATCTAAAGTAAAGTAACTAGCGAAAACCCCATGAGCACCGCACCCTCACCAGCCCCTACACCTTCAATGGTGACCTCTGTGATTGATCGATATTGGGAAATCTGGGGAGAGGTTCTTGGATTGATCGGATCATGGGCCAATATGCTCTTTGATGTTCTTGTCTGGATTGTGCGGTCGCTCATTCAGCGCCGCGCGCGATTCGGAGCACAAGCTCTCGCGGTGCAAGTCGTACGCGTTGGAACACGATCAATCGGAATCGTTCTGCTCGTCTCTGGATGTATCGGAATTATCTTGGCTCTTCAGACCGCACCAAGTTTGCGAGAATTTGGACAAGTCGACAAAGTTGCCAACCTCGTCGGCGTCGCTGTCTTTCGAGAACTCGGCCCGCTGATTGCTGCGATTGTATTGACGGGTTTCGCTGGCGCATCGATCGCAGCAGAATTGGGAACAATGAAGGTTGGCGAAGAAATCGAAGCACTCGAAGCAATGGCACTCAACCCGATTCGATTTCTTGTGATGCCTCGTGTGATTGCGACTGCTGGCAGCCTGATAGTCCTCTCGGTTTTCGCAGATATTTGTTCCGTCGTATTCGGTGGAGTCGTCGGTGTTTTTGTTTTAGATATTCCGTACGAGGTTTATAAGTTGAACACGCTGAGCCAACTTCGACCAGTTGATTTCAATACTGGGCTTATCAAGGCTGCTGTGTTTGGAACCCTGCTGGGATTGATCGCGTGCACGAATGGTTTGAAGGTCACTGGTGGCGCGGCGGGAGTTGGAAAGGCAACGACAAATACAGTTGTGCAGACAACGGTGGCGATTGTTATTTGCGATCTCCTGTTTTCCGCGCTCTTCTTCAGCCTTGGGCTGAACTAAACCCAGTTCAGCCTTGGGCTGAACTAAAAACAGTCCAGCCACTGATTCGAGCCACGGAATCGCATAAGTGGGCAGCCGTGAAAAGTCCTCTCGGGGCTCAGACAGTCCTCGGCGACCGACACGATC
>Ga0208960_1001742_pt1 | contig 11375 bp, 14 predicted proteins | sample GreLakmeON33MSRF_FD_187703 | JGI IMG/M metagenome (GOLD analysis project Ga0208960, IMG submission 187703) | Freshwater lentic microbial communities from great Laurentian Lakes, MI, USA - Great Lakes metaG ON33MSRF (SPAdes) | ecosystem: Environmental > Aquatic > Freshwater > Lake | place: Great...
TGAGCTCGTCCAGGGCCATGACGACCGTGACGTCATGCAGGCCTCGCCAGACGAGCTACCAGTGATCGACATCCACTCGCTCTGACGTGCCTCACCGACAGCCGTCCGGAGCTTGTGGAAGTGCCGTTGACCGTCCTATCCTTTATCCTTGAGAAGAAATAAATGTGTGGCAGCGACCGGCGAGTCTTGGATCCAAAGATTCAACCCAGAACCACGCGATGCGATGGACTCGCGGGCATCGTTGTGGGTGAGTGCTGGCCCTTGGGCCGCGAGCCATTGATCGCGGCCGTTAGCGTCGAGAAAACAATGAGAAGAATCGTCGCTGTCTCGATGGTGGGCATCCTCCTGGGCATCGGATCAGACTTTAGGGCGGCTCGAGCGGCGGAAGTGAAAGAATCCGCCAGCGAAGTAAACTTCGAATGGGGCAAGGAAAATCGTGGGCAGCTGGGGAGTCTCCGCGCTCTGACGCCCGCACCGCAGCCAGGCGAACCGATCGAGTTCGAGGTCCGTGTCAAGAACGTGTCCGACAAAGATACGCACCTCCCATCAGGACTCGGGAGTGAGAGGATGAGCGCTTGCTTCTGGACGTTTTATTTTGATCAGTGGGAGTGGCGCACTGCTCAACTATCGTGCAAACCCGTCCCATTGAAACCGGGTGAGACAGCCAGCGTGCGCTGCCTCGTCGCGACCACCGGCGATAGCCTGACAGCCGACCAGAAAGATCGCTTCCGGTTTTCGCCGCCTGCACAATTCCGCCACGTGCTTAACAAAACCGAATCCGACCGCTTGCCCGAAGGGACCTATCGCGTTCGCGCGATGTTGAATGACCAGCTTGAGAGCAATCTGATTGAGGTTCGGATCCAAAATCGTCGCTAACAAAGCGATCCAGCGGACTCGCGAACAAGCCGGTCGTTTTGAAAGCCCTTTCCGCGAGCCGCTGATCGCCACCGTTAGCCGTGTGAAAGCTGAGTCCGTGTGCGTGCCGTCACTGTGTGCGGTACAATTTCTTTCGCGAGGACCAACCCATGTGCGATGCCGCCGTCGAACTGATCCAGACGTTTTCCGCCTTGTCGCGTAGCGACCAGTACGCAGTTCTTCTCGAGTTGGCTCGAATCTCCGAGGCAAACGCCGGCCCGCTCTCGGATGAGGAACTTACGGCGGCCGGTGAGTCAGTCTTCGCCATGTATGACGCCGAGGAGGCCGGTCATGGCGAAGCCCAAAAGGGGTGAGGTCTGGCTCGTAGATATGGGGTACGCCGCGAAGGTGCGCCCGGCTTTAGTTCTCAGCGGTCCGGTCCTCGACGATGAACGTGTATTGCAACGGTCATTCCTCATACAACAAGCGTACGAGGAACGCGGTTTGAGATTCCGACGAGTGTTGGGTGGCTGAAGAATGGCGCGTTTGATGTGCAGGGCATCGGAACGTATCCAACAGTGAAGCTCATGCGAAAGCTTGGCGATCTTCCGGAAGAGCTATTGGGTCTCGTGGAAAGTCGCGTCGTAATGCTGCTTGCCCTCCCTGGCAAACCATGAGGCGGCTAACCAAGCATTGGAGCCGACTCGCGATAGCGTCCAGCGGTGTAGATGGGCTGGTTGGCTGCGAGCGGCTCAATGCAGCCGTTCGGCGTTGGAGTAATACGGCGTGGTTAAGGGCCGGGAAAGCGAGATGCCGGTTGAGTCGCAGTGGGCGCGTTCTTCGATCCCGCGTGCGTGCTCGCCAAACTGGATTATGCCGGCGCGATCGGCGACGTGACGTTCACCATCCCCGCTGCGTAAATGATTGAGTCCCGTGTACTCGCGTTCGATATTGAGCCCGAGATGGTCGCGGCGACTGTCGCAAAGGTGTCAGCGACTGATCTATCGAATGTGTTTACCGAGGTTCGTGACTTTGTTGCGGATGGATGTGGGGAGGCTGGTTATGCCATGCTCTTCAATATCCTTCACATCGAGGATCCCGTGGGTCTGCTCCGCGAGTTCATTACGACAGAATAGGAACGCTCTGTGCACACGATCAAATACGTCCATTGGCAAGAAGGCGAGTCCTTGGCCGATTTAGTTGAGCACCTCAAAGACTTGTACCTCGACCTCTCCGGTGGTCATGTCCCCGGTGCGCGCAAGGTCGGTGAATGAGTGATGCCATGAAATGCGTCGATCTGATCAGGTCGACGCCTGCTCAGATCGTACAACTCGTGGGATAATAATGGTGGCTGCCACCGTTTTCTTACCACCGGGGCCAGAGGCCGCGACGCATCCACGCTTGGGTCCACGGGAGCCTGTGCCGCCAACGCCGAGCGTGTATCGGAAATCTGCGAGACGTATCCCAGTCGCTCTCCCAGTAGGTTTCGTCGGGAATCCACTGCAGTCCTCGCGTCTGCGCGAGCAGTGTAAACACGCTTTGATCGTGCCGGTGTGCGCGAAATTCGACGTGCTCGCCCGCAGGCGACGGTGAATCGTCAACGATCCGCACGTCTGCCATGCGATTTTCCCACTCTCGCACGAGGTCGCGCGTGATCGGCCCTGCTCGCAGCACGAGCACGCCTGCCAGCACCATCTTCCGCGCCCGCATCGCTTCTTCGTCGGCGTGAAACGCCTCAAGCGTGGCTCGCTTTGTCCACTCCCCAATTTGGCCCTCGAGTCCGAAAGCAAGCGTCTGTGACGGATGCCCTTGAGCCATATTCAGATACTCCTCCAGTCGGATGCGGCCTTCGGCATTCAAGGAGCAGCCAGCATCGCAGTAGATTAGTATGTCGCCGGTAGGAATCTCCGCGAGCACTCGGCGAATCACGTGAGGCTTCCAGGTCCAGAGTCCGAAGCCTTGCCGATGCCGACGAACCGTATCGGCATGACGTTGCCAGTAGTCGGCAGAGAGCCACCGATCATCCACCGTGCGGATCGAGGCAAAACGATGCATTGCAGCAGCTTCGCGGTGGATCCGCGACAGCGACCCGCCGTAACGCCTATTTGCAAACGACAGAAAGTGTGTCGCGATCATGTCGATCACTTCACCGCGAGCATTCGCTCGAGGGCGGTGACAGCCCATCGGGCCGTTTCATCGTCCACGCGAATGACGTTGAGAGGCGTGCCTGCGGCCAAGTGTTCGAGGCTCCAGCAGAGATGGGCTAGATCAATCCTGTACATCGTCGCACACATACAAATCACCGGCGAGAGAAACTTGATGACTTGCTCGGGATGATTTTGCTCCAAGCGTTTCACGAGATGCAACTCGGTGCCGATCCCCCACTGGGTGCCTGGGGGGGCCTGCTCGACCTGCTTGAGGATGTAGCTCGTCGAGCCGGCAAGGTCTGCTTTGTCGACCACCTCCATCGGACACTCTGGGTGCACCAGAATTTTTATGTCGGGGAAGTGTGCCCGCATTGCGTCAACGTGCTCTGGACGAAACATCGCGTGCACGCTGCAGTGGCCTTGCCAGAGAACAACGCGGCTTTTGCGCAGTTGCTGTGCGTCGTTGCCGCCGAGCCGCAGTTCGTGCGGATTCCAGACGCACATTTCGTCCAGCGAAATGCCCATGCGTCTGGCGGTATTCCGGCCGAGGTGCTGGTCCGGAAAAAATAATACGCGAGTGCCTTTCGCAAACGCCCACTTCAAGACAGCTTCTGCGTTGCTCGACGTGCATACGATGCCGCCATTCTTTCCGCAGAACGCTTTCAGGCTCGCAGCCGAATTGATGTAGGTGACAGGCGTGATGTCGGCGATATCGATCACGGTGGCGAGATCAGCCCAGGCATCTTCCACCTGTTCGATGGCAGCCATGTCGGCCATCGAACAGCCCGCAGCCAAGTCTGGCAAAACCACCGTGACCCGTTTTCCGCCACGAGCGGCCACTTGCTCTGGCCGGTTGGCCAGAATATCGGCAGTCTCGGCCATGAAGTGAACGCCACAAAACGCGATTGCCTCGCAGTCGTCTCGCTCGGCAGCCGATCGCGACAGTTGGTAGCTATCCCCCTGCAAGTCGGCATGTGCAATCACGCCATCCTGCTGATAATGGTGCCCAAGAATCACCAGTCGCTTCCCCATCTGGCGCCGTACCGCCTCAATCCGGGCCTCGAGGATGGCATCCTCAAGGCCTCGGTAGGCGGCCAGCGGGCCGGCGGCATCAGTTTGAGTGTTGGTGGAAGAGGGAGTCATGGGTAGGCAAGTATACCGCTGCCCGTGCGTTCACAGATCAAAACGCTATACTGCTGCCGCATCGAGGCCGCGGCCGTGGGGCCGTATGGCGACACTTGTTTTTATTCCCGGAAGGATGGCAGGAGCGTTATGGCGCGAAAAGTTGTGAATCGCAAGGAGCTCAGGGCCCAGTCGGACGCCGCAGAAGCTCGCGAGAAGTCGGCAAAAAAGTCGGCTAAGGACAAGCCCACGAAAGAGAAATCCGCGAAGGTAAAAAAAGAAAAGGTTGCCAAGGATCTAAAGAAGCCTGCCGCTAAAAAGCCCAGCCGAAAAAAGGTTGCCAAGGACGTGCGGATGAAGGCCTACTGGGGCGTCTTCAATCCTTCGATGAAGCGGTTGGTGCTCTTCGAGTATGCCGACAAGAAAGCTGCTGAAAAGAAGGCCAACGATCTGACAGCTTCGTCGCGGGCAAATCACTTCATTCAGCTTGTCAAGGAAGCTATTACCGAATAGTCCCGAAGATCGCAGGGCAGAATCGCAACGAGGTTTTTTGATGGTCAATAGAATGACAGCCGATGACCAGATTGCACGAATCGACTCTGAAACGAGATTTGTCCTCGCAGCACCGATGCGATTTTGTTTATTAAAATGTCTCTGCTCCATCCTGCTGGCATTGATCTTCTTCGAAGCGGGCGGATGTTCGGGAAAGGCCGTCAAGAAAAAAGGTGCTGCAGCCGGCAGCGGGAATGGCGATACAAAAGAAACCCTTCCTGCTATCGACCTCGATACGGCAATCCCTGTGGACGATGGCAAGATACGCGTTGCTTCGCCGATCGGGTGGACGCGGTCTTCGCGGTCCAAGGATTATCTTGTGCGGTTTCTGCCGGGGCCAAAAAAATCGTATCCATCCATCAGCGTGACGGTAGCCGATTCGCCGAATGGCTTTGATGCAATCACGGACCAGAATCAGCAGCTGTTTGTAGACGGGATTGCAGCTGGCCTGGAGGGCGATTTTTCGAAGAACGGCAAGAGTTCGGTTCTCAAAAAACCTGTGAGCGTGAAGCTTGGCCCACATCTGGGGGCTGCGTGGGCAGTTCCAGGCACAGCCAAGGTGAGCGGGTTGAACCAGCCAATCGAACGCTGGGCATACGCCGTCGTGATTGGAGGCCGCATGTACACAGTGGAAGCCCGTGCCCCCAAGGGCAAGGTCGATGCCGCAGCAAAAATGGCAGCCAAGGCTGTCGCCGGTGGGCTAGCCGTGCCGAGTGCAGAGCCAGTCGAGCCTGCTTTAGAACCGGCCGAGCGACCCGCAGTTGAGCCTGCTGAGCCGGATGCAGAATCGGCCAAGCCTGAGACACCAACTGAGAGCAACTGATCCCACGCCACTAAGCCCACGGGCTTTTCCAATCGCCCCACGCGGCCAGGTATCTGGTCAAACCTGCCGATTCTTTTGCGTGGCTGTCAATCCACTCTCTTGCTTGCTCGATCAGCGAGTGTTCTTCTTGGATGTCGATCTCACCGGCCACCACGCGGGATCGCAGAAACACAAAATACGTGTCCAGTACATCCCCTCGACAGTAGTCGTGAATCTCGACGGCGCGGCCAGCATCCCAGAGGTCTTGCACCATGTGCCCCGCCACATCCATCTTGCCGGGCTTTCCAATCAAGTTGGCAGCTAGTGAAAGCCCGCCGTTGAAGCGAGAAGCGCCGTTGTTGGTGAGCCATTCGTGCAGGTCGAAATGGGCTGCTGTGTTGTAGCGGTTGCGGGGTTGATCGAAGCTGCGTTTGTCTTCGGCAAACCAGTCTGGAATCGATATGCCATACCGAAAAGCGCACAGTTCCAAGAGAGGCATGTCGAATCCGCGGCCGTTAAAGCTGATCAGTTTTGGCCGGTGGTACTTCCGCCAACCCTCCCAGAAGAGGCGAACAATTTCATGCGACCTCGACTGGCCTTCATCCAAGGCCACGAGATCCGTGAGTTGGTAGTTCGACGCAATTTTCGCGATCACAAGCGAAACAGGCAGATGGAACGTGTAGGGAATAAAGTCCTTTCCGTTCTCCTCAAGCAGCTCGGCACGGTATTTTGCAATCGCGGCTTCTGGTGAGAGTTTCTGGCCCGGGTACTTGAGTTGCGACACCAAACGCCCGTCGGAGACGCTCTCGATGTCGAATACGAAATAGGCAGTGTCGAGCTTGGACATGGTGTGGATTTACCGCCTTGCTAATGGGTGCCGTAGCGGCAGCCAGGCGCCGTCCGCCTTGCTCGATGCCACCGACTGCTCGATGAAATACATTCCCTCCACGCCATCGCAGATGTTGGGATAGATCGTGTTGATTCGTTCAAAGGGTCGCCCCGCAATGGCTTGCTCCATGGCGTCAAATGCATTGCGATAGACGTTGGCAAACGCCTCAAAGAAAGCCTCTGGATGCCCTGCCGGCAGTCGGCATGCCGCTTTGGCGGAGGGATGGATAAAGGGAGCGTTTGGGTCGCGGGTGTAGATCGCGTGGGGATGGCCATTTTTTCGCACGAAGAGCTCATTGGGATTTTCTTGATGCCATTCGAGGCTTGCCAGCGTGCCGTCGATCTCGATCCGCAGATCGTTCTCCCGACCATGGCTGATCTGCGAAGCGGTCACCGTGCCAAGCGCGCCGTTCTCGTAACGAATGACGGCATGACCGTAATCGTCGAGCCGTCGCTGGGGCTCAAAGATTTTGAGATGAGCGCTGATTGTCTGCGGCAGCAGCCCAGTCATGGTGCGGCCGAGGTTGTAGGCGTGGGTGCCGATGTCTCCAAAGGCGCCCGCGGCGCCGCTTTGTTTTGGATCGGTGCGCCAGGCTGCTTGCTTTTGTCCCTCGCTCTCAAGTCTTGTGCGCAGCCAGCCTTGAATGTATGTGGTGCGGATGGCCTGAATCTCGCCGAGTTCGCCGTTCATCGCCATCTCGCGGGCCTGCCGGACCAGTGGGTAGCCCGTGTAGTTGTGTGAGACAGCAAAGACAACGTTCGATTGCTGGACGATTTTCGCCAGTGACTCTGCCTCGGCGAGCGTGAGCGTCAGCGGCTTGTCGCAGACGACGTGAAACCCTGCTTCAACGGCGGCCTTGGCCACAGGAAAGTGCATGTGGTTTGGCGTGACAATCGAAACGAAGTCGATCCGATTGTCGGCCGGCATCGCCCGCTCCTTCTCGAAGAGTTCTGCGTAGGAGCCGTAGGCCCGTGATGGGTCGATGTCGTAGTCGGGGGCGCTGGCCTTCGATCGCGCAGCGTCGCTGGAAAGAGCGCCGGCCACAAGCATTGCCCGATTGTCAAGCACGGCGGCCGTCACATGCACGCGGCCAATAAACGATCCCTGTCCTCCGCCCACAAGTCCCATCCGCAGTTTTCTGCCAAGCGTGCCGTTGGTGGCCATGCGAGATCCCTCTGGTGTCGTGTTGTGCCCGTATCCCGAGAAACCCAATGCTCCCGAGGACGCAAAATCTAGCACACGCTCGCCAAAACTCGCCGTCTACCGTTTCTCACGGCCTAAAAATCCAATCTGCAGCGTCATCATTTTTGCACATTTCCCGACAGGGCTCACTAGAATAGCGGGCACAACGGTTCGGCCGTTGCACGTGACGTTTTTTTGTGCACTCCAGCAACTCGCTTACAGGCAAGCCACTACATGGGATTTTCTGACCGCGGCTATTCTCGTTCCGAAACCTCTTCGTTTATGGCAGAGTGGACGGCTGTTCTCACAATCATTGTGGTGAACGTTGGGATCTGGGTGGCAAACCTCGTTGGGGCCAACGATTTTCCACTGAATGATTTTCTGGCGTTGCAGGGAGATCTGCCGGAGCACCTTCTCAAAGCGTGGGAGCTTGTCACCTACGGGTTTGTCCACGCTTCGGGCGACCCGTGGCACGTGGCCTTTAATATGCTCGCGCTTTGGTTCTTTGGCCGCGAGGTTGAGGAGATCATGGGGCGGGGAGAGTTCCTGCGTTTTTATTTCGTGGCCATTGTCCTGGCCGGACTGGCGTGGCTGGTGAGCGTGCAGGTTGGCCAGCCAAATAAGGCGGGCCAAATATTTTTGATCGGTGCTAGCGGCGCGGTGATGGCGGTGCTGGCCGTTTTTATCTGGTACTTCCCGAAGCAGACGGTGCTCCTGTGGGGCGTGCTGCCCGTGCCGGCATGGGCTCTGGGTGTGCTCTACTTTATGTCGGATATCGGCGGGGCTGTTCAAGGAGGTGGCCAAGTTGCCAATGTGGCGCATCTGGCCGGTGCGATCTTTGGTGCGTGCTACGCATGGAGAGGCTGGCATCTGGGAGGACTCAACGGCCTGTTTGATCGGTTTGTGCTGAAGCGCCGCGGGATGCGGGTGGTGCGGTCGCAAGACGATGTTAGAAGCCCGCAAGACCGTTCCGGAGGCAACGAATCGCTCCAAGAATCAGTCGACCGGTTGCTCGAAAAAATAAGCCGTTCGGGCGAAGCGAGCCTCACCGCTGAGGAGCGCGAAACCCTCACTCGTGCCGGCCGTCGGCTGAAGGACCGCATGCGATAGCTACCGCGTGACGTTCACAGGCAGTGCCTGGCGTTGAGCGGAGCGAGCTTGCTGGCGAAGCTGATCGATCGTGGCAACGAGTTCGCGAAACTTGATGTCGTCAAATCGCCCAGAGAGCACGCTATGCACCTGCCCCTGGGTGTCGATCAGGGCTACATTGGGTGTGCCTGGAACGATCCCAAATGTCTGCTTCATCGTGCTTGTAAAGTCGAGCCACACAGGCACATGCGGTGAGTCTTTCCGAAACTGCGCCCTGGCCACCGGATGCAGTGGCCGCGGAATTTCACTCAGGCAGGCCACGGCCACCGCATGCACGTCTGGGATGCGCACACCTGTCGGCCAATCGGGCAACCCAGCAACCGGTTGCCGACCCCATTCCATCGCCGACACCTGCACAGCCTGTGGATGGAAGTGAACATGCAGCTTTCTGCCAAGTTCTTGCGATGCCTCGCCCCCTTTTCGCTCCGCATAGACCAGCACCACAACATCGCCGTGCAGCGAGCCAGTCTCGCGGCGGTTTCGAAACTGATCCTCCATCACAACATTCACGGCGCGTTCCTTCGGATGGGCAGCGGCGATTGAGGTAGTCACAACAAGAACTGCTGTGAGCAGCATACCCAGAGGCAGAGATTTGACGAGCGAACGGGAGACGTCGATAAGTCACCGATGGAATGTGAGAGGAAATAAGTGAAAGCGGTCGGCCTGGAACAGGGGAAGTACCGCGCGTCGCACAGAGAGCACAAGACGAAAAAGAGATAGAAAAAAAGGGATATTCCTTTGGGACGACGTCTTTGTGAGGCTCGGTGCAGACCTTGAGCAGACCTTGAGCAGACCCCATCGCCTCGCACAGCCTTGCCCGATGGGGAAGGGCAGGGGACCGGGATCGCCGTTGCGATCACAGGGTTTGCGGGCCGGTCATTCCTTGAAGTCTTCGTCGACGCTCTGCTGGCTGTAGATTGGCATGTGGCGGTAGTAAACTTCCAGAATCATCGTGGCCAGCGACGTGCAGTAGATGCGACCGCCATGAGCTCCGTGAGACTGTTCGCCAAAGCCCTCGTACCAACTGCCAGCCTCGTGCCCAGTGGTTGACTGCGCTTTTATCAGTGAGTCTCGCATCTTATTATTCCACGCAGTCCACCGCTCGCCTTCCACGTGGTGCAAGACCTGGGTGGCGTAGTAGTCGTAATAGAGGTTCGCGTTCGGGCCTGCCTTCGCAAGCCGGTCGAGGCCGCGCTCTAAGGCTGGATGATCCTTCTTCCATCCCAGATACATTCGAGAGAGGAGGCCAACGGCGCTGAGTGCTAGGGAGTTTCCAGGACCTCGGTAGCCATAGCCGGAACCTTCGTCCGACTGCACGGATTCCAGAAAGCCAACGGCGCGTTTCACCGAGAGTGGATCGACGGCCAAATACGCCAAATGACCGCTTTTGAGCGCCACGAGATTCCAGCCAAAAATCGACGTGTCACCGGGCGCACGAAAACTATAACCCCAACCCCCACCAGCCGGATCTTGCGAGGCCATCACATAATTAATCGCCATTTGAGCGGGTATCTGGAGCCGATTGTCTTGCGTCATCGCATAGGCTTCGGAGAGACAGATGCCGGTGAGACCCTGGACGTAACCGCCCTCGCCGGCGTTTCCTTTGCCAGCGACAACCTTGGTTGCCAAGGCATTGAGGCCGTATTCGAGTTGCTTTTTGTATGGCCCCTCCAGTTGCGTGTAGCCGCGACCGAGGAAGGGCAGGATTGCCAGTGCTGTGGGGCCGGCAGTGGCCCCCTTCAGGCTTCCGCTATGGGTGCACTGCCCGTTGCAGGTTGGGCACCGCGTGAGATCAAAGCTCCAACTGCCGTCTGGCAATTGATGGTTGATAAACCATTTGAGCGCCGCTTCGACCGCGGCCTCGCTCTGCGGAGTGCCGCCGCCCGTAGAAACCAACTGCTGTCGCACCTTGGGATTAGAGCGACCGCCGATTCCGGTGGCCTTGCCGCCAATGGCCCCCACGCTCGAAAGAAGATCGCTCGATGTCGCTGTTTCGGAACTGAAGTCGGTGAGTTCAACAGATAACGGCGCCGCATCAAGATCGGTGGCATTGCTCACCACCTGAACGTCTACATTCGAATCGGGCATCACAACGGCGTCGGAGACATCCTGAGCGGCCTCGGGTTGATTCAGCGGAACTTCAACCTCAAACTCCTCAAATTCTTCGGCAACCTCTGGCGCTGTCGAAACGATAAACCGAGGCTTTTCCTCCTTGGGTGGGTCGCTGACGACCAACGCCATCGCGAGCAGAACGATGACGTGAACGCCCATGCTCAACGCCGATGCGGCGACATGGTTTCGCAAGCCCGATTGTGGCGATTTGACAGCCACGATACTGGCTTCCGTTTTGCGTTGCGTATAGCGATCCGTGGGCCGCTTGAGCGCAGGCGTGGCCGCCGACGGCGCAGGCTTCAAGGAGGGTTCGGACAGAGTGTCAGACTCTTGGATTCGGCTTGCGGCCGGGTGTGCTGGAGCAGTTCCCATACCCCAAGTATACCGATCCAACGGCATGCGAGCTATGGCTGAAACCGTGCGTCTTTGGGGTTGCCGCGAGCCAGCGTGTAGGCCAGCAGGTCGAGCACCTCGGATTCGCTCAGTGGGTCGAGCAAGCCTTTGGGCATCAACGACTCAGCCGCAGGCAGGATTTCCTCGATGGTGCTTCGAGCGATCTCGACGC
>Ga0208960_1001745_pt1 | contig 11368 bp, 10 predicted proteins | sample GreLakmeON33MSRF_FD_187703 | JGI IMG/M metagenome (GOLD analysis project Ga0208960, IMG submission 187703) | Freshwater lentic microbial communities from great Laurentian Lakes, MI, USA - Great Lakes metaG ON33MSRF (SPAdes) | ecosystem: Environmental > Aquatic > Freshwater > Lake | place: Great...
ATCACGCCGATCCCACCGATCACGCCAGCCGCATCAAACTTTCCGCCTGTGAATGCGCCTGTGAAAGAACCAGCAAAAGAACCAGCCAAAGATTCAGCCAAAAATCCAGTTATGGCGCCGCCGGTAGTCCCAGTTCCTTGATTACGTCTTCCGAGATGTCGGTTCCACTTGGCGATCGCAAGAATGTTCGTGCCTGCACTTGCATCATTGCAGATGCGAGTTCAGATGATTCGAATGCGCGTGCTGGTGGGATGAATCGATAGACAAAGTCGATCTTTTTGCGCTCCGCGACGATGTCCACAGCAGCGATCAATTCTCCATATGCCTTCTCGACTTGTTCGGCCATGTGCTTGGATTGGACTTTTTGCAAAGCTGTCATCCATTTTTCATACTCGACTTGAAGTGCCTTGTATTCGCCGCGAGCACTTTCATATGCGGCATCTCCCTGCTTCAAATCTGGATATTTCTCTTGCAGCGCTTTGCTCTTTCGTTCAAATTCCTGTCCTTGGGTCTTTGCCTCTTCGTCAAACTTCGATCGATCGCTGGAGAACCGAACTCCAGACAAAATTCCCTTCAAAATCGGGTCGATATAAACACATCCGATGCTGTATGCCCGAGACGATGGCGAATCAGACCATGACAATCGACCTTCTTGATTCGTCACAGTGACATTGCCATCCTTGCCAGAAAGAATCAGTGCGTCTGCAGGACCCAGATCTGTGGGCAACATTCGCATTGCGACTGCGGGCGTTCCCGAAACTGAAAGCGCGAGAAATGCGCCCAGCATTCCAGCGAGTAATGATCCAAAGACGATGAGAAGACCTTGACCTGAGGATGGTTTTGTTGATGGATTCATGATTGAGCTCGTAATAAATTAGTCTTTCTTTGGGGCTTGCAAATTCATTTCTGTCAAGATGTCTTCTGTGATGTCGATGGAATCTGGTGAGCGCAAGAATGTGCGTGCCATCAACTGTTGCGCAATGCTGGCTTCATCGCTCGGAGTAAACTTATCACTTGGGGGGATGAAGCGCATGACCAAGTCAATCTTTCGTCGATCGGAAACGACTTCGACTGCTTCACGCAAATCGGCATAGGCAGTTTGATAATGGCGGGTGTACATCTCGTCAAATTCCTTATCGCTCTGCGCGTTCCATGCTGAGTATTCCTTCTGAAAGTCCTCGAACTCAGCGCGAACTGCGGGGAAATCTGGCGAGTCTTTATCCATTCCATTTGCTTTCTCCAACATTGACTTATAACGCGCTTCAAACTCTTCGCCCGTTTTCTGTCGCAATGAAGCCAATTCGGATTTTTCTGACGAAAATTTATCGCCCTGTAATAGCGCTACAAGAATTCGCCCGACATGCACTGTGCCAATTGAATAGGCTCGACTGCTCGGCTGATCGGACCAACTCATTCGCCCATCAACATTCGTGACGCGCAGATCACTCTTGCCAGAAAGCACAAGCGCATCGGCTGGCCCAAGATCCTGCGGCAAAGGTATGACGCGCGCCGAAGCTGAGTGATCAAGACCACTCATAAAGAATGCCGTGAGCGCGCTTGAAAGCACGGAGGTGGCAACGATAGAAGCTGTCATTCGCATTGCCGAAGAATAGCCTGATGTTCAAACCAAAGTTTGCGATTCGCAGCTGGCAAAGAGTGCGTAATCACTCGCTCTGTTCGAGAACTGCCAAGAAAGCCTCCTGCGGAATGGAAACAGATCCGATCTGCTTCATCCGCTTCTTGCCTTCTTTCTGCTTTTCCAACAGCTTGCGCTTGCGGCTGATATCGCCGCCATAGCACTTCGCAGTCACGTTTTTTCGCATCGCTTGGATCGATTCGCGAGCAATGACTTTTCCACCCACTGCGGCCTGCAACGCAATTTCGAATTGATGTCGATCGATTTGCTTCTTCAACTTCGACAAGATCAAGCGACTGCGAATCTCAGCGGTTGATCGATGGCAAATCAAGCTCAGCGCTTCAACCACTTCGCCGTTCACCAAAATGTTGACCTTGGCCAAGTTGTCGACTCGATATGCGACCACGTGATAATCCATCGTCCCGTAACCGCGGGTGAGCGATTTCAACTTGTCATAAAAGTCATAGATGATCTCTGCCATCGGCAATTCATAATCCAAAATCTGGCGGCCTTCGCTGAGAAATCGCTGCGCCTTAAAAATGCCGCGGCGGCTATCGCACAACTTGATCAAGTCGCCGATATTTTCGGTCGGACACATGATCTCCAACTTTGCAATTGGCTCGCGAATTGCAGCCATTTGTGATGGATCTGGCAAATCCGCAGGATTATGAATTTCGACTTGCTCTCCCGTGGTTAAGTCCACAAGATATTTGACCGTTGGCGCAGTCTGCACAATTTCAACGCCACCTTCGCGCTCGAGTCGTTCTTGAATGATGTCCATGTGGAGCAGTCCAAGAAATCCGCAGCGATATCCGAAGCCAAGCGCTTCGGAATGCTGAACCTCGAAAGTGAAACTTGCATCGTTGAGACTGAGTTTTTCAATCGCTTCGCGCAGTGCTTCGAAACTCGCCTTCTTGCCAGTACCGGTTTCGGCGTCAGCACTCGAAGGATAAAAATCGCAGAACACCATCTGCTTTGGTTCTTCATAACCTGCGAGCGCCTCTTCTGCAGGTGAGCCATCAAGCGTCACCGTATCGCCAACTCGAACATCGCCCAGACTCTTGATGCTCGCGCTGATCGAACCGACCTGTGCCCATCCAAGTTCTTTCACTCGCGTGATATGCGGCGTATAGCGCGTCAATTCGCTGACCATAAAGTGTCGACCAGTTCCCATCATGCGAATCTTGTCGCCGACTTTCAGCGTGCCATCGAAAATTCGAACATAGACCACAACTCCGCGATAATCATCATATTTTGCGTCGAAAATCAGCCCGCGAAGCTTGTCGGTCTTTGCAGGTCGCGGCGCAGGCAACTTTCGACAAACCAGATCGAGTAATTCTTGGATTCCCTGACCAGTTTTCGCAGAAACCAAGACGCAGTCTTCTGCAGGCAGTCCAAGCACCTGTTCGATTTCCATCGCAACGCCATCGGGATCGGCAGCTGGAAGATCAATCTTGTTAATAACGGGGATCAATTCCAATCCTGCCGCGACGGCGAGGTATGCGTTGGCCACAGTTTGGGCCTGCACGCCTTGTGTGGAATCGACAACAAGAATTGCGCCTTCACACGCGGTCAATGCGCGACTCACTTCGTATGTGAAGTCCACGTGACCAGGCGTATCAATAAAGTTCAATTCGAAATCTTCGCCATCGCAAGTGTGCTGCACAGAAACAGCACTTGCCTTGATGGTGATGCCGCGCTCGCGTTCCAAATCCATCGAGTCTAAAAATTGCGCACGCGCCTCGCGCTTCGAAAGTGCGTTGGTCGCCTGCAAGAGTCGATCGGCCAGAGTGCTTTTGCCGTGATCGATGTGTGCGATGATTGAGAAATTGCGAATGTTCATTGGAAGTCGACAGACCTGATGAGAGCCCTGAAGTGTAGTGCAGACCCGAACCTGCACCGCATCAACTTGATTCTCCCGCCGCTGCGGCTGCTTGGCCTGCTGCAGAAAGTGCGCAATTCAGCCGAAAAGCCAGGGCTTTCTTCACTTCCGCCAACGTGGGTGCTTTGGAAGCAAGTTCGCTCTGGAGGCTTGTGACTCCTCGACCAACCAATCCGCAGGGAACGATCAAATCGAATTGCTTCAGATCAGGATCGACATTGAGTGCGATCCCATGCATCGAAACCCAGCGCGACAATCGAACTCCCATCGCACAAATCTTGCGACCATTCACCCAGACACCAGTTGCGCAGGGATCACGCTCGCCCACGACGCCGAAATCCGCCAACGTCTCGATGACCACGCCTTCGAGCATCCGCAAATATCCATTCACTCGCAGTCCCAGTCGATTGAGATCCAAAATCAAATACACCACAATTTGACCGGGACCATGCCACGTCACATCGCCGCCGCGATCAGTCTCGACGCATTCCACGCCACGCTGCGCCAACTGCTCTTGCGAAAACAAAACATTTTTTCGTGCGTCGATTCTTCTCGAAACGGTCACGACAGCAGGATGATGCTCAAGAAAATAAATCTCTCCAGCACGAAGTTGCGCAGAAAATGGAGCACCCATCTCAGGTCGCGCCGCAACGACTCGCTCGTGAGCTTCTTTCTGAATCGCATAAGCCCGCGCATAGGAGAGCGCGCCAAGGTCGATGAAGTCCACCAAATCTGCACATTCTGCGCGATCTTTCTTGCTGGGCAATTCACTGCGAATCTTGGGGGAGGATTCCATCATCGACGATCGTAGGGTGCGGGGCTATTCTTTCGCCGTGCCAACGATTCACCCCACTGCGATCATTGAAGGAAATGTCACGCTCGCCGACGATGTCGTGATCGGCCCTTGGTGCCACCTGATGGGAACACTCGGCCCAATCACAATCGGCGCGGGAACGATTCTCCGATCTCGCGTGCAATTGGAAGGCCCGCTGACCATCGGTCAGAACAACCAGTTCTATGCGAATACTTGCATCGGCTGCGCGCCGCAGGATCTTGGAACGCCGCCCGACTTTCCCGGCAAGGGAATCATCATCGGATCGAACAATGTCTTTCGTGAAGGGGTGACAATTTCGCGACCCAAGATGGAACTTCCCGGTCGCATCGGCGACAGTAATTATTGGATGGCGAATTCCCACGCCGGCCACGACTGCACAATGGGAAACAACTGCGTGCTTGCCAATGGAACTCTGCTTGCAGGCCATGTCGATGTTGCGGATCGAGTCATCACCGGCGGATCTGCTGGAGTGCATCAATTTGTGCGACTCGGCCGCGGTTGCTTCATCAGCGGACTTGCTGGAGCAAGTTATGACGTCTGCCCATTCTTCTTGGTGACCAACACAAATTATGCGCGCGGCCTGAACATTGTTGGCATGCGTCGATCTGGAATCCCATCCGCTTCGATCGATGCAGCTCGATGGGCTTACAGCACGCTTTGCCGAAGTCGAATGCTGCCAAAGAATGCTTTGGAAGTTTTGCGAACGCGCGCAGGAGAGCCGATGATTGACGAATATATTTCCTTCGTCGAATCCTCCAAACGAGGTATCGTAAGTACGCATGGTCGTCAGACCAGCAGTGAATGAACGAGCGCATGGAACGCGCTTCAGTCAGCGAAGACAGTGCAAGGATCGCATCATGAAAGAGACCTCCATTTTTTCCGCAGGACAATCACGATGAGCGCATCGATTTGCGTTCTTGGCAGCAGCTCACGCGGAAATGCGACTGCAATTTCATTCGACGATTCAGGCAAATTCATCTTGGTTGATGCGGGACTGACTCCTCGTGGCGTACGCACTGCACTCGTCGCCGCGAGTGCGACAGCGCGATTTCACACGCTGCGCGCGATTTTTCTGACACATCTTGATCGCGATCATTGGTCACCTTCGTGGGCGCGACAATTGCAACGCTCTCCAGTACCGGTGATCGTGCGCCGCGCACATACAGAATTGGCGCTTGCTTCTGGCGTTCCCGCAGAATGTCTGCGACCGATGGATGCTGCATTCGCACTCGGCAAGACAGCGGATGTTCGACTCGTCAAAGTTCCCCACGACGAGATCGGATCAACTGCATTTCGCTTCGATTCTGAAAACGCCCACATCGGACATGCAACAGATCTTGGTTCTGTCAGCGATGAATTGCTCGAAGCGTTCGCAGATCTGGACATGCTCTCGATCGAGAGCAACTATGACGAAGAGATGCAGCGCAATTCTCCACGACCAGCATTTCTCAAGCAGCGCATTATGGGCGGCCGAGGCCATTTGTCCAACGTTCAATCGGTCGAGGCCGTGCGCGCCTTGACCGCCAACGGATCTGTGCGACACTTGGTCTTGCTCCATCTTTCGCAAGATTGCAATTGCCCCACATTAGTGCGCGAATTCTTTCACGCGCAACTGCCAGTGATGAAGGCATCGCTGACGATCAGTCGGCCATACGAGCCCACTCCCATTCTGTGCGTTCGCCGATCCGAACCTGCAATCGCTTGAATTCACGGCGTTTGCACATCGCCACGCCTCCATTCGCATCCGCTAACCTTCTGCACTCTCCATGAGTGATCGACTCACACATGAATGCGGACTTGCACTTGTCCGCCTGCGAAAGCCAATCACTTGGTTTCAGGAGCAGTACGGCGACCCAACATGGGGACTTCGCAAGCTCTATCTCTTGATGGAAAAGCAACACAATCGCGGGCAAGATGGCGCCGGCATCGCAAGCGTGCGCTTTGATATGCCAGCGGGCGAGCCATTTCTCGAACGCGCGCGCAGCGGTAAGCGCAATCCAGTCGAGCGACTCTTTGATGATGCGTTGACACCTGTGCGCAGCATGAGCGAAGAAGCGCTGCGCGCGATTTCGATTCTCGACCTCAAGAAAAAGTTGCCGCTTCTTGGCGAAGTGCTGCTGGGACATTTGCGATACGGCACATTCGGCGGACGATCCGCGGATGCCTGCCATCCATTTGTGCGCAGATCGATCATCGCCAGCAGAAATCTGGCGCTTGCAGGCAATTTCAATTTGACGAATTCTCCCGAGCTTTTCGATTTGCTCGTGGAATATGGACTTTCTCCCGTTGGCGGTAGCGACACGGGCGTGGTCTTGGAAAAGATCGGCTATTCGATTGACTGCGAACACGACCATTTGATTTCCACAATGGGTCCTGGATCTTTTGCAAGTCTCGAAGGGCGCGCACTTGCCAAAGAAGTTTCAACCCAATTGGATTATGGCCGCATCTTGGAACGCGCCACCGAAAAGTTTGACGGCGGATACACACTCGGCGCTCTCGTTGGCAATGGCGATTGTTTCGCCTGCCGAGATCCTGCTGGCATTCGTCCTGCATTCATGCTGATCACCGATGATGTGGTTGCAGTTGCCAGCGAACGCCCCGCTCTTGCCGCAGTGTTTGATGTTCCCGTCGAGGCGATTCAGCCACTCGAACCTGGACACGTGCTGAGCGTCAAGCGAGATGGAACAATTGCGATTCAACGCTTCGCGCAACCGCGACCGATTCGTCAATGCTCATTCGAGCGAATTTATTTCAGTCGCGGCAACGATCACGAAATCTATGACGAGCGCAAACGCTTGGGCGAAAACTTGGCGCCGCGCATTCTGGAACGACTTGGAGAATCCGTCGATCATGCTGTTTTCTCCTTCATTCCCAACACATCTGAGAGTGCATACCTGGGACTTATTCAGGAAACCGAACGCATCATGCGCGAACGCGCCGCCGACGAAGTCTGCCAACTTGTTGCCGAAGGAAAAGCAACTCCCGATCGAATTCGCGCGCTGATGGATGTGCGCGTGCGTGCCGAAAAGGTTGCGCATAAGGATCAACGACTGCGGACATTCATCACGCATGATGCTGCGCGACGCGATCTGGTCAGTCACGTCTATGACATCACTCGCGGAACAGTTCGACCCGGCGACACACTGATCGCAGTCGATGATTCGATCGTTCGAGGAACAACTCTTCGCGATTCGATCATCACTATTCTTTCGCGACTGAATCCCGCGCGCATTCTTGTTGCCAGTAGCGCACCGCCAATTCTCTATCCGGACTGCTACGGAATCGATATGAGTCAACTCGGTCGCTTCATTGCATTCGAAGCAGCGATCAATTTGCTTCGAGCGCGCGGCGATGATGCAGTCCTCGATGAAGTCGAGTCGCTCTGCAAGGCGCAGGACTCTTTGCCGCCAGACCGAATGAAAAATCACGTGCGGCTGATTTATGACAGATTCACCCAAGATGAGATCTCCGCCGAGATCGCGCGGTTGATCCGTCCAAAGACCGGCGAGTGGCGCGGCGAGGTCGAAGTTGTCTATCAGACCATCGAAGGCCTGCGACGAGCGATGCCAAATCACACTGGCGACTGGTATTTCACCGGCGATTACCCAACTCCAGGCGGATATCGCGTCCTGAATCGCGCTTTTCTCAACTGGTGCAAGCGCAGCGACTCGCGGTCGTACTAGCTGAAAGTGGGGCTATAAACCCCTCTTTGCATGGATCGGCGACCGCCCCGAAGCGTTCCAAGACTCATCGTCCCTCATTGTCTTGACATTTGCGCTTGAATGGTGTTCAATGCGTGACTACCCATGGCACGCTATACAGGTCCTAAAGTCAAACTCTCCCGTCGCGTTGGTGTTCCGATTGCGGACATCCCGAAGCACACCGCAAAGCGACAATTGACGCCTCCTGGCATGCACGGCTTCCGCGGAAAGCGCGCAAAGCCATACGGCATTCGCAAGGATGAAAAGCAGAAGCTGCGTTATCACTACAGCGTGCTCGAACGACAATTCCGCCGCTACCTCGCCGAGGCAGGTCGCAGCAAGGGCAACACTGGCGAAGTGTTGCTTCAGAATCTTGAACGCCGATTGGACAACTTGGTCCGACGCGCTGGATTTGCCCGAACGATTTGGGCAGCTCGTCAAATCGTGGTTCACGGACATGTCTTGGTCAATGGCCGCAAGGTTGATCGACCGTCATATGCGTGCGAACCAGGCATGGTCATCACAATGCGTGATGGTCTTCATAAGCTCGTTCGCGAGAATATGGAAAGCCTTGCAGGACACGTCGTTCCAGGTTGGATCGAAGTCAATCCTGCAGAGTTGGCCGTCAAGGTGTTGGCGACCCCCTCGTCCGAACAAATACCATTCGACGTGAACACCAATCTCATTGTCGAATTCTATCGCTGATCGTGTGAAGTTTGATTTATAGAACGCGCGGACGAACAACGTCCGCGCGTTTTTTTTACAACAATAGATAGAATCGACCGACAGAACAACCGAAACGCATACAAAGAATATAGAGGGAACCCATCATGTTAAAATTTTTCCGAAAAAACGAAACTGTATCTCGTTGGATCTTGATCGTCGGCATGACATTCCTGATGATCTCTTGGCTGGTTTTTGACAAGAGCAGTTCATTCTTGACGGAACTCTTGATCGGCCGAGCAACATGGGCGACAACGATCGATGGCGTGACTGTTACCGAAGCAGATCAAGCACGATTGCAGCAAGAAATACGCGTCATCGGAATGCTCGGCGATCCGACCGTTCGTGCGCTTGGGCTGGAAAAAGATCCGATCCACTGGTATTTGCTGACGCTCGAAGCAGAGCGCGCGGGTCTTGTCGGTGGCGCTGCGGATGGACAAGCTCGATTAGCTGCAATGGCAGCTGCAAACAAAGTTCCGGAGATGAACTTGATTGCGGGACTCTGCCGCGAAGGCGGACAAACGCCAACGGAAGTCTTTGAGACGATTGCGAAACTCAACGGCGTTCTTCGATATGTGAACCTTGTTACAAGTGGTCCTGCTCGCTTGTCTGCTCCGCGACTCGAACAATCTGCTGCTGCATTGTTGGCCGCAGTCTCTGGCGAACTCGTTGTCCTCGATGGCGTGAAGTCAAAGGTCGAAGTCGAAACTCCAACTGAAGCTGCACTGCAAGAGCAACTCAATGCATATGGCGCAGTCGCAGCGGGCGAAGGGAAATTTGGCTTTGGATATCGCATCTCAGACCGAGTCAAGATGGAATGGCTCATGATCCCAGTCGCATCGATCACATCTCTTGTCGAACAGAGCCCTGCTCTTTCCAACATCGAGCTGCGAAAGTATTGGATGGAACATCAGCTGGAGTTTCCAGTGACTGCGCTCTCAAACACTGCCGAGGCGGCATCTTTCGACGGATCGCGCGATGCGGTCAAGGCCAAAGTCTTGACAGCAACACTCGCCGAAAAGAGCAAGGAAATCTCCAAGTTTATGTCAGATCGCATGCAGTTGTCGATGCGCGGGATGCCGCAAGTCAACGGCTATTACACATTGCCGGCTGACTGGGTTGCGAAACAGTTTCCACTTACGCAACTTGCTGCAGAAGTTGCGCAGAAATTCGCAATCTCAGTTCCCACAATGTCGACGAGTGGTGAAAATTGGACTTCACCGAAAGATGTCGCTGCGATATCTGGCTTGGGAACTGCGACCACGACTCGCTTCGGCGCACAACCGGTGAATGCTGGGCAACTCGTCGAAGCGCTGCGTGAATTCGGCGCAAAGACGACTCTGATTTCACAGGTCGGCGTCACAAGCCCAGTCCTGCAAGACACTGCTGGCGATCTGTTCGTATTCCGCGTGACTGAGGTTGAAGCATCACATGCACCAACATCAGTTGACATCGTGCGCGATGCGTTGATCGCCGACGTAAATCGTTTGCATCGATATGAGAAGTTGGTTGGGATGACTTCCGAGATTCAACGCGAGGCATTCGATCAAGGTCTGGGTGCAGTTGCAACGACATACGGCACTTCGGTCGAGCAATATCGCGATCTTCGTCAAGGCGAAAAGCAATTTCTACAATTTGGAATGAAAATCCCAGGACAATTGCCGATTTTGGGTTCAGATGCAGCGGTTGTCAAAGCAGTTGTGGAACGCGCGATGAGCCTTCCAACTGGTGGGACACAAATCTCCGACATGCCCGTCTCAGAACGGACTCTTGTCCTTTCAGCCCCAGAGAAACTTGCGATGGTCGTCGTTCGCATTGACAGCATCACACAAATGACTCGCGGCGATATTCCGGCGCTTGTCATGAACCAACGATTCAGATCTGTGGTTGCATCGGATCAAGCAACGGGCAGTCCGCAAGATCTTTTCACGGTCGAAGCGCTCATCGCTCGCAATGGCTTTACGCTTGCGAATCCAGTGAAGGCAAAGGATGGTGAAGGCGCGGATGGCGCGGATGGCGCGGATGGCGCGGATGGCGCGGATGGCGCGGATGGCAAGAAAGATGCACCTGTCGCACCTGCCAAGGCCGGTCAATGAGCGAACCGCTTCCAACGATTGCATACGACCTCTTTGCGAAAATTGATTTTCGCGTTGCCACTGTGTTGAGTGCGGAGGCGCATCCGAATGCAGACAAATTGCTAAAGATTCGTCTTGATGATGGAACTCCAGAAGGTCGTCAAGTCTGCGCTGGAATCAAAGCGTGGTATGACCCAACGACTCTCATCGGCAAGCAAGTGATCATCGTGGCCAACTTGGAACCACGCCAATTGCGCGGAGAAATCAGTGCGGGAATGATTCTTGCTGCGAGCGACTTGAAGGAACTTGCTGTCGTGACGCCTGACGTTGCGGCGGTTGCGGCTGATGGGCAAGCGCCTGACGTTGCTGCGGCGGCGGTGGCAGCGAAACCAGAAGCTAAACCAGAAGCAAAACCTGGTCCAGATGAACGCAATGTTGTTCTGCTGACGGTTGAAAAGCCAGTCAAAGCTGGTTCGAAAGTCAGCTGATTTAAGCCTGAACTTTTAAGCCTGAACT
>Ga0208960_1001747_pt1 | contig 11362 bp, 6 predicted proteins | sample GreLakmeON33MSRF_FD_187703 | JGI IMG/M metagenome (GOLD analysis project Ga0208960, IMG submission 187703) | Freshwater lentic microbial communities from great Laurentian Lakes, MI, USA - Great Lakes metaG ON33MSRF (SPAdes) | ecosystem: Environmental > Aquatic > Freshwater > Lake | place: Great...
TCCGTACTGTCCCGTGACGAGCGAGGCTCGCGACGGGGCGCAGAGGGAATTCACCACGAAGGCATTGCGGAAGCGAATACCCTCGGCGGCGATTCGATCAAGGTTCGGCGTCTTGAGCCACGGGAAGCGGCCTTTCTCGCCTTGTTCCCGTTGCACCACGCCGAGGGCGTCCCAGCGTTGGTCATCGGTCAACACGTACACGAAGTTCGGCTTGCGGGGGCCGTCGACCGCATGAGCGACGTTGGTACACGCGGCGACGAACAGGGCAAGGACGAGAAGGTACGGGAGGCGCATCGGGGTGGTGGTCAGCGGGCGACGGTGGAGTGTGTAGAGTGGGATGAAGGTCAGGGGGTGATGGGGACGGCGCAGAAGGTCAGGGCGGCGAGTCCGTTCGTGCCGCGCAGTAAGGTCTTCTGACTCCAATTTTTACTGTCGAGGTAGGTCAAGGTGCGGCCCCCTGGCGTCTTGAGGCTTAGCGTGAGGACGTTCCCCGCGACTTTGCCGCCCGTGACGACGCCGGTGATGCCGTCGACGCTGAACTGGCCGCAGAGGGCATCGTCCCACTCAATCGGCTGGTCGAAGGTCAACGTCAGTGTGTCCTGGGCCGCATTGCTTTTGAGGCTGCGCAGGTTGGCTGCTGTCACGGGCCCGGTCGACTGGAAGCCATAGTGCTCGCGGGCCACGACTGGGTAGAGTTGACGGGCCATCTCGGCGTAGCCGGCCGGCGGAAAGTGGCAACCCCCGGGCGGATCGATGCCCAGTGTCGATTGAATCGTCATGCGGGCGAAATCCTCTGGCAGGCGGCGTTGCACTTCGCGGAGGAAGTTGTCGGAACCATTGACGCCCATCGAGCAGGACTTCGGCCAAATCTGGAACAAGTGGTAGACCTGCACGTTAGGGTAGTCTGACTTCCAATTCCCCGCCATCCGGTGGAAGAATTCCCGGTAAAGTTCGTAACCATAACCACCGGTGGGGCCGTCCGCACCTTGGTCGTTCTCACCCTGGTGCCAGAAGATGCCGCGAATCCCGTGGGTCAGTTTAGCCTCGCGGACGCGCCAGAGCAGGCGGCCGTAGATTGTAGTCATGTCGGTCGGGTTGACGGTGTTCCGCTGGTGTTGGTCAATGCGGGTACCGCCGACTGCACCGTTGATGAAGCAGACGGGTACTTTTTGTTGCTCGATGATGCGTTGGCCGAGTTCCATGCCCCAGTACCCGATTGTCAACGCGCCGCCTTGGTGGTTGCGATGCACTGCTGGTCCCCAGAGACGCAGGCCTTGCGGGCTGCCCGACATGCTGCCGAAGGACCGGAGCCACTCGCTTTGGTAAGTGCCTTCCCCTTTGCCCCAGTCCGTCGACACCGCGTTCGACTGGCCGATGATGATGAAGGCATCTCCGCAGACCAAGTCGTCGGCGGTGTGCAGGATCGCCTTCTGCCCGTCGAGTTCGGAGGTCAGGACGGCACGGTAACGCACGAGGCCGGATTTCAGGCGGACCGCACTGGTGTAGCGATCGCCGACTAGGGTGGGTGTCGTCTGTGCGTAGGGCTTGCCGTCTACGGTCACGGTGAGGGTGAGCTTTGCACCCGGTCGATCGAGCTGGCCATTGCAGTGTAAGGTGCCTTCGCCGCGGTCATCCCGGGCGTAGAATTGGTGGTCGGCTGGTTTTTCGTCGGGGTCGGCGGCACGGGTCGTCCACGCCTCCTTCGTCGGCTCTCGAACGTCGATTGTCGCGCTGGCGATCGTTGAGATGCCGCCGTTATCGACGGTGGCCGTGACCGTCAGGAGGCCGCTCCGTTGCGCCCGCTTCAGGTGTAAGGTCGCGCCACGGGCTTCTTGGGTTACCGCGAAACTATCGGCCTGCCAGCGGACGGTGAGCGCTCCGGCGCCGGCTTTGGTCAGGGCGGCTTGGTTATCGGCGATCACCGTGATATCCAGCGGGCTTCGGCCATCCCAGCCCGTGGGCGCTTGTAGCTGGACCTTGGGCTCGGGAATGGCCTCGCGGATGGAGGCCGTGGCGATGCGGTCGACTGTGCCGTCCGCCGTGACCACGCGGGCAATCACCTTGACGGTGGCATCGCCTTGCGTCCGGCCAGCAACTAATTCGAAGCGGAACCGGTCCATGGCAATGACTTGCTCACGGCCATCGCGGACGACAAGCCAGGTCACCTTCTGGGCCCCAGGTGCGACTAAAGAGAAGGGCAGGCGTCCGCCTTCGGCGATTTCGGCCGTGGCGGGTGTCAGTGTGACTTCACCCTTGCCAGGGGCGACAAGGAGGCCGTGCAGGCTCTGGCGGGTTCCTTGGTTGGCGTAGCTGAGTTTGACCCACGCAGCGGACCGCGCGACGCGCGAGAGACGCACCTCGTCGATAGCGCCGACGAAGTTGTAGTTATGGTACCAGCCGCCAATCCAGAAGCGGGCAGGGGTGCGGATGTTTAGCGGGGTCGAGCGTCCCTTGGCGGCGTTAGCCAGCTCGCCATTGATGTAGACCTTGGAGTCACCAAGCGTGTAGGTGTGAACGACGTGCACCCACTCCCCCGCTGGGAACGGCGTACTTTGGACGTCGGCATCAGAGAAGTAGCCTTCCATCTTCACGTGCGAGGGGCTGCGGTAGTGCATGACCACCTTGCCCTGCCCCTGCTCATTGCCCCAGGCCAAGACGTTGCCGTTGGCCTGCTCGGGTCGGAACCATGCCTCGGTCGTGTGTGGCTGCGAGCCCGTAGGAAGTCCGGTGATCTTGTCGCCCACGAACAGGCCAGCCTTGCCGGGGAAGTGGCGGGCGGCGCCGATCATGCCCACCACTGCAGAGGTACCAGTATCCTTCGCCGTGAGGCGCCCCGTCGCATCCAGCGGGGTCTCGCCGAGGTGCCAGACGGTCAGGTAGTCGTTGCCTTCGTTAAAGACCTTGGCCCCGTCAGAAACGTCCGGGGCGTCGGCTTTGCCCCAGTGAACGTGTAAGGGTTGGCGCTGCTGCCCGATGATTTTAGGGATACGCACCCAGATGGCTGCCGTACCAGCAACGGCATCCCATGCTTCGATTTGATGAGGCAACACCTGGCCTTGGTCATCGGTGAAGCGGAGGTCTTCCCCGTTCGGTTTGGCTTGGGCGAATGGGAACCAATCGCCCTGTAGGCGGACGAGCAGGGGGAAGTCGGTCACGCTTTCCGTGGCGGGCAGGTCGACACCGGTGCGGTCCGTCAGGAGGAAGATCGTGCCATGGTTCGGCCAGTTTGGCAGGGTGGCATCGGCGGCGCCGAGGACGCTGGCCAGCAGGATGAGTAGGGAGGTGCTGAGTATGCGCATAGGGGTCAAAAGTTTTTTAGTCGGTCGAGGAATAGGAAGGGGCTCGGTGATCATGGTGCCCGGGAGATTGCTCCCGCTGGCGACCGTTTCTTACGCCGCCGTTAGCAAGGTTTTTAACGGATAGTCAGGTCCGCCAAGGTTCCGCGGAAGGGCTCCGGCTGCGAGTATTTCGCGGCTGGGTTGGCGGCATCGTGCCCGACGCTGAAATCCTCAGCGGGCTGCTTGCTGATGAGACCAGTGCCTTGAATTACCACTTCTGGTTGGTCGTCCAACTGCAGGTGGAGTTTGCCGACCTTAGTCAGGCTCGCGCGGACGCGGTGGGGCTGGCCATCGGTCGGTGCGGGGAGTGAGACTTCACTGTTATCGTCTGCTCCGCGGCGAATCGAGAAGGTCAACTTGCCGTCGCGGATATGGAGGGCATAGCCGAGCTGTACGCCGCCGTGGGAGAGCAGGATGGTGTTAGCCTGGCTGGTGGCGAAGGTGCAGGTAATTACGAAGGCCCGTTCACCGACTTGGGGGGCCACCCCTGCTTTCAGCACTGCGCCGGGCTTGAGATTGGTCAACGCAGTGAGGTTCTTCGCAGGGGCCTCCACCGCGGGTGCATCTTTGCCGTCACCGAGTTTGCCGATGGGGCGTTTGTTGGCCTCAATCTCAGCCAGACGTTCGGCGGCTTCCTTTTTAAGGCGAGCCACGATGTCGGGGTATTGGGCGGCGACGTTCTCCAGTTCGGCTAAGTCCTTCGACAAATCATACAAGGCGTGGGCCGTGCGGACTGGTTCAGTTTTGCGTTTAGTGGGGTCCAGTAGAAAGAGTTTCCACTGCCCTTGGCGGATGGCTTCTAGCTTTTGGCCGGCGTTGAAATACAAGTGCGTGTCACGGACAGGTGCCGCGGTCGGGTTTGCTAGCAAGGGCCCGAGATCCCGTCCGTCGAGGATGCGCTCCTTCGACAGTTCCGCGCCGAACACCTTGGCGAGCGTCGGCAGTACATCGATGTTGCCAGCGATGCGCTCACACGTCGTCCCTGCGGGGATGCGTCCCGGCCAGCGCATGATACAAGGTTCACGGACGCCGCCTTCAAGGTTGGTCCCCTTATTACCAGAGAACGGCGGGGCGGGGCGGCCGGATGGGCCGTTGTCGGACGTGAAAATCACCAGGGTGTTTTCGTCCAAGTGCTGCTCGCGGAGTGCGGCCATGATTTGTCCGACCGACCAGTCAATCTCTTCGATGGCATCTCCGATGGCACCTTGGGCACTCTTGCCTTTGAAGCCTTCCGACGACGCCAACGGGTCGTGGATCATCGTGTAGGGGAGGTAGAGGAAGAAAGGCTTCTCGCGTTTGGTGCGCAGGAACTTGACCGCCTCCTCGGTGTAGCGCCGCGTCAACTGGGATTGGTCCGGCTCGGTCTCGACGATTTTTTCATCGCGGTAGAGCGGTAGAGGCGGAAAGCCCGCCCGGCTCTGCTTCATGTCATTGCTGTAAGGGAGCCCGAAGTAGTGGTCGAAGCCTTGGCGGGTCGGCAGGAATTCGGGGAAGTGTCCGAGGTGCCATTTACCAATCATCATCGTCTCATAGCCGCGGGACTTCGCCACCTCAGCGACCGTGACCTCATCTGGGTGGAGCCCGATTCGATTCGGGGGGAAGAGCACGCCGGGCATGCTGATGCGTGCGTTATAGCAACCGGTCAAGAGGCTCGCGCGGGACATCGAGCAGACGGGCGTGGCGTAGAAGCTGGTGAAGCGCATGCCTTCTTTGGCGAAGCGGTCGAGGTGAGGCGTGCGTAGGGTCTTGTTGCCGAAGGGGCCGATGTCGGCGTAGCCCATGTCATCCACGAAGAGGACGATGGTATTGGTGGGCTTAAGCGCGTCGGCCGCCGACGTGCTGAGGGCGGCCAAGCAGAAGGTCCAAAGAAAGATAAGACGGGTCATGGCGGGTGCGGTAAATTATTGTTGGGCGGCCAGCTCGATGGCTTCGAGTAGGTAGCGTCCGTGGATGAAGGTGCCCATGTTCAAGGGATGCTTGATGGTGGTCGAGCTGGTTTGGGTCGTGACCTTCTCGTCGTGGTTCATGCGTTGGAAGCACATCCCGATAATGAGTGGCTTGCCGCCTGGGCCTTCAATGACACCGGGGCCGCCGCTGTCTCCCGCGGTGGCGGGGAAGTCGGCTTGAAAGGTCGGGTAGGCTGTCGACGAGAGTAACGGTGGCTGGGCGAAGACCGCTTGGCGGGCCACGGGGAAGCCTTGGCGGATGGATTCGACGCCGTGTGGGAAGGTGAAGAGCAAGAGCGGTGTGCCTACGGATGGACGAGCGGCTTTGAGTCGCTCGTCATTGGCAATCGCTTCAATCGGTAAGGCTGAGAACGTTCCGGTGGGTGGGGTGCTAATGCGCAGAACGGCGAGGTCGAATTTTGGGTGCTTCACCCAAGTCGGTTTGCCGTCGACACGCGTCACGACCTTGAAGTCGTTGCGCTTAAATGAGCCATCGGGCTGCGGTTCGCGCAGGACTAGTTGGCAGAAGTCGCCCTTGGAGCCTTCTAGTTGGTGCTGCGTCGTCACGAGGTAGAGCGCCGTGTCGGGCGCCGGGCGTCGGTACAGGGAACAGGTGCCGTTCAAGGCCGAGTTGTGGAGCTTATACGTGGCCGCGTAGGCCTCGTCGGCATAGTTGGCGTGGACGCCCGTGGCGGCGAGGAGGAGGGCGAGGAGGGGGCGGAGCATCGGGTTTAAAGGTTCTTGAGCCAAGCGATGAAGGAATCGTCGTCGGCGACGAGGACGTGCAGTAAATCGCTGCGTTCATCGGTCCAAGGGCCGATGCCAGCGGCGGGTGGCTTCGGGACGGTGCCATGCTTGGCGAGGCTCGTCTGGCGGAGCGTCGCTGGGTCGTCGGAAAGCAGAATCCAATCGGATGAGTAGGCGTCTTCGGTGTCCGCTTCTTCGGGTACTTCCCCTGAGTTATTGAAGTAGAGGGCACTCAGTTTCGCATACTCGGCCGCGCGCATCACGATTGGTTCAAGGTTGAGGTAGCGGTTGGAGATGTGAACGGCGATGACCCCGCCTGGGCGCAAGTGTTTGCGATAGGTCGCGAAGGCCTCGAGCGTGAGCAGGTGCACCGGGATGGCGTCGCTACTAAAGGCGTCGAGGATGATGACGTCGTAGTTCTGCGGCGGCAACTTCTCGAGCGTTAGGCGGGCGTCACCCATGCGGATGTCGATCTTCGCCTGACTATCACGGAGGTAGTGGAACGTATCTTGAGCGATACGCACGACGTTGTCGTTAATCTCGTAGAAGTGGAATTCATCACCCTTGCGGCCCCAAGCGGCGAGCGTCCCGGTACCGAGGCCGACCGCTGCCACCTTGCGTCCGTGGAGTGGGCTGGGCGTGGCGAGGATGCGACCGACGCCGCTGCCCGACGTGTAATAGGTCGTCGGGGTGGAACGGAGCCCGGGCGAAAGGTACTGCATGCCGTGGATGGTGCCGCCGTGGAGGAGGGTGAGTTTATGCCGCTGCGGGTCGCCTGCCTCGTCCTCGGAAACCTTGAGGACGCCGTAGAAGTCACGGACCGTTAGCTTCGTATTACTGATCGAAGTCGCCGCCGTTTGGAAAAGTCCGATTCCGTAGGCGGCCAAGACGAGGAGTAACGATACCCACGTCCAGCGACCTGCTCCGCGGTGCAGGAAGTTCGTCGTCTCGCTGGCTAGAACTGCCAGCACGAGCACGACCACGAGGAAAAGCCCCACGTGCAGTTCAAAGTAGTGTGGGAAGATCATCGGCGCGAGCAGCGCTACGAAGATGCCACCCGCGGCGCCGCCAGCCGAGAGCGAGAGGTAGTAGCCCGTGAGGCGATTAACTTCTGGACGAAGGCGGTAGACTTCGCCGTGGCAGACCATGCAGCCGACAAAGAGGGTGCTGAGGTAAACGGCGCCTTCGCCAGCCATACTAGGGAAGTGGTCGGCTTCATGGAGTTTCCAGAGGACGGTGCCGAGTAACGCCGCCAAAGCCGGCCACCACAGCCAGCGCTGATACCAGCGGGGGCTGTCGAAGCTGATGATGAATGACACTAGGTAGAGCCCGAGCGGTAGGACCCAGAGGAACGGTACGACGGCGATATCTTGGCAGAGCTTATTCGTGATCGCGAGCAGTAGCACGACCCCACATGCGGGTAGTGCTAACCAGAGTAAGCGCTGACTCCAAGAGGTCGGTGCCGTGGGCTTAGCTTGACCGGTGACTTCGGTATCGCTGACCGAATCGCCGCGGCGCCAGACCGCTAGGCCGCACCAAGCGGCGAGGGCCGCGTAACCCGCGAGACCGATTGACCAGCCGATGGATTGTGCTTGGCGCGTGAGATTCGGTTCGATGCCGAACGGATAGGCAAAGAGTGCAAGGAGTGAGCCGACGTTGGATAGAGCGTAGAGGCGGTAGGGTGAGACTCCCGGATGACTGCGGCTGAACCAAGCCTGCAGGAGTGGGCCAGTGGCAGAGAGTACGAGGTAGGGTAGGCCAATGCAGGCCAGTAAGAGCCAGAGGATGTGGCCGGTCGGCAAGGCGTTGCCCACAGGTTTCCACTGTTCGCCCGGAGCGATGGGCAGGAAGCAGACCGCAAGGGCCAGCAGGGCCAAGTGGAGCAGGACTTGTTGCCGCGGACGGAGCCACGTGATGCTGCAGTGGGCGTAGGCGTAGCCCGCGAGGAGCATCACCTGGAAGAAGAGCATGCAAGCCGTCCAGACGGCGGGGCCGCCGCCAAACCAAGGCAAGATGAAGCGCGCGATGAGCGGCTGGACGAGGAAGAGCAGGAACGCGCCCCAGAAGATGGTTAGGCCGAAGGAAAGCATGGGTGGGGCGGGAAAGGGGCGGGGTGGGTTAAATCAAGCCAAAGCGGGTCCAAGGGCGAGGCAAATGCCCTACCCGTTGAACCCCCTTAGACCCCGGAAGGTTGCGTTATGACGGCTCTTACAGCGTGTACCCGTCGCGGTACTGTCGGTGGACGAAGGCGTTAGCGGCCTTGTCGTTCGTTACCTGCATCTTTTCGCCATCCCAGAGGAGTTTACGGTCGGGGAAGCGGATGGCCAGGTTACCCATGAGCACCATCTCGGAAAGCGGGCCAGAATAGTCGAAGTTCGAGCAGGCCGCGACGCCGCCCTTGCAGGCGCGGATCCAGTCCTTCTCGTGGCCCGAGGTGTTGCCGGGGATACGCGGAATCGTCTTGGCCAAGGTCTTCACAAAGTTGCGTTGGTCGGCGTCGAGTAGGCGTGGCTTGGCGCCGTAGCAACCGCAGATGATCTTGCCCTTGGTGCCCACGAAGAGGCAGCCACCATCGTTGTCGCCGAAGGGCATGTCGTCTTCCAGTTCGACCGGACGTGAAGGCATGAGGCCGCCATCCCACCACGTGAGTTCCACGGGCGGTAGCGCGCCGCGGGCGGGGAAACGAAAGCGGGCAATGGTGGACCGCGGGAAGCACTCATTCTTCGATACGCTCTTCTTGCCGAACTCCTCGAAGGTCGTGGAGACGTTGCCCTCAACGCTCGTGGGATAAAGCAGCTTCAGTGCCTGGAAGACTGGGTCGATAATGTGGCAACCCATGTCCCCGAGCGCGCCAGTACCAAAGTCACACCACGCGCGCCACTTGCCGGGGTGATAGACGGCGTTGAATGGACGCAGCGGTGCAGGGCCGCACCAGCGATCCCAATCCATGCCTTCGGGCGGAGTGGCGTCACCCTGCGGGCGTCCCATGTCAGAGCTCTGTGGCCAGATCGGACGGTTAGTCCAGGCATGCGCCTCGCGGACTTCGCCGATGATACCAGCGTCAATCCATTCGCAGATTTGGCGGATGCCTTCGCCTGAGTGGCCTTGATTGCCCATCTGGGAGATGACCTTGAATTCACGGGCGCCTTCGGTGAGGCGACGGGCCTCGAAGACGGAGTGCGCAATTGGCTTCTGGATATAGACGTGCTTGCCTTCGCGCATGCAGGCCATGCCGATGAAGGCATGCGAGTGGTCGGGCGTCGCGATGATCACGCCGTCGATGTCCTTACGCTTCTCGAGCATCTTACGGAAGTCGGTAAAGAGCTCCGCGTTCGGGAACTTCTTAATCGTCCCAGCACAGCGTTTGAGGTCGAGGTCGCACATCGCGACGACGTTCTCATCGGCGCAATTGCTGATATTACTGCCGCCGACACCCCCGAAGCCGATCACGGCAACGTTGAGTTTTTCGTTGGGCGAGACGGTCCGCGCGGAGGCACGGGCGAGTGGGCGAAGGGCAGCCACGCTAGCGGCGAGGAGGCCGGCGTTCTTGAGGAAGGTGCGACGGGGGAGCATGGTGGGGTGGGGTCCCTTTTAAACAGCCCCAGAGCCCAACTGTTCCTTCCCCGGGCGTAAAAAGGCCTTAGGCGATTTCTTCCCCGGCGGCCTTACCCGCCCAGAGCAGGACGAAGCACCCGATGACGGCGTAGGCGATGGCGGCGGTCAGTAGGGCGGGCCGAATCTGAATCCAGTCCGCAAGTGCGGCCATAATCATGCCAGCAAAGGGAAGCAGCCCAAAGAAGCTCAGGCCGGCAATGGCGGAGACGCGGCCGCGAATCTCGGCCGGCGCGCGTTCTTGGACGACCGTATTAGAAAGCCCGACCAGCGTAGAGACCCCGAGGGCCAAGGAGGTCAGTGAGCCCGCCGCCCAGAGGAAGCTGTCGGCGTAACTCAGGCTGGTGAGGGCGACGCAAATGAGCGCAACGGCCGTAGCCAAGACCCAGGGGCGTTGATCGCGGCGAACTTTTAGGATCAGCAAAGACCCGGTGAGCGAGCCGATTCCCGAACTGAACATGAGCCAGCCCATGTCCTGGGAGTCTAATTTAAGGACAAGGCGGGAGTAGAGTGGCAGAAGGACAATCATCACTGGAAACACGAAGATCGTATTGGTGGCCATGAGCAGAATCATCGCGAGGCTGGGGCGATCCTTGAGGATGTGCTTGGCGCCTTCCCCCATGCCGCCCTTGCGTTTTTCTTCCTGTTCAGCCGAGCCGACTGGTCGGGGTGGTATGGTCAGTAATGCCAACATCAAAGCGAGGAACGTCAGGGCGTTCAGGTAATACGCCGACGATTCGCCAAACTGTGCCACCAAGTAGCCCGCGGCGGCTGGGCCGATGAGGCGCGTGCCGTGGAACACTGCCCGGTCAATGGCCACGGCTCGCGCAACGTGTTCCTTGGCCACGAGCTCGGGGACCAGTGCGGAAGCCGCGGGCATTTCGAAGGCGTTAGAAACGCCGAGCAGGACGGCAGCTAAGAAGATATGCCACATCTCGATGGAGTTCTGCCCAATCAGGTAGCCTAGGGTGAGCGACAGAATGATTTGGACGACTTGGCAGACTTGGAGGATGAGGCGCTTATCAAACTTGTCGGCAAATAGGCCGCCCGTCATGGTCAGCGCGATCATCGGCAGGCCACCCATCAGGTTGACGAGTCCGAGCATCGTGGCACTCGTCGTCAGGCCAGCCATGACCCATCCGCCAGCCATGGCCTGCATCCAGGTACCTGTCATCGAGATACCTTCGCCGATCATGTAGCGAACGAACGCCGGGGGCGGGAACTTCGCCGGCGTCGCGGCGGCTTCGGTCTGTTCGGCGGCGTCGGGCATCGCCCGGAAAATGAGGACAATGTCCGAAAGTGCAAAGGCGAAAGGGGCGTGGAATAGTCGAGGGCAGAATCGAGGAATGAGTTGAGGGGTGGGGCGGGTAGGGGCGCGACGGTGTCGCGTCCTTTCGCTGGGAGGTAAGCCCCTGTATCGAGGTAGGGTTGGCACTGCGTGCCAACCTAGCGGGCTCCCAGTCCCAGAGACAGCTAGGTCGGTACGCAGTCCCGACCCTACCTGAAGGTGGATGAAAAGGGGAAGCGGGACTTGAGTGTCCTTACTTCCTCTGTAATCCGCACTCTGGACTCTGCACTCTTTGCAGAATGCCCCCTAACCCCCGTCCGCTTCACTTCCCCTTAAAGGCCGCCTCGGTGGCCTTCCAGGCTTCATCGACGGCCGGACGCACCACCTTGGTGATTTCCTTGTAGCCTAGTTCACTGGGGTGGAGGTTGTCC
>Ga0208960_1001748_pt1 | contig 11362 bp, 12 predicted proteins | sample GreLakmeON33MSRF_FD_187703 | JGI IMG/M metagenome (GOLD analysis project Ga0208960, IMG submission 187703) | Freshwater lentic microbial communities from great Laurentian Lakes, MI, USA - Great Lakes metaG ON33MSRF (SPAdes) | ecosystem: Environmental > Aquatic > Freshwater > Lake | place: Great...
ATGGTGAAGACCCTGCAAAAAACTCTCAATGTGGCACTTGCAACGCCCAAGAATAAGCAACTTCTTGCTGATGGCGTATACGGGGCGCGCACAACTCGAGCAGTCAAAAAATTTCAGCGGCAAAAGGCTCTGCCTGTTTCTGGCACTGTTGATCGAGCGACATGGGAGATGTTGGGACTGGCAGACAAGCCCGGGCTTGCTGCGCTCAAAGTTGGAAGCCGACATTCTTCAGTAAAAACAATTCAAGTTGCACTCGCCAAGGTGTTAAAGAAGAAAATTGCTGCGACGGGTGTCTATACGGCGTCGACGCAATCAGACGTGCGACTGTTTCAAACAAGTGTGGGCATGAAGCCAACCGGAAACGTTTCTGGCAATACGTGGATGGTGCTGATGCCAACCGCTGCTCTTGTTCAGACAGGCTGATTGAACCTTGCTTGCCAGGCGGCATCGCTCACCATTGACGGATACTGCGCCCGATAGTCGCGCTTAAGCTTTTTATACGTACGAATCAAGCGCCACGTAGTAGTAAATACTTCGCGCTGCAAGACACGCACTCGTTGCCAATCACGGCGCACAACGAAACCCTCGTCAATACGAGGGTGTCGGTACAAAATTTCTTTATGCCGAATCGCTAATCCGACAGCTCGCACGTCGATCTGGGCAACACCAGATACCCGAGCACGAAGAAATGATGGCACTAAATGACCGCCCATCGTGGGCACGGCAAGAATGTATCCAATCAGTCGGATGATCTTTGGACGGGGTGCTGTGAAACCTAAAGCCTTTTGTTCGTCGCTCAATGGCGAAGCCTTTTCTTCGTTCACCATACGTATCTCGTCATGCAATGCAGCATGATCTATTTTTTTCCATGCTTCGGGACCCTCGAGAAACTGTTTCATGCCGCGAACCATGTAGTCAGCACTGGCGTATCGATGAGAGTAGACATTTCGGAAACCAAAGCCCACGTAACGCATTGCTAGATGCCACCAATGGTGATTATCAAAGACCAATGTGTCGATCAGTGCAAAGTTTCGAATTTCATAGTACAAAGACGACGGATTGTTCTTGAGGGCGAAGTCGGCGTGCCATACGACGATTCCGTTCATCGTGACTGTTGTTTTTCCGGTATGCATTAGCCCAAAAGCAACGTCATCACCACGAACAAAAACTGGGAGTGGATTCTCTTTGGCGAGATGCATTGGAAACACCGTGAACCACCATGCCGAATAATCAAATTGCTCGGGCTTATGTTCGCCCAGTACCTCTGATCGCTCACGCAGATCGATGAATCTTCCGAGTGCACGCAATGGGTAAATCGATTTGAATTTATACATGCTTCCGGCCTCGAACTGCATCCACGGACGCTCTTCGCTGAGCATTGCTCCGTGCACACACAAGTCAGGAGACGTTGCAAACTTGAGCAACTGCACTGTTCGCACAATTGATTCTGGCTCAAGCAAAATATCATCATCCATCAACACCACATGAGTGCTCCAGCCAGCGGAACGGTACTCCATGATTCCGCGAGCGAATCCTCCCGCGCCGCCCAAGTTGGGGTTGTGCAACAACTGCACTGGCGCACTTGAAGGCAATGACGGTTGTAAATTACGTGCATTGTCAACCACGAGAACCTTGACGTTTCCGTTGAGTTCTGGCACTGAGGACTCGATGTCAATCAGTCGGTCAATAGTTTTGAGCACATACTCTTGACGATTAAACGTAGTGATCGCAACGCCGAGTCGCACCTCACGCACAAATTCATCTGTTGTGCTCCAACGTCCACCGCGTACAACTACACCAGCCTCGAGCGCGCTCACTGCTACATACAAAACGTCTGCGCCACATGTTGTGATATCTGTGCATTCAAGTGCGGTTCCAGATGTTGCCGAATCAATCACAAACTCTCCGTGAGCACCAGCCCCGATGAGCTCAATCAGCGCGTTGCCTGTGATGTCAAGTGTCGCTAACACGTGGCGGACAGCCGTCAAACTTCGCCATTGCCCAATCGGAAGTACTCCAAAGGACGTATCGAATGTGACTCGCTGGCCAGAACCCAGCACCAAACCGTCAACATCTACTGATGCAGATGGACTTCTGAAATACAGCGAGGGCTCTGAGAAATCAGGAGCCGGGATATTGATTCGCGAAAGAAGGTTGAGTTGCGTCACGGGTTACGCCCCCATCGGATCGCTCACAAATGACGGCATCTTTCGTCCGTCCTTGTGACAAGACAAAAACTCATCTGCCACTTCAAGAGCCTCTTTGATTGTGACGTCCATGTCCAAGTAACGATAGGTGCCCAAGCGACCCAAGAATGTCACCCCTGTTGCAGCCCTTGCTGCTTGGACGTATTGCAACAACTGTTCTTTTTCTTTGACTAATCGAATCGGATAATACGGAATGTCTTCATCGGTGCACAAGCGACTGAACTCTCGATAGATGACAGTTGCGTCATGAGACTCCCACGGTGCAAAATGCTTGTGTTCTGTTATTCGTGTATAGGCAACATCTTCGTCGCAATAATTCATCACGGGGCACCCTTGGTAATCGCCGTCCAGAACTTCTTGCTCGAAGTCCAATGTTCGGTATCCGAGTCGACCAAAACTTTGGGCGAACCATTGGTCGATTGGCCCGGACCAAAAAATATGTTCTGCATCCGAAATAGTTGCGGGATCGACAGTGACTCCGAGGCGAACGTCGATGAGTGGGTGATCAAGTATCGCCTGCACAATTGGCGTGTAGCCATTTTCTGGTATTGCTTGATACGGATGATTGAAATATGAATCTTCATATGTAAACCGCACCGGAAGTCGCGCCAAAATTGATGCCGGAAGTTCTGTCGGGGATACTCCCCACTGCTTCTGTGTGTAGCCCTTGAAGAAGGCTTCGTAGAGTGGGCGACCAACAAATTTCATTGCTTGGTCTTCAAACGACACAGGCGTGCCAATGCTGTTATCGGCTTGCGCCGTAATGAACTCCTGCGCCTCTGCTGGCGTCAGTGTCTTATCGAAAAACTGATTGATCGTGTGCAGGTTTACTGGCAAGGAATATACGGCGCCACCAGATGTCGCTTTTACCCGATGGTTGTAGGGCAACATTGTGCCGAAGCGATTGATGTATTCCCAGACCCGTTCGTGATTGGTATGAAAAATATGGGGTCCGTATACATGCACCATCACGCCATTGGAATGGCGCTCGGTGTGGGCATTGCCAGCGACATGCTCACGCGCGTCGTAGACCGTCGATGCGATGCCTGCTTCGGCAAGTTGGCGGGCAACAACTGCACCCGAAAAGCCGGCGCCAACAATGGCGATCGCGCCAGTCATTGGGACACCTGATCGCTTGACTGCACGCCTCAAGACTAGGGGTTTAGTGACCCACCCAAGGAGCACACAGCCCATCTAGATCACGAATTTCAATGCGGTCTCGGTTGTCCCAGACAACTTTGTTGCTGGGGTCTGCTCGTAATTTAAATACCCGAAATGACATCTCGGTTGTATCAATGGTCAAGATACGACCGATCAATGACTCTCCCAGATTGAGTAGCAGCTTGAGCGCTTCAAGAGCCTGTATCGAGCCCACGATTCCGGGCAACACACCCAAGACGCCAGCCTCAGCGCAACTCGGCGCCAGCTCAGCAGGCGGTGGCTCTGGAACCATGTCGCGATACGTCGGACCCAGCAATGGATGAAACACGCTCACCATGCCTTCGAAACGAAAGATCGAACCGTGCACAACGGGGATACCAAGTTTTACGCTCGCATCGTTGAGCAAATAGCGACTTGGAAAATTATCAGCACCGTCAATAATGACGTCGTAGCCGTCAATGATATTCATGATGTTTTCTGCAGCCAATCGCGTGTCGTAGGTGACGACATTCACATCAGGGTTGAGTCCTGTCAGTGTCTTTTTTGCTGAATCTACTTTGCGGTCGCCGATGCGATCCATGTTGTGCAGAATCTGTCGTTGCAGGTTTGATGCATCAACTTCGTCCATGTCAACGATTCCGATTGTGCCAACACCAGCAGCAGCCAAATACAACGCCGCTGGTGATCCGAGACCGCCTGCACCCAGCAACAACACTTTGCTCGCTAGTAATTTTGCTTGACCTTCAATGCCAACTTCTGGCAACAACAAGTGTCGTTGATAGCGATTGCGTTGATCGGCCGTCAATGTCACGGGCATGCGCCAGGAGCGACCTTCGTCTTTCCATTTTCCGTATCCACCGGCCATCGACAACACATTGGTGTATCCAAGAATCTGCAATGTCTCAGCAGCAAACGCACTGCGAACGCCACCTGCGCAATAGACAACAATCTCTTGATCCTTGTCGAGTGCCTTTGCCTCGATTTGAGCCTCGAGGTGCCCGCGCGGAATATGCACTGCATCCGGAAGTGCACCTTGGTCGTATTCATCTGGTTCGCGCACGTCCAAGATCAACACGGAGCCTGAAGCAATTCGTTGCTGAGCAACGGCGGTATCAATTTCAGTGATGCGCGATTTGGTGAGCGCAAGGAGTTCTCTAAAACCAGCCATATTAAAACCCTACCTGCTAAGTCGGGATTCCAGCATCGCTCATAATCGTCGCCAGTAATTCGCTGATATCGCCCACCGCCACGGCCCCCGCGCGGTCATCCATCGACGTGGGTTCACCATTGATGATGGCCACTTTTACTCCCCTCGCCCGAGCCCGCGGAACCATGTTGTTGACAGGTCCCACCGACAACGTGGTGCCAATTGCAATCAAGAGTTCGCAATTCTCGGCATACGACAAGGCCTGATCAAGAATTCCAGGGGCAAGAGCCTGTCCAAAACTAATCGTGTCACTTTTTAAGATTCCGCCACACAGTTGACAACTCGGATCAGGGTCTCCGGCTCGCACACGGTCGAGTGTTGATTGCATCTCACGCCGATCTTTACAATCCCAACAAATGCTGAATCGAAATGTTCCGTGAACTTCTACAACTTTGTCTGTAGGAATACCAGACTGCTGATGTAGGCCATCAATATTTTGAGTGACGACAGCATCAAGTTTGTGAGCCGCATGCAATCCAACAATTGCGCGATGTCCATTGTTTGGAATCGCACTCCATGCCGGCGACTCCAAGCGGGTACGCCATGCCAATTGGCGAATCTCAGGATTCTCTAAATAATGACTGAGTGTTGCAACTTTTTCTGCTTCTGGATTCTTGGTCCAGACTCCGTTTGGTCCGCGAAAATCTGGGATGCCAGAGTCAGTCGATATCCCTGCGCCGGTGAGCACCACAATGCGTGAAGACTGGCGAATCCACTCTGAAATTTGTGGCGCAGACATGACTGTATTTTATCTACTCATTGGCGCAGAATCATTTCCGTGCGACACATTGTGCGAACACATCTATGAGATGGAACACACACTGCACATACCCGACACTGGCCTACTTCATCTCGTGCCTTGGCGAGATGAACTCGTCGAAAGCCTCGGCTACGACATCAGAGGCAGTTATGTTGAACGTTTTTGGCTCCCGACATTGGGGCCCACTGCAACGTGGATACTTCGACGGTCAGCAGATGTCTTTGATGCGTTCCCCCATGGCACAACAATTGACCTTGCCGACATGGCTGCCACGCTTGGGTTGTCTTTCGCAGCAGGCAAAAATTCGCCATTTGCGCGATCGCTCCAACGATGTGTGATGTTTGGTTTTGCCCAACCAACGCATGCTCATGCAGACGGTCTTGCGGTTCGTCGCGTTGCCCCGCCACTACCGCAACGCTTCGTTCAGCGACTACCGCCTTCACTTGCCCTCGCGTTTGGCGAATTGGAAACTGACCCCACTTCACGTGCTGTACCGTTGCGTCATGCAGTTCACAGCCGCGACTCATCTATCTGACACACTACAAAGATGGATCTTTATCAAGCCCTTTATACGACCAGAGCAATGCGTCGAGTCAAACCTGACCCCGTACCTGATGATGTCATTGCAAAGTTGATGGATGCCGCAGTGCGTGCGCCATCTGGTGGCAACACTCAAAAATGGCGATTTCTTTTTGTCACAGATGACGCAAAAAAATCAGAGTTACAAAAGTTGTACTCAGCCGGTCTTGCCGAACTTAACGCCACTCAATATAAATCAGTGATGGATCTCATCCGCGATGGTGACCCTCTCGATCCTTTGGTTATTCAAGCCAAAAAAACAAATGCATCCGCAATGTGGCTATCTGAAAATCTTCACAAAGTGCCTGTGCTCTTGTTCGCATGGGGGAAACCAAATGGTGAAAGTTCTCTCTTTCCGGCCTTGTGGAGTTTGCAACTTGCAGCCAACGCCGAGGGACTCGGAACGTCGCTGACAACACTGTTATTTAAAAAACACACACAACAGGTTCTTGATATTCTCGGCGCTCCGCCAGTAGGTGAATGGGTTCCGATGGCCATGATCACAATCGGATACCCCACCGGTAAATGGGGAGTAGCAAAAAGACAGCCTCCGCATGAGGTTGCATTCGCCAACACATGGGGAAACCCCGTTACTTGGACTGTTCAACAACCAATGTGGCCCGAAGCCACACTCTGACAAAAGTTAGATACCGATTCGTTGCGCGAGCAACTCGCGGTGATAGGTCGGATCACCAAAGATCAGTTCGCTTGACTTTGCACGCTTGAAGTACAGGTGTGCTGGGTGTTCCCAGGTAAAACCAATACCACCATGAATCTGAATGTTCTCGGCTGCTGCATGGAAATACGCCTCACTGCAATATGCCTTGGCTAGCGATGCAACTGAAGGAAGTTCGTCGTTCATCTCACTTGCACACCACATGCCGTAGTACGCAGCAGATTTTGCTGACTCAACTTCGAGCAACATGTCTGCACACTTGTGCTTAATTGCCTGGAACGAACCGATTGGACGACCGAACTGAACACGCACCTTGGCGTATTCCACTGCCATCTCGAGCACCTTTTGTGCTCCACCGACTTGTTCTGCTGCAAGAGCAACCGCGACAAGGTCAAATACCTGAGACAACACGTCCCATCCTTTGCCCTCAGTTCCGATCAACGTTGCAGGTGTACTCGCAAATTCAAGCTTGGCTTGCTTGCGTGTTTGGTCCATCGTTGACAATGCTGTGCGAGTCAAACCTTTTGCTTTTGCATCAACTGCAAACAAACTGATTCCCTTGCTTGTTTTTGCAGCGACAATGATCAAGTTGGCAGTGTGTCCGTCAATGACGAACATCTTTGTTCCGGAGATTGTGAAATCAGTTCCGGATCCCTTGGCCTCGATTGTGACGCCTGATGCGTCCCACTTGCCGGATGGTTCTGTCACTGCAAGTGTGGCAATTGTTTCGCCACTCGCAATGCCTGGAAGATGCGCTTTCATTGCTGCTTTGTCACCTGACAACAACAATGTGTTGGCTGCAAGAACGACGCTCGAGAAGTACGGAGCGCACAACAACGCGCGACCCATTTCTTCGAGCACGACACCGAGCTCAACGAATGAGAACCCTTGTCCACCAAACTCTTCTGGAATAGCGAGACCTTGCAGTCCCATCTGATCGGCCATCTGGCTCCACACAGCAGCGTCAAAGCCATCTGTTGTTTCCATCTGTTCGCGCACGGCTGACTCGGCTGACTTTGACTCCAAAAAGGAGCGGACCATCTTGCGGAGTTCTTCTTGTTCTTCACTAAAGGCAAAATTCATGCTCTTATTGTGACTCCAAACAGCGCACTCTCACAAATCGGAGTGTGTACACATGAGTACACAAGTCACGCTAGGCTGAACTCATGGGTGACCTGGGCATTCGGCAACTGCGCCAAACACTGGCAGCAACTGTGCGACGCGCCAAAACCGGTGAACGCCTGATCATCACGATTGATGGTGAGGCCGTTGCCCAACTCGGACCAATCGATGCTCCCACCCACGAAGTAACTGTCGCAGAACTCATTGCTCGCGGACTCGTGATTGCTCCACGACGTCGAGTCGAGTATGTGTCTCGCGAACCTATTGTGTTGTATGCGGGTGTGCGCATTGACCGTGCAGTGCAAGAGATTCGCCAATGACACTTTTTCTTGACACCTCTGCTCTATTGGCTCTTCATGTTGACGGCCCGTACCACATCGTTGCGCGTGGTGCACTTGGCTCAGACCCACAATGGTGTGCAAGCGCATTAGCCCTGACAGAGACAATTGCCGCCATTGGGCGTGTCACAGAAGAATCCATCTTGCAACGAGACATCGAGGATGATGTGCGCAATACATGGGACTTTATCCATATCGTTCCCGTCGATCAGCGCTGCCTTGAAGACGCCGCAGTGATCGCACACGATCAGCCGATTGGCGTCTCAACTGCAATTCACCTCGCTGCTGCATCGCGCTTGCCTCAACCAGTGACTTTTCTGACGTTTGACTCGCGGCAAATCCCCGTTGCCCTCTCACTTGGCTTTGATGTTGTGTCAGGCTAGAGCCATGACCACGTTGCATTACTCCGACGCCGACCTAGAAATTCATCGTGTTGTAGTTGGCAAGTACGACAACAATGTCTTTGTCGTTCGTTGCAAAGCAACCGGTGAGGCAGTGTTGATCGACGCAGCAGACGAGCACGAGAAACTTCTTGAACTCTGTCGTTCACTTGGCGTGACACGCGTTCTCGAGACTCATGGGCATTTTGATCATATTCAAGCAGTGCCCGCAATGCGTGAGGCCGGATACGAAGTCGCCGTCACGGCTCTAGACGCACCGTATTTAGTAGATGTTGGCTACGACGTTTTTATCGCTGACGGTGATGTCATTGAAGTAGGACGCCTCCGTCTTGATGCAATCCAAAACCCAGGACACACTCCGGGTTCAATCAGTTTTGCCGTGCAGGGCGCACCAATACTGTTCACTGGTGACACACTTTTTCCGGGTGGCCCCGGCAACACAAAACTGAAAGGCGGTGACTTTGCCACGATTATTGATTCGCTTGACAAAAAATTATTCCGTTTTCCGGACAACACAATTGTTCTGCCTGGTCATGGCCTAGACACGACCATCGGCAACGAGCGACCACACATACAAGAATGGGTTGACCGTGGTTGGTAAAGAGTCAACGTACGTGCTTGGCGCAATGGTGCCAGCCTCGTTGCCGATTGCTCGTGCAACAGAAAATGTTTCTCTCAACGCAAGACCACTGAGCACAAACAGACAACTTCTTCGCCGTATTTCTTCGCTTCGAAATGCATGGACACTTATATTTTTATATCTCCAGACAATCGCCATCATGTGGGGAGCCGCAACGTATCCATTGTTCGGTATCCCGATTGCGTTTGTGCTTATGGGTCGTGCGCATGCACAATTTGCATCGCTCATGCATGAGTCTGCACACCGTGTGCTCTTTGCCAACAAGCGCATGAATGACTCTGTTGGCCGATGGCTCCTTGGGTTCGTCGTTTTCACTAGCACTGACGCCTATCGCCGCGTACACATGGCGCACCATCGTCAAGAGTTTGGCCCAGACGAACCGGACATTGCGTTGTACGCCAACTATCCCATCACGCTGGCAAGTTTTCAGCGCAAACTTGTGCGCGATGCCACCGGTCAAACCGGAATCCGTCTATTGCGTCAACAACTGCGCGGCGTGACATCACCCGACGCGCGAGTTCGTCACACACTCTGGAAAATGATTGGCGTCCAAGCCTTGCTATTTGGGATTTGTATAGCGCTCGGGCATTGGTGGATCTATCCCGTACTTTGGGTGCTTCCGTTTCTTACGATGTGGCGCGTGATTAACAGGTTGCGATCAATTGCAGAACACGGGGGCCTGCGCGCCGACTCTGATCGTCGCATCACAACCCATTCGGTGCGACAAAATTGGCTTGCGCGGTTCTACCTTGTGCCCTACAACATCGGGTTTCATCTTGCTCACCACGTCGATGCCGGGCTCCCTTTTCGCTCACTTCCAAGATTTCACCGCCAGCTCCTGAGCGCTGGGTACGTGGCCGACCCCTATGAATACACGTCATATCGGCAGTTGTGGATCGCCCTGAGAGCAGCCTGAATTAGCACTACGTCCATAGTGCTAATCCGTGTCGGGCGCCTAGAATATGAGCGTGACCGAATTATTTCGTATTGACAATCTGCACGCTCGGCCTGTCGCCGACGAAGGAGACCCGATTTCCCCATCAATCTTGCGGGGGTTGTCGCTCACGGTCAATGAGGGCGAAGTCCATGCCATTATGGGCCCTAATGGCTCAGGTAAATCGACTCTAGCGAGCACGCTTCTTGCGTCGCCAGAATATGAAGTTACTGAGGGTCGATTGCTTTTCCATGGCGAGGACATCACTGACTGGTCCACAGATGTACGCGCTAAGGCCGGAATATTTCTTGCGTTTCAGTATCCGCAAGAAATCGCTGGCGTCTCAGTGATCCAATTTTTACGACAAGCACTCTCAGCACGAAAAGGGATCGATCTTTCAATTCTGGAGTTGCGTTTGTCTGCAATGGATTGGATGAAACGCCTCGGCATGGACTCGTCTTTCGTTGATCGCTATTTGAACGAAGGATTTTCTGGTGGAGAAAAAAAGCGCAACGAGATTATGCAGATGGCAATCCTTGAGCCAGAAGTAGCAATTCTTGATGAGACAGATTCCGGACTTGACATTGATGCGCTTCGCACCGTGGCTCAAGGTATCCGCGAGGTTAAAGCAGACCGATCCAAACTCGGCATCGTTCTTATTACTCACTACCAACGGCTCCTTGACGAGCTCCAGCCTGACTTTGTGCACATCATGATCGACGGACGAATTGTCAAGTCTGGCGGGATGGAAGTTGCAGTCGAACTAGAGAGCAATGGCTACGAGGCATACAAGGCCTGACATGTCCCTAGATTTTACAAACCTGCGACAAGATTTTCCGGTCTTATCGCGCGTTATCAATAGTAAGCCCCTTGTCTACTTAGATTCTGCGAACACTTCACAAAAACCCCATGTAGTCATTAATGCGATGACGGATTTTCTCGAAAATGGATACGCACCAATCAATCGCAGTGCATATCAAATGGCAGCAGAGGCAACCGACCTCTACGAAGGCGCTCGCACTGCAGTTGCAAAATTTATAAATGCTCCCAATGCCAACGAAGTCGTCTTCACCAAAAACGCAACTGAGGGACTTAACCTGATCGTTCGCACATGGGGAATCGCCAATCTCAAACAAGGCGACGTCGTCGTTCTCACTCACATGGAGCACCACGCCAATATTGTTCCGTGGCACATGCTCGTCGCTGAGCGCGGAATCGTGTTGCGTTATATTCCCATCACTCCTGACGGTCAACTCGATCTCAGCAACCTTGATGCACTTCTCACGGATGCCAAAGTATTGTCATTTACTTCAATGTCTAATGTGCTCGGAACAATT
>Ga0208960_1001750_pt1 | contig 11356 bp, 12 predicted proteins | sample GreLakmeON33MSRF_FD_187703 | JGI IMG/M metagenome (GOLD analysis project Ga0208960, IMG submission 187703) | Freshwater lentic microbial communities from great Laurentian Lakes, MI, USA - Great Lakes metaG ON33MSRF (SPAdes) | ecosystem: Environmental > Aquatic > Freshwater > Lake | place: Great...
GCTGCGTTTCACCGTAGCCACACCGCGTGCTTTGCCTTCAGCACTCATCAAAGCATCCACCAATGCACGGTTGTCAGCACCGTGGCAAGTGGCTTGCACGATGACGTTTTTGTCAAAGCCTAAGTGATCGCGCAACGCAAACAATTGCGCGGCTGATGCATCACACGGTGTGTATTTGCGCTCGGGTGCATAAGGGAAAGTGTCGCCCGGACCGAACACATGGCAGTGCGCGTCCACCGCACCGGCGGGCAACACAAAGCGAGGTTTGGCCGGGCCGTCGTACCAATCCAGCCAGCCAGTGGTTTTGGTGAAATCGCCGGAGGTAGTTTTATGCATAACTGGGTAACGACATCAGTCGATGTACTTCAAACCGGCCTTCTCCAAGCCTTCGCGCATCTTGTACATGTCCAAGCCCAACACACCGGATGCCAGCTTGGCGCGCTTTTCACCTTCAAGTGCCTCGCGCGCAGCGGATGCATCTGCTACTTGCTGAGCAATGGATGCGGGCACTACCACCACACCATCGTCATCTGCAACGATGATGTCACCGGGAGTGACAGCTGCGCCTGCACACACCACTGGCACATTCACAGAACCGACCGTGGCTTTGATGGTGCCTTTGGCGCTGATGGCGCGGCTCCACACGGGAAATCCCATATGGGTGAGTTCAGACACATCGCGCACACCCGCATCAATCACCAACGCGCGTGCGCCACGCGCCATGAAAGACGTGGCCAATAAATCGCCGAAATACCCATCGGTGCAAGGCGCTGTGATGGCAGCCACCACAATATCGCCGGGTTGAATTTGCTCTGCCACCACATGCATCATCCAGTTGTCGCCTGGGTGCAGCAACACCGTGACAGCGGTTCCGCTGACACGTACACCTTTGTAAATCGGTCGCATGATGGTGTGCATCAAACCCAAACGTCCCATGGCTTCGTGCACAGTGGCCACGCCGTATTGACCGAGTTGATCGGTGACGGCCTTATCGGCGCGCACGATGTTTCGTTTGACTGTTCCTAGCGGGTAATGCATATCACATACCTTTCTGCTTTAAGCGCACATCCAAACGCGAAAACACACGTCGCGTATTGGCTTCAAATATTTCGTGCCGGTCTGCATCTGACAATAAAGTGCTGTTGGCGATGTAACGCTTGGTGTCGTCGTAATAGTGGCCAGTTTGCGGGTCTATACCGCGCACCGCCCCAATCATTTCAGACGCAAACAACACGTTTTTCACGGGGATAACAGTGTTGAGCAAATCGATACCGGGCTGGTGGTAAACGCAGGTATCGAAATAAATATTGTTGAGCAAATGTTCTTCGAGCAGAGGCTTTTTCAGCTCTTGCGCCAAACCGCGAAAACGTCCCCAGTGGTAAGGCACAGCGCCGCCGCCGTGCGGTATCAAAAATTTCAGGGTCGGAAAGTCTTTGAACAAATCGCTGGTCAGGCATTGCATGAAAGCCGTGGTATCAGCATTCAAATAATGCGCTCCCGTGGTGTGGAAACACGCATTGCAACTGGTGGACACATGGATCATGGCCGGTAAGTCGTACTCAACCATTTTTTCAAAAATCGGGTACCAGTGTTTGTCGCTCAAAGGCGGGCTGGTCCAGTGGCCGCCGGAAGGATCAGGGTTGAGGTTGATGCCAACCGCGCCGTATTCTTTGACGCATTTCTCTAACTCAGGTATGCACGTCGCCGGGTCCACGCCTGGCGACTGCGGCAACATGGCCACTGGCACGAAGTGTTCTGGAAACAAAGTGGACACACGGAAACACAATTCATTGCAAATCGCTGCCCAGGTGGAAGACACCGCAAAGTCGCCAATGTGATGCGCCATGAATGAGGCACGCGGCGAGAACAAAGTGATGTCGCTGCCACGCTCTTTCATTAAGCGCAGTTGATTGCTTTCTATGCTTTGGCACAAATCATCGTCGCTGATCTTCAACTCGGATGCATGCGGCATGTTCGCCGGGTCTTGGATGCCTGCGATCTGGCGGTTGCGCCAATCTTCCAAGGCCTTGGGCGCGGTGGTGTAGTGACCGTGACAATCGATGACCAGGCTCATGATGGCTTAACTCCAGAATGTCGCAACGAATAAATCCAAAGGCATTGTCTGCCAGACCGCCGAGACCGCGCCCGCGGCTGCCAGTTGCGGCCCAAACGGCATGGGCTGACCGGCTTGCAAACGGCCACGCCAGCGCCACAACAAAGCCAGCAGCACGCCGCTGACCGAGGCGATCAACACCACCGCAGGCAAGGCCATCCAGCCCAGCCAGGCGCCCAAAGCCGCCAGCAGTTTGTAATCGCCCTCGCCCATGCCTTGTTTACCGGTGACAGCACCGAACACGGTTTGCACCGACCACAGCACCGCGTAGCCGAGAGCCGCGCCCCAGACACTTTGTGCCAGCGACAGATTGATCACACCGGCTGAGGCCAGCAACATACCGGCCCACATCAGCGGCAAAGTCAAACTGTCCGGCAACAACATGGTGTCTGCGTCAATCAAAGCCAAAGCCAGCAACGTGGTGGCAAAACCGGCCCAGGCCAATGCGCCCCAACTCACGCCCCAATGCCAGGCGCAAAACGCCCACAACAAAGCAACCGCTGATTCGACCAAAGGGTAACGCCAGGACACTTTGGCATGGCAATGCGCGCAACGGCCTTTGAGAAACACAAAACTCAGCACCGGCACCAGATCGCGCGCGCGCAGCGGCGTGGCGCACGAGGTGCAATGCGAGCCCGGCGTCGCCAGATTGAACACAGGCAAGTCTGCAACTGTCTGCCCTTGCAGTTCAGCGCATTGCTGCTCCCATTCGCGCTGCATCATTTGCGGCAGTCGCCACACCAGCAGATTGAGAAAGCTGCCTATGAGCAAACCAGTCAAACCAGCAAGCACAGGCCATAAGCCGGGCTTGCTTTGAAGCGCGTGCATCAAGCTTGAAAAATCAAACATGTTGTTTGACACCGAGCAAGCGGTCCAGCAAGTCAGTTTGTTGCAGCAAATCAGCCGCATTGCCACTGTGTATCACCCGTCCTTGGTCCAGCACCACTGCATGGTGGCTGATGGCCAGAATGGCTTGCGGGTGTTGCTCCACGATGATGGCCGACATGCCTTCTTCGCGGGTGATGCGGCGAATCGCACGCAACAACTCTTCCACAACGATGGGCGCCAGCCCCTCCAAGGGTTCGTCCAGCAACAGCAATTTAGGATTGAGCACCAGCGCACGCCCGACCGCCAACATTTGCTGTTCTCCGCCGGACAACTGGTTGCCCATATTGGTTTGACGTTCTGCCAAACGCGGGAACATGTCAAACACGCGTTGCGCCGTCCAAGCACCGGGTCTGGCAACGGCGGTGAGGTTTTCCAGCACGGTGAGGGACTTGAAAATATTGCGCTCTTGCGGTACCCAACCAATACCTGCCGCTGCGCGTGCATGCGAGGCCAGACTATGCAAAGACACACCATCAAGCAAGATGCGGCCTGCGTGTTGTCGCGTGGTGCCAGCCAGTGTGTTGATCAAAGTGGTTTTGCCTGAGCCGTTGCGCCCCAGCAGCGCCAAGGTTTCACCCGCAGCCAATGTGAAACTGACCTGGTTCAACACCACCGCTTCGCCATAACCAGCGGTGACCTTGTCCAGTTGCAGCAAATCAGCCATGTGCGTCTCCGTGACCCAAGTAGACCTCGCGGACCCGCGGGTCTGATGCAATTTGCTCTGGCGTGCCCTCGGTTAAGACAGCGCCGTTGACCAGCACCGTCATGCGTTTGGCAAAACTGAACACCAGGTCCATGTCGTGTTCAATCAACAGCACACTCACATCCACAGGTAAGTTGGCCACTGTTTGCAACAACTCTTCGCGCTCGCCCGCAGGCACACCGGCCACCGGCTCGTCAAGCAGCAACACACGCGGCTCACTCGCCAAGGCAATCGCCATTTCCAAAAGACGGCGTTTGCCATAGGCCAACTGCGGCGTAGGCAAATCCATCACTTCTGTGAGATGGAATTGATCCAACAATTGTTCGCAACGCTCTGCGACACGCTTATCCTTGCCTAGCGGTTGCCACAGCGATGCGCCCAAGCCCAGTTGTTGCGACACCGCCATCGCCAATGTTTGCAAAGGTGTCAATCCATCAAACAATTGATTGATTTGAAACGTACGCACCAGCCCGCGTTGCACACGCAGGTGCGGCGCCAAGCGGCTGATGTCCTCGCCCAGCAAATCGATGCGACCCAAAGTCGGTGTCAATACGCCTGTGAGTAAATTGATCAAGGTGGTTTTGCCGGCTCCATTGGGCCCAATCAAGGCGTGCCTTGCGCCGCGAAGCAATTGCAGGCTCACGTTGTCAGTTGCCGTGATGCCCCCGAATGTTTTGACCAGACCGGTACAGGAAAGCACAATGCCTGTGTTCATGACCTGCGTCCCCAGGTCCACGGGCGCAACAATTTTTCACGCCCCACCAACATCAACAGAACAAGAAATAAACCTATCCAAAAAGTCCAGTACTGCGGCGTCAAAGCAGACACCATGGAGTGTAAAGTTTTGAACACCACCGCGCCTATGATTCCGCCCCACAACCAACCCGTACCGCCAATGACCAACATCAACAGCACATCGGCAGAACGGTCAAAACCGAACACATCCAATGAAGCAAAACTCGTGGTCTGCGCTTGCATGCCACCGGCCAAACCGGCGATGGCCGCAGCCAGCGTGTACACCGTGATCAAACGCGCATGTACCGGTATGCCTATGGCTTGCGCGCGCAGGCGGTTATCCCGAATGGCTTTCAGACTGAAACCAAACGGCGAATGCACTAACTTTCGCAACATCAAAAATACAAGCAAGGTGATAGCCAAGGCGTACCAGGCTGCGGTTTGTCCCATCAAATCGAATTCAAAATAACCCAGCACCGGGCCCATGACCACGCCTTGCAAACCGTCAGCGCCGCCGGTGATCTGGTCCATTTTGTTGGCCAGTTCTTGCAATATCAGCGCAATGCCCAACGTCACCATCAAACGCGTGAGGTCAGAGCCGCGCAATATGCCCGGGCTGCAAACCAAACCCAGCACAGCGGTGAGTGCCGTGGCAAACACCAGACCAGTCAAAGGGTCGGGGTTGATATGTTTGGCAAACAGCGCAGCGGTGTAAGCACCGGCACCGAAAAACGCTGCATGCCCCAGCGACACAATGCCGCTGTAACCCAGCACCAGATCGAGCGACATGGCAAACAAGGCAATGATGGTGATTTCGCTGATGAGCAGTGAATGCTTTGGCAGCAGCAAAGGCAGCACCAACAACAACAACCAGATGGCGAATTCCCACCAGCGCGCGCCAGCTCTTGAGCGAAGACTGTCAGAGACTGCGCTCATGTATTGCCCCGGCTGAACAAACCTTGCGGACGCCACATGAGTATCAAGACCATCAAGGTGTAGACAATGAAAGCGCCGAGTTTGGGCACATAGTATTTACCGGCCACATCGGCAATACCTAACAACAAAGCAGCCAGCAGAGGGCCGGTAAGCGAACTGGTACCGCCCACCGCAACGACGATCAAAAAATAAATCATGAACTTCAAGGGAAAGATGGGGTCAAGCCCCAGCACTTCCGCACCCAGTGCGCCACCCAAACCGGCCAAACCGGAGCCGACCGCAAAGGTCGCCATGAAGATGGTGTTGACGTTGATGCCCATGCCTGCGGCCACGCGCCTGTCGTCCACCGAAGCGCGCAGTTGCGCGCCGAATCGTGTGTGCACCAGCAACCATTGCAAGCCCATAGCCAGCAAGGCACACACCAGGATGATGGCAAGCCGGTAATGGCCCATGCCCAAAGCGCCGTCCCAGAGTTCGGTGCGGCCTTTCAAAAATTCAGGCAGTTGCACCAGTTGCTGGGTAGAGCCGACGAAGTAGTCCACGGCCGCCACCGCCATGAAGGTCAAGCCTATGGAAAACAGCACCTGGTCTAAATGCGGTTTTTGGTACATGCGTCGATACAGCGTGACTTCAAGCAGCAAACCCAGCAATGCGCTGACCGCAAACGCCATCAACACGGAGGGCAAAAACGGCCAGCCTGCTTTTTGCATCAGCAACACCAAGGTGTAACCACCGGCCATGGCAAACGCACCGTGCGCCAAGTTGATGAAATTCATCAAACCCAGCGTGATGGACAAACCAATGGCCAGCACAAACAGCAACATGCCGTAAGCGACGCCGTCAAACAGCAGGGTCAGCATGCGATTTACTTCGACTTGCCGGGGTCTTTGACTTCTTTGATGACATCGAACTCAACGTTATAGAGTTCGCCGTCTTTTTTCTCGACGCGTCTCAGGTAAATGTTTTGCACGATATCGCGGGTTTGCGCGTCAATGAATATTTGTCCGCGCGGGCTCTCAAAAATCTGACCTTTCATAGCGGCCAGCAAAGCGTCCCCGCCACCCTTCCCACCTTTGGTGTTTTTCAAGGCTTCGTAAATCACGCGCATGCCGTCATAGCCGCCGACGGCCATGAAGTTGGGTCGCATGCCGCGATTGGCTTTCTTAAAAGCTTCGACAAATTTTTTGTTGACAGCCGTTGGGTGCATGGCCGAGTAATGGTGGCTGGTCACCACACCCAAAGATCCGTCGCCCATGTCGTTGAGTTGGTCGTCGTCGGTCAGGTCGCCGGTGCCGATCAATTTGATACCGGCTTTGTCCATGCCGCGCTCGAGAAACTGTTTCATCACAGCCGCGCCCGCGCCCGAGGGCACAAACACAAACAAAGCGTCGGGTTTCAAGTCACGCACTTTTTGCAAAAACGGTGCGAAGTCCGGGTTACGCAAAGGCACACGCAGGCTTTCAATGACTTGACCGCTGTTGAGCAAAAAACGTTCTTTGAAGAAGCGTTCTGCATCAATGCCGGGGCCGTAATCGCTGACCAAAGTGACCACGCGCTTGATACCGTTTTTAGGCGCCCAGTCGCCCATGGCGACAGAACATTGCGCCAACGTGAAACTGGTGCGCACGATGTAGGGCGATGCTTCGGTGATGATGGATGTGGCAGCGGCCATGACCACCATCGGTGTTTTGGATTGGGTCGCAATAGGTGCAGTGGCCAGCGCCAAAGGCGTCAAACCGAAACCGCCAAGCACGCCGACTTTGTCATTCACCACCAATTCTTGGGCGATGCGCTTGGCGGCATCCGGAATGCCGCCGTCGTCTTTGATGATGAGCTCGATCTTGCGTCCGGCGACTGTGTTGCCGTTTTGCGCCATGAATAAACGCGCGGCAGCTTCAATTTGTTTGCCAGTGGTTGCCTGCTGCCCGGTCATCGGCAATATCAGTCCGATTTTGAAAACTTCCTGCGCTTGCACAGACAAAGAGCACATGCCCACGGCGATAAACAGGGCGCGCAAATTCAACAATGTTTTCATTCAAATACTCCAAGGCAATCACAAGGAAGAAGCTTAACCGAGCGGACAATCAAATTCGCCTACCGCACAAGGAACTAAGCAGGCGCAAACTCTGGGCCATGCAAGAACTTTAGGCGGGCAGGTAGTCAGCCACGGCGGCGGATCAAGCGCACACCAGGCAGTTGATTGAAATCGGTGTTGCGCATGGCCTCACTCAGGTTGCGCTGGGCCAGACGCGAATGTTCGCGCATGATGGCCTCTGCGCGTGCGCCCTCGCGCCGCTCAATCGCTTGCAACACCTGGCGGTGCTGGTCTTGAGCAACGATCAACATGTCTCTGGCTTGCGGACTGTGGGCCTGGCTGACCACAAAACCCGAGGGAGAAGCGAACGGCAAACCTATCACCCGCTCCCATTCGCGGCGCAACACATCGCTGCCGGCCATTTCGCCCAGCAAGGCGTGAAACTCTTCGTTGTGCGTGACGTAAGCGCTGAAGGCGTCTTCATTCAAACTGCCAGTAGCCAGCAACTGGTCGATTTTTGATAAGCACTCGCGCGCTTCCACCAACAGCACAGGCGCACAACCGCGCTCTGCGGCCAAGCGAGCGGCCAAGCCTTCGAGCGTGCCGCGCAACTCGATGGCATCTGACACATCGCGCTCGGTGAAGGTGCGCACCGCGTAGCCACCGCTGGCCAAAGACTCCAGCAAACCTTCTTGCTCCAGCTTCATCAGCGCAGTGCGAATCGGGGTGCGCGAGACACCGAGTTTGTCGACCAGCGTGAGTTCCGCAATGCGCGCACCAGCCGGCAGTTCAGCCGCCAAAATCATTTCGCGCAAACGCAGTTGCGCACGCACGGCCTGGGAGTGGGCCGGGTTGTCGTTGGCAGGCGAGCTTGGTTTAGAAGACATGGTCAGTAAATTCGTGCTTCATGCATACGCATTGTATACATTCATGCTGAAAAACCTTCGAAATTTGGCTATTTTCTTGTAAATCAAGGTTTTTTGTATACTCAAATCAAGCCAGAACGTCATAAATCCCTAAGGACACACCATGCCAACGCCACACATACCCGCCCGCTTTGACCACGTCGGCAGCTTTTTACGCCCCGCTTATTTGCTGGAAGCCCGCGAACAAATAGCCAAGGGCCAAATCACGCCCGAGCAACTGCGTGTGGTCGAAGACAAGGCCATCAGCGAAATCATCAAGTTCCAAGAAGACGTGGGCTTGAAATCCATCACCGACGGCGAATTCCGCCGCACGTATTTCCACATCGATTTTTTGGAGCAAATGGGCGGCGTAAAAACCGACATATCCGTCACCATCGAGCGACCTGACGGCACCCAGGAACTGGCTCCGCCCGTGATCCGCGTGATCGACAAAGTGCGCCACGTCAAAGACATTCAACTGGCTGACTTCAACTATTTGAAGTCGCAAATCGCCACAGGCAGCACGCCCAAGGTAACCATCCCCTCGCCCACCATGCTGCACTTTCGCGGCGGTCGCGCCGGTATCAGCAAAGACGCTTACCCCGAACTCGACCCGGTTTTTTATGACGATGTGGCCAAGGCCTACGGCGATGAATTGCGTTCACTGGCCGCCGCCGGTTGCACTTATGTGCAAATCGACGACACCAACCTGGCCTATTTGTGCGACGACAAAATGCGTGAAGCCGCACGCGTCCGTGGTGACGACCCCAATGAATTACCGCACCGCTACGCAGCATTTATCAACAAAGTGGTGGCGCAAAAACCGGCAGGCATGACTTTGGCCATGCATTTGTGCCGAGGTAATTTCAAAAGCACGCATGCCGCCGCCGGTAACTATGAACCCGTGGCTGAAGCCTTGTTGTCCGAGATGAACATAGACGCGTATTTCCTGGAGTACGACGACGACCGCAGCGGCGACTTCCGTCCATTGCGCTACTTGGCCAAAGACAAGCTGGTGGTGCTGGGTCTGGTAACCACCAAATTCGGTGCCATGGAAACCAAAGACAGTTTGAAACGCCGCATCGACGAAGCCGCCAAATACGCGCCGCTGTCGCAACTGGCGTTGTCACCGCAATGCGGTTTTTCCAGCACGGTACACGGCAACAATATTGCGGTGGAAGACCAGCGCAACAAGTTGCGTTTGGTGATTGAGACAGCGCAAGAGGTGTGGGGCAGCACTTAAGTTTGCTGACAAGCCCCTTGTACTTGCTGATCACGCCGCAAATGCCTATCACCGCCTTCGAAGTCGGCCACGAAGTGCCGCCTGGCGGCACGTGCGTATGAGTCTGTGCAGCCGTTTGTGATGCCAGTGTTTAGCGCGGATTCATGAGGTCCGTGATGACCCAATGGTCAGTTGTGCTGACTTAGGTAATTTGAGATTGCAACGGCACCGCCACCAACTTCACCCCCAGCGCCGCACACACCTTGGTGATGGTGTCAAACCTGGGTTGCGATGTACGTCTTAGCGCTTTGTAAAGCGCCTCGCGTGTCAGCCCAGATGCCAGCGCTACTTCCGACATGCCTCTTGCGCGTGCAATCGTGCCCAGTGCATATTGCAACTCGTTAGGGTCGTTGTCTTGCAGCACCAGTGTCAGGTAATTCGCCACATCCTCACCTGTTTTTAGGTAATCGGCCATGTCGAAGTCCGGCAAGTCAGCAGTTTGGGGGGTTGTGGTCATGGTCTGTTACTCCAACAGTGTTTTGCTCAATGCAATAGCGCGGGCAATGTCATCCTTTTGAGTTGACTTACTGCCCCCGCCCAACAACACAATCAACATGCCGTTTCTTTCAGTGAAGTAGATGCGCCAGCCCGGGCCAAAGAATTCACGCAATTCGCTAACGCCTTCACCAACGGGAGCAACATCACCTAACAATCCGCGTTATAGCTTGTCTATCCTTCGCGCCAGCCGGATGCGGGTCATTCCGTCCTTGATGCCAGACAGCCAAACGTCAAACTCGGGCATGCGCTTGATAGCGTTGATTATCATTGTAATCACTTATTCACAAGCATTATTTGCATTGGATTAGCTAAAAAATACATGCTGTGAATTTGAAAATGGAAGTCTTTGAATCGTAATTTCGTGGCACACGGGAAATACTTATCGATACTTAATTTGTTTGTGAGCAAAATTCATTTTTTAATTCAGCTTTGGCAGCCATTTGTGATGCCAGTGTTTAAGACTGAATCATGAGGTCAGTGAAGACCGGGCAAAAGCAGCAAGACCAGCAAGGCTGTCAATGGCGACAAGGTCACAAAACATTTTTCGACCCACCAAGAGTTGCTCGCTGACATGGATGAATTCCACAAAAAACGCTGTCTACCCCCGGTGCCGCCCGTCAATTTCTGATTGATGCAGGCTTGTTGACTAAAAGCGGCAAAGTCAGGCAGTTGATCCGTGATTAACTTTGGCGATATTTATCAGCGACAGTCGGCATATGTATTGGGTTTTCACGGTACAAGAGCCGGTCTGATTCACGATGTCAATTACGTTGACACAAAAAGACGCGGTTGTTTGTTAATGACTGTGACTGCCAGCAGCGTCAAAGGTGAATTCGTGTGTGTGGATACAGTTCGATCAAAATCTTATGTTGCAAGTGTGGGTAAAACTGTCACTGTTGCTACCGATCTGACAGCCACCTACAGTTAAATCCATTCACAACCCCAACAACCTCACCGCATTCCCCTTTAATATCCCGGGCATCACCTCGGGCTTGAAGCCGGCCACTTCAAAGTCTTTCATCCAGCGCTCGGGCGTGATCAGCGGGTAGTCGCTGCCGAACAGCACGCGGTCTTTGAGCAAAGTGTTGGCGTACTGAATCAGGTTTTTCGGAAAGTATTTTGGGCTCCAGCCGGAAAGGTCTATCCACACATTCGGTTTGTGCATGGCGACGGACAAAGCCTCGTCCTGCCACGGGAAACTAGGATGCGCCATGACGATTTGCATGTCGGGCCAGTCGATGGCGACATCGTCTAAGTGCAT
>Ga0208960_1001752_pt1 | contig 11354 bp, 10 predicted proteins | sample GreLakmeON33MSRF_FD_187703 | JGI IMG/M metagenome (GOLD analysis project Ga0208960, IMG submission 187703) | Freshwater lentic microbial communities from great Laurentian Lakes, MI, USA - Great Lakes metaG ON33MSRF (SPAdes) | ecosystem: Environmental > Aquatic > Freshwater > Lake | place: Great...
GATGAATTAGCGTTACAGATGGGCGTATCACGCGGACCAATTCGCGAAGCCCTAATGCGGTTAGATCGCGAAGGTTTAGTAACTATAGAGCGACATAAAGGCGCGCGCGTAGCGTCATGGGATGACACTGACATTCAAGAGATCTATTCGATGCGAAGCGCGCTAGAAGTTCTCGCGATTGAGTGGGCCTGCAAGAACGCCACCGCTTCAGATTTGAAAGCAATGGAAGAAATCCTAAATATATACAGTAAGTTAAGTGAAAAACAACGAACACCACGTGAAGTCAGCCGATTAGATTTGGAATTCCACACGGCGCTATTTGCTGCAGCCCATCATGCACGCCTCTTTAAAACTTGGGAAGTTCTACGTTCGCAAATCCATGCGTTCTTGGTCTACACCTGGTCACAAGATGGAAAAATTAATAAAGTATTTTTGCCTCAATGGGGCCCAGACCACAAAGTATTTGTGGAAATTATTAGAAATAAACAGATCGAAAAAGCAAAAGAGACTGTAATTCGCCATATAGAACGCGGATTGGCTCGAGTTGAAACTCACTTTATCGAAGAACCAAAGCCAAAAAAGAAAGTTGTTAAGCGCTAAGTTCTTTTATTGAACTCCAAATAGCTTCTGAAATTTGAATCGCCGCTTTATTCTTTTTTCGCTCGTTGTTTTCGACATCTCCTGGTACTAATACTGGGCGCTCTGGATTTGCTGGCGCGGTAGATCTAATTGCTTTTGTTGCTTCAGATATTTCATCTTTGAAAAATCCGGTGCCAAAGAATTTCTCGGGATCGATTGCAATTAGCACCGTGCCAAACCCATGTGAATATCCAGCGTTCATTGAAGGATGATTTCCAGATAGCGCACCACCCAAAAGCTCGATCATTAGGCTCACGCAATAGCCTTTATGGCCACCGAATGGAAGTATCGCTCCACCTGTATAAAAATCATCTGGATTTGTAGATTCATTTCCATCTTTATCAATAACAGTTCCTAATGGAATTTTGCTGCCGTTTGCCCGAGCTACTCGTAACTTTCCTTCTGCGCTAGCGGCAGTTGCAAAATCAATTATAACCGGGACGTCATTTGAAGGTATCCCAACTGCAAGCGGGTTAGTTCCAAACAATCTGTCTCGGCCACCAAAAGCTGCTACTGCAGGATCTGCGTTGCACCACATCATTGAAATCAGATTCATGCTTGCAAGGGTTTCAATGTATTCACCTAACCGACCAATATGGTTACAAGAGCTAATTGAGATTGCGCTAATTCCAAATTCTTTTGCTTTTGCGGACGCTACTTCTACTGCGAACTTGCAAGCAATCTGTCCCCAACCCCAATGTCCATCAATTACAACGGTACCGCCAGTTTCGCGAACAATTGTTGGTACTGCTGCTGGGTCAATAACTTTCTTCTCAATTGAATTTGTATACTCAATCAACCGAATTATTCCGTGAGAGGCGTGCCCCGCCTCTTGCGCTTGCACCAACGACTCTGCAACTGAGTCAGCATAATTTTTAGGGGTTCCGAACTTCTCCAAAATTTTCGCTGAGGTAGCGAGAACTTCGGCTCTTGATACTCCAATATTTTTTACTTGGTCTGACACGGTTTACCCCTTGACTGATAGCGCAATATCGTTAACAATTAACAATTGAGGGTATCTGCGATTGCGCTAGAAATCAATATCTGAACGGAGAATTTTGATGAAAGTTACCGGGTTAGAAACTATTCGCTTAGCAGAATTTCCAGCAATTTTATTTTTACAAGTGCATACCGATGAAGGGTTGATCGGTCTTGGCGAAAATTGTGTTGGTGTTGAGAGCGTTGAAACCTTTCTACATGAAAGCGTTGCACCGCGGCTATTAGGAAAGAACCCGCTAAATATCAATGAAATTCACGAAGTTTTACACCAAGACTTTATTGGTTTTAATGGCTCGTCGATTGCAGTTCGAGCAACTTCATCAATAGATATTGCACTCTGGGATTTATTCGGCCAAGTAACTGGACAACCAATTTATCAATTGCTCGGCGGCAAGGTGCGCGACAAGATTCGCGCTTACAACACTTGCGCAGGTTCTGCTTATGCTAAAGGTTCCTCCAACATCGATAGGAATCGTAAAGCTCAACTCGGAACTGTTACCGATCACGAGTATGAGGATCTTTTTGCATTCTTAAATAATCCAGAAGATTTAGTGGCCAGCCTTAAGGCAATGGGTATGACCGCGATGAAGATTTGGCCCTTTGATGAAGCTGCTATCAGATCTGGCGGCCAAACAATTCATAAGAAAGATCTGTGGGAAGCGGTGGATTTATTTAAACGCGCAAGAGTAGCTGCCGGCGATGATTTCGACATAATGTTAGAGATGCACTCACTTTGGTCAACTCCGGCTGCAACCATAATTGCTAATGCAGTTGAGGAATATTCACCGTTCTGGTTTGAAGATCCAATTCGTAACGAGAGCACTGATGCGCTAATTAGATTAAAAAATTCAATAAATTTGCCGATTACAGTTGGTGAAACAACTGGTACCCGTTGGGATCATCATCGATTGCTTTCATCAAAAGCAGTTGATCATTTGATGTTGGATCCCGGATGGGTCGGCGGTATTACTGAAGCTTCAAAAGTTATAGCGTTAGCTTCTACTTATGGCGTACCAGTTGCGCCACATGATTGCACTGGTCCGGTAGTACTAACGGTTGGAACTCATCTCGGTGTGACTTATCCAAACGTTGAATTACAAGAAATGGTTCGCGCTTTTTACTATGGCTGGTACCAAGATATGGTCACGGAACTTCCTAAATACGAAAATGGATTCTTAACACCACCATCTACACCAGGTCTTGGTACCGCGCTGCAACCAGGCATAAATCAGCGGCCTGATGCAATAGTTCGATGGAGTCGCCTTGGCTAATGATCTAATCCTGGGATTAGATGTCGGTACATCATCGGTAAAGGCGCTTTTTGTCGATGTTACTGGTGCGATTTTAAAGCGTGTTGAAGTAAAGATTACTACGACTACAAGTCAGAATTCGGTTGCAGAACAGAACGCTGATGATTATTTAGCAGCGCTCACTGAAATTTCTAAAAGTAACTCTAAATTAATTGCTAACGTAATTTCAATTGGGCTTTCTGGTCACACGCCATCGGTTGTATGCGTAGATAGCACCGGCAGCGCCGTGCGCCCAGTAATGACTTGGCAAGATAATCGCGCAACTAAAGAAGCCGATAATTTACTAGCAAAATATGGAAATCCCTATGAAATCATTGGAACCTCTCTACCTTGGTCAGCGAGCGCTTGCCCAGCAAAACTATTTTGGTTAGCAAGAAACGAGCCAGAAATAGTTGCAAAGACTCGTTGGGTTTTGCAGCCAAAAGATTTTGTTGGGATGCATTTAACTGGTAAAGCTATTTCAGATCCTTGGTCTTCAAAAGGTATTTGTAATGTGCTAACGCGTACACCGATCAGCAACTTATTGGAATTTATCGGCTGGGATTCAAAAATAGTTCCAGAACTTGGTGATGGTTACGAAAGTCGTGGTGGCGTTAGCGATGCGGCTGCTAAAAAATTTGGACTACCAGTTGGTATACCGGTAAGCATTGGTTGGTCTGATGCCATGTGTGGCATGGTCGCTCTCAACGTCATGAGCGAGCCCAGTTCATTTATTATTACTGGAACTTCGGCAATTGTTGGCGCCTCAACCAGAACGCCACCTAAAGATGGTGGCTCGCTCTACATAATTCCTAATACCTGCGCTCCACTTGCCATCACATATGGACCAACTCAATCGAGCGGCAGTGCGGTTTCTTGGATTTCCACGCTTTTGGAAATCAGAGAAGACGAGGCAATTGACCTGGCGGAACGCTCCCAAAGTACGGATTTACCGATCTTTTTACCTTATATATATGGTGAACGGGCCCCGCTTTGGCGCACAGATTTGCAAGGCGGTTTTTATGGCGTTGGCGGCGCTACCAATAAATCAGACTTGGCCGCAGCTGTCCTCGAGGGAATCTCCTTCGCAGAGAAACAGGTTATTGAAACATCTGAAAGTTTAAACGGTTCGATAAACCCCATGATCAAACTAGGCGGACATGCTGGGAACGACCTGCGGTGGGAGAAAATAAGATTGAAAACACTAGGGCGAGAAATCTCCCGATATGAAGATATTGATACCACTACGCGTGGATCTGCAATTTTGGCGCATGCTTTAATTACCAATAATTTGAGTGAATCCACTAAGCGATTAGGATTTAGTTCGATAAAATCTACACCATCGCCACTTCAAAAAAATTATTCAGCGAAAAAATTTAAAGAATTTCTGCTAGCGCAAACGGAAGCCTTGCGGCTTGCGAACTACAAAAAGGAACGAGGTTAGGGCTTTGAAAAAGAGCAATCGATTAAATAATTTGAAACAACTTTTTAATGTTCGTAATCCTGTTTTATCACCAAAAAAACGTCGAGTCCAACGTTCTAACACAATCTATGATCTTCGTTTAGCCGCAAAAAAAGCCACACCTCGTGGACCTTTTGATTACACCGATGGTGCAGCCGAACAAGAAATTTCGTTAAACCGAGCACGCAAATCTTTTGAAAATATTGAATTCTCGCCGCACATCTTGCGCGATGTTTCAAACGTTTCTTTAGAAACAAAAATGCTCGGTGTTAATTACAAAATGCCGGTTGGAATAGCGCCTACTGGTTTCACTCGCATGATGCATACCGATGGTGAAAAAGCTGGTGCATCTACTGCAGCAGCATTCGGTATCCCGTTCACGCTCTCAACAATGGGCACAACTTCCATTGAAAAAGTTAAAGAAGCTGCACCTAACGGAAGTAATTGGTTCCAGTTATATTTATGGCGAGATCGCGATCGAAGTATCGAGTTGATAAAAAGAGCGGAAACCGCTGGTTATGAAGGCCTGGTATTAACTGTTGATGCCCAAGTAGCTGGTGCAAGATTGCGTGATATTAAAAATGGCTTAACGGTTCCGCCAACACTTACTTTAAATACCTTTCTAAATGCACTTCCACGTCCAGGCTGGTGGTGGAATTTCTTAACTAAAGAACCGCTAAATTTTGCAGCTCTTGAATCGTGGAATGGCACGGTTGCGCAATTAATGGACACTATGTTCGATCCATCAATGACCTACGATGATTTAAAATGGATTAGATCTATTTGGAAGAAGAAGTTGATTGTAAAAGGCGTGCAACGGCTTGACGATGCACTTAAATGTGCTGATTACGGCGTTGACGCTGTTGTGCTTTCTAATCACGGCGGTCGTCAATTAGATCGAGCGCCAATTCCATTTGAATTACTCCCTGAGGTAAGACGAGAACTTAAATCGAGCATGGAGCTACATATCGATACTGGAATCATGCATGGCGCGGATATTGTTGCTGCTAAAGCGTTAGGTGCTGATTTCACTTGGGTTGGTAGAGCTTACTTATACGGTCTTATGGCTGGCGGCAAAATCGGTGTTGAACGAACTCTCACAATTTTGCAGACCCAGATGGTGCGGACTTTGAAACTGCTTGGCGCGAATTCTTTTGCCGAAGTTGATGCTTCCATGATTAAATTTTTAAAATAGTTAATAACTTTACGTTCAGTTAGCTAGGTAGCCACCGTCAACTGGGAGGACAACGCCGGTTACATAATCCGATGCCGCCGATGCTAGGAAAAGAGTGGTGCCGGCCAAATCGCTCGGCTTGCCCCAACGCCCCATTGGAATTCGGCTACTCAAGAATTCAAACCTTGCTTTATCTTGTCGAAGTGCGCTATTGATATCGGTCTCAATAAAACCCGGCGCGATCGCATTTACGTTGACTCCCATTGGCGAAAGTTCGTTTGAAAGTCCACGAGTTAAACCGCCGAGCGCGGTCTTCGCGGCGGTGTAGCTAATTACATTTTTGCCGCCCAAGAAAGTCCACATGGAAGCTGTGAAAATAATTTTGCCGCTCCCGCGAGCTGCCATGCCGCGAGCAAATTCTCTTGAGAGTAAAAACGGCGCATTCAAATCAATTTCAATGGTTTGATCCCATTGCTCGTCAGTATGTTCTAAAACAACGCCCCTACTTGCAATGCCAGCGTTATTTACCAGAATATCAATTTTGCTATCTTTTAAAGTTGAGATCAAAGATTTAGTTTCAGATCTTTCGCGTAGATCGCATGCAACCGCGGTAAATTCAACACCGAAGCTCGTAACAACTTTCTTAAGTTCATCATCAGCTTCTTGCTTTGAGCTGACCGCAATTATATTTGCACCAAACTCTGCGAGAATTGATGCCATCGCAAAGCCAATTCCTTTACGCGCTCCAGTTACAACTGCAGTCTTTCCAGTTAAATCAAAAATGCCTTGATACGACATTGCTCTCCCTTAAAAAATTAATCGCGCCAATAACTAGTAACTCTGCTACAGATACCTTAGAATTGTCAATAGTTAACAACTCGCAAGCTTAGCTTTGGTAACTAGGGAGATATTTCATGCAAGGTTTGTTCATTCCGCAATTCACCGCATTTGATAAGAACAATAACGTTGATTACGGCGCAACTGTTGAACACGCAAAATGGTTGCTATCAAATGGCGTTAGCGGGCTAGTTCCGTTTGGAACTTTTGGTGAAGGTGCCTCGATTAGCTTGCGGGAAAGAATGAAAATAACCGAGCAATTGGCAGATATTTCACATAACTCAGCGCTTATCCCAACAATTATCACCAATAGCTTGGGAGATATCTGGGAGTACTTGGATTTTGTTTCAGACCTTTCAGTCGAAGCGATTATGGTAATCCCACCAAGTTATTTCAAGCCGATTGATAATAAATCTTTAATTGACTTCTATAAAGCGGTGGCAGATCGTACTCGCCATAAAATTGTTGCTTACAACATCCCAGCTTGTTCGATTAAGATTGACATTGATGTAGCTAAAAATATTCCAATCTGGGGTGTAAAGGATTCCAGCGGGGATATTAATTCCGCAAAAGATTACCTTGAAAGCGGAGTAAAAATTTTACTGGGTAGCGATATTTTGCTAGCTAAAGGAATTGCACTTGGCGCCTCTGGTGGTATTTGCGGTCTTGGCAACTTCTTCCCTAAGCACTTAACTAAGGTTTATAAGTTAGCTAAAGAAGGCAAGAACGCAGAGGCTGAAGCGCTAATTCAAGCAACTGTTGGTGTTTTTAATGCAATTTTGAAGCCAGATTTTGATTTTGTAAAAGCTATCGGCTGTTTAAAAAACGCTGCACCACAAATAATCCCAACAAAGCTCGGCGATATGCGATTGCCATGTCCAACACTTAGATCTACTGATGCCGAGCTGAAGAATTTAGCGAGCGCAGTGAAAGAGTTAGAAAGCCAAGCTATTTAAGTATTTTGTAACTGTAACTTTATCTGGGTAAGAAATTTGTGCACCTTTTCTAGTAACACTTGTTGTTGCGCATACAACTCCAAGTTTTGTGGCGATTTCCGGGCGCAAGCCTTCATTTAAGCCAGCCGCGAAAGTGCCTACAAAACAATCACCTGCACCAGTCGTATCTACAACTGGGACTTTTTCACTTTCGATTTTGAAATATTTACCACTCCGGTCAATTAGTGCTGCGCCACTCTCTCCCAAAGTGACCACGAGACCGACCCCATGTTTCTTAGCAAAATCGCTCATGGAAGCTTCGTTTGGCTCACTCTTCGAAATGGCTTGAAATTCAATGGCGTTCGGAATTAACCAATCAGTATTTTCTAATAATTCCTTTGAAAGCTCCTTGGCTGGGGCCGGATTTAGAATCGTTATCAACCCTAATTTTTTAGCTGCTTTAAATGCTGCCAACGTTACTTCTTCTAATATTTCTAGTTGCCCTACTACAACTCCTAAATCTTTAATCGTTTGAATTGCCGCCACAGCGTCTTTGGCCTGCAGCAAATTACTTGCACCTGGAACCACAATTATCCGATTAGCACCAGTTTCATCTACCCAAATTGATGCTACCCCGGTACTTTCAGAAAACTTATGAAGATGCTCCGTATTTATATCTGCTAGTTTCATATTTTCAATAATTTGATCGCCAAAAATATCTGAGCCAACACCAGTCACCATATAAACCGTGGCATTAAAACGACTCGCCATTGCCGCTTGATTTGCACCTTTCCCGCCAAAATTTGTCGAAAAAGATTTACCCATAACAGTTTCACCACTATCTGGGATTTGAGATGTGTAGGTGACCATGTCTATATTGGAACTTCCAACTACCGCAATCGCTCGCATTTTCGTGAGGATAGACCTCTCTCGCCTGTCAATCAACCAAATTTCAACTTATACTCCGCGTACTATGAAAAACAATCAGCGCCGCTTCATTGGAAAATTGGAAGTTTCACCAATCGGGCTTGGTTGCATGCCACTTTCAGGTTACCCACCTAAGAAAAGTTTTATGCTGGAGAACCGCGATCAAGCGATTCACACAATCCACGCTGCGCTAGATGCGGGCATTAACTTCCTAGATACCGGTGACTCTTACTCCCCAACTTGGAATCCCTACGGTCATAATGAAAAATTGATTGCAGAAGGAATTAGAAGTTGGAGTGGCTCTGCCGCTGCGAAAGCAAAAATTATTGTTGCTACAAAAGCTGGCATCACCCGCGAAAAAAACGATACTTGGTATGGCGAACTTGGCTTTAACTCAACTCGAAGTTATTTATACCGAGCAGTTGAAGGCTCGGCGGCGCGACTCGGCGTGGATAAAATCAAGCTTTGGCAACACCACCGGATTGATCCAAAACTTACAATTGAAGAACAGTACGAAAATGTAAATACTTTAAAGGAACATGGAATTGTTGAAAATATCGGATTGAGCAATGTGACGGTTGCGCAGCTAAAAGTAGGTTTAAGTATTATTGGCGGGCCTAAAGATGGTGGTGTTGTTTCGGTACAGAATGAATTCAGTCCAAGATTTAGAGTTAATAGCGATGTCTTGGAGCTCTGCACTGAGTTAGGTATTGCATTTCTGCCGTGGTCACCACTTGGCGGAATTGGTAAACCTAAAAATGTAACATCGGATAGTTACACCACGCTCCATGAGATGGCTAACCGAAAGAACGTTTCGGTCTTTGCGCTTACGATTGCATGGCACCTGGCAAAGAGTCCAATAACAATTCCGATTCCAGGATCTTCGCAACCAGCAACTATTTTAGATTCACTATCGGGTTCAGAAATTGATCTATCTGCCGCTGAATTTGCAGAACTAGATAACGGTTTACCTGAAACCAGTATTGAAACTGGAACTTATATTCCTAAAAGACCAGCCGTTAATTAATAAGTAGCGCGACCGCCCGTTAAGTCGAAGGCAAAACCTGTCGTAAAACTACATGCAGGTGAAATTATCCAGGCGGCCATTTCTGCGACTTCGCTAGTTTTTCCTAGTCGGTTCATTGGAATTCTCGATTTAAGTGATGTTAACTGCGCTTCTGAAAAACTGTCACTCATTGGTGATTGAATTAGCGCGGGTGCCATTGCGTTAATAGTTACCCCAGTTGTTGCATACTCTTTTCCAACGCTCTTAACTAACGCGATTAACCCAGCTTTTGTTGCAGAATATGCAACCAATAGCGGATTTCCTTCTTTACCGGAGATGCTAGCTAGATGGAGAATTCGACCATAACCACGATCGGCCATTCCTTTGATTACCGCTTTGGTGAGAATTAAAGCCCCTCTTAAATTAATGGCATAAACCAAATCAAAGTCAGCGATATCAACTGACTCTACTTTTTCACCATTTTTACCAAGAATTCCCACGCAATTAACTACCGCTTTTAGCGGACCTAGATCTGATTCCACTTTGCTAACACAGCTCACGATCGAACTCTCGCTCACAAAATCTACTTCGAATACATGAAAATCATTGCTGTTGATCTCACTCTTTATCGACTGCAGCACCGAAATATTCTTATCGCACGCAGCGACAATAGCGCCACGCTTAATGAATGAAGTTGCAATCTCTTTTCCAATTCCGCTAGCAGCACCAGTTACTAAAACTAGATGGCCTTTTATATCCGTGGCTTCCATTTACGCTCCCACTTTCAAATAGTCATGCAAAATACTTCCTGGTACAAGCGCAAAGTCAGCTTTCCAATAAAAAGATTCTATGGTTTCAAGGACTGGAAGTAAATGAAAAGGTGCGCTCTCATTAAATTCAATTGTTAATTTAGATGGACCGCGCCAGCATTCCTTTACAACTACATCCCCTAAAATTCTAGAAGTTATTTGATTAATACCCTGGGTGCCATCAATGTTCCGAATAACTTTATGGTTTATGTTCTCACGGAAAGGGAAATACTTTTCAAGTTCACTCACTTGCGCAGCTTGCTTACTTACCGGCATAACAACCCTAGAAATTAAGGCGTTGCCCCGAAAAACTTCAGCCACGATTTCATTATTTACAGTTTTAATTTTGGTGCTACCCATTTTCTTAGGTTGGCCATGAATTTCACGTCCTTGGGTTAGCCCAACCTCGGAACTAATCAATAAATTAGTGCTGAAACCGCCAAAATGGTCTACCCCGCCAGCATTAACTTTTACGCCAATCATCACGTTGGTTTCTTCAACTTCACCCATGCCTTCAACAATTGGCATGTAATAGTTATGAATCATGACTAAATCGCCATTGCTTTCCACTGGGAAATCAAGATGTTTTTCGATTGCCGCAGGATCGGTGCGATAAACCGTAGTCAGAATAGTTACATCCTTATACCGAATTGGAAACGGTGGATACATCGGCGCAAGCTTGGGCGTGGACCATATGCCGGCAACGTTCTGATCCATTTTTCTCGATTCCTTACGGTTATTTTTGCGCTAAAACTTTACCAGGATTTAAAATTCCGTTTGGATCCATTGCGTTTTTGATATTTCGCATTAGGGCTACGGCGTTCTCGCCAGTTTCTTCAACCAAGGATTCGATCTTTCCCATCCCAATTCCATGTTCCCCGGTACAAGTTCCATTCATCGCAATAATTTTTGAAGCAAGTGAATGTGTTATTTCGCGAATATCAGTTAACTCATTTGGATTTAAAGGATCGGTAATGATTAGGCAATGGAAATTGCCATCAGCAACATGCCCAAAAATACTAAATGGGAAATCATGCGTACTTAAAATTTCATTACAAGCCTCTACCGCTTTGGCGAGCGCTGAAAGTGGCACTGCCATATCGGTACTTACAATTCGCTTCCCGGGATAGATGTGTATGTTCGACCAATAGGCATCATGTCGAGCTTGCCAAAGTTTACGACGTGCGCTCTCATCGCTAGTCCATTCAAAATTAGATCCGCCGAATTCAGCAACAATCTCCGCAACACTTTGCGCATCGGATTCAACATTTGTTGGG
>Ga0208960_1001754_pt1 | contig 11352 bp, 14 predicted proteins | sample GreLakmeON33MSRF_FD_187703 | JGI IMG/M metagenome (GOLD analysis project Ga0208960, IMG submission 187703) | Freshwater lentic microbial communities from great Laurentian Lakes, MI, USA - Great Lakes metaG ON33MSRF (SPAdes) | ecosystem: Environmental > Aquatic > Freshwater > Lake | place: Great...
TAAAATAGTTCCTTTCATGCTTATTGGGTTTCGTAGTTCAATGGATAGAATAGAAGTTTCCTAAACTTTTGATGCAGGTTCGATTCCTGCCGAGACCACTCGAAGGGAAAGCATACCAAAATTGGTGTGCTTTCTTTTTTTAGGTCCTCCGAAACCCTTGTCAATACTGAGGATTCGAGACATCACCTTGTTCAATTCGAGAGTTCGAACTTTTTTTTCTCCATAAACTAAGCCTGAGGGAAAAACCGAACTCACTATCTGTCTTTTTACTGCTGTTTCACTGTGTATATAGTGCTTTCCGAGGTTCGAAATTAAGTCGGTAGCCTCGGCCAGTTTTGACCCAATATTATGCATACTTGCACTTACATTATTTAATTCGCAAGTTAACTGAGTAATTTTTTCTTCTATCTGAATGCGCATGGATTTAAATTCTGTTGCATCAATTTCACCATCCAACATTAAACTTCTTGCATTAGAAATACGCTGATGTTGTTTCGCAATTTCTTTGTTTACTTTTTCCAATTCTGCTTTTCCTGAAGTGTTATTGTTTTTCAATTTTTCATTGGCCAATTTAGAAAACAACTTTATACTGTTGGATTTTGGTTGAACCACTTGCAATAATTCAACGAAAGCCTCATTAACCAATTCTGCTTTTTGCCTTTCTTTGCACCCTTGCGAACAATGGTAATACGGATAAAGTTGTCCCATCTTTCCTTTGGAACAAGATGCAGTTAAATGCTTACCACATTTCGGACAAATTAATATCCCTCTTAATGGAAATTCATCACGGATAGTTTTGAATGAACTTGGTAAATTCTTTTTTCTTCCTTCCAATATATCTTGCACCTTGTAAAACGTTAGTTCATCAATTAAAGGTTTGTGCTTTCCTTGTATCCATTCTGCAGGTTCGTTTTTATACAATGGAACTAATACCTTTCCGATATATGCTTTGTTACGCAGAAGCATCCAAAACGAATTACGATTACATTTAAGGCCTTTCTTTTGCAGTTTTAAGCGTAACTCCTCAATGCTGTATTTGCCATTTGCAAATTCCTTAAAAGCGGATTTAACAAGTTTTTCCTTTAAGCCTCCCTCGGGTGTAATTACAGGCCGGTTGTATTCATTGCGAGTGTTCATATACCCACGTGGACAATTCCCTAACCATCTTCCTTCTTTTTTGCCTCTTCGTATTCCATGAAATATATTGAGTGCTCTTCGGTCATTGTCTACTTCCGGTGCTGTTAAATAAATGGCGAGCATTACCTTTTGCTCAGGTATTTCTAAATCTAAAGGTTGTTCCATGGCTCTAGCCTCTACATTTAGTTTTTTAAGTTTACCTAGTTCAGCATATGCTTCAGGTGCATTTCTTGAAAAACGATCCCATTTTAAAAAGTATATGTAGTCAACTGTGTTTTTATACGTTTTAATAAAAGCCATTATCTTTTTCCATTCTGGTCTTTCAAACGATTTTCCACTTTCATCGTCATGATAAAACCCAACAACATCTATATTGTTGTTTTCACAATAGCGATACAGTTTATCTTTTTGATCAGCCGGACTGTAACCATTGTTTTGTTCATCGGTTGATACTCTCGTGTAAATGATTGCTCTTTTTTTCATCTTTTTTGTTTTCTATTTCAGCTCTTAACTTCTCTACTGATTCAATAGCAATATCTGCCATCATGGAGAGCCAGTCTCTAATTTGTATTACTTCTTCATCTGTTAATCCTTCAGCATCTTGTTCTAAAATTTCTCTGCATTCTTTTACTGTTAGCATGTTGTTGCATTATTGCAACCAAAAGCCATTGTATTGGGTTTTAATTTTTGTTCTTTTTTAGAGCCGTTTTATCGGGTCATAGTTTTTTTCTTGTCTTGTTTTCTAAATAAATATGTTTGTCATTTCTTAATACTACCCTTACATCGTCAAACTCATTCATTCGGAGTAATCGCTTTATCTTATACACATCCTCATCTTTTAATTCGCTTTTTTTTGTGCACGTAAATATCAGCGGTTTATTTTGACCTTTTTTAATGGTGATTTCTGTAATTTCATTATTTCTTATGGCTTCAAGTATTTCAAGCTCTTGTTCTGAGATCAACCCAAATTCTTTATTTATTCTTTCGCATTGAACATCTAGCAAATGTTCTGCAATTAACTCATTTAGGCATAAACTGAGATGTGTTTGGTCTTTAACAGCATCTAGTGTTTCTTGAGATGTATATTGTAATGAGTAACCTTCAAATACAATTGGAAAATCTTCACCTACCCTACAAATGTGCAAGTGAATTTTACGATTAAAAAGTAATATATCTGCTAATAAGGCTCCCATCGGACAAACCATCGGACCGAATTGTTTCTTTATGGCGTCTGGATTTTTTTTAGCTTGTTTAATTAATTTACTAAATACATTTTTTACATCACCACCTTTAATCTTTACTAATAATGATTCTACTTGTGAATCGTTTAAGTCTAATATTTTGAAAAAAATATTTTGAAACAAATCTTCTTTGATTTTTACTACTGAAGAGAATGGAAAATTGAACCTCCTTAATTCTTTCACAATCCTGATCCAAATAACATCAAGGAGATTAAGTTTACTCCAAGGACTTTGCCCATCCTCAGACTTTGGAATATCTATTATCCCTTTATCGCACCAGTAAAAGAATTCTCTTGCAGTTAAATATAATTCAGATGGTTTTGCCAATGGTTCGGTAATTCTTGGATAGAATTTCTCAAAATTGGCAAATGATCCGCCCATTGTTTCAAGAATTTTGGAGGATTGCTCTTCACTTATATCTAATTTCATATTAACACCCTGTTAATTAATATTTATAAAACATTACACGAATGTAATGTTTCTTTTTTACATTTGTATCATGAATGCAAAAAACTTATTAACGCAAAGGGTAAAAAGTGCCTACAAAATGGATAGGACTTCTCATCGTTACCGTAAATGCCCTAACGATGGCTACGAATTTATGACAGATAATCTTGGTCGTATTTACTGTTGCGATCAATGTGCTGATGAGTTCAATAACCAAAAAAAGAGGGACGCTGAAAATAAGCTATTAGAAGAGGCCAAGGCAATTATTGCTACGCCTGCTGTTCCGCAAACTCGGCTTCAATCTGAAGTGTCCTTTGATAAAGCAAGACAAAATATTAAGATTATAGATACTTTAACCATAGACCCGGCAAAAGGCTCTGTGTTCAATATAGATTGGCTTTACTCTAAGGGCATTGATTTTTCTGCTTATAATGGGCGAGGTGTATTGTACAATATTGATAGCAGCCATAACTGCCACTTTATTCAAATAGGAAACTACAGGCTTTTTAGAGTTGAATTTTCTGAAGTATTAATCAAAAAAATAATTTAAAACCTAATATCATGCAAGACTACGGCAAAATACAAGAGCTTTTTGGCTCACCATTAAACACAGTGCCAAAACCACAAGTGCCTTTTAAATTAAACGGATGGCACGTTGTGGGAGGATTACTTTTAGGCTATATAATATACAGAGGCGTTAAAGTAATAATACATGAAGACATTAAAAGATTCGGGCCGAAAATTAAGCAAACTGAATAAGTGAATTCTTTAATTCATGGCTATTTATTACTAATTAAAGAAGCCACACCAAAACGGTGTGGCTTCTTTCGGAAATTACTTGTTTCCTCTTCCACCGCCTGATGGTTTACCAGTAGTGCTTGGCGCATTTACTAATCCACTGCTTTTGGCCATTTTGTTTGAGTTTTAAATTACGCCTACTGTTCCTGCGGTTCGGCTTTCGCATTAGCTATTATAATCATAACAGCACACATTTTTTATAAAGAAATTATTTGATAATTTTCTTTCTTTTTGGAATTTAAATAATCTTGAAAATCGCAATAGAAACAGGTAATTAACTTTTTTCCTTCTATTTTTATAAATAATTCCAAGCATTTTTTATTGCTGCACTTTTTTATAATCTTCCGACTTACAATTAGTAATTGCTGACCTTTTTTGGCTTGAATTCTATTTAACACAAAATTTAATTCAATATTACTTACACCTCTATCCCATTGACGATATAGGAAGTGGTCTGTTTTAAAATATCCAGCTATTGATTCCATAGTTTTTATTTACGATCATCATCACTTGAACAAGCATGCCAACATCTGCCCTCACAATCATGCCAACAATCAGTATGTTCGCCACGTATCATACTTTCTTTAAATGTTTCAAGGTACATTTGCTTTGTTTTTTCAAATGAGTTCAATAAGTTTACTTTGTCTTGTTCTCCTCGCATTCCAAAGTATGGATAATGGTGAAAGTAACCTCCAAATACATCATCGCTATCTTTGCAGTAGGCTCTTGTATCCAAAATGTGGTAATGCCACACACTGTCCATAATTTTATTAGGTACAATTGAACACTTAGGATATTGCATATTCAATTGCAAGTAACGCTTGTATTCTATTTCCGCGCTATCGCATTGCTCAATCGTCCATCCTTGCCCTTCGCTTTTATCTTGCATTTTCATTTTTACCATTTCAAGGTTTATACTTGCAATAGCAGGTGTGATTTTCTTTTCGTTTATTAGCCAAGAAATTCTTTCTAAACTAATTGGTTCTGGTTTTACTAGATTGTTTTTAGTTTTTGTTTTCATTTTATTTATTTATTTGGGGTTGGTTTGTGTTTTCTGATATCCAATAGCGGGTTAACCAGCGATTAGATTTCGTTGGAAAACTCTCTCTGCCATGAAGCATGCGGTGATTGTCTATAATAAGTAAATCCCCTTCCGCTAAAAGAATTTGTATTGGCTCAATTGTTTCTAATGAGGTTTCAAACTTTTTTAATACCTTTTTATGTTTAATACAGCCTGGCTCATTTACTAACCATGGCGAATAATAGATTGAACATGGTTCGTTATCTTCATTTAAATTTAAAATAGGATAAGATAGTTTGTCCCGGTAAAATATATTATGGTTCTTAACCATAATTTCAGAAAGTAAATTTTTAGTATCTTCAGAATAATCCTTTATTAATTCAAAAGCATCAATCAAAAGACTATCTCCTCCAAATGCTGATTGACTATTGCAGAACTAGGCAATATAACGTGCCTTATGATGATCTGTATGAAGCCCCATTTTATTATTAGAGGCTAATAAACGAGTGCTTGATGGATTTACCCTAATTTCTGTTTTAAAAATCACTTCACCAAGTGAATCAAAGTAATCTTTAATATTATTATTGTGTGAATATGCGATTTTCGAAAAGCCCTTTGCTTTTAAATCATGTTGGATTGTTTCCTTTTGTGTGCTCATCTTTTATAGTTTGATGAGACAAATTAATTGAGAATTCACCGGCTAATAAATCACACGGATTTAAACGCGACTAATTAATTCTAAAAGCGGAATAATGAGACGGGAAAGCGGTTATTTGGAAAAAAGTTTACGGAACTTAGGCTGATTATCTTCTGCTATTCTAAGTTCTCTTTCTATTAATTCTCCCCTTTTATTAATGATTTCAACAATAAGTTTATCGGGTTTTATATATTTCTTTTTCTTATCAATATTAATGTAAAAACTACGATGAATTTCTTTAAATAAATCCATTGAAAATCCTTTGCCCTCTAATTCAACAAACCGTAGATCAGTTGCAATCTCCGGTGCTCTATCATTAAAGTAAATCATTAGATTACCTGGCCCTGCATCTGTTGTTGTAAGATATACAATGTTGTCTGTATTCAAAGTAGTTGTTTTTTTCCCCACTAAATTCAACTTTACTTTTTTCGATTTCTCAAAGGACTCAACTTGTTTTATGAATTTTTTAAGGACATTTAACATCGCCTCGTCTGAGCATACTTTTTTTAATCGATCAACAGGAAAATCAAAAGTATGATTGACATCTTCAATCTCACTATTAAACCTATCAGTTTTGCCACTGCGAAATATAACAGGTAGCTTACATATAGTAGCCACATCAATGCCTGTTGATGATTGACCAGCCAAATCAATGTCTAATACCAAAGCCTGAACTTTATTTTTTGCTAACTGCGTATAAAAATCCTCAGTATTAAAGGAACAAAAAATAACTTCCACCAGACCGCTTGCCTCCAAACTTGCCCTAGCATCTTTAAGCAAAGTTTTATCATCTTCAAGTATTGCAATTTTTAATTTTTCCATTTTAAAAATGTATTATCAATGTTGATGTATAATCTGATTCACCTTTAGAGCAATCTATTTCGTATTTTTTATCCATTAATAATTCCAAGCGTTTATTCATATTTTTTAATCCAAGACCTCCAGTTGATTTTGGGATATAATTACCTCTGATACGATTAGTAACTGACATATAAAATCCATTATCTGTTAGCCGAATTATTATTTTAAGAAACTCAGGGTGATTTACATCACCATGCTTAAATGCATTTTCAATAAAATAGGCAGTAATTAGATGTGGTATACATAACGCTTTATAAGGCTTTGAAGATTTGTTTACCTCGCTTTCATCTACTTTTATTGAATCTATTTCTGAAATAAATAAATCATTCAAAGCTAAATAACGTTTAATAAAATGTAACTCATCTTCAACACTAACAAGATGCTTATTACCTTTATATAAAATGTATTCAAGAATATCAGAAAGTGAATCTATCCCTCTGTTTAATTTATTAGAAATAGCTTTGAAATTGGCAAGAATATTGTTTAAAGTATGGGGTTGTAATTGAAACTTTAAACTTTCGGCCTCAAGATCTGCATTAACAGCCTGCAATCTTGTGTATTTCCTAGAAAGTTTTTCTTTTTGTTTCCTTTCATTTTTAAATTTAAGATATAACCATACACTTATTGAAAGGCAAGCTAAAGCGATAAATATGAATTCCTTGTTATTTTTCATATTATTTAGTTTTAATTTTCAATACCCAAATTTAACAAATCCTCCTCTCCAACCAGCCCTGGCTGGTTGTAAACAGATTTTCCTTCGTTAGCGGTAAACTGCTCATTAATTATAACCTTTTCTTCAATCCTAATTTCAGGATAGGTTGACTTAATTTTATCTACAATTTCTTTAACATTTACCATATGAAGTATTATTTGAAATACCAGTAATAAACTCTACTTTAATATTATTTCCATTTTATCTGCATCGTACTTATGCTTTATAATTTCCCCATTAATTATCATATGAACTGCTTCGGTGATTACATCTATTGGGGCAATGTACCATTCTTGTGGTCGACAACGAATACCTTTAGAATCAATCACATCAATATCTAAGCAACACTTTCCGAAAAATTTATGCGTAAGATCTTCTAATTTTTGAGGATTCAAATTATAACACTTAAAAATTGCTTCTACAGAAACTGCAGCCATTAAGTAAGTAGGATCTTGCTCTGCATTTTTTATTCTCTCATCAACCGCAGTTGTTGAATATCCGATTTTATAAAGATTATCAATATTCATGATTTCCGGATTTTTACTTTTTGATTTCAAAATATAAATATATCCAGCTTCTTCATCTTCACCTGTAATTGCATTAAACTGCTCAATAATTTTTTTGTTTACCTCTTCTTTATTTTCAGTAACAACACATCCATTAGCGTATAATATTTTCTCAACTGACCGCTTTAACATATTGGATTCAGTACCATTCTCAAAAACACATCTTGTTCTGCCATCTTCTCTTACCCTAGTTCCATCTGGTTTGTAGTGTTCTTTTTTTGTAATGTTTATTTTTTCCACCAAAAATAAAACGCCATTATTTACATAGTAGGTACCTTCTCTTAAGTTTTGAATTTTAAATTGAACTAGACTTCTATTACCGGATTTTAAGTCATTTTGCACTTCTTTAAAACGAGCCTCATATTTATTAAAGTCCTTACATGACTTTCGTTTGGCAACAAAATCAGTGCTTTCTCTATCTTTTTGGCTTTTTACATTTTTTAAATCAAACAAACCTTCATCACTTGTATTTAGCAAGTCTAATGAATCATCATTTAATATATCATCCAATGAATTGAACACTTTTTTCACAAAATTCAGTAAGCCATGATTATCGTATGGTTTTAATGATTCAGATTTTATAGCATTTTCACGCATACCTTTTAAGCGTGAATAAAGGATATGCTCTTGTGGGCCTTTTCCTAATTCCGGTTCACGCCTATTCGATTCATAAAACTGATTTATTTCTTCAAAAGAAGCAACTAACCTTTCATCCGCAGAACGTGCAGGTGACGAACTTGGTTTTACATTTAATAAACCAAAAGGATCATTAGAAAATATTTCATCCAATACTTTATCCTTGTCCGTTTGCATTTGCAGCTTTTTTACGTTTCTCCTCTTTTAAATAAATGATACATTCTGCCATTCTTCGTTCTAATGGGTCTGTAGACTGCAAGCTTGGTTCTTTGTTAAATGTTTTTTGAAACTCCAGTATTTTAGGCCAAAGAATTTTCGCTTCTTCAAAATCCATTGTGATGCGTGTTGATTCAATACAATCTTGTATAACCTTAAATACTTTAGCGTTTACAGATTTTGAAAGTATTTCAAACGCTTTTTGAAATGGATTAATCGTATCGATTAAATCAATATTTATATCATCAATGTTGATAAATTTATCAGCCATACGGATAAATCGCTTATCACCAACTTCCTTAATCTGACCTGCTTTAACTACAGAATCAACAACTACGAATTGGCGAACTTGTTCTACTTCTTCAGCAGATAATTCAGGATACTTGATTTGAATTATTTTTGGGATTAGTACTTTATTAATTACCTCTGGATCAATATTGCCCGGCATTGCTTTTTGCATAGATGGGTCCTGCAATATTTTCGCTTTAAGATCATTCAGGTCCTGTTCTACAATATCCCTAACTCTTGCAGTTGTTGGCGTTTTTAAACCTCTTACTTTAATTACACCAGGTTCCTCTGTATTATCTCCTGGCACTTTCGTTTTAAAACTAAAGTTTGGAGCCAATACTTGTTCCATCAATAATGATACTGTGATTGCTTTTAGCATATCATTTACAGCATTCTTTACTTTATCATCGGCTGCATCGGGTTGTGCAATTAAGTTGGTAAACTGAGCATGCGTTTTATTGCTACTATCTCTGGTACAACGACCAATGATTTGAATTATTTCTGTTAATGAACCTCTATAACCTACCGTTAAGGCATGTTCGCAATATGGCCAATCAAAACCTTCTTTTGCCATCCCTAATGCTATGATCAAGTCCATATCATCAACGGCCCTCATTTCACGCAAGTAGTTCTGAATTTTATCTCGATCTTTTTGATTGTCATTAACTAAGTCAGCTACTTTAATTATTTTACCATCCTTTTTACGTTTTAAAAATATGACTCCGGTTTGCAAATCAACTTTTTGCACCGAACCTATTTCATCCAAAATAAAATCAACCTCACTATGCTTGTCTTTTGTAGATTCACCCGAGTTTACATTGGGAATGTGTAAAATTGTTTTCTTATCTGTATCCAATACTTCCATTATAGCAGAAGTGTATTTACCTTGATAAAAATGGTAGCCAATGCCTAATGTTTTTAAATAAGTATAGCCATTTAACTGCTGGTAATAGTTGTAGGTAACTTTGATGAATTTTGCTTCATCCTCGGGCTTTAGCACCGGTGCGCTATCCCCACGAAAATAAGAACCCGTCATAGCAATAATATTTGCACTGGATTTATGCATAATAGAACGAAGTAATTCACCAAGGCGGTTATCTTCACTTGTTGATACGTGATGAAATTCATCAATGGCAACAAGCGTATTGTTAAAGTTCTCTTCGTCTAATTGTTCAACAGCAAAACGAAGGGTGGCATGTGTGCAGATGAGTATTTTCTCATCATTCTCCATGAAATTTTTAAAAGCCTGAACTTTACTGCTGCTGCCATCACTTCCAGGGGTACATAAATTATACATATCGTTTGGCTCCCAATTAGCAAAAAAACCATGATCTTTTAAATTGGTTTTACTAAACGAGCCACCAATTGACCTTTCAGGAACAGCAACAATAATCTTTTTTATGCCCTGATTAATTAATTTATCTAAGGCAATAAACATTAAGGCTCTTGATTTACCGGAGGCAGGTGGCGCTTTTAATAATAAATATTTAGCATCACGGGCCTGATAAGCTTTTTCTTGCATCTCACGCATACCAAATTTATTAGTTGCGGAGCTTTGCCCAGTTTGGCCGTATGTTACACTTACTATATCTGGCATAATTATTTCTTTTTATTTTTTTTCTTTAGTTTAGGTTCAATTTCAAACAAAGTTCCTTTTGTGTTTTCTTCTTCTATCATTTGCTCGTAGAGTTTGAATAAATACTCCAATCGCTCCTCATCACTTTCAAATGGTTTACTGCGGTAACATCTATCAACAGATAAATCTAATTGATGATGGGCTTCGCACAAACCTTGTGGCATTTTATCAGGATCATAGATTTGAGCCAAAGTTTTTTCCGTATGCTTCTCTCTCTCATCTAATACACGATAAACAAATTTTTCTAGTTCTTGTTTCTGAGATTCGTTAATTTCAGGAAAAGGAAAGGTATTATAGCATAAGGCCGAAGAATACCTTATACTTGTGCCTAGATAACCACCCGTAGCTTTTACCCATACCATATGCATTACTGAGAGTATTACTCCTAAAATATATGGCTCCGGATCATATATTGCTTGAGCGGAATCAGAAACAATGTAATCTGCTGTAAGAAATCCAAAAGGAATATATTTTCTTCTTTCTGATGAAACCCGAGGTATAATTATCAAGTTATCTTTTGCAGTATGAGTGTACCGAAATCTATGTGAGGTTTCTGATAAACCTCTTGCAACATCACCACCTGTTAAACGAAATTGTTTTGTCGCCATGATTTTTTCTTTAATCACTTTAATTTTAATAGCTTCCTTCAAATCTCCATCAGTAATCCATAAACACCATTTTTCAACTTGATTTATGTAATCATGTGACCCGTGAATTTTCCTAATAAATTTAGATGAATTAGTATCGTGTTTTATAAGTTCATCTCGTTCTTCTTTTGATAGAAGTAAATTACCACCATCATATGGGCTGTTGCCTGTTAAAATTGTTGGTAAATTCGAGATCGGCTTTAAACTTTGATAGACCATAGTGTTCCCTCCTTCAATAAGATAGGGGCTTATATTTTTAACACGTTTGTTATGTTGGTTGTCATATATAAATTTTGGTTTTAGTGAAATTTCCCTTACTCCAATTATAGTGCAGACAACGCCTGCTTTATCTTTTGCACTATTGGTCCATTTAAATGGTTTATATGAAAAGAAAATTTCCAAGTTTTGCTTAAATACATGAGGCCAAAGCTGTTGCACTTGTGAACCTT
>Ga0208960_1001755_pt1 | contig 11352 bp, 7 predicted proteins | sample GreLakmeON33MSRF_FD_187703 | JGI IMG/M metagenome (GOLD analysis project Ga0208960, IMG submission 187703) | Freshwater lentic microbial communities from great Laurentian Lakes, MI, USA - Great Lakes metaG ON33MSRF (SPAdes) | ecosystem: Environmental > Aquatic > Freshwater > Lake | place: Great...
GATGCCTCGCGAAGGCCACCGGGGACTAGTCGTAACACCACTTCAGATGTGCGGGTAACCGTTGGCAAGAACAAAACAGCAAGAGCGAGTGAACCTGCCAAACCAGTTTGCTGATTACCGAGGGCCAAGATCCAGGCGGCGTAAATAAAGAGACCAGCCACAATTGATGGAACAGCGCTCATTGCGTCGATGATCATACGGAGTGGTTTGGTGAGACGACCCTTGACTTCATTGAGGTACACCGCCGTCGTGATGCCGAGCGGAACCGAAATCAAACTGGCGATTCCGACTTGTTGAAGTGTGCCGATGATGGCGTGAGCACCACCACCTTCGGTTGCATCACTGAGTGCGCCAACAAACTTTTGATCTTGCGTGAAAAACTGCGGGCGCAATGATTGGTAGCCCTTGCTGATGACGTAACTGAGCACCAAAATTAAGGGAACAACTGCGACCATTCCACCAGTCCAGATGAAAGTTCGTGCCAAATGGTCTTTGGCTTTGACTGCGCCACGTAGTTCCCAAACTGCCACTGTGGAGATGATGTTGAAAAACACATACCAACACACCAAAAATCCAAGTGCACCTGAAACTGGCAGCAAGATTTGGAAGAAGAAGTAACTCAGTGCCAACGCCGAAATGGCAGAGCCTGTCATCACAATGACATCGACTATTTCGATCTCGCGAATCTTGATACGTTCTTCGGTGTTGATCTTGTCTTCGCCGCTGTCGTTTAGGGTCGTGTTCAGAGTCGTTGTCATGTCAGATCTCCGTTGACGATCCTGATCGTGACTTGCTGACCACGGTTGAGGCTGCGGCGTTCACCAACAGCGTGATGATAAAGAGTGCGAGACCAGCGGCCATCAAAGCACTAATTCCGAATGTGCTTGATTCACTGAACTTCAGTGCAATCAGTGCGGCGATGCTGTTTGAGCCCTGATCAAGAATTGACCATTTGGCAGTAAAAGCGGGCGAAATGATGAGTGTGACTGCGATGGTTTCGCCAAGAGCGCGACCAAGGCCGAGCATTGAGCCGCCGATGATTCCGCCGCGTCCAAATGGCAATACCACATCGCGTACAACGCCCCAACGAGTTCCACCTAGAGCCATGGCTCCCTCGCGTTCGCCTGGGGGAGCTTGTGAGAACACTTCACGCATAACAGCGGTACAAATAGGAATCACCATTAACGACACGATGACACCAGAGACGAAGGTTGATGACGGGAAGATGCCGAGCGAAGTTCCGTATTGATCGTCGACATGGAAAAAAGGAATCCAACCCAAGTGATCGGCCATCCACTTGGACAAGGTGATCAGTCGGGGCTGCAAAAAAAACAAGCCCCACAGGCCGTAGATCAAACTTGGTACAGCCGCTAAAAGGTCAATCATCGCTGTGAGTAAACGGCGCATTTTGCGGGGAGCGTATTCGGTAATAAAAAGCGCTGTCGTCAGCGCTACTGGAACAGCGATGAAAAGCGCCACGACTGCGATTTGTACTGTAAAGGGCAATATTGCGGCGATGCCGAATTTGCCACCTTGATCAGGGGCCCACTCAGAATCGGTGAGGAATCCCCAGCCGGCGACCTTGAGAGCGTCATATCCCTTGACCAACAGGAAGCCACCGATGAGACCCATCAAAATGAAGGTGATCACTGCCGAACTGGTGGCGACTGAGCGGAAGATCCGGTCAACGCCCGAGCGACGTACGACTGGATCAACGACCTCGTCGACGACTGGTACGAGAGCAAGATCGGAGGGGGCGGATTGACCTACGACTGACACGACATAGTTCCTAGGACCTCTATCTGACGGCAAGTTGGCGCAATAGTGAACGGAAGGTGAATTCGCAACCAACGCTCCGTAAGCCCGATAAATGAAGGGCTCCGCACCTTCTATCGTCAGCGTTTATGAAGGTTTCTTCGTCTTTCGCAGTTCGCCAGGATTCACTTGAGGTTCGCGAGAAATCGTCAATTCGCCAAAGGGTTGCTCTCGTGCTCGCCGTGGTTTCCATCGCCATGATTGGGACGGGCCTCGGAACGCACAAAGTCATGGCGGAACCTCCTGTACGAGCCGATTCCACTGGTATCGGCACGAGTGGGCGCGCTGGTTCGGCAAGCCCTGGAACAGCACTCTCAAACGAAGTGGTGACAGTGTCGTGGAGCGGATTTACTCCTACCTTGCCTAACGGCTTGTATGGCGTTTTGATCGTCCAGTGCAAAGGAACCCCAGCAACTCTGGCGGACTGTTATACGGCCGAGCCGTATCCCGACATAACGAACGGAACTCGAGTGTTGAGTTCAACTGGATCTGACGGAACAGGTTCGGATCGTATCGAGATTCGCCCATCGGCGTATTTGCCTTTGCTGAACTGTTCAGAAATCAATACTTGTTCGGTTATGGCGTACGAAAATGATGGACAGTCCATACCTGTTGGCGAATTACCCGCCAATCGAGTCATTGTGCCGCTCACTTTTGCCCGGTCGCAAGCAGACTGCCCAAATATCACCGACTTCGACGTGCGCGCTGATGGTTCGGCGACATCGGCCGGATTGTTCTATGACTGGGCTGCCAAGTTGTGTAACGGCGATAACGCTGTGGTGGTCGACTACACCGAAAACTCAAGCACTACCGGACGAGAAAACTTCTTAGCTGGTCTTACCGATTTCGGCGTCACAGCGTTGCCCGCAACAGCAGAAGAATTGGCGGCCCATCCCGATTATCGTGATTTTAATTACATACCCATCGTTGCGAGTGCAGTTGTGATCGCCTACAACTTCACTGATCCGTTCACGGGTCAACCCCTTGACAACCTAGTTCTGTCTCCACGCCTTGTCGCGCGCATTATCACCAATTCATCACTTGAAACTTTCTTTCAGGACCGAGAACTGCAAGTACTTAATCCTGGCGTGCGACTCCCTACATCAGTCTTGGCACGACCACTGATTCGTGCTGAGCGCAATGCAGATGCGCGCATCCTCACAAGTTGGTTTTCTTCAGATACCACGGCACAGGCATTTCTCACTGGAGCCGACAGTTTTAGAATTCCAGTGACCCCCGATTACATCGGGTACACATATCCTCAAGACAATTTTGAAACAGTTTCTGAAGACGTTTTCTATTTGCCCCGCCAGGGCCAACGTACAGTTTCTCTGAAATTGTTCTACGGCGTGACTCCTACTGGAACTGCACGCGAAGAAACAACATCGACAGGAGTTATTGGTGTTGTTGACCTACCGACAGCCAAGCGCTTCGGTTTGAAAGTTGCCAAGATCGCACAGTCTGATGGGACTTCAGTTGCACCGACGGACGCTTCGATATTGGCGGGTATTGCCGATATGGATACAACGCCTGAGGGTCTCTTAGTGGCTGACTCGACTCCCGAAGATCTAACTGCTTACCCCCTTGTCAAAATTGACTACGCCATGGTGCCAAAGAATTTTCCTACTCAGGTCAAAGTGGACAAAGTCTTGAGATTGTTGCAATTTGGTCTCACTGATGGTCAGAGAGCGCTGCCAGCCGGATATGTTGCTCTGCCTAAATCATTAAAGTCAAAAGCACTCTCGGCCGTCGCAAATATTTCGATTCCGACGACGACTTCTCCCACGACGACAACTGTGGCGAAAAATAAGTATTACCCGCCGGCGACTACGGCTGCACCCGAGATAACGACAACGACAACGACAACGACAACAACGACCACCAGCACGACAACAACGTTGGCGCCGATTACGGTTCCTGGAATCACTGCGGAATTGCCCGGCCCTGGCTCGTCAAAATCAGGCGTGTTGTATGCCGGCCTCATTGGACTGTCAGGCGCTGCGTTGATGGGCACAGTGAAGCCCCGAAAAAAGGTTGTGAAATGAAGAAACTTCTGAGTGAAAACACAGACCTTCGCTTGCGAGTGAGATGGGGCGCGGGAATTCTGCTGTTTTTAGTAGTGGGATCGTTCATCTACAGCAAAGTTTTTACCCCAATGTCTGAAGGACGTGCACAAACTCTGTTAGAAAAAGAATTTGCACCAGCATTGTTAAACGGTATTGCCCCAGTGGGCTATCCGATTGAAAGTGGAACGTCTGTTGCCCTGCTTGAAGTAAAAGATATTGATCTTCGCCGCATCGTCATTGAGGGCACGAAGGCTGAAGATCTAGCGAAAGGTCCTGGGCATCTAGTCGGCTCGGCGATCCCAGGTCAACCAGGTACGTCGGCAATTTTGGGTCGGTCGACTACATATGGCTCGGCCTTTGATCGGATTGATGAATTGAAAGCCGGTCAAGAGATAGTGATCACCACCGCGCAAGGCGAACACACTTACGAAATTGTTGACTCGACGGTCCGTTCAGCCAATGATTCGGCAGCGTTCATTGGTGAACGAAATATGTTGTTGCTCATCACCGGAGTTGGTGGCTCGTCACCTGACAAGCGTTTGGTTGTTCGGGCATTACTCACGTCGCCAGTTTTTTTCGCAGGTGCATCCGCAGTTGATGTGCAAACATCAACTGCGGAATTGGGTCTTGAAGGTTCAACACAATCGCCAATTCAACTTGCGTCATGGCTGTTTTTATTGATGTTTTTGCTGATTGTCCTGGTACCGATTTCGCAACGAATTGGTACACGAGTTACTTGGCTTTTGGCAGTGCCGCTATTGCTCGTTATCGCTACTCAGGTCTGGCGCAACGCCAGCTTGATGTATCCCAGCATCGGCTGAGCAATTTCTCATTCGTTAGCGACTGTTCATCTTGGCGTTACCCAACGCTGACTTCGCATTCACTTCATGTGAGCAGTATTAGTTCGTTAAATCAACCTCTCGAAAAAGGAGAAAACTGTGAAGAAGTTGTCCAAGGCAGTATTGACTGCCATCACTCTTGCTGGAATGCTGGCCATTCCGAGCCAAGTACAAGCTGGAGCAGATAGCTCGCCCGGCGACATTTTGGGAATCGTTGGATCAGACACCACGTACTTCGTGATGAACGCCCTGACCGACGCGCATAACTTGAGTACTCGTTATAACCCCAACGCTGACAAGGCTGTCAACATTCCGCCGTTGGTCAGTGCCAACGCCAACGTTGAAGCTGGCGAAGCGACTCTTGCGACCGTTTCATGGTTGAAGGCAGGTCGTTTGGCATGGCCAGGTGGAGCAGTATTGCCCGCTGACGCGAACTGCACAACTCAGTATGTTTTCGGTGGAGCAGGATCCACTGACACCGCGCAAGACGGTGACGTCACCGGAACTTCTGGTTCCGACATTGACGTTCCGTTCACACCCGTGTCAACCGTTCCTGGTGGGCCAAGTAGTGGGACATATTCCGTCAACCTTGGAGTTCAGCCGCCGAACGGTTCTGGCGATGGACAAAAAGCTATTACCGGTTCCGCGGCGGTCAAGGGTGTGACCTATAACAGCAGCACCAACGGTTTCGCTTGTCTCGATATCGGTCGTTCGTCATCGGCTCCAAGTTCGAGCAATGGATGTTCATCGACAGCTTGCGAATCTTGGGCTTTCGCTCTTGACGCAATTGGCTGGACGTACTTCCCCGGAAACTCGAATACTGCTGTTTCTAGTGGGATTACCACCGAGAACTTCAACAAGATTTACCAGTGTGCAACGGCCAACCTTGACAACAATGGTGACGGGGACTATTACGACACAGGCGACACGAAGATCGGTTTCCCGAAGGTTCGTTATTGGGGTCAGTTAGCTAGTGGCTACGATGCCGACGGTACCGAGCCTGCGAAAATTGTGCCCTACCGCATCCAAACCGGTTCAGGAACAGGTAACGACGTTGCAACGATCTTTTTTGGTCGCGGGACATCTAGCCAAAACACAGACGGCGTTGTGTTAGCGGGTTGCGATGGCTACCCCACCGCAACAACCAATGACACAGACGGAAACACGTCCAGCTCTTTCACCTTCCCGATCGTCCAAGAGCATGACTGCCGCAACGTTTCGGATGCTGACAAGGCCAACGCCATTTGCTTTTACGGTTACAGCCGTTGGGTTTTGCAGGCTCGTTCACTTGAAACCGATAAGCGCAATGGTGGAAAATTCGGTAAGTTTGGTCCGTCGACGACCGATATGAAGCGTCCGTCATTCAGCACCATCAATGACTCGTCCACTCGTTACAAGGGGACCCGCTTTGTGTACAACGTTCTTCCGTTGGGTGCCAGTGGAGTCGATGTAGCTCGAACACCAGACGCACGCCGCTTTGTTGGAGTGTCGTTGCAACCTACAGGTTGTTCCGACGGCAATGAAGATAGCGCCGTTGACTGCAACTTTGATGGTGATCTCACCGATACTGGGGTCACTGTTGGAGCGGTCCCAGGATTCATATGTGGCGATGCGACTGCTCGTCGGATCATTGCTTCATTTGGTTTCAAGCCGCTTGCATCTGGAGCGACTTCTGGCTCCGTTACTGGGTTGGGCACGTCGTACTGCCGCCTCAACCAAACAGCATTGTCGAACAGCTGAGCGGACTGAGGACACACACATGAAAAAACTTTCACTATTCGCCTTGTCGGCGTTGGTAGGCACGGGCGTGGTGCTGGGGACAAGTCCCCAGTTGCCCGTTGCGGCCGCCACACCGGCGAGCGCCACACTCTTAGTTACTGGAACTGCCGGAAGCGCAAACGCCGCCGTCGGTGATTCGGGTCTGGGACAAGCATGGGGAGTCGACACCACCTTGGTGGGCTCAACTCGCTGGACCGTATTCGAGTCCTCGGCAAGCAACTTGGTTGCTGGCGACACCAATAACGCCTCGGACATCTTTGTTACCAATGGCACGACCACCACACGTCTCTCGGTGAGTGCTAGTGGTACCGAAGGAAGTGTTTCGGCAAACAGTTTTGACCCCACCATTTGTGGAACCGGCCGCAAGGTTGTCTTCACGACAGAAAATGAATGGGATGAAGTTGATGCCAACGGAGCCGAAGATGTCTATGTTATTGACCGCGACGCCGATGCTAACGGCGTCATGGACGAGTTTTCGCAGACCGGTGGCGTCACAACTTCAATTGTGAGTGTTTCATACAACGCCGACACAACTGAATACGACATTTCATACCTCGGTGCAAACTCTGGAGTCATCAGCGATGACTGTTCCAAAGTTGCCTTTGTAACTGACAATGACTTCACGTTGGATGACCTGAACTTCGGTCCCGACGTGTATGTGCGTGACTTGGCATCGGCGACTACTGCGTTGACCTGGGCATCGGCATACGCCACGAATGGATCTACTGGCGGTGGTTACTTGCCAGCAATTTCGAGTGACGGCTCCAGCGTTGTTGTTTCAACTGAATCAACCGACCTCGTGAGTGACAGTGGAACCGTTGGTGGTTTGGTGCTTCGCACTGCTAGTACGGGTTCATACCTAACTCGTACCCCTGCTGGCGTTGCTTCCACTGGAACTCTTGCTGATAGCGAGCGTCCAGCGGCGATGACCCCTGATGGCAAGTGCGTTGCTTTCAAAGCTGACCGTGGTTACGACCTCTTGACTGGCAGTACTGGCCCCGCACAGGGAATTTTCTTGTGGGATAACCGCACTGGTACACCGGTGATTTCCTTGGTCAGTAAAGACTCAGGTGGTACCGCTGCGAGTTCGGCATCGAACCCACGCATTTCGGATGACTGTCGTTTCGTGGCTTACGAATCAAACGATGAATATCTGTCAAGCAAAGATACCAATGGAAAAACTGACGTGTTTTTGTATGACACTTCAGTTGCGACCACTGACTTGGTGTCGAGTCTGGCGAATGGAAATAGTGCTGACGGCAATAGCAGCGTTGCTGCTCTTGATTGGAACTCGACGACTCAATCTGGAGTCGTACTCATCACCTCCAACGCATCAAGTATCGGTGGAGCTAGTGGTGCAGGAAGCCTCAACCTCTTCTCGGTTCCGTTCTCTATCGTGGTAACTGCTGCTAGTGCACCGACAATCACCACCGTTACTGCTGGTGTGAAGAAATTGACGGTGGCTTTTACGGCTCCGTCATCTAATGGTGGTGCGGCGATCACGAACTATGAGTATTCGACGAACAACGGTACGACGTGGAAAGCGTTCAGCCCTGCTGACACGTCGTCCCCATTGGTGATCTCAAAGCTTTCCACCTCCACCAAATCGTTGAAGATTGGCACCACGTATCGAGTGAAGATTCGTGCTGTGAACTCTGCCGGTAGTGGTGCAGCGAGTGCAGCGAAGTCGGGTAAACCAGCTAACTTGCCGGGCGCGCCGACAATTGGCACTGTGACTGCGAGTACAGGCAAGTTGACGGTGGCTTTTAAGGCGCCGTCAACTGATGGTGGTGCGGCGATTACTAACTATGAGTATTCGACGAATAACGGTACGACGTGGAAAGCGTTTAACCCTGCTGACAAGAAAACACCGTTAGTGATCACCAAGGTTTCAAATAAGAACAAGAAATTGGTCAAGAACACCACATATCAAGTCAAGATTCGTGCCGTGAACTCTGCTGGTAGCGGAGCAGCGAGCACAGCGAAGAGTATTAAAGCTAAGTGAGTTAACCAACTCTCATAGTTGAGCCATGTAACGATGGGCTGGGTGTCGAGTGAAAGCTTGATGCCCAGCCCATTTTGGTTCTGATGATCAACGCGGATAACGAGTAGCGTTCACTGGCGTGAGAGAACTACGTATCGGTGTCATTGGTACGGGGTTGATGGGTTGCGAGCATATTCGCAATGTCCTGGGGTTAGGTGGCGCTCGGATCGCCGCTGTCAGTGATCCTCATGAGACATCATTGGTGTGGGCTCAAAAGAATCTCGGTGAGAGTGCTCGCGATGTGGGTATGTTTGGCGATCATCGCGATCTGCTCGCCTCAGGTCTGATTGATGCGGTGATTGTGGCCTCACCTAATTTCACCCACGTTGATGTCCTGCGTGATGTCCTAGCGACTGAGATTCCCGTCTTAGTCGAGAAACCAATGTGCACGTCCATTAGGGACTGTCAGGACATCGTTGTGGCGGCAGAGAATCGCTCTGCGATCACATGGGTTGGTCTCGAATATCGTTACATGGCTCCGATAGCGAAACTTTTAGAGGTGATTCGTTCGGGAGAACTGGGTGAGTTGAAAATGCTTGCAATTCGCGAGCACCGATTCCCGTTTTTAGTCAAGGTTGATAACTGGAATCGTTTCTCTCGCAATACGGGTGGGACTCTCGTCGAGAAGTGCTGCCATTTTTTTGATCTGATGAATCTGGCAATTGGAGCACGACCCTTGCGGGTGTATGCCAGTGGGGGACAAGATGTCAATCATCTCGATGAGATCTACGAAAATGAACGTGCGGATATTCTCGACAATGCTTTTGTGATTGTTGATTACGCCAATGGGGTGCGTGCCAGTTTGGATTTATGTATGTTCGCTGAGGCTGGGCGCAATGAACAAGAGATCGTCGCTGTGGGCTCGCTGGGTAAGGCTGAGACATCTCTGCCGGGAGATGGGCAGGTATATGTCGGTCATCGCTCAGATCGAGTCGTGACACCGCATCTGGCCACCATGGATGCAAGTGTCGCTCATGCTGGGTTCCACTTTGGAGCCAGTTTCATTGAAGTAGCGAAGTTTTGCGAAGCCGTACGTGATGGGCGGCCACCTGAGGTAGGCGTGCGTGACGGATTATGGTCGGTAGTCATTGGGGCGGCGGCTCATCGCTCAATCGATGAACAGCGATCAGTCTTAATCAGCGAATACAACCTTGATTGAAATGATTAGCTTTCGCTGATTCTGATTGATTCAATCTTGATTTCTTGAAGCGGCGGAACACCATTCGATGAAGGATCATCATTGCCGGCAGCATCAAGAGCGACGACCGTCGTGTCTAGACCGTCGGTGACTTGGCCAAATAAGGTGTAATTAGGAGCCAACCCAACACCTTGAGGGCCTGTGATCACGAAGAATTGGCTGCCGTTGGAGTTGGGTCCCGAGTTAGCCATTGCCAAGGAGCCAATTTTGTACTCACCGGCAGATGGCAATTCGTCAGCGAACTTGTATCCAGGTCCACCTGAACCAGTTGCCGTCGGATCTCCGCACTGGACCATGAAACCGGGAATCGCACGATGGCAAATGGTGCCGTCAAAGTACTGATGGCGCGCCAAGTTGACAAAGTTATTGACGGTGCCCGGGGCTTTCACAGGGTCGAGGATCGCGGTGTACTCACCCATATTGGTGACCACAGTTGCCGTGTAAGTTTTGCTTGGATCGATACACAGTGCGAATGCGTCGGCGAACTCTTGAGTCTGCGTCGTGGCACCCTCAAGCGGGGCGCACTCGGTTGTCCCATAGGCAAATTCGCCGGGGGCCGTTGTGTCGACTGGGGTCGTGTCGCCAGGTGTTGAGGTGTCGCTGGGGGCCGTTGTGTCAACTGGTGTTGTGGTGTCCACTGGCTCAGTCGTTCCTGGAGTCGAGTCATCGTCTTTGGTGGACAAAGCAATGGCAAAGAAACCTGCTATAAGCACGGCCACAACGAGCACGATGCGCACCGTTTTTTTGGTCATTTTCTTGCGTTTGACAGCCCGCATTTCGGCTTCGCGGCCCATATGACGATTCATCTTTTTACGCTCACGTTTTGCTGTTCCCACAACTATGAAGGTTAGCGGGATCTATCTCAATCGCCTAGCCCACTGTCACGCGGTAAAACAACACTGTCTGAGGGCGACGGACGGGTAACCTCAATGAGTTGTGGCGCTTATTGTTCAAAAATACGGAGGTACATCGGTCGCTGACCCGGATCGTATTCGGGCTGTAGCCGAACATGTGGCGTTCACCAAGCGCCATGGAAACGATGTCGTCGTAGTTGTCTCAGCGATGGGCAAGTCCACAGACAATCTCATCAAACTGGCTAATGATGTCTCGGGGGTTCAGCCCTCACGTGAACTCGACATGCTGTTGAGCACTGGTGAGCGGATCTCGATGACATTGGTGTGTATGGCTCTTGCTGGAGTCGGCATTGACGCAATCAGTTTCACGGGCAGTCAGGTGGGAATCATCACGGACACTGTTCACACCAAGGCAAAAATTTTGGAAATAAAAGGAGATCGCGTGCGCGAAGCTTTGGCACAAGGCAAGGTCTGTGTCGTGGCTGGTTTTCAAGGCGTGAGCACTGAAAAAGAAATCACCACGCTGGGTCGTGGTGGTTCAGACACCACCGCAGTGGCCTTGGCTGCCGCCTTAGGCGCCGACAGTTGCGAGATCTATACCGATGTCACGGGTGTTTTTAGCGCTGACCCGCGCATCGTTCCGCAAGCGCGCAAATTACAGTCAATCAACTTTGAAGAAATGCTGGAAATGGCTGGAGCAGGGAGCAAAGTTTTAGCTCTGCGATCAGTTGAGTTTGCCCGTAACCACAATGTCCCG
>Ga0208960_1001756_pt1 | contig 11351 bp, 14 predicted proteins | sample GreLakmeON33MSRF_FD_187703 | JGI IMG/M metagenome (GOLD analysis project Ga0208960, IMG submission 187703) | Freshwater lentic microbial communities from great Laurentian Lakes, MI, USA - Great Lakes metaG ON33MSRF (SPAdes) | ecosystem: Environmental > Aquatic > Freshwater > Lake | place: Great...
TGGCATTCACCAGCTGTACTTCCAGCAGCTCCACGCTTGGGACTTCATCCATCAGCAACCGCCACGAGTTGCGCTCGCGCAGATCAATCTGCTGCAAATCCTGATCGAGCTTGCCCGCCGGAAAGAGTTGATGCGCCACCAGCATGTCGTCGGGCACCAACGGCACTTGCGACAGCTCCGCGGCGTGCGTGAGCCCCACGCGATTGAGGGCGGTACCACTTTGTACCACGGCCGCGCTGCTGTCCGCATCGGGATCGGGGAGCAGCTGCGCCCCGCGAAGCTCCTCGTACGCGCCGAGAATCTTGCGCGCACCCACCGACAGCGTGCTGGCGGCCGCCATCTCGCCGTCCATCATGTGGGCGTAGAACGCGGGCGGGCGGCGCACGGTCTGGCAGGCGTTGTTGATGATAAAATCGAGCCGCGATTCGGTGTGCGTGAGCTCGCGACAGAACGCTTCCACACTCGGCGTGTGTCGCAAGTCGAGTCCAAAGATCTGTAAACGATCGCTCCACACATCGAAGTCGGGCTCCGCCGCATAGCGCATGGCGGAGTCGCGCGGGAATCGCGTGGTCACCAGTAATCGTGCGCCGCAACGCAGCAGCTTGAGTCCCGCCTGGTAGCCGATTTTCACGCGGCCACCCGATAGCAGCGCGGTGCGTCCGCTCAAGTCCACCAGTTCGGTGCGCTTGGCGAAGTTGAAATCACCGCACGACAGACACATTTGGTCGTAGAAGTGATGGATCGTGGTGAACTTCTGCTTGCAGATGTAGCAATGCTGCGGCACGACGGCCTCGGGTGCGTCGTCCTCGCGCTGCGCGTCGGTGGAGGTGCCCGACGCGCCATCGCCCAGCAGATACACATTGGGCGTCGTAAACACCGGCTTGCGGCGCAGTTCGCGAATGCCCGTTTCCTGCAGCACGCTGTCGTCACGACGGGCCGCATCGAGCTTCCGCTGCTTGGTCGTGGCCTTCACCATCGAGCGGCGGGCGCGCACATCGGGGTGAAACACGTGGCCCACCGCGTCGAGGAAGCGCTGACGCTCCTCGAACGGGACATGCACCAGCCGCGAACGATCGGCGATGACCTGTTCGAGCAGCGAGGTGGCGGCGCGGAGGTCGTCGCGGAACGTGTCGGCGCTCGGGCCGAGGTCGCGGGGCGTATCGTCGGATGCAGTCACAGGATCACCATCCCGAAGCATACCGGGGGCGCCCAGCGGCCGCGAGGAATCGATTCACACGATGGCCGGCCACCCCGGTGCTGCCATGGCCATGAGGTGCGCGGCCTGTCCGCCGTCCGGTGGGGCATTCAGGGTCATCGCATCACGCGAGGGAGAGTCGCAGATATCACCGGCGCAGACCCCACGGCGCCGCCACGGACGCGTGGCGGTCTTGATTCGCTGAACAGCTCGTCGGGACGCAGCTGCTTCGCACCCATGCCGGTTCCTACTTCGAGACCAGCGCTCCAGGCTCGCGTCGCTGCCGCTCTTCGTCGCGCTCGTCTGAGCCTGCGGCATAGACCAATGCCACGATGACGATGATGGTGGGAATCGATACCACCACGCCGATGACAAACAGCGTCGCGTTATCCACGGCGACTGCTCTCCAGTTGCAGCGCGACGGAACCGAACGAAAGGATCGACGGTACCCACAGCCCTACGTACAACCCCTGCTCGTGGCTTCCGGTAAACCACAGCGTGATCGACAGCAGAAACGAGACGAATGCGGCACAGAGAATGGTGATCCCGGCGCGGCGGCGGAGAGTGTTACGTGTCATGTGCTGGCACCCCTGGGCGTGAAGAATATTGACGGCGAAATACATGCTCCATCGTTGTGTGGCTAAGTCACTTCAGGCGCTCGTGGTTCCCGCGGCGGGCGGGTACATGCCAGAACACCGTGCGCGAACCTCGGTGCATCGAGGAGGGTTGCCCGCGTAAAAGCGCCGTCAGCGATGCGGACCCTAGTTAGGGGCCACCGGCGCCATGCTACTTGCTTCCAACTGAATCGGGAACCACCGTCGCGCATCCGCGCCACGTGGAATCACCGCGCGTAAGCATGGCCGTGCCCGGATAGCGTTGGTCGGACATCCCGTCGCTACAGTCGGTCCGCTCGATCACCAGCGTGAGCAGCGGATCGGCGCCGAAGCGCTTACTGCGGTACACCGCACGACCGTCGGCATCGAAATCCGGTGGTGCGTACGGATAGAAAGCGGTGTCGGCACCGAGCCGGCTGAACTGCATGCCATCGGAGCGTACGTCGACCAACCAGAACGGCTCGGTTCCTCGGGCGACCGTGAGCACGACCGGCTGAGGGCGCTCGCGGCGACAGGCGCCCACGGCGAGGCCGGTGAGCACGGCGAGAAGCAAGGGGGCGAACAGACGAGGGATCATTCGGAGAAGTGTACCTCGAATCCGCAGCCCTGCGCGACGGGACCGGCCGGCTGACATCCCGCGCCTAGACTGGGGTGAGCCGTTTGTCACAGCGAGTTCCAGCGGCGACACTCCCGTTCTGCCGTGCGCCTGCCGATACTGGACGTCACGTATCCCGATTTCAGTCCCAGCACGCTTTACCCGACAGCCGACTCATGTGGAACGAACTTTGCGATGACGCCCACGAGGCGCACGCGATGAAGGTTATCAACCGCGCCATTCTGACGATCGCCGTGTGCTTTTTATCGTTTGGTGGCTTCGCGCTGGCCACGCGCCTTGGCGCTGATGCACCGCCAAGCTCGGTGAGCTACGGCAGCGAGAAGGCCCACCCGTCCGCCGCGGTACTCGGGGACTGACCCGCGCGGCGAGGCGGCCGCGGCCTCGCCACATACAGCGTGTGCATCGGCCCCTTGGTATCGTGGGCCCGCACGCGCAGCGTCTCCACCAGCAGTCCACTGCCGCGCAGCGCATGCGCAAACGCCGGATCATCGCCCACCGACCAGTAGGTGATGATGCCAGGCGGGCGGAGCGCCGCCACCGTGGTCGCGATGCCACGCTGCGCATACAGCCGCGCGTTCTCCGACATGATCATCCCGTCGGGCCCGTTGTCGGTGTCGAGCATGATCGCGTCGAACTGACCCGCGTGATCACGCAGCACGTTCACGATGTCATCGTGCACCACGCGCACCCGTGGATCTTTCAGTGTCTCCACCGAAATCCCGTACTCGGGATTGGTGTTCCACTCGATCACCTCGGCCAGAAACTCCGCCACCACCACCTCGGCGTCATCCGCCAGCTCCTTGAGCGCCGCGCGCAGCGTGAAGCCGAGCCCAAGGCCGCCAATCAACACGCGGGCGCCGGGCTTGTCCTTGAGGCCAACACACGCCACTTCGGCCAGTCGGTCTTCGGAGAGATGCCGGCGCTGCGACATCAGCTCGATGCCGTTAGCGCGAATGAGATACGACCCGTCATGCCGGTACAGCTCCAGCAGTGAGCCATCCGGAGTACGGGCGTTGCCAAGACGTTCGAAAGGCTTCATGCGATTCTCAAGAAGACGGAACAACAGTGGCCGACACGATGGAATCGAGTGCCGGAAACCACCGATCGAGATACTTGTTGCCGCGCGACATGATGCGTGACTGCACGGGATCCTCGCCGTACTCAAAGTTCAAGCGTTCGAGCACGTCCATCCCCTCCACCACCACGCCGATCGGCGCGTACAGCGTCTGCCGGTCGAGCTTGGCCGAGTTGTCGACCAGGTTGACGTAGAGCTGCACCATCCGACTATTCGCGTCCACCGTGGTAAAGGCCACCGTGCCCCGCGTGTTGTTCAGTCGCATCGGTTCATCGGTCATCGCCGACTGCGCCCACTTCGCATTCACCGCTGGATCACCGTGAATGCCGAATTGCACCACGAATCCCGGCACCATGCGAAAAAATCGGTTGCCTGCATAGTAGCCGATCGTGACCAATTCGTAGAACCGATCGGCCCCGTACGGCGCGAGGGCGCGCGTGACCTCGACGGTGAACGGCCCCTTGCTGGTCTCGACGCGCACACGGAACGTTTCGGGGCTGCGCATCGGCGTGGCGGCGGGTGCGGGAATCACGCGCGGCACGGCCTTGGCGGACGGCGTGCGCGGCTCGGCCGAACAGCCGGCCAATGTGGTCAGGCCGATCGCCAGCAGTCTCCGACGGTTCAGCATGCGCATCTCATACCTCTCGTGTCAGTCCTCGTCTTCCACCCACAGCACCGCCGTCACGCCATCACCCACGCACACGATGCCGGCATCGAGCGCCGATTCCGTGAGTGGATCGAAGCTAAAGCCATTCGTCTGCGGCGACGCCTCGCCGAACACCTCGGCCCAGTCGCCGTTGGTGAAGCAGGTGAACGGCTCCGGCACCATCGCCAGCAGGTCGTTCACCAACGCCTCGGCCTCCGACGCCGGAATGATCACGGCGTTACTGCCCAGATCGCGTCCGAGCACCCCGGCGGCAATGCGGACCGCGTCACTCTCGCTCACCTCGAGCCAGCCGTCGCCGAGCGCGCGCAATCCAAGGCCTCCCACGGCCTGATCGGCGAGCATCCGTGATTTCGCCCACTGCGGATGCGGCACGAGCGCGCAGGTAACGCGTCCACTCGTTCGGCGCGCAATGATGGTGTCAGTCAGCATGATGGATGGGGTGAGGTTATGCGCAATATGTCACCGGGATTGGACGGCGTGCGCCGCACCACCGAGATTGAAGCAATCCTCACTCCTCCCCCAGACCGTGGACATGCCGATGGTTCGCTCTGCCCTGCTCGCTGCCTTCGCGCTGACCGCGATCGCCGCACCGGTTTCAACGCCCCTCTCCGCTCAGGCGCCCGAGGCGATTCCCGCCAAGTACGCCGACATCGCCAACCGCATCATCGCCGCCGCTCAGGCCGACTCGGCCGGCGCCTGGAACCGTATCGCCGAGCTCACCGATCGGTTCGGCCACCGTCTGTCGGGGTCCAAGGCACTCGAAGACGCGATCGTCTGGACGGCCGCGACGATGGAGAAGGATGGCCTCGCCAACGTGAAACGCGAGAAGGTCATGGTGCCGCATTGGGTGCGCGGGGCCGAGTCCCTGGAGCTGGTCGCTCCACGCCGTCAGCTGCTGCCTATGCTTGGCCTCGGCGGCAGCATCGCCACGCCGGCCGCCGGCATCACCGCCGAGGTGATGGTGGTGGCCAGCTTCGAAGAGCTGACGCAGCGCGCGAGTGAGGCGAAGGGCAAGATCGTGCTGTACGACGCCGAGTGGCGCGATTACGGCTACAACGGCTCGTTCCGTCGGCTTGGCGCCATCGCCGCCGCCAAGGTCGGCGCCGTGGCGTCGCTGGCGCGCGCGGCGGGTCCGTACAGCATGCGCACGCCGCACACCGGCAGCATGAGCTACGACTCCACGGTGCAGAAAATTCCGCACGCCAGCGTGACGTCGGAAGACGCCATGATGATGCGTCGCATGATCAACCGCGGCGACAAGGTGCGCGTGACGCTCAAGATGAGCGCGAAGATGTTGCCCGACGCGCAGAGCCACAACGTGATGGGTGAATTGCGCGGCCGCGAGAAGCCCGAGGAGATCGTGGTGATGGGCGGCCACATCGACTCGTGGGACGTGGGTCAGGGCGCCATGGACGATGCCGGTGGCGTCGTGATCGCCTGGGAGGCGATTCGCCTGCTCAAGAAGTTGGGGCTCACACCGCGTCGCACTATTCGCGCCGTGGGATGGACGAACGAAGAGAACGGCATGCGCGGCGGCAATGCGTATCGTGATGCGCACCAGAACGAAGTGCACCAGCTCGCGATCGAATCCGACGGCGGCGTGTTCTCACCGCTCGGCTTCGGCTTCACCGGTTCGCCGGCCGCCCGCGCGATCATCACGTCGATCGGCACGTTGCTGAACCCGATCAACGCCGGCAAAATCGAAGCGTCCGGTGGCGGCGCGGACATTGGACCCATCATGGCCACCGGCGTGCCGGGCATGGGGCTGAACGTGGACGGCACGCGCTATTTCTGGTTCCACCACACCGATGCCGACACGCCGGACAAGCTCGATCGGGCGGAAGTGCAGCGCTGCGTGGCGGCCATGGCGGTGATGGCGTACATCGCGGCGGATATAGAGCAGGGGTTGCCGAGGTAACTGCCAAACGCTTAGAAAGCAGGGAGGAGGGCATCAGGAAGGAGAACGCAGGACAACTGCTTTATTCCTGCTTCCTCCGCCCTGATACCCTCCTCCCTGCTTCCTAAGCCGTTGGCAGTACGCCGTTGGCGGTTCACGCGAAAACGCTCAAAACGGTACCGGGCTCGTAAAAACAACCTCGGCACCCGTGTCCGGATGCGTGAACGCCAACGACTCGGCGTGCAGCAACAACCGTTCGCCGTACTCCGGGGCACTCCGCCCGTACAGGCGATCGCCCACGATCGGCGCGTCGAGACCGAGCGGATTGGACGCATGCACGCGTAACTGGTGGGTGCGCCCCGTGTGCGGAGTGAAGGCCACCTTGGTCCGCCCGCCCGCGCGCTCCAGCACCTGCCATCCGGTCACCGCGGGCGTCCCCTGCACCGGATCGTGGATTTGCCGGGGCCGGTCGTCGATGTCCACGCGCATCGGAAAGTCGATCACGCCCTCGTCGCCCACGACCTCGCCATCCAGCCACGCCACGTAGCGCTTGCGGATCTCGCCCAGCGAGAACTGTCGCTGCAACGCCGAGAAGGTGGTCGCGCGCTTGGCCGCCAGCAGCACGCCCGAGGTGTCGAGATCGAGGCGATGCACCACCAGCTGTCCGGTGGCATCGGGATAGCGCACCCGCAGGCGCGTGGACACCGAATCGCGCAGTAACCCACTCCGACCGGGCACCGACAACAGTCCGCACGGTTTGTCGACGACGACGAGGTATTCGTCTTCGTACAGCACCCGCGGCTCGGACTCGGCGATGGCGGCGGCCCCGAACACCGGTGGCGGGTCGGCCGGAAGCCCGCCCAGCATGTGCGCGAGAATGGGTGGACACTTCCCCTGACAGGCGGGATAGAACGAGCCGGCGCGACGATCCCCCGTGCGGGGCGGGGCGCCCCACCAAAACTCGGCCAGCGCCAGCGGACGGAGCCCCTGCGCGTACGCCTGCGCGAGCAGCTTTGGCGCCGCACAGTCACCGGCACCACCGGGTGGTTCCTTGGGCGCGAACAGGTCGCGCAGGGCGCGCACCTCGCCCCGCGCATTGGCGAAGTGATACGTGTTCTGGATGGCGGGCAGCAATTCACGCGAGCGCGCGGTCCGCGCGTCGTCGTCGGCGCCGAGGTCGTACAGTTCGGCCTCCCCGGGAATCCAAACGGCGTCGCGCGCCGCGGCATCGTACGCCGGCGGTGCCCAACCGTCGATTACCCACTGGCCGGCCATCATGCCGGAGAAAGCCCGCAGATAGCCTGGCGTGCCATCAGGAGCGACCACCACCAGCACCCCGAACATTTTCCCGTTGCCCGGCTCGTCGAGCCTCCACGGGGCCATCGCGGGCCATTGCAGCACGGCGATGGTGTCCATGGCCGCCCGCCGGGCGAGCGGATGGACCGCCGCGCGATCGAAGGGACTCGGGAAGCGCGCGGGAAGATCGCTGACGTCGGGTGGCGAGGTGAACCGGATCACGTGTGCACGTTAACGAAGTCACGCCACCACGTACGGCGCCGGCCCACATGCCCGGCGCGTTTTGCGTTATCATAGGCCCTTCGCACGGCAGGTCAGGCGTTCACACACAGGAGAACCGCACATGCGTCGTTCAGGCTGGCTCGTTGCACTTCCACTCGCGGCGACGATCCTCGGCGGCTGCGCGAGCGCATCAAAGACCACGCCCACGTCCGCCACGGCTAGCGCCGCACTGACCCTGTGGAAGTCCGGCGCCGCCGCGTTCGGTATGTTCGTGCCCAATGAGCGGCCACCGGCTCCGCCCGCCGCCGGCGCCACCCGCCTCCCGCCGCTGTATACCGAAGCCGGCGCCAAGGCGCTCGCCGAAAATCCGCTGCTCGACTACCTCTTCCTGAATCTCGAAGGCGCCTACGACGCGAACGCGGTGCGGGCCATGGCGACGGGCATCCGGATGAGCGGCACCGCCACACGGCCCACGCTGCTGGTGCGCATTCCCACCATCGAAGCCGCCGGCGTCGAGCTCACCCGCGCCCGCGTGAAGGAAGTGCTCGGCCTCGGTGCCGACGGCGTGGTGATCCCGCACGTGCGCAGCGCGGCGGAAGCGCGCACGGCCGCGGCGTTCTTCACCGAAGCCGGCGCCAACGTCTGGTCGCCCGCCAACCCCAAGGGCACCGTGATCGCGATGCTGATGGTGGAAGACAAAGGCGCCATTGCCGAACTCGACGACATTGCCGCCGTGAAGAGCTACAGCCTGCTGTCGTGCGGCATCGGCAGTCTCACGCAAGCCATGGGCGGCGACGCCCCGGGTGCCGAGGCGGCATGCCAGCGAGCACGAGACCTCGGAGCCAAGGCGGGCATGCCCAGCATGATGACGGCCAGCGCCGGCACGATCAAGAACCGGATCGAGAAGGGTTACCTCGGGCTGCTGCTGTCCGGCACGGCCGACCAGGCGTCGGCGATCATCCGCACCGGACGGCCGATCGCGAAGCGTCCGTAAGGCATCGGTAATTCGTCGCCATGACCCAGCCCACCGACTCCGTCCCCGCCCTGCTGACCCTGCTGAAGGTCGAGCGCGAACAGCTCCTCGCGCAGTTCGCCGCGATCCCCGCCGAACAGCGGGCACTCGCGAACAACACGGGTGGCTGGTCGGCCGCGCAGATCGTGGAGCATGTCGCGCGCGTGGAAGGCAACGTGGCTCGCCTGATCGCGAAGGGGGCGACGCTGCCGCACACGGCGACGTCCGACGAACAACAGGCGGGACGGCTCACGGCCACGCGGATTCGTTGGGTACGCGATCGGACCACCAAGGTCGAAGCGCCGGAACGCGTGCGTCCGTCCGAGTCGCTCGACGCCGACGCCGCGCTGGCGCAGCTGCACGCCTCGCGCGCCGCAGTCCTCGAGGCCTTCACCGCCGCCGATCCGGCCGTGCTCGACGGCATCCTCTTCCCGCATCCGTTCATCGGTCCGCTGACCTTGCGCGCGTGGGTCGAACTCGTGGCGCATCACGATGCGCGACACGCCGAGCAGATGTCGGAGTTGCGGCGCGCCTAGCCCGCGCGCGGCACCCACCCCTTCACCGCGTTGGCCCTCGCCGCGTAGCTGATGCTCCCGTCGGCAGCAGCCGGCAGACACTCGCGTAGCCGAGCCGTGAGCTGCGCGATCGCCTCCGGCGACATCGTCGCCATCGTCTCACCCACGGCAGCCCACCCGACGACGACAGCCCAGAACTCGTCGAACGATGCGAAGGTGCGTTGCACCGTGAACGCGTGCTGCTCGATGTTTGTCAGGCCGGCTTCGCGCCATAGCGCCTCCATGACCTCGCCGCGCGAGGCCTCGGGGCACGGTGGCGCCGGCACCACGGCACCAAGTGCACGCATCTCACGCTGTACCGCGTCGTACGGAAAGCCACCGCCGTGCATGTCCCAGGCATAGGCAGCCACCATCCCGCCGGCGCGCACCACCCGCGCCATCTCGGCCGTGCCCTTGGCCGGGTCGGGCACGAAGAAGATCACCAGCGGCATCACCGCGGCGTCGAACGCGTCGTCGGGATACGGCAGAGCCATCGCATCCCCTTCGCGCAGGTCGGCGTCGCGCAGCGAAGGCCGCTTCTGCGCGAAGGCCAACTGCGCCGCGGACGGGTCCACGCCGTGCACGGCCGCCGGCGCACCGTGCAGCGCGAGCAACTCGGTGAACGCGCCATTGCCGCAGCCCACGTCGAGCCACCGCCGTCCCGTCGGCAGCGCCAGCCACTCCAGAAACGCGGCACCGACCAGCTGGCTCCACACGCCCATGTAGCGCTCGTACGACGCGCCGTCATCGAAACGGATCTGGTCGGTGCCCGCCTTCACCAGGGCACCGCCGTCACGTCGGTATACGAAAAGTCGTCACCAACGAACAGCAGCGGCTCACCGCACGACAGCGCAAGCGCATAGCTGAAGCAGTCGCCGAAGTTGAGCGCCGCCCGATGCCGGCCACGCCCAAACGTGCGCGCCGCATCGCGCGCGATCGCCACCTGATCGGCGTCGACGTCCCTCACCTCCGCCTTGAGGGCGCGCAGCAACGCGTCGAGCTGGGCTTCCCCGCGCTCACCAAAACGCCCCAGCAATACGAGTGAGGCCTCAATGACGGTGCCGGCGGAGACGAATCTGCTGGCAGACCGCTCGATGGCGGCGACGAGTCGGGGCGCACTCGACTCGTTGTACATGATGGCGACGAGCGCCGAGGTATCGATGACCATGGCGCGCTAGCGTGGCACGCCGTGGTCGTCGTAGCCAAGCAGCTCGTCCGGATCGCGGGGATCGAGCACCGGCAGACCAGTGAGTCGTTCCTGAACCCGCCGAACGGCCGTCTCCAGGCGGTAGTGCGTATGCCGCATGGTCTCGCGCGCGAGACGCTCTTCGAGGGCCCGACGGATGGCCTCGGTGATCGACTCACCGGTGGCCATGGCAAGGGCACGCGCCAACCGGTCGGTTTCCGGGTCTTTGATGCTGAGGGCCACTATTCTCCCTGTATATAAATCATTCTTGAATTATATACACCGCAGCCAGCGCGTGCGCCAGTCGACGCACCCCTTCCTCAAGCGCCGGCGCGTCGTAGTGCGCGAAGCTCAGTCGCAGATGCGGCGCGAACCCGCCGACGCTGCTGAACCGCGTGCCGACATGAAACGCCGCGCCACCAGCCATCGCGACGGGGAGGAACTCCGCCGCCGATCGCGCCGCCGGCAGCTGCGCCCACACGAAGTAGCCGCCCGTCGGTTCGACGAACGTCACGGCGGGCAGCCGCTCGCGCAGCGCGCGGCACAGCACCGCCGACCGCTCGGCGTACACGCGGCGTAACCCGTCCAGCACCGCGTCGGCCAGTCCGAGATCGATCAGGCTGCGCATCACCCCCGATACGAACGGATTCAACCCCCCACCGCTTTGCACGACGCCCGATGTCGTGATGGTGCGCAGGACGTCAGGCGCGCCCTGCACCCACCCCAGCCGCACTCCGGGCGCGCAGATCTTGGAGAACGAGCCCAGCGAGAGCACGCGCGCGGACTGGCCGTAAGCCGCGAGCGGCGGTGGTGGTGCGGTACCGAAGTCGAGCAGGTGATAGACCTCGTCGGCAACGACGAGCAGATCGTGCGTGTGGCTGACGGCCATGAGTTGCTCGCGTCGAGCCACCGACATCGTGGTCCCCGTCGGATTCTGAAACGACGGAATGGTGTAGAGGAACGCGGGACGGTGATGCACCAACGCGTCCTGCAGTGCATCCATCCGGATGCCATCAC
>Ga0208960_1001757_pt1 | contig 11346 bp, 5 predicted proteins | sample GreLakmeON33MSRF_FD_187703 | JGI IMG/M metagenome (GOLD analysis project Ga0208960, IMG submission 187703) | Freshwater lentic microbial communities from great Laurentian Lakes, MI, USA - Great Lakes metaG ON33MSRF (SPAdes) | ecosystem: Environmental > Aquatic > Freshwater > Lake | place: Great...
TGTATTTTGTTGTGAATTTTATTTTGCTGATAGTTGCAGCAGCAGCTATTTTTATGATGTTAAAATGGTTGCGTCAAATTTTTGCAGAACATACTGCAAAATAAAAATACGTTTTAGAAAAAAGGCAAACAATTTTAATAGTGATGGCTTATGACAAAGGATTAATCGTTTGTTGCAAGGCTTAAAATTATACGATTGGGATAAGTAAGATGGCGCATTCCAATGATTTTTTAGATCAATGCTGTAATTTCAAATAAAATAATTTGTACTTTTACATTGTTGAAAAAATTAATATCCATATTCCTTTTATTACAATTAGTAACGAACAATACTTTTGCAGAAGAGTTAAGTAAGCTGCCCAGGCTGTTTACTCATTACTATCATCACTCGCAAGAACACCACGATAGCGATGATTTTGTAGATTATTTAGTGAATCACTACTCCGATAATCACGAAGAGGATGAGCATCAAGAGGAAGATAAGGATTGTAATTTACCTTTTAAAAATTGTGATGGCTGTTGCGTAAGTACACATGTTCCACTCATCGCTTTTATGCCTGTGTTTGAAGAAGTAGAATTTGTTCTCACAATTGCTTCAAGCGAAAAATATACCTTAGAGAACGAAAAAATAAGAAGTATTTCTGATTCCTCTATTTGGCAACCGCCCAAACTTGCTTAATTAATTATTTTCTAAATCGAGTATTGACAAATTATGTCAGCTTGTAATCAAATTATTTATTTACGATTGTAAATAGGCATTTCCTGTTTACGATATTATTGTATCAATTATGTTAGATAAGATAATACACTTTTCTATAAAGAATAAAATTGTTATCGCACTGCTATCATTGGCTTTGGTAGTTTGGGGCGTTTACTCGCTAACCCAATTACCCATTGATGCTGTGCCCGATATAACGAATAACCAAGTTCAAATTGTAACCACTTCGCCTTCATTGGGAGCACAAGATATAGAAAGGTTGGTGACTTTTCCTGTTGAACAAACGATGGCAACTATTCCAGGAATTGAGGAGGTGCGCTCCTTTTCACGTTTCGGACTATCTATGGTAACCATAGTATTTAAAGAGAATATTGATGTGTATTGGGCAAGGCAGCAAGTAAATGAACGCTTGGGAGATATCCGCAATCAAATCCCCAAAGGCGTTGGTTCACCCGAACTTGCTCCGGTAACAACTGGTTTAGGAGAAATATATCAATACGTTATTCACCCTAAAAAGGGATTTGAAAAAAAGTATAGCACAATGGATTTGCGAACTATTCAGGATTGGATTGTGCGCAGACAACTATTGGGAACTGAAGGCGTAGCCGATGTAAGTAGTTTTGGCGGTTATTTAAAACAGTACGAAGTTTCATTGAATACCGATAAGTTACGTAGTATGAATATCAGTATAAGTGATGTTTTTACTGCCCTCGAAAAAAACAATCAAAACACAGGTGGTGCTTACATTGATAAAAAACCCAATGCATATTTTATTCGAAGCGAAGGATTGATAGGCAGTATTGAAGACATTGAAAAAATTGTGGTTAAACTTAATTCAAACGGAATACCCGTTTTGATAAGAAATGTAGCTTCCGTTAATTTTGGTAGTGCAACCCGATATGGAGCAATGACACGTAACGATGAAGGAGAAGCTGTAGGAGCCTTGGTATTAATGTTGAAAGGCGCTAACTCATCAAAAGTAATCGCCAATGTGAAGGAGCGCATTGTACAAATTGAGAAAAACTTGCCCGAAGGCATTGTAATAGAACCATTCCTTGATAGAACCAAATTGGTAAACAACGCTATAGGTACTGTTACAAAAAATTTAGCCGAAGGTGCATTGATTGTGATTTTTGTATTGGTATTGCTGCTTGGAAATTTTAGAGCAGGATTGGTAGTTGCTTCTGTTATTCCATTAGCAATGCTTTTCGCAATTGCATTGATGAATTTGTTTGGAGTATCAGGTAATCTAATGAGTTTAGGTGCTATTGATTTTGGTTTAATTGTAGACGGTGCCGTAATTATTGTTGAAGCTACCCTGCATCATTTAACAGGAAGACGTTTGTTTGACAAATTTGGCAGCACCAAATTAACACAACTGCAAATGGATAATGAGGTGTACGAATCTGCATCTAAGATTCGGAACTCTGCAGCTTTTGGTGAAATAATTATTTTAATTGTTTACCTGCCAATACTTGCTTTGGTTGGTATAGAAGGAAAAATGTTTAAACCAATGGCACAAACAGTATCGTTCGCAATTCTTGGCGCATTTATTTTATCACTTACCTATGTACCAATGATGTCGGCATTATTCCTAAGCAAAACAACCCAACATAAGCGCAATATCTCCGATCGCATTATGGATTTTTTCCATAAAGTGTACAATCCTATGATTCAATTTGCATTAAAGAGAAAGGCGGTTATTGTTATAAGTTCATTGGGTTTGTTTTTTGTAAGTCTATTTCTGTTTTTAAAAATGGGTGGCGAATTTATCCCTACTCTTGACGAAGGCGACTTTGCTGTTGAAACGCGAGTTTTAACAGGCAGTTCACTTTCACAAACGGTAGAAGCATCTACCAGAGCTGCCAAAATTTTGATGGATAAATTTCCTGAAGTTAAACAAGTGATTGGTAAAATAGGAACATCGGAAATCCCAACAGACCCTATGCCTATTGAAGCTTGCGACTTAATGATAATTTTGAAAGATAAATCGGAATGGATAAGCGCCTCATCACGGGAGGCTTTAGCCGACTCAATGTCGAAAGCATTGGAGGATATTCCCGGTGTTACCTTTAGTTTTCAGCAACCCATTCAAATGCGCTTTAATGAGTTGATGACAGGTGCAAAACAAGATGTGGTAGTGAAGGTGTATGGCGAAGATTTAAATGTGCTTACACAATATGCAGAGCAAATTGGGAAAATTGCGGCTACAGTAAAAGGTGCAGAAGATGTTGCGGTGGAGGAAGTAACTGGTCTTTCGCAAATTGTTGTAAAATTGGATAGGGATAAAATTGCGCAGTTTGGATTGAGCATTGAAGATGTAAATCAGGTAATAAGAACCGGTTTTGCTGGTGAGATTGCGGGAATGGTATTTGAAGGGGAAAAGCGCTTTGATTTAGTAGTTCGTTTAGACAATGAAAACAGACAGACTATTGATGATATTAATAATTTGTTTGTTACTACTCCTAATGGCAATCAAGTTCCTATTGCTCAGTTGGCTGATGTGGAATTTAAAATAAGTCCGAAACAAATACAACGTGACGATGCCAAACGAAGAATTACAGTTGGATTTAATATTCGTGGTCGTGATGTGGAGAGTATTGTAAAGGAGTTACAAGGAAAAATTGATAAGGAAGTTAACTTTGATGCAGGGTATTATCCTACTTATGGCGGTACATTTAAAAATTTAATTGAAGCACGTGAACGCTTGTCTATTGCTGTTCCTGTGGCACTTCTATTAATTTTTATTTTATTATTCTTTACGTTCCGTTCCTTAAAACAAAGTTTTTTAATTTTCACTGCTATTCCATTATCTGCTATTGGTGGGGTATTCGCTTTATGGCTAAGAGATATGCCTTTTAGTATTTCGGCAGGTGTTGGTTTTATTGCATTGTTTGGAGTGGCTGTTTTAAACGGCATTGTACTAATAGCAGAATTTAATCGATTAAAAAAAGATGGCATGACAGATTTAAAAGAAATAGTTTTAAAAGGCACGAACATTCGTTTGCGCCCTGTAATTCTGACTGCATTGGTTGCTTCACTTGGTTTTTTGCCGATGGCACTTTCGAACGGTTCGGGTGCTGAAGTTCAAAAGCCATTAGCAACAGTTGTAATAGGAGGCTTATTATCAGCTACCTTACTAACCTTGCTGGTATTGCCTGTATTATACTTGTTTATTGAAAGGATACGAAAACCTAAAGTAAATGTTATGGCAAGTGCACTGATTTTGCTTATTCTTATTCCGTGTTTTAGCAAGGCGCAATCAAGCAACCAAGGTTATGCCTTGCAACAAGTTATAGATGAAGCATTGAAAAACAATGCGGGAATAAAAGCTGCTAATTTAGAAGTAGATTATAATAAATCGTTAAAACGAACAGCTACCGATATTGGTAAAACAAATGTGTCTTTAATGCTCGGTCAGTACAATTCATTAAACAATGATAATCATATTTCAATTTCGCAAAACATTCCATTTCCAACAGTATTTAGCAGTCAAGCGAAATTGGGGAATGCGCAAATAAAAGGAAGTGAATTGAAATTAGCCGTAACTAAAAATGAATTGGTGAGTCAAGTAAAATCAACCTATCATCACTTGACATTTTTACAAAGTGAAAGAGATTTGTTGCTTACTCAAGACAGTATATACTCAGCATTTTTAAAAGCTGCTCAGTTGCGTTTTAAAGCAGGCGAAAGCAATTTGCTTGAAAAAACAACTGCCGAAACACAATCAATGGAAATAAAAAATATGCTATCGCAAAATCAATCCAACATTTCAATTTATCAATCACACCTGCAAGCCTTGATGAATAGTAAAAGTGAAGTTAAGATAGTGCAGAATAGTATAGCGAAGTTACAGCCCACAAATGCAGGAATGAGTATTCCGGCAGATAGTACATCTGTAAATCAGAATCCATATTTGACATATTTAAAGCAACAAATAGAAATAAGCAACAAACAAAAGAAGATCGAATCTGCAAAAGTGCTACCCGATTTTACGATTGGTTATTTTAGTCAAACATTGGTTGGCTATCAAAATCCCACTGGAACAGATCAATACTTTGCTGCTGACAAACGCTTTACCGGAGTGCAGTTGGGACTTGCAATCCCATTGTGGTTTGTGCCTCAAACAGCAAAAGTGAAAGCTGCTGGTGTCAATCAGCAAGTGATTCAAAGCAATTATGAACAGAGTAAGGTAACTCTGCAAGGTGAGTATAGTGAGGCAGTTCAAGAGTATTTAAAAAATACAAACACATTGGACTATTATGAAAAAAGTGCTTTACCCAATGCCGATTTAGTTATTAAACAAGCCGATAAAGGTTTTAAAAGCGGGGAGATTGGTTATGTTGAATATTTGCAAGCCATAAAAAGTGCATTGACGATTAAAACAAATTATTTACAAAGTTTGAATCAGTATAACCAAAGTGTAGTAGCACTTGACTATTTATTAGGAAAAAAGTAAAATATTTAAAAACGACAGTATGAAAAGTATAGTTAAAATAATTTCTTTGGCAACTTTAGCGAGTATCTTGTTTTTCTCTTGTGGAAATAAAACCGAAAAGGTAAAAAAGGAAGAAGAAAAGCACGAAGATAGCTTGTCTAACAAAGTAGGATTAACAAAGGAGCAGTTTAAAATTGCAGGAATTGAGGTTGGGGTGCTCGAACTAAAAGCACTAAGCGGGACAATAAAAGTAAATGGAATGTTGGATGTGCCGCCACAAAATTTAGTAAGCATTTCAGCGCCATTGGGTGGTTTTGTAAAAAATACAGAGTTGTTACAAGGTATGAAAGTTACCAAAGGGCAAATTCTTGCTGTGATGCAACACCCCGATTATATTCAGTTGCAGCAGGACTACTTGGAAAGTAAAGGTCAGTTGGAATATTTAGAAGCGGAATACGCGCGTCAACAAGAATTGGCAAAAGAAAATGTGAATTCCACAAAAACAGTACAACAAGCCAAGGCTCAATATTTAGGAATGCAAGCCAAATTCAGCGGTTTAAAATCGAAACTAACTTTAATCGGCATTAATCCCGAAAGCTTAGCAGGAGGAAATATTCAGCAATCAATAATGATTACAGCACCCATTAATGGGTATGTTACACACGTTAATGTAAACATAGGTGTGTATGTTAATCCAAACGATATTATGTTTCAGATTGTTGACACGGAACATTTGCATGCTGAGTTAACGGTTTTCGAAAAGGATGTACCGAAATTAAAAATCGGTCAGAACGTACGATTCATTTTAGCCAACGAAGGCAAAGAGCGTCACGCAACAATACATCTTATTGGAAGAGAAATAGAAAAAGACAGAACTGTACGAGTGCATTGTCATTTAGATGAAGAGGACACACAATTAATTCCGGGAATGTATTTAAAAGCTTTGGTTGAAACCAACAGCAATGAAGTATTTACGTTACCAAATGAAGCAATCGTTGCATTCGAGGGTAAGAAATACATTTTTATAGGAACCGAAGGTGATTTTTGTTCCGATAAGGATTGTAAAGATGAAAAACCAAAAGATTATGGTTTTGAGATGGTAGAAATAAAAACAGGTGTTTCAGAAATGAATTATACTGAAATTATTTTCATAAAAGAAATTGACAAGGAAGCTGATATTGTATTGAAAGGAGCTTATGATTTATTGTCAAAAATAAAAAATAGTGAAGGACTAAGTTGTTGTGCTCCATAATGTATCGAGTATAGCTTTGTTTTTGTAAAGGGTTTTCGCATTTTATAGAAGTCAATTACACAATATAATTCGTAAATTTGCACTCTTTAATTGCATAACAAATACTAATGAGCAAACCCAGTTTCGATGATATTTATATGGACTTGGCAGAGAATCTTGCCAAACGTTCGCACTGTGTAAGGGCGCAAGTGGGTGCGGTGCTCACGAAGGATACGCGCATTGTATCATTGGGTTATAATGGTCCGCCAGCGGGTACACATAATTGCGATGAACAATGGCCCGAAGAAGGTTGTCCGCGCGACAGCAAAGGGAGCTGTTCCTTGGCATTACACGCTGAGCAGAACGCTATTTTGTATGCGTCAAAAAACAATGTTTCAATTGAAGGCTCTACTTTGTATATAACCCTTTCACCTTGTATTGCTTGTGCTCGCGTAATTTATACTACAGGTATAAAAAAAGTATATTACTTACATTCCTATGCCGATTTTAAAGGATTGGCAAGTGATGAAGGCGTTGATTTTTTAAGTAAGTTCGGTGTAGCAGTAGAAAGATACACCAAGAAAAAATAGATGTTTCAACAACCTAAATACAATTCATTGTTGCCGCTCATTTTTGCGGTGGTTCTTATTGTTGGTATTTTTATTGGATTAAAGCTCAATCAGTCCAACACAATGAATTCATTAATTGCTACCGAGGGCGTTACAGGAAATAATAAAATAAATGAGGTACTCAGCTATATTCAAAACGAATACGTTGATACAATTAATAAAAAGCAACTTACCGACAATGCCATTGCATCTTTGCTTGAAAATCTCGACCCACATTCTGCCTATATTCCTGCAAGCGATTTAGAATCTACCAATGAATCCTTACAAGGAAATTTTGAAGGAATAGGAATAGAGTTTAATATTCTAAAAGATACCATCATTGTTGTTTCTGCTTTGTCAGGTGGTCCTTCTGAAATATTGGGAATAAGAGCAGGCGATAGGATAGTAAAAGTAGATGGAAAAATAGTTGCAGGCGTAAAAATTACCAATGAAGGAGTATTGAAAAAACTGAAAGGCAAAGGTGGAACAAAAGTTACAGTTTCTATTTTGCGAAGAGGGAGCAACAAGCTCATTGATTTTAAAATTACGCGCGATAAAATTCCATTGTACAGTGTAGATGTAGCTTATATGCTAAGTGATAAAACGGGATATATTAAAATTAATCGATTTGCGGCAACCACCTATCAGGAGTATATGGATGCTTTCAATAAATTAACGGTTCAAGGGATGCAGAGTTTAATTATCGACTTACGAAATAACGGTGGTGGTTATTTGAATACAGCAACAGCTATTGCAGATGAGTTTTTGAGTAATAATAAAATGATTGTTTATACCAAGGGAAAAGCAAGGCCTAAAGAAGAGTACAAGGCTACTTCCAAAGGAAGCTTTGAACAAGGAAAATTGTGTGTGCTTATCGATGAAGGATCGGCATCGGCAAGTGAAATTTTGTCGGGATGTATACAAGACAATGACCGTGGAACGATAGTAGGAAGAAGGTCGTTTGGGAAAGGATTAGTGCAAGAACAAACTGAGTTTACTGATGGTTCGGCTATACGTTTAACCATTGCAAGATATTATACTGCCACTGGAAGGGGCATTCAAAAGCCCTATAAGAAAGGCGATTTAGCAGATTATTACAGCGAAGAAGTACATCGTTATGAAAAAGGTGAATTGCAAAATGCAGATAGTGTGCACTTTGCAGATACCTTAAAATACAGAACACCGAAAGGTAAAATAGTTTATGCCGGAGGCGGTATTATGCCCGATGTGTTTGTTCCACTTGATACAATGGGGCGTTCTCAGTATTTGTCGAATTTAATTTTCAATGGTATAATAAATGAATTTGCTTTGTTGTATGCAGATAAAAACAGAACTACATTATATAAATACAAAGATGTAAATGACTTTGACAAAAAATTTAAGGTAGATGAAGCACTGTTTAACTCTTTGGTAGTTTTTGCCGAAGGCAGAAAAATTAAGAAAGACGAAAAAGGGATAAGTGCTTCAAAGGCAATTATTGAAATGGAAATAAAAGCGCTGATTGCGCGTAACATATGGCGCAATGAAGGTTTTTATCCCATCTTTAACAAGATGGACAAGACACTTACAAAAGCGCTAGAAGTTATTGAAAAGCAGTAAATATCTAAGTGATATTCTTGTAATTAATAAGCGTTGGGATAATTTATTTAATAAAGATATTTAGCCGTGAGGGCTTTGCCTCACACTCCAATTACTTTTTTCTTTGACGAAAAAAGTAATCAAAAAAGTCAAGAGCAAACGCCATTTTCAGGTCTTCGTTTTGTCGCACAAGCCATTGCTATCTATTTCCACGAAACCTGAAATTCGCACCGTTTGCTCATTTGCTCCCCGCTTTTCAAACAATAATTTTCAAATCATTTTTAGTAGGGCGCGTAAGCCCGAACAAAAGGCGAGCGTGTGATTGCAAGTGTTAAAGCAGCTTCTTTTGTTCTTGCCCCGATAGTTATCGGGGTTTTGTTTATTTTGTATCAAGACAAAAGAAAATGCCCAGCGGCACAGAGCGATTAGAAGCGATAATTTTTGTATGCTCCAAACTTAATTTATGTATTGCTAATTACAATTTAGCTTTTATTTCCACCATCTCATAACCTTCAACAATATCATTCAATTGAATGTCGTTGAAATTAGTTATATTAAGTCCGCACTCATATCCAGTAGCAACTTCTTTCACATCGTCCTTAAATCGTTTCAATGAACCAAGTTCACCTGTGTGAATAACAATACCATCGCGTATAATACGTACTTTGGTATGACGGGTAACTTTTCCATCAAGCACCATACAACCTGCAATGGTTCCTACTTTGGTAATATTATATACCTCTCTTATTTCAATATTGCACACAATTTTTTCTTCGAATTCAGGAGCAAGCATTCCTTCCATTGCTGCCTTAATTTCATTTATTGCATTGTAAATAATAGAGTAGGTGCGTATGTCAATTTGTTCCGTTTCAGCTAGTTTACGTGCGTTTAAAGACGGACGTACGTTAAATGCTACGATAATGGCATCGGATGCAGAAGCAAGCAATACATCGCTTTCTGAAACTTGACCAACCGATTTAAGTACCACATTGATGGCAACTTTATCAGTTGATAACTTTAATAAGGAATCTGTTAAAGCTTCAACTGAACCATCCACATCACCTTTCACGATTAAGTTAAGTTGTTTAAAATCACCAATAGCAAGTCTTCTTCCTATCTCATCCAACGTAATATGCTTTTGTGTTCTGTAACCCTGCTCGCGTTGTAGTTGTAATCTTTTTGTAGCAATTTCACGCGCTTCACGCTCATCGTCCATTACTTTAAACTTATCACCTGCCTGCGGAGCACCTGTTAAACCAAGAATTAATGCAGGACTTGATGGTCCGGCTTCTTTTATGGTAGCACCGCGCTCATTAAATATAGCTTTTACTCTTCCACTAAAACAACCTGCTAATACAACATCCCCCACTTTAATGGTTCCGGTTTGTACAAGTAAGGTGGTAACATATCCTTTTCCTTTGTCGAGCGAAGCTTCAATAACTGTTCCTGCAGCATTTTTATTTGCATTTGTTTTTAAGTCTAGCAATTCTGCCTCTAACAATACTTTTTCCAAAAGGGTTTCAATATTGGTTCCTGTTTTAGCTGATATTTCTTGACATTGGTATTTGCCACCCCATTCTTCTACCAAAATATTCATAGCTGAAAGCTCTTCACGAATTTTATCGGGGTTTGCGCCCGGCTTATCAATTTTATTGATTGCTATTACAATAGGAACGCCTGCTGCTTGTGCGTGATTGATTGCTTCTTTTGTTTGCGGCATTACATTATCGTCGGCTGCTACGACAATAATTACTATGTCTGTAACTTTTGCACCACGGGCACGCATAGCTGTAAAAGCTTCGTGTCCAGGAGTATCTAAAAATGTTATTTTCTTTCCGTTATCCAACTGTACACTATATGCACCAATGTGTTGTGTAATGCCACCGGCTTCACCTGCAATAACATTTGCTTTACGAACATAATCCAGTAGCGATGTTTTACCATGATCTACGTGCCCCATTACGGTTACGATAGGCCATCTAGGTTTTAAGTCTTCGGGTTTGTCAAGTTCTTCTGCTACTTGTATTTGAACTTCGGCACTAACAAACTCAACTGTATGATCAAATTCTTCTGCTACTATGCTTATTGTTTCGGCATCCAAACGTTGATTAATGGAAACAAACATTCCCAAACTCATACATGTAGAAATAATATTGTTCACAGGAACATTCATCATCTTTGCCAACTCATTTGCAGAAACAAATTCTGTTACTTTAATAATTTTCTTTTCAGCTTCCTGTTGATTGATATTATCTTGAATCTGTTGACCAATTTCTTCCCGTTTTGTCCTTCTGTGTTTTGAAGCTTTCGATTTTCCGGCACCGCTTAATCGAGCAAGCGTTTCCTTAATTTGGTTTGAAATTTCTTCATCTGTTGCGGCAGGTTTTACTTCTGTTGTTTTTTTAGTAAAATCTTTAAATTTGTCTGAAAACATTATACCTGCTTTTTTCAATGAGTCGAATAGAGGTGTTAATCCATTTTCTAATAATTTTTTACCAATTTTAGAAGGAATGTTTAATAATAATTTATCAGCTGTGCCTATAATACTTTCAACACCCATATACATGGTGCCCATAAACTCTTTTATCAATTCAGGCCCTTCTTCTCCTTTTAAAAAACCAACTGCTTTTGCACCAAAGCCTGGTTTTTTTTCACCAATTTCACCTGTTATATTACTTGATTGTTTTTTTAACTCACCTATTTCTGATTCTGTAGATTTTAATTTTTTTTGTTGAGCAGCTGAAAACCCACCTCTTTTTAGATCACCTTCTTCT
>Ga0208960_1001758_pt1 | contig 11346 bp, 10 predicted proteins | sample GreLakmeON33MSRF_FD_187703 | JGI IMG/M metagenome (GOLD analysis project Ga0208960, IMG submission 187703) | Freshwater lentic microbial communities from great Laurentian Lakes, MI, USA - Great Lakes metaG ON33MSRF (SPAdes) | ecosystem: Environmental > Aquatic > Freshwater > Lake | place: Great...
CAGAGGCTTCGCCTCGTGTTTATATTTTAAGAAAGAAAGCCGAAGGCTTAGGGAGTGAGAAAGACGCTTAGGCAAAAGAAAATGCAGCCTAAGCGAGGCGGGGGCGGCAAAAAATCTTTCGCCCAATGATGTGCATAATAATATAAATGCATAAATAACAATTGAATTGGTTGGAAAATATAAGGGCGAAAAATATTATTGGTATAAATTAAAAATAAATGGGCGAAAGATTTTTCGCCCCTACATTATGTCCTGGTATCTTCAAATTTACAATTTGAAATGGATTTATTGCGATTTTAAAATCGCTTTTATTTTATTTCAGATTGCAAATCTGAAACTAGTGAATAGAAACTTGGGCGCTGTCCCTAAATATGTTCGTTCCTATTTTTTACTCGGGATAAATTCCACATTAACATTAAATGTGTTTCGAAGTGGAATTTCTAGTTGTTTAATATGGTAAAAGAGATTGCCATTATCTCTAATGCTTAAGGCTTCAATTGGCTTTTTTTTATTTTTTATTACAAAAAAAATAATATGGAAGTCAGGTAAATCGCCATCGCCATCAGTTTTTTTGGAGATGAATATTTTTTCAATTTGATCGAATAGAAATTCTTCATTCTTCTCTGTAGTTATTTTTTGTTGTACTTTATCAATAAATACTATTTCTTTTGATTTCTTTATTAATGAGTACAAGGCAAAAAGTATAAATATACCAGGGAAGATAGATGCTATAATGCTGTTGTCTAGAATAATTGAGATTGTCAGCATTACTGATCCCCCAAATAAAAACCAGAGTGCAAGTTTCTTCGATGATTTAATATATAATGCATCATTGCGAACAGAGCATATGAAATGATGACAATTTAAAACCGTTGATATTTCTTTTAAATCTGGATCTTCCATTTGGTCATCAAACTTTTGTTAGCAGGCTGATTTTTCATATCACCCTCACATTCATCTCCTCCACCTTCTTACTCGGCAATGCACTCGGACTATTAAACATCAAATCTTCACCAGAACCAGTTTTAGGATAAGCCATCACTTCACGGATGGAAACTTTTCTTTCGAGGATCATCATCAAACGATCTAAGCCCCATGCGATGCCGCCGTGTGGTGGTGCGCCGAATTGGAAAGCCTCATACATGTGTCCTACGCTTTTTTTCATTTCGTCTTTGTTGTAGCCCATGTTGCGGTAAGTGGCTTCCAAAATTTCTGCTTTGTGTGCACGCACAGATCCACCGCCGATTTCGTAACCGTTCAATACCAAGTCGTATTGTTGTGCTATTATTTCGCCAACATTTTCGCCGCTCATGTGTTTGTCTAAATCTTTAACTTTCGGCATAGAGAATGGGTTGTGCGTGAACGTCCATCTTCCTTCATCTGTTTTTTCGAAGAAAGGAAAATCTACTACCCATACCGGCGCCAATTCTTTTGGATTGATGAGGTTGAGCATGCGGCCCAATTCCTGACGAACCTGATCTAACGCTTTGTTCGCCACAGCAAAAGTTGCTGCAGAGAAGAACACCACGTCGCCTACTTTTGCATTGGTAGTTTTAATAATGTTGGCTGCAATTTCTTCACCCAAAAATTTAATGATAGGCGATTGTAAATCGTTTTCGTTTACGATGATGTATGCCAATCCGCCCAAGCCATTTTCTTGTGCAATGGCGGTTAATTTTTCTATCTGACCTTTAGATAATCTTTTCTGTTGGTATTCGGCATTCACCTTAATACATTTCACCACGCCGCCTTCTTCAATAGGTTTAGAGAACACTTGGAAGGTGGTATCTTTCACGATATCGGTAATGGTTTGTAATTCCAATCCGTAACGCATATCGGGCCGGTCGCAACCGTATTTCTCCATCGAATCCCAATACTTAATTACTTGAAATGGTTTCATCTTCCATTTGTCTTTGTATAAATCTTGAACAACGGTAGTGAGTAATTTCGTGTTCAGATCCATGATGTCTTGTTCGCCCAAGAACGCCATTTCCATATCAAGTTGCGTGAACTCGGGCTGACGGTCGCCGCGTGAATCTTCATCACGGAAACATCTTGCTACCTGAAAATATTTTTGGAATCCACCCACCATTAACAATTGTTTAAACTGTTGCGGTGCTTGCGGAAGCGTATAAAACGAACCTGCGAATTTTCTGCTCGGCACGATAAATTCACGCGCACCTTCTTCGGTACCTGCAGTTAAAATTGGAGTTTCAATTTCAAGAAATTCTTCTCTGTCGAGAATGTCGCGTAATAACTTAATTACCTTATGACGATTGATAATTGCACTTCTGTTTTCTGCACTTCTGTGATCTAAAAATTTGTATTTCAATCGTGTTGCTTCGTTGGTTTTAGAGGCACGTTTTATTTCGAAAGGAAGTGTTTTCGCTAAGTTCAAAATATCGATTTCTTTAACTTCCATTTCTAATTTACCAGTGCGGATACTGCTGTTGTAATCGTCTTCTCCACGAGGAATAATATTACCGGTCACCATAATTACCGATTCGGGTTTTAGCTTCGCAAACTGATCTAACTGAGGGAAAGTTTCGCGTTTCAAACTCAACTGCAATACTTCGTAGCTTGAGTCGCGGAAGTCGATGAACACTAAGTCACCGTGATCCCTTAGGCTGGATACCCAGCCTGAAAGAGTTACAGAGAGTGAGATTGAGTCTTGAGTGATTTGCGAGATAACATGTGTGCGGTATTGATCTTTGATGATTACTGGAATGGCGCGAACCGCTTCTTCATCGTCGCGTTGTTGCGCTGCAGAAATTTTTGTTTCTCCACCTTCTTCTTCTGTTTCATTTGCAGTAACTGTTACGCCACCTGCCAATTGTTGTAAAATGATTTCACGAACTAATTTTCCGTTCGCGCCTTTACCCACTTTAGCCAAAACTTTACCTACTAAAATTCCCGATTTACCAGCGTTACCGCCTTTGATTTCATCGGCCAGTGCTTGGTTTTCGGCAATAGCTTCGGCAATGCTTTTGTGCAATTGCTCGTCGCTAATTGAGTTTTCTTTGAAGTAGGTTTGATAGTCGAAAGAAGCGTTTTTAATTAATTCTTCTAACGCTTTTTGTACTAGAATAATGGTGATTTTTTCTTCTTTAAACAAATAGAAAATTTCTACCAAAACTTCTAATTTTATTTTAGGATAATCTTCTGCTTTTAAGTTATTCGACAAAGCTTTGGCAACGAACAAAGGATCGTTTAATTTTTCGTTGATGCCCAAAAACAAATGTGAACGAATGGCATCGGCCGTGAAGAATTTTGCGTCTTGCGGACGAACACCACCTTCAATCAAAGTGGTTTCGATAGCGTATGGCAATAATCTTTCATCAACTATTGTCGACTCAATTTCTTTCTTGATGTTGACGAAAGGAATATCTGGTTCTAAAGCAAAACGATAATCGGCTGCGAATTCTTTTTTACGCATCGTTTTTGTTTTCTTCAAGTCGGCATCAAACAGAACTGTTGTTTGGTCGGCGCGGAATTCGTTGTGCTGCGTGTAATAATCTAATTGCTTGGTAACTTCTTCTTCTAACGCTTCAATCATAAACTTGAAGGAGTTCAAGTTTTTAATTTCTGTTCTGGCGTTTAAATCGTTCGTTCCTTTTTTGCGGATAGATACACTCACATCCGATTTGAATTCACCTTTCTCTAAGTTGGCCTCAGAGATATTTAAGTTTTGTACAATGCGTTGCAAATATTGCGCGTAGATAGACGCGTCGTTCATTTCGCGCAAACATGGTTTGGTAACCACCTCGATTAAAGGCACACCGCTCTTGTTAAAATCGACTAATGTTTGTGTTTTTTCGTGCATCAATTTCGCCGCATCTTCTTCCAAATGCACTTGTTCTAGCTGCACAGAAAATTGAGTACCATCTTCACGATAACATTTTACTTCTCCGTTTGGAATGATAGGTTTTTGAAATTGCGTTAACTGAAAATTCTTAGGTTGATCGGGATATTCGTAGTGTTTTCTGTCCCAACAAACCACTTCATTTTTCATATCAGATTTCACTGCCTTACCAAACAAGATGGCTTTGCGAATGGCTTCTTGATTGATAGAGGGAAGAACGCCCATTTGTCCGGTACACACCGAACAAATATTGGTATTTGCTTCATTGCTTTCTTCATTGGCGCAAGCGCAAAAAAGTTTGGTTTTGGTGTTTAAACGAATGTGTGTTTCTACACCAATCACCACTTCTAAACCAAGTTGGTCAAGCTTTTGCGTGAGTTTATCGATTTCCATTACAATATCTCGTTTAAGTATTTTGCGAATTTTAAAGTCAGTTCATCCTGCTTCTTATCGGCAGTGATTTGTATTCCTGTAGCTGTTCCAACTGGTGATGTAAGCGTTGGCAATTCACCTAGGCTAAAGCCAATGGTGTAGATATCGCTTAGGTACATCGCCAATGGGTCTTTCAAACTGTTGCCAATGGTAGGAGGCAGAGTAGGAGAGACTGGTGAAAGAATTACAGAAACTTCTTTAAAATCTTGTGTGAACAATTGTTTGATGTTGTTGCGTAAAGCCTGCGCTTTCAAATAAATTTCATCGGCAAAACCGGTAGATAAAACTTGGTTACCACCAACGATACGGCGCTGACTCTCGGGCGTAAAGCCTTCAGAGCGTGTTACGGCATAGCTTTCTTTCAACGTATCGGCAGCAATTCTTTCGCCATACATTGAGCCATCTAGGCGCGCTAAGTTCGATGCTGTTTCTGCCATCGCCAAAGCGTAGTAAGTAGAAACCAAAGTATCGGCATTTTTAAATTCCAATTCTTTTACTTCAACTCCTTGAGCTTTCAATTTTTCAATTACAGCAAGAAAATCTTTTTTGATATCAGCACTTAAACCATCATTGTGAACGAACTCTTTGTAGTAGCCAACAGTTACAGACTCGGAAGTGAGTGCGTGAGTGAGGTTGATGGCTTTCGATTCGAATGTAGTTTGATCGTGATAATCTTTTCCGCTAATCACGTTCATCACCAATTCGATGTCTTCAAGTGAAGAAGCAATTGGTCCAACGCAATCTGTTGAAGAAGCATAAGCCATTAAACCATAGCGAGAAATTCTTCCGTAAGTTGGTTTTAAACCATACACTTTGTTGTATCCGGCCGGTTGGCGGATAGAGCCACCCGTATCGCCACCGATAGAAAAAACGGTATATTCTTTCGCCACGTTTACGGCGCTGCCGCCGCTAGATCCACCACCCACCAAAGCTTCGTTGTGTGCATTTTTAACTGCGCCAAAAATAGTATTCTCGCTGGTAGAACCGTGTCCGAAACTATCTGCATTTTCCTTACAAACCGGAATAGCGCCAGCATCCAATAATTTTTGAATAGCAGTTGCAGTGTAGGGAGAAATATAATTTTTAAGGAATTTAGAGCTTGCAGAAGCGTGTTCACCTTGCAACAAAAAGACATCTTTCACTCCGAAGGGAATACCTTCTAACAAGCCAATTTGTTCGCCTTTAGCGATTTTCTCATCTACTTGTTTTGCTTTTGCTAAGGCCAAATCGCTCAACAAAAAGTTTACAGAATGGTATTGGTTTTTAGCCAATGCATCTAGTTTTTCTTGAACCAGTTGGGTGCATGAAATCTCTTTATTTACGAGTCTTTCGTGCGTTTTTATAATTGCTGAAGCCATTAGTTCTCAATCACTTTTGATACCACTAGGTATCCGTTTTTTTCTTTCGGGAAATTTTGTTTGATGATGTTCTTCTCTGTCTCAGAGCTAGAGATAACAATATCTTTGCGTAGGTCGCTCACTTCAACAACATGATTGTTATTTACGTTATTATCGAGATTATTAAGCTGCGCTTTTTTAATGTTGTTGAACAGCTCTTCGATAGCGGCCGAAGATGTAGCTCCTTTAATACTGGATAAGTCTTCCAGCGACATCATTTTACTCATTTCGTTCTATTTAAAATTCTCGCTTTTTTCGCGAGTTTTCAAATATACCAAATCGTTAGTAGTCCTTCAAATTTGAGGAATTAAATGTTGGGTGATTGTTTTGGGGTGGGAGTTTTGTTTATTAACAAGAGCAAACCCAGTACGTCCTTGCGAAAATTTTGTACTCAAAATTAAAGCAATCTCATTTTTTCGCTTTTACTTTACATTAACTAAACAATTATTATGGAAAGAGGTGGATGGGTTTATATCCGCACTAACCAATACAATCGCGTTTTATACACTGGTGTAACTGCAGATTTGAAAAGTAGAATCTTTCAGCACAAGAGCAAACTAGATCCCAGTTCTTTTACTGCAAAATACAACGCCAATAAACTTGTGTATTTTGAATTTTTTAGCACCATCACAGAGGCTATAGAAGAAGAAAAGAAAATCAAGGGTGGCTCGCGAGCGAGTAAAATTAAAAGAATAGAAAGTCTTAATAAGCAATGGGTTGAGCTCTATTCTGAGGATATGGACGAGGAATGAGATTGCTTTAATTTTGAGTACAAAATTTGCGCAAAGACGCACTAGGTAAATTAGATGAATATGTGTGCCGAGAATCTCTGTTTATTTCCCTACAACGAAAAATTTGCGCTCTCTTCTTTTATCTGCACTTTAACTTGGCCAGTGCAAGAGCCCGACGCCGCGCCATAATCACAGTTTCGCACATCAAGATTGATGGGTTCAACAGATATTTTTCCAGAGGTGATGAAGTATCTGCAGTTTGCTTTGATGGTGCAGGCGGCAGCTATATTTTCTTTAAAATCACTTCCTTTAAAATCTTTGCCCGAGCCACTTCCCGTCAGTAAATATTCATCGTCGTTGATGTTGTTTGGGGTTGCAGAACCAAGAGTTTGCTCGAGCACTTTAGTAGAATTCCACGACATGGTGCCATTGCTGTTGATGACAAATCCTTCTTTCACAGAAACATTAAAAAGTTGGTGACCTTTGCCACTTAGTGCGCCATTGTTAATGGTGAAAGTGCCCAGTAAATTCGATTGGTTGAGGTGATAGTTACTAAAAGTAATGTCAACGTTGTTCACCGAGAAAATGGTGGTGTCGCCATTGGCTGCGCTAACATTAAGATTTAGTGCGCCTCTGCGGTATTTGCCATCGCTACAAAGGTGATCGCTATCGCCATAATATATGGTTAGTGTAAACGGAAAAGTAATGTTGTTTTTATCTATTGAACTAGAAAAAAGTACGGCAGTATCATCGGGTGATTTTTTTTCTAAGAAAACACCTAAATACGTTTGAGCTTCTTTGTACACATCTAAATATATCATTTCGGCTAGAGTGTTGTCCTTACAAGCGCTAAGGTCGTTGTTTTGCGTTTTCTTCTTGCACGACGAAAGCCCTATCAAAAAGAGAGAACCGTATAGAAGAATTTTTTTCATATTACAAGTGCTTGTATCGTAGACGAATATAGCAAAAAAAGGTTGTTTCTTTTTTATCTTTTTTCTAGTTCATAAAACGTACAATCGATAGGATTTTTTTCGTCTTTGGGCATGAACAATTCCGACAACAAACTCCAATCGTTTTCTTCTAATTCGGGGAAAAATGTGTCGGCTTCAAAGTTTTGATGAACTCTCGTTAGGTATATTTTCCGAACTAAATTTTGTTCAACACATTCGCGGTAAATTTCGCCACCACCAATGACGAAAAGTTCCTGCTCACCAGTGCTTTTAGCGAATTCTATTCCTTCTTGAATAGCTGTGAAAACGTGACACTGGTCGATTTTCAAATCTTTATTTCTGGTGATGATGATGTTCGTTCTGTTGGGTAAAGGGCGAAATTTTTCAGGAATGGATTCAAAGTTTTTTCGGCCGGTAAGAATGCAATGCCCAGAAGTTAATTGCTTGAAATGCTTCATATCGGCAGGCAAATGCCACAACAAATCATTGTTTTTGCCAATGGCGTTATTGGAGGCTGCGGCAACGATTAGGGAAACTATCATTTAATAAGTCTTAAAGTCGGAAGGTCGGAAGGTCGGAAAGTCAAAGAGACGCAAACACGACTTTTTAACTTTATGACTTTATGACTTTCAGACATATTTATATCGCTACAGGCGCTTTAATATGCGGATGCGGATCGTAACCCACCAACTCAAAATCTTCGAATTTGAAATCGAAAATATCTTTAACGTTAGGATTGATCTTCATTTGAGGAAGCGGACGAGGTTCTCTGGAAAGCTGCAAAGCAGTTTGCTCCAAGTGATTTACGTACAAATGCGTATCGCCAAAAGTGTGTACAAAATCGCCCAGCTTTAAATTACAAACCTGAGCAATCATCATGGTAAGTAAAGCGTATGAAGCAATGTTAAAAGGAACACCTAAAAACACATCGGCACTTCTTTGGTACAATTGACAAGATAATTTTCCATCGGCCACATAAAACTGAAAGAAAGCGTGACAAGGAGGAAGTGCCATCTTTTCAATTTCGCCAACGTTCCAGGCACTTACTATCAATCTTCGTGAATCGGGATTTTTCTTGATTTGATCAATTACATTTTTGATTTGGTCAACGTGACGGCCGTCTGCCGTAGGCCATGAACGCCATTGGTGGCCGTAAACCGGACCCAAATTGCCGTTTTCATCAGCCCATTCATCCCAAATACTTACTTTATTCTCTTTAAGATATTTTATGTTGGTGTCGCCTTGCAAAAACCACAATAATTCGTGCGTAATAGAGCGCATGTGACATTTCTTGGTGGTAACTAAAGGGAAGCCTTTGTTAAGGTCGAATCTCATTTGATAGCCAAATACACTGATGGTTCCTGTTCCGGTGCGGTCTTCTTTCTTCGCTCCTTTATCTGCAATGTGTTGCAGGAGATCAAGGTATTGCTTCATTCGAGTGTGTTAATATTTTTTGCGTTTACTTATTTCATCACGAATTTTAGATGCTCTTTCGTAATCTTCCATGGCAATAGCATCGTCTAAATATTTTTCTAATTCGCTAGCGTTAAGCATAGTAATGTCTTTGGCACTTGGTTCTAATAATTCTTCTACTGGGTCGTCTAAATCTTCTTCTTCTTCTTCTTCGTTCTCATTTTCTTCATTCAATTGCTCGTCTTCTAATAAGATACCGGCTGAAGAAAGAATGAATTCGAAAGTGGATATCGGACAGTTAAATCTCACTGCCAAAGCAATAGAATCTGAAGTTCTTGCGTCTATTTCTACCTCTTTACCATCTTTTTCGCAAATTAATTTAGCGAAGAAAATACCTTCCACCAAGTTGTAAATGATTACTTCTTTGATTTCGATATCGAAGGTAGTAGCGAATGTTTTGAATAGGTCGTGGGTTAGAGGACGGCTTGGTGTCATCTTTTCTAATTCGATGGCAATAGCTTGCGCCTCAAAGCCTCCAATGATGATGGGTAATCTTCTTTTCCCATTTCTTTCCCCCAGCACTAAAGCGTACGCTCCTGTTTGTGTTTGACTGTAGGATAGTCCGATGATGTCTAAATTTATCTTCTTCATTTGTCCCTCGCGGAAAGTTAAAAGCCAAAAGTAATGTAAAAAGTCTAAAGTTTAAAGCGTAAAATTTAAAGTTTATTCACCTTACACTTTATACCTTAAGCTTTAGACTATAGAACTATCCCTTTAATTTCTTGATTGCTTCTGTTAATTTTGGCACCACTTGTAGTGCATCGCCTACAATACCGTAATCGGCAGCTTTAAAGAAAGGAGCTTCAGGATCGGTGTTGATGACTACAATTTTTTTAGACGAACTGATTCCTGCCAAATGTTGAATGGCGCCAGAAATACCAATCGCAATATATAAGTTAGGCGCAACCGCGATTCCTGTTTGGCCAACGTGCTCGTGGTGAGGTCTCCAACCAATATCGGAAACGGGTTTAGAGCAAGCTGTAGCGGCGCCAAGAGCTTCAGCTAAAGCTTCTACCATGCCCCAGTTGCTTGGATCTTTCATTCCTCTGCCTGCACTTACTACCAATTCTGCTTCGGTTAAATTTATTTTACCTGCTGTTTTTTGAAATTCTACATGTTGTAATGAATTGTCTTTATCGCTAGCAGCGCCATTTCCTTTTTCAACTGCGATAGATACTGCATTTTCATGAACGCCATAAGCATTGGTCGACAAAACAATGATTTTAACATCTGCCGCCAATTCAACATGAGCGAAGGCCTTGCCCGAAAAAGCTTTTTTCTTAACCACGAAAGGTGCAGTGGAAGAAGGTAATGCAACCACTTCGCTAACGATAGAAGCATTAAGCTTCACAGCCAATCTAGGCGCTGCACCTTTAGCTTTCCAAGTGCCATTGAACACAATGTATTTAGCGCCTGTAGCCTGAGCCGCGTGCGCTAAAATACTTGCTATACCTTGGTGGTTCGCGTCGCCATCAAATTGAAGCGCTTTTGTAGCGCCGTATTTTCCAAGAGCATTGATGTCGCTCACATTGCCAATAACAACTGCTGTTGCAGAACCGCCCACTGATGCGGCAAGGGAATAAGCGTAAGCTACGGCTTCGTACGTTGATTTCTTAAATGAACCTTCCCAATTTTCAGCGAATACTAATACTGACATATCTCTATTTTTTTTGAATTAAATAACTTTTGCTTCTGTGTGTAATAAGTTTACCAACTCTTCTACATTGTCGGCGCTTATCATTTTACATGCTGCTTTTGGTGCAGGTAAATCGAAGGTTTTAGTAGCCGTATTTCCGCTTGCTGCACCTGCTATAATCGTTAATGGTTTTGTTCTTGCGGCCATGATACCTCGCATATTTGGAATACGCAATTCGCTTTCTTCCACCATTCCTTTTTGAGCCGCTGCAACAACAGGTAAAGCAGATTTAACCACCTCTTTGCCGCCATCAATCATGCTTTGCATGGTTGCTTCGGTACCGTTGATATCTATTTTAACACAAGGAGAAACCGAGTTGATACCCAGTAATTCAGCCACCATTCCTGGCACTGCGCCACCGTTGTAGTCGATAGATTCTCGGCCGGTTATTATTAAATCAAATGCTTTGTCTTTTGCATAAGCCGCAATTTCGCTGGCTACTTGGAAAGAATCGGTTGGGTCGGCATCAACTCTAACAGAATCATCGGCGCCAATAGCCAATGCTTTTCTAATGACTGGCTCTGTATCGGCTCTACCAACAGTAATGGTGGTGATGGTTCCGCCTAAAGTTTCTTTGAGTTGCATGGCTCTAGATAAACCAAATTCGTCGTAAGGGTTAATAACATATTGCACACCTGCGCTGTTGAATTTTGTGTTGCCGTCGGCAAAGGTAATTTTTGTCGTGGTGTCGGGAACACTGCTAATGCAAACAAGAATCTTCATAAATAAACTATAGATTAAAGTATTTGAATGTGAACGATAACAGTAAAGTTTTGGCTTTACGTGGGGAGGAGGAAAAGGTTTT
>Ga0208960_1001760_pt1 | contig 11337 bp, 7 predicted proteins | sample GreLakmeON33MSRF_FD_187703 | JGI IMG/M metagenome (GOLD analysis project Ga0208960, IMG submission 187703) | Freshwater lentic microbial communities from great Laurentian Lakes, MI, USA - Great Lakes metaG ON33MSRF (SPAdes) | ecosystem: Environmental > Aquatic > Freshwater > Lake | place: Great...
CCGGGTGGGTGTCATCATGGAAGGGTTGAGGTAAGCTGCGCGGGCGACCCTGAGCGGATGGATCGCTGGGATGGAAAGTCGAGATTGGGGCGAAATCAGGGGGCTGTGGTCACGGTCAGCAAATAAACGGCGGCCGCTCCGGCCTTCTCGGTCACGCCACTCACAGCAAGCAAGTAGCGTCCTGCCGAAGGGACTTTGAATTCGAGAAGCGAATCCCGCCCTACGCCCTTGGCGTCGTCGTTGCTGGTCAGGAGTCGCCCTTTGGCGTCGTAAAGGGAAAGGGTGGCGTCGAGCGTGGCGCCGAGTCGGTCGGCCATCACTTCGGCACGGAGAGTGTGACCCGCTTTCAGTTCGCAGCCGAACACGTCGACGTCAGTCAAGGTCTCCAGCGCACCTCGAACCGTCTTTCCGTAATTTAAAACCCCCGCTTCGCGAAACCCATTGTTCGGCTCTTGCTCGCCAATGAGTTGGCCCGCTGCCGCAACGAGCAGCGGGAAGGGTTTAGATTCCCCGTCGGGCGAAACCACCACGACCGCGATGTTCGTGCCGCTCGGAGTGTTCGCTGGCAGCGATAGTTCGATTTCCAAGCGCTGGTCTCCGACGCGTTGGGCGTCGAAGCCGTCGATTTTTGGGGCCGCTCCACGGTCTTTGATTTCGGCGGTCAGGGCCGGAGTCAGGCCTGTCAGTCGGACGGCCGTGGCATTGGTCACGTTCAAGCCGCGCAAGGTCAGCTTCTGCCTGGAGCCCGTTTCCACTCCGAGCGGCAAGACCATGGCGATGGCCGGAGGGGTCGGTTTTTTGGCTTCCGGTTTCGGACCCTCAGCCAGGCCTTGCACAGACAAAAGAGCCGCGGTACAGAGGCACACAAGAGTCTTCCCGGTGCTCCAGAGACGTGAAAAGTCAGCGGTGTTCTCTGGCTCAACCATAGAGTTCCTTGACGACGCTGCCTTCGTCGAGAATCAGGGTAGGTCGCCCTTCCGGTGTGATGATGGTCTTATCCGGATCGATGCCCAGTGCATCGTAAACCGTCCAGCACACATCAGCAGGTCGCACGGGGCGATCGGTAACGAAGGCGCCGTTCTTGTCGGTTGCACCGAGGACGTGGCCGCCTTGCACTCCGGCACCGGCGAAGAGCATGGAGGCAGCCTGTCCCCAATGATCGCGTCCTGCGTCTTTGTTAATCTTGGGAGTGCGACCGAACTCACCCATCACCACGACGAGCGTTTCCTTCAGCGTCCCGCGCTGATGCAAGTCGTTGATCAGCGCACTCAAGCCCCGGTCGAAATCGGGCAGCTTCTTGTCGAGGCTCTCAAAAATCTTCGCATGATGATCCCAGCCTCCGTAGTTCACGGTGACAAAGCGCACCCCGCTTTCCACCAGACGGCGGGCCAGCAGGCAGCTTTGTCCAAACTCGGTCCGACCATAGGTGTCGCGCAGTGCCTCGGATTCCTTCTCGAGGGCGAAGGCGTTCTGGGCGTCGGGCGACAAGATCATGTCGGTGGCCTTCTGAGCGAACTCATCGTAGGTGGCCATCTGGTCGTTGCCGCGGATGTGTGCCGAGAGGGTGTCCACCGCCTGAAGCAGGGTGCGTCGGCGTTCCAAGATTTTGGGTGTCAGCTGGGCCGGGCAGGCTAGATCGCGGACCTTCCAAGACGTGTCGTTGGGATTCCCGGCCTTGAAGGACTCGTAGCGGCCTCCAAGCCACGCGCTCTTACCGAGTTCCCAGGTGAAACTGGGGTTCTTGGGGACCGCGATGTAGGGCGGCACTTTTCCGACGAATCCCGTCTCGTGCGCAACAATGGCGCCCATCGCCGGATGATCCCCGAACGGTGTGCCAAACTTGCCTGAAAGAACCCAGTTGGTCGCCGTCTCGTGGTGGTCGTTGTCATGCGCGCCCGAGCGGACCAGGCACACCTTGTCCATCGTCTGCGCCATCTTGGGCAGGAGGTTGCCCACCTTGAGGCCGGTGACGTTGGTAGGGATCTCGGTATACTTGCCGCGAATTTCTTCAATGGCTCCCGGCTTGAGGTCGAATGAATCGTGATGCGAAAGCCCACCTCCGAGGTAGACCAGCAGCACCGACTTGGCTCGGGGAGCCTTGCGCACCAACCCGTTGGCGGAAGCAGCCAGTGCGCTCTCCCAAGAAAGCACGCTGGGCAGCGAGAGTCCCAGTGGAGCCAGTGCCCCCAGGCGCAAGAAGCCTCGTCGCGAGAGGCCATTGCATTGGGTTGCATGCCGGGAGGCGAGGGAGATGTCGATCATGGCGTGACTCGGTTCCGGTTAGTGGTTGAAGGCGAACTCCTTCGTGTTGAGCAGGGCCCAAAATAAATCGGGCAGCACTTCCTCCGGAGGGGTCTCGGTGAACTGCTTCAGCACCCGTTCTAACTCCACGGCAGTGGGGCGTCGTCCGACGGTGATGAGGTAGAGTTCTTCGACCAGTCGCGGCCCGTCGGTGGGGGTCTTGGCCGAAGAGATCAACTCTTTGAGGCGACCTTCCGGGTGCTGGATCTTCTTGTTCAATTCCTCGCCGTTTTGGAGGTGTAGCAATTGAGGCAAGGTCACCTCGCCGCTGCGTTCGCAGGCGCAGGCCGTCACCCGCTCGCTGCGGCCGAAGAGTGTGAGGAAGTAGCTGCTGACGGTGGGTTCGGGTACTTGCACGGCACGCATTCCCACCGGAAACCCATCGAACCGATCGGGCACGCCGGTGGCTGAGCTAATGGCATCGGCCATGACCTCGGCAGGCAGGCGGCGTGCGTAGTAGTGCGAGTAAAACCGGGTGTCGGTTTCGTTGCCGCGCACGGTGCGTGCGCTGAGTTGGTAGGTTCGCGAATTGAGGATGAGCTTCATCACGTGCTGCAGGTCGTAGCCGCTGCCGACAAACTCTCGGCTGAGCAAGGCCCACAGTTCCGGATTCGAAGGCGGATTGCTGGCACGAAGGTCGTCCACAGGCTCCACCAGACCGGTTCCCAAAAAGTGTTTCCAGAGACGGTTAATCATCGCCCCGGCGAAGTAGGAGTTGTTGGTTGCGGTGAGCCAATCGGACAACTGGGCCCGCGGATCGGTGTCGGCGCTGAACTCCATCGGCTTGCGGTCGAGCGGGCGTGCCTCGAGGTCGCGCAGGGTGCGGGGTTGCCAGGCGCGGGGGGCTTTGTTCCGGCTTTCGGCCAGTTCGCGTTTCTTGGAAGTGAACTCGCGTTTCCGATCGCGGAATTCGTTTTGTGCACCTTCGAGTTGCTTCGCCCATTCAGGTCCGGTCGCGGGGCTGACCGTTCCGCCGTCATAGCCCAATGACAGTAGCTTGGCCTCCGCGTCTTTTAGTTTTGTCTGTGCCTCCTGCAAACGCTGGGTGCGTTCGCGTTCCTCGCGACTCATGGTGAGCAAGGTGGTGGCCCCGTCGGCGGGTCCCTTTCGGTCGAGGGTCACGCGATCGAAGAAGGCGGCAAAATGGTAGAAATCGTCTTGAGTGTATTTCTCCAACGGATGGTTGTGGCACCGGGCACAACCGATGCGCGTGCCCATGAAGGCCTGCGCGACGGCATCCGGCGCTTCGCTCTCACTGGAGCGCTTTTCACCGACCAAATACACGTAATAGCCAATTTCCGGGTGTTGGACCGAATCGCCGCTGGCTGTCAGGACATCGCGTACCAGCGCATTCCACGGGCGATGGGAGGCCACTTGATCCCGCAGCCATCCGTGGAAGGCGCGGACATTCTTTGCACCGCGGACGTCATGATCGCGTTCCTTGCGGTTTTGGAATAAATCCGCGAGTTGGAGTGTCCAGTAATCGGCGAACTCGGGGCGCTGGAAGAGGGAGTCGGTCAGAGTAGCCCGCTTTCCTGGTGACCGGTCGGCTTGGAATGCTCGAACTTCTTCCGGTGTGGGCAGTGTTCCAAGCGTGTCGAGCATGGCCCGACGTAAGAAGGTCGCGTCATCGCACCGGGGCGATGGGGGCAGGTTCAACGACTGCAACTTGGCGAAGACCGAGATATCCACCGGATTCTGAGCGCGTGTGAACTTCCATCCCTCGACCACGTTGGTGAACGGAATGGTCACTCGGACGATTTCAACCAGTCCCTGGAAATGGATTCGGATGGCGGTCTCGCCGGGACGGACCGCCTGAATCCGCCCTTCCGGAGTGACGGTGGCGATGTTCTGGTCGTTGGAAAAAAACTGAGAAAGCCAGGTGACGTCCCGGATGCGTCCATCGGGCCAGTGGGCGCGTGTTAGTAATTGCTGGGTTTCGCCGGGTGCGAGAATGCGGCTCAACACCGAGCGTTTTGCGGCCAGCGGATCCGATTGTGTGGGAGCCGATGGGTTGGGAATCCCGGCGAGGATTTCTAATTGGTTGGCATCGGTTTCCTCATCGGCTGGCAAGGGTCCCGGTGCTCGGGCGGCGATCCATTTCGCCAACGTGTGGTGGTAGCGGGAGCCCTCGGCAAAGCGCACTTTACCTTCATGCGGAACCAGGCCTAGTGGCTTGGTGATGAACAAGGATTCTTCAGGGAAGGCGGGGTTGATCCGGCGTCCACTGACATCATTCACGAGCCAGCCGTAGTCCTGTTCTGGGGCGTAACCTCGCAGCGATAATTTGAAGCCGTTCTGTCCGGCCAGCTTGCCATGGCATGAGCCCATGTTGCAGCCCGAGCGGGTGAGCAGTGGTTCAATCTCCTGTCGGAACGACGGTGAGATTGGGTGGGCGGCGTCTTGCACCCCCACGGCGACACGGTGGGTTTGTCCTCCGAAACGGACCAGGACCTGGGCCGTGCCATCACCCACGGCATGAACTAGGCCGTTGGAGGTGACTGTTAGGATTCGCTCATCCGTGCTGCTGAAGTGGGCCTCCAGTGTGACGTCTCGAAAGAGGTTGGTGAGCCCTGTGGGAGAATGGGTGGGTGCGGAGACTAGAACTCCGTGCACGTCACCAGTTCCCCGCAAATTCATTCGAGTGGGTTGAACCCACAACCGAGTGCGAACGGTGTCGTCCGCCAGTGCCCATCCCGCAACGGCCAAAACGGCCATCCGAGCGCAGGAGCGCCAGAATGCCTGCAGGGTTGGGCGACGGGAGAACATGACGCCGAGGATGTTCCTCCCAGAATCTCACATCCAACTTGTTTTTCGCCGCAGTGGCTTTTTTCGGGGTTTTCGGAAAGGCAGTGGGTTGAGTGAGTGCCAAGGCCGAGTGTGGGCCACCGGCTAGACGAGCTTCGCCTCACCATCGCTCGCAATTCCGATTGGCCGGAGGGGGTCTCCGATGGCATCGGCAAACACAGGTGAACCACCCGTGAGCGCCCGTCATCGCGTGAGATTTGTTAATAACCGATCTTCCAAACTGCGCTGTTTGAGGCTCTGGCGATGGGTTCTCGAGCGGTGGATCATCCAGAGGCTAATCAGAGGCCAGACGATCCATCCGAATCGGGCCGCGCCCTGGATCGGGCGCACGGCCATCGTCTCGGAATCAGCGAGGGACAACAGGGCCACGGGGGCCGACGCGGGCAACGAGAACGGCGAGATGCCTGCGATCCAAATCCCCACGTGCAAGTAGTCGTTGTCGATGCTGGCGATAATTGCTCCGGCCATGAGCGGCAGTACGCCAATGAAGAGCAGGCCCATGCCCACGGCTCGGCCCCCTTGGGCATCCAACAGGGCCTGCAGCGATCCGGTTACCGCGAAAAGGATGAGGCAGTGGATGATCAGGATGTGAAGCCCTGCGTGATGGCCCGGAAACCAGCGCGATTCGAGCAGGGCATGGGTGAAGAGGTACCAACCGATGCCGCCGCAGAGTGAAATGATTCCGGTGCAGAGGGTGGCCGAATCGGTGTCACCGAAGGCGGGAAGACGATCCTCGCCGTTCTTGAAGGCGCGCCGCCAACCACGGATTTGCCGCTCACGGTCTGGCGTGACGATGCCAGTCAGCACACAGGCAAGGCCGGTGGTGAACAGGCCGTACACCGCGATCATGGCGAGCGCCTCCTTGTTGTCGGGCTTCCAGTCGATGGCTTGACTCGTGAACCAACGAAAGCTTCGGGATGGAAATAAATCTCCGGGATCAATGAGCGGCAGTGCATGCCCGAGCAGCACCACTTGCACCGCAATAAAGGTGGCCACCGCCCAAAATTGGCTGAGCAAATGGGCTTCTTCCTGCCGCCACTTGCGGCAGAGCATCATCACGAACAGGCCGATCAGCCCGGCTTGTGAAAGCGTGGTGAAGACCACCTCGGGCAGGCCCAGATTGAAGAACCGAGGCGTTGGAAAGAAATTCTGACCGATGCGCAGCGCTGCGCCGGCCTTTTCGGGAAGGAGTTCGGGCAGGCTCTCGTAGAAGACCGGGGTGACGGTGAGGTACTTGAAGAAAACGAGACCGAATTTGGCCAACTGGGGGATGACGGTGTAGAGCGAGAACACCATTCCAATGGAAATGAGGAAGGCCCATCGGCGGTTCCGGACGACGGTGCCGGTCAGGAGTCCGGTGGCGTGGTAAGTGACCGCGGTGGTGAAGAGAATCCAGTACAGAGGAGCCCAGGCCGAAGCGGGAACATGCCCCCGAGCCATGGCCCAGGCGGTGAACGGGAGGATGGAGGCGGCCAAGAGGTATTCGCGCAAGGGCAGGCCGAAGAGGTATCCCAATACCTTGGTGAGTGGGGCCATGGGGACGAGTCGTTGGTAGTCGACGCTCCCTTCGTCCCGTTCGGTGATCATGCCGCCGGAAACTTGGGCGGTGCCCATGACAAACAAGATGAAGGCTTGCAGTACCAGCAGCGGGATGATGGCCGAGCGGGCGGCGCTGACCGGATCGGACTCGCTGCGAATACCCAGTGAGTAGGAAATGCCGACGATGAACGCCGACAGCACCAGCGTGATGCAAAGCCCCAGACCCAAATCGCGGGATCGAAGCCGGGAGCGGACATAGCGTCGCAGCACGGGGTTCTCCCAGAGCCGCCAAGCGGAGACCTCGTTTTGGTCGGAGTCTGTCGTAGGGGCGTTCATGGCAGGGGAGGAGGGGTGGCGATATCGACGAGGAGCTCCTCCAACGAGGAGCGTCGTTCCTCGAAGGTCCTCAGGCGCACCCGGCGCAGAACCAATGCTTCCAACAGCTCCGCCTGGGCTTCGTCGTCTCCGGTGAACTCGAAGGAGATCCGCGCGGATTCGACGCGCAGTTCACTAATTGTGGGCTGTTGGGCGAGCCAATCGGCGGCTTCGGACGGCGGCGAGAGCAGGCCGAGGGTCAGCCGGCGGCGTGTGTTGCCGAGTTGGGACCGTACTTCATTCACGCTCCCGTGGGCCAACAGTCGGCCTCGGTTGAGGACGCACAACGCGGTGCACATCTCGCTCAACTCGCTGAGGATGTGAGAGCTGATGAGGATGGTTGCTCCAGTGGCCGCGAGGCTTTGCAGAGCGGTGCGGAGATCCCGGCGGGCTAGCGGATCGAGCCCGCTGGCTGGCTCGTCGAGAATGAGCACGCGGGGTTCATGCAGGAGGGTCTTGGCCAAGACCACTCGCTGGGTCTGACCTCTCGACAATTCCCTGCAACCGTTGTTTCGCAGGTTCGACAAGCCCACGGTTTCTAGGCATCGGTCGGTGCGTTGGCGCCGCTGGTGTGCATCGCGCAGCCCGTAGGCGGCGGCGTAGAAATCGAGGAACTCCCACACCTTGAGATCGCTGGGGACCGGAGCCAGATCGGGCATGTAGCCCATCAACCGGCGGGCTTGGCGGGGGTTTTCGGCGATGTCGATACCGTCAAAGAAGACATCGCCATGGGTGGGTTCCATGAGCGTGGCCAGCACCCGGAAGGTGCTTGTTTTGCCCGCGCCATTAGGTCCCACAATGCCGAGGATTTCACCGGGCGGTACTGCCAAGGTGAGGTCGTTGACGGCGACGAAATTTTGATAATCGACTCGCAGAGATCGGATGTCGACGGCGACACGGCCTTTGCGCGCGAGGCCCCCGGCTGGGCTGCCCAACGGTGGGGGGTTAGGGGCCGAATTCAAAATCATCCCAGTCAGCAGGCAGTTCCACGCCCAACTTGTTCATCTCTTGCGCGGCTTCCATGAGTCGTCGTTGGCGAGCCTCCTCGTATTTAGCCAGTTGATCCGGCCGCAGCACTGACTTAAGAGCATCGCGCGGATGGAGGTTGGCGGGTGCGATCTCACCGGTCGCCCCCTCGAGTCGGATGGACGCGTCATAGTCCGGAGACGACTGGGCCATGATGCCGAAGAGTTGATCTGTTTGCGCCGGGTCGAGTTGAACGAGGTTGTTAATTCGTTGCACCTGCATGTCGGCGTACTGCTGGACTCGCTGAGACCTTTCCTCCAGACGCTCGGCTTTAAAGGCTTCCAGTTGAGGGCCCTTGAGCAGCTCTTCCATCACCGGGTCTAGTCCTTCATCGGTGCGGTCATTGCGCATCGACTTCACAAGCTGCAAGTAGGTGGTGTCGTCGCTGGAAATGAGATCGTTCCATTTTTTTCGATCCGCCCGGGATTTTTCGGAGAACCACTTCTGAAGGGATTCTTGTTGGTTGGGGTTTAGGTCGTACTTGCGGGCCAGTTCTCCGATGAGGCTGTCGGCTTGCTGTTTGGACTTCTGATCCGCGATGCGCTCGAACAGCGGTGCCATGTCGCGGAGCAGGGGTTGGGCGGCGCGGAAGAGATCGTCGGAACTAACCGTGCGCCCCTCGCGCAGACGCTGGGCTATATCACGGCCCCGGTCATAGGCGGTCTGAGCAGGCGTGCGTGACGAACGAGGTCGGGTTTCTTCGAGGGCCGCGATGCGGGTGCGTGCCTGCTGCAACTCGGTCTCGAGGTGCTGGATTTGTGCCTCTGGAGTGCCGGCCATCCCAGGTGTGCTGTGTTGGAACAGGCCGACACCTAGCCCGCCCACGGCCAGCCCGATCACCAAAGGCACCACCGAACGGAAACTTTGCGTTGGAATCATAGAGAGAGGTTAGTCGGCACGAATCCAGCGCAAGAAATTCTCACTCCCGGCTGTGGACATCACTGGCCGTGGGGAAATCGGTCGGGATGGGCAGGGTGACCCGGCCGGTGGCCGCCCATTCGGTGCCGCGCAGGAGAGTGGTAATGAAACCTACGCACTTTTGGGAGGTGAGGTCGGGGCCATTGTTGTGGCCGAGGGCCGTGTGGAAGACCCGACCTTGACCGAAGGCGATGGTGAAGAGCAGCGGCTCGTGCTTGCCGGTTCCGTGCGTCTTCGGATCCGACAGCGCCGTGGCTAAGACGGTGAGGTTCTTGGCCGGTCCGCGCAGGCGATCGTAGAGTTCATCCTTGGCGTGCATCCATTGCGGCGGGAGTCCCTCCATGATGGGGTGCTTGGGCTCGCGGGTGGTCATCTGGAAGGCATGCTGGCTGCCATGGCTGCCGCCCGGCCCCGGCGAGGTGTCCCGCACGATCTTGCCTTCCCAATAAAGCCACGGTCCGGATTGTTCGTTGCGCCCTTCCCAACCGCCGACGCCGATCATTTCGTTGTACTCGGGCCATTTTGCGAAGGCGTTGTTGGCGGCATGGACTGAAACGAAGCCGCCGCCGTTGCGAACGAAGGCGACCAGGTTCGTTCGCAGTTGCTCGGGCCAGAGGTCGCCGTTGTAGTTGGAGACCACCACCGCCACGCCATCGAGCTTGGGTTTCACCGCGGCCATGTCACCGCCCTTACTGGGCAGGGTAACGACCTCTACCGCGAAGCGTCCGGAAGCCTCGAGGACCTTCTTCAGGTGCGGCGTGGAAGATCGCCAGTCGTGGTTATTTTGACCGTCGATGAGAAGAACCCGAAGTCGGCCGGAATCCGCGGCGAACACGGACATCGCGGACATCGTCAACCACGCAGCAAGCAGCAGAACACGCTGGATCATGGCCGGACGTTGGCGTTGGGAAGAGACCCTGACCAGTCATAAAAGACTGGGCCCGGCGAGCGACCTTGGAACGGGTGGATGTGTGGTCTCGCCGTGGCGGTGAGCCTTTGGGTGTGGGAGTTTTTTTCGGTGCGTTTTTCGATGGATGAGGAATTGTGAGCCTTTCCCGTACCCCTGTTTCCCATGAGCTTCCTCACCCCATTGTCTCCCGCCCGCCAAGGAATCGCTGGCCTGATGCGTCGTACCCGTTTAGCGGCTCTGGTGTTGGCTTCTTGCGTCCCGATGTTCGCGGTTCAAGCCCATGATTGGCCGGAGTTCCGCGGCCCAACTGGGCAGGGAATCTCTCCGGCCAAACACGTTCCCATCCGCTGGAGCGGGAGCAGCAATGTGGTCTGGAAGACCCCATTGGCGATGGCTGGGTGGTCGTCACCGGTTTTGGTAAAGCAACGCCTCTACCTGACGGGTTCTGGTGCTAAGCCTGGCTCGAGCGGTTTGGAACTGGCGGTGCTGTGTCTCGATGCGCGGTCGGGTGCCATTCTCTGGAGCACCAACGTCTTCACGCCGGACAATGGAGCAAATATCCATCGCAAGAACGGCTATGCCAGTCCGACACCCGTGGTGCGCGACGGTCGGCTTTACGCCCATTTCGGACATTTGGGAACGGCCTGCCTCGATCTGAAGGGACAAGTGATTTGGCGACAGACGTCGGTCCAATACCCGCCGGTCCACGGCAACGGCGGGTCGCCCGTTTTGGCGGGAGACCATTTGATCTTTAGTTGCGATGGGGCTTCGGATCCGTTCGTGATCGCGCTGGATTGTAAGACGGGTGCGGTGCGATGGAAGACCCGGCGGCCCAATGATGCGTTGACCAAGAAGTTCTCGTTCAGCACGCCCTTGCTCATCACCCATGCCGGCCGTCAGGAACTCATTAGTCCGGGTGCTGGTGGCATCTACGCCTACGATCCGCTCAGCGGTCGACCGCTGTGGCAGGTGGGCACGGGCACCGGCTTCTCGGTGGTGCCCCGACCGGTTTTTGCGCATGGGTTGCTCTACGTGAATATCGACTACGATTTTCCCAAGCTCTATGCGATCCGCCCCGGCGGTGAGGGGGATGTCACTGCGACCCACTTGGCTTGGCAAATCGGTCGTGGGGCCCCCAGCACCCCCTCGGCCCTGGTCGTGGGAGACGAGCTCTACTTCGTCTCCGATGCCGGTATTGCGACGTGTGCCGATGCGCAGAGCGGCAAGGTGCATTGGAATGAACGGCTCGGTGGTGGATTTTCGGCTTCGCCGGTGTTCGCCGATGGTCGGATTTATTTCCAGAACGAAGAAGGCGTCGGCTTCGTGGTGCAGGCAGGCAAAACCTTCGAACTACTGGCCCGCAACGAATTGGGTGAGCGCACGCTGGCCAGCAGTGCTGTCGATGATGGAACTCTCTATTTGCGCGGAGCCGAGCATCTCTACCGCATTGGCAAGAAGTG
>Ga0208960_1001761_pt1 | contig 11321 bp, 7 predicted proteins | sample GreLakmeON33MSRF_FD_187703 | JGI IMG/M metagenome (GOLD analysis project Ga0208960, IMG submission 187703) | Freshwater lentic microbial communities from great Laurentian Lakes, MI, USA - Great Lakes metaG ON33MSRF (SPAdes) | ecosystem: Environmental > Aquatic > Freshwater > Lake | place: Great...
GGCGGCGAGCGCGTGGAAATCTTCGGCCACGGCGGCGGACGCGCCGAGGCCGAGCGACAGAAAATCCCCTTCCTCGGCGAAGTCCCCCTCTTCCTCGAAATCCGCGAAGGCAGCGACAAAGGCATCCCCGTCGCCATCTCCCACCCGGCAGACCCGCAGGGCCAGCCCTTCATCCAAATCGCTGAGCTGCTGCGGCAGAAGCTGGGGTGAGAAGTGGAGTCTACCTCCACAGCGGGCACCGCACCCACCTCCCAGCCTCGACTTCCACCAGCTCCGGCGCTTTCTGCGAGCAGTCGCTTTGCGCCTTGGGGCAGCGCGGGTGGAAGCGGCAGCCGCTGGGGAACTGGCCGAGGTTGGGCACGCTGCCGGGGATGGCCTGGAGCCGCTCGTGCTCGTTGCCGAGCTGCGGCACGGAGTTCATCAACGCCTGCGTGTAGGGGTGCAGCGGGCGCTGGAGCAGGGCGCGCGCGGGGGACAGCTCGACAATCTGCCCGGCATACATCACGGCCACGCGGTCGGCGATGTCGCCCACGATGCCGAGGTTGTGCGTGATGAGCAGGATGCTCATGCGCAGGCGCTGCTTGAGCTCGCGGAGCAGCTCGAGGATTTGCGCCTGGATGGTCACGTCCAGCGCGGTGGTCGGCTCGTCGGCCACGAGGAGCTTCGGTTCGCTGGCCAGTGCCATCGCAATCATGATGCGCTGCTGCATGCCGCCGGACATCTGGTGCGGGTAATCGCGGATGCGCGATTCGGGCGCGGGGATGCCGACGAGTTTCAGCAAGCGGATGACCTCGTCGTCGGTGGCGAACTGCGGGCGGTGGAGCTGGAGCGATTCCTTGATCTGGTTGCCGACGCGGAAGACGGGGTTGAGCGAGGCGCTCGGCTCCTGGAAGACGTAGCTCACCACGCCGCCGCGGATGGAGCGCAGCTCGCGTTGGTCCATCTTCAGCACGTCGCGGCCGTTGAGGAAAATCTCGCCGCCGACGTAGCGCGCGGGCGGCGTGGGCACGAGGCGCGCGATGGAGAGGGCAGAAACGCTCTTGCCGCAGCCGCTCTCGCCGACGAGGCAAAGTGTCTCGCCCTCCGCGATGGTGAAGGACACGCCGTCCACGGCGCGCACAGCATCTTTGCCGGTGCCGAATTCGAGCTGGAGGTTTTTGATTTCGAGGAGAGGCATATTTTCACCACAGAGACACAGAGAACACCGAGAGGAAATGGCAAATTGGCTTCATTCTTTCTCTGTGTCCCAGTGGTTAAAGAGGTTCAGCTTTTGGCATCGGCGGCATCTCGTATTCCGTCGCTCTGGAAGTTGAAAGCCAGAACTAGCGTTTCTGGCCGAGCCAGAGCATCAGCATCGGCAGCAGGATACCCAGTGCGAGGCAGAGCCAGACGGGCCAGACTGGTTTGAGCATTTTGAAAGAGAGGACCAGACCCAGCGCGATGGTGAGCGTCGCGGCGATGGACATCACGATGACGAACGCCTTGAAGAACTTGGGCGAGGACGGCTTGTCCAGTTCGTTGTCGGTCGGGTAAATCTGGTCCGAATGCACGACGCGGAATTTTTGCAGGAGCGACTCGGCCTCGCTGGGGTGCTTGAGGCGGTTGAGGTTCACGGTCTGATACCAGCCGGTGAGAATGTAGAAGAGCAGCAGCGGCGTGAAGAAGCAGCCGAGGAAGAGATGCGCGCGCCGGATGAACTTCATACGCGGCTCACTTCTCAGGGATGGGGATGAAGAGCTTCTGGCCGGCGCGGAGTCTGTTCATGTCCGCACCGGGGTTGGCGGTCTCGAGCTGCTTGAGGGTGAGCTTGCCGGCGCGGCCCTTGGCCTTCTGGTCGTCGTTGTAGGCCTTGAGGATTTCCAGCGCGGTCTGGTTTTTCTCGACGAGGTGAAAAACGCCGGTGTCGGGAACACCTGACGGATGGGGGCGGGAGTTGGCGTCCGTCGTGGCGGCGGACTTGGTCTTGCCGACTTTGGGCGTGGGCGTTGGCGTGAACGTCGGCGGAGCGCTCCCGGCTGCGCCCATCAACTTGCTGAGTTCCTTGAGCTGCTCGACGAACCACTTCTTGTCGGCCTCGCGCCGCTGCTCGCTGTCCTTGAGCGCCCGCTCCAACTGCGCCAGCTCATCCTTGCTCGCGGTGAGCTTGAGGAGGTTGTTGTTTGAGTTCGCCCGCTCGACAGCAGCCCGGCTGAGCTCGGTGACGACGGTGTCGACCGAGGAAAGTTTTTTGCGCAGCGAGTCGTTGGCCTCCTTCACCGACTCGAGGTCGCGCTCGACGCGGCGCAGGCGGTCCTCCAATTCCTGACGCGCGACGTCGGCGACGATGTTTTGTGCGGGCGCACCGCCGGGCAGCGCGAGGAGAGCGCCGAGCGCTGTGGCGAGGAGAAGTCGTTTCATGGTGCGACAATAGGAAAGCGCTGCCTGCGGGGGCAAGCGCGGATGCACGTTTGCGCCTCTTCCTGCTCCTAATCGTAATCGTAATCTTGCTCTTAATCCGCCCCGGTTCTGGCCCGCCGCAGGATTCAGATTACGATTAAGATTAAGTGTAAAAACCGAGTCTCCCGCGAAATCTCCTGTTGCCATTCCGTCCGCAGGTCGTGTAGAAGCCCGCGCTATCGCATGGGTAAATCTCTCATCATCGCGGAAAAACCTTCGGTCGCCGGTGACATCGCCAAGGCGCTCGGCGGCTTCACCAAGGACAAGTCCGGCGAGTTCTACGAGAGCCCGACGCACCTTGTCTCGTCCGCCGTAGGGCATTTGCTCGAACTCGTCGTGCCGGAGGAACACGACGTCAAGAAGGGCAAGTGGACGTTCAAGCATCTGCCGCACATCCCGCCGCAGTTCGGCCTGCGGCCCATCGAGAAGTCCGCCGACCGCCTGAAAGTCCTCCAGCGCCTCCTCAAGCGGAAGGACGTGGACGCCGTCATCAACGCCTGTGACGCCGGGCGCGAGGGCGAACTCATCTTCCGCCGCATCACCGACTACACGAAGGCCAAGCAGCCCATCCAGCGCCTCTGGCTCCAGTCCATGACCGCCGGGGCCATCCGCGACGGCTTCGCGCAGCTTCGCACGGACGTCTCGATGCGCCCGCTCGCCGACGCCGCCGAGAGCCGCGCCGAAGCCGACTGGCTCATCGGCATCAACGGCACGCGGGCCATGACCGCGTTCAACAACAAGACCGGCGGCTTCAACCTCACGACCGTCGGACGCGTGCAGACGCCCACGCTGGCCATCCTCGTCGAGCGCGAGGCGAAGATTCGCAAGTTCGTCGCGCGCGATTACTGGGAAGTGCTCGGCACCTTCGATGCGAAGGCCGGGCAATACGAAGGCCGCTGGCTCGACGAAAAGTATCAGCGTAACACGGCGAAGGACGCCGACGCCGAAATCAAGGCCGAGCGCCTTTGGACAAAGGCCGAGGCCGACGCGCTCGTGGCCAAGTGCCTGGGCAAGCCCGGCATCGTCACTGAGGAGAGCAAGCCCAGCACGCAGCTCTCGCCGGGGCTTTACGACCTCACCACGCTCCAGCGCGAGGCGAACGGCCGCTTCGGCTTCAGCGCGAAGAACACGCTCGGCCTCGCGCAGGCGCTCTACGAGAAGCACAAGGTTCTCACTTACCCGAGAACGGACTCCCGCGCACTGCCGGAGGATTACATCCCCACGGTGAAGAAGACGCTCGACTCGTTGCGCGACCTCGCCGGCTACAGTGGTCCTGCAGAAAAGATTCTCACGAGCGGGTGGGTTCACCCAAACAAGCGCATCTTCAACAACGCAAAAATCTCCGACCATCACGCCATCATCCCCACCGGCGTGTTGCCCAAGGGCCTCTCCGAGCCGGAGCAGAAACTCTACGACCTCGTCACGAAGCGCTTCCTCGCCGTGTTCTTCCCGGCGGCGGAATATCTGGAGACCGTCCGCATCACGCGCGTCGAGGGCGAGCCGTTCAAGAGCGCCGGCAAGGTGCTCATGAAGGCCGGCTGGCTCGAAGTCTATGGCAAAGAAGCCGCCACCGACGACGACGCGCCCAGCCTCGTGCCCGTCCAGCAGGGCGAGCAGGTGAAGACCGCGAACGTCGAGGCCAAGGGCAGCCAGACCAAGCCCCCGGCGCGTTACACGGAAGCCACGCTCCTCGGCGCGATGGAGAGCGCGGGCAAGCTCGTCGAGGACGAGGAACTGCGCGAGGCCATGAGCGAGCGCGGCCTGGGCACGCCCGCCACGCGCGCGGCCACCATTGAGGGTTTGATTTACGAGCAATACGTCCATCGCAATCAGCGCGAGCTGGTGCCCAGCGCCAAGGCCTTCACGCTCATCACGCTGCTCAACGGCCTGAGCATCCCCGAGCTGACCAAGCCCGAGCTGACCGGCGACTGGGAGTTCAAGCTCCGCCAGATGCAGCGCGGCCAGCTCCCGCGCGTGCAGTTCATGGCCGAGATTCGCGCGCTCACCGAGCGCATCGTCGGGCAGACGAAGGCTTACGAGCACGACACCATTCCCGGCGACTTCGGCCAGCTCAACGTCCCCTGCCCCAAGTGCGGCGGCGAAATCCACGAGAACTACAAGAAGTTCCAGTGCCAGAAGTGCGAGTGGAACATGTGGAAGACCATCCTCGGCCGCGCCTTCGAGCTGCACGAGGTCGAGACGCTCATCCGCGAGAAAGTGGTCGGGCCGCTCCAGGGTTTCCGCAGCAAGCAGGGCTTCCCCTTCGCCGCCTTGATGAAGCTTTCGCCCGAGGGCGAGGCGAAGTTCGACTTCGGCAATGACGACAAAGACGCCGAGAACGCCGCGCCCGTGGACTTCACCGGCAAGGAGCCGCTCGGCCAGTGCCCGAAGTGCAAGGAAGGCCGCGTCTTCGAGAACGGCATGAACTACGTCTGCGAGCGCGCGACGGGCGCGGACCGCAAGTGCGACTTCCGCACCGGTGCCATCATCCTCCAGCAGGCAATCGAGAAGCCGCAAATCGTCAAGCTCCTCGCCGAGGGCAAGACGGACTTGCTCAAGGGCTTCGTGTCCAAGAAGACGGGCCGCAAGTTCGAAGCGTTCCTCAAGTTCGACGGCACGAAGGTCAGCTTCGAGTTCGCCCCGCGCGTGCGGAAGTTCCCGGCCAAGGGCGCGAAGGGGGACGCCACGCCCGCCGTGAAGCTCGACTTCACCGGCCAGGAGCCGCTGGGCAAATGCCCCAAGTGCAAGGGCAACGTCTTCGAGGGACCGGAGACCTACCTCTGCGAGCGCAGCCAGCTCGACGCGAAGAAATGCACGTTTAAGACCGGCAAGGTGGTGCTGCAACAGCCCGTGGACCGCGAGCAGGTGAAGAAGCTCCTGGCCAAGGGCAAGACCGACCTCCTCACGCAGTTCATCAGCAAAGCCGGCAAACCCTTCCCCGCGCACCTCAAGCTCGCGGAGCGGGGGAAGGTGGAGTTTGAGTTTCCGGACCAGTAGAACGGCCCGATTTCCCCTCCGTGGCCCGGGTTTGAGAGGCTCCGGGCCACGAACGGGCCATTTTCAACGCAAGTAGCTGATAAACGGCAGGTAATGCTGGAATCGGCCCGCCGGATACCTTGGGAATTTCGCGAAATTCCCGGGATTCTTCAGACGATTCTCAGGATTTCTCCCGCGGTTCCAGACCGCCGTCTGCCGGTTCCGCGGCACCGTCAGACGAATCCCCGGACGGAAGTGACGGCTCCCGCCAATTGTTCGGCGGTGCTCAGGAATAGCGTGACGGTGCTGCGGAACTTTCCGGCGAATCCTAGGACCCGTCAGACGAATCTTAGCGGAGCAACGAAATTCCCGGGACGGACGTGACGAATCCCGGGATTTTTCCCGCGCAGCAGCGGGGGGTCCAACCCCCGGCCGTCACGGCTGCCACGTTACATCAGGCTCACCGGGTCGATGTCCACCGTGAGCGTGACATCCTCGGGCAGTTCGATCTGTTCCAGCAGCGTCGCGAGCATCTTGCTCACGCGCGGCATCTGCTTGGTGCGCAGCATGAGTTGGTAGCGGTAGAAGGTCTCCGCGCGCAGCAGCGGCGCGGGCGCGGGGCCGGAGAGGATGAGGTCGCGCAACGGCGTCGCTGCGGCGGGAGCAGGTGAGAGAGTGGGAGAGGGAGAAAGTGGGAGGAGTTCCAAGGTGTCGGTGCTCACCGTCTCACTTTCCCGCTTTCCCGCTTTCCCACCTGCCAACGCCTCCAGTTCGCGCGTCACATATTCCGCCATGAGCTTCACCTTCTCCTCGTTGCGGCCTTTGAACGTGAGCATCGCGAGGCGGCTGGCCGGCGGGTAGTTGAGCTGCTCGCGGAACTCGATCTCCTGCTCGTAGAAGCCGATGAAGTCGTGGCGGCGAGCGTATTGAATCGCCGGATGAAAGGGCGTGAAGCTTTGCACGAAGACTTCGCCCTCCACCTCGCCGCGACCGGCGCGACCGGAAACTTGCGTGAGCAACTGAAAGGTCCGCTCGCCCGCGCGGAAGTCCGGGATGTGCAGGCTGAGGTCGGCGTGGATGACGCCGACGAGCGTGACGTTCTCGAAGTGCAGGCCCTTCGCAATCATCTGCGTGCCCACGAGGATGTCGGTCTTGCCGGCCTTGAAGTCGCCCAGCACGCGGCGGTAGTCCTCCTTGCGCTTCATCAGGTCGGAATCCATCCGCGCGATGCGGGCGCGCGGGAAGAGCTTCGTGAGCGTCTCCTCCACGCGCTCGGTGCCGAGGCCGGCGTAGCGGATGGCGGCGCTGCGGCACTTCGGCTCCGGGCAGGCGGTGGGCGCGGGAGCTTCGTGGCCGCAGATGTGGCAACAAATCTTCTGCGCCTTGCGATGGTAGGTGAGGGCGACGCTGCAATTCGGACACTCGGCCACAAAGCCGCACTGCGGGCACTGGAGCGAGCTGGAGTAACCACGCCGGTTGAGGAAGAGCATCGTCTGCTCGCGGCGTTCGAGACGCTTGGTGATGGCTTCCTTGAGTTCCTCCGAGAAGATGGGCGTGCCCTTTTCCTTCCGCGCGGCCTGCCGCATGTCCACGACGCGGACGATGGGCATCTTCTTGTCGTCGGCGCGGAGCTTGAGTTCGAGCAGCGCGTATTTGCCGCGCTGGACGTTGTAGAAGCTCTCCATCGAAGGCGTCGCGGAGCCGAGCACGACGACGGCGTTGTCCATCTGCCCGCGCACGACCGCGACATCGCGCGCGTGGTAGCGCGGGGCTTCCTCCTGTTTGTAGGAATGCTCGTGCTCCTCGTCCACGATGATGAGGCCGAGCGGCTCGACGGGCGCGAAGATGGCCGAACGCGCGCCGATGACGATGCGGGCGCGGCCCTGCCGAATCTTGTGCCACTCGTCGTGCCGCTCGCCGGAGCTGAGGTGCGAGTGCAACACGGCGACTTGCGTCTGAAGCGGCCCGTGGCTGAAGCGGGCCTTGAAGCGCTCGACGGTCTGCGGCGTGAGCGCAATCTCCGGCACGAGGACGATGGCTCCCTTCCCCTGCGCCAGCGCGTGCGCGATGCCTTGGAGATAGACTTCGGTCTTCCCCGAGCCGGTGACGCCGTGGAGGAGAAAAGTAGCAGGTGAGAAAGTGGGAGAGTGAGCAGGTGGAAGAGGACGTTCGGACGCCGTCTCACTTTCCCGCTTTCCCGCTTTCCCACCTGCATTGCTCTCCACGTCCATGCGCGCACAAATCACCGCAAGCGCCACGGCCTGCTCCGCGTTCATCGTCAGCGACTCGGTGCGGCTGATCACGTCCTTCGCATACGGATCGCGCTCGGAGACTTGGTTGGTGATGGCAACGAGGTGCTTGTCTTCGAGGCGGCGGACGGTCTCGGCGGTGGTCTCGGCGAGTTCGAGGAGTTCTTGAAGCGGCATCTCGCGGCGCTCTTCGAGCAGGTTGAGAATCTCCTGCTGGCGCTTGGTGAGCTTCGGGGGCTCGCCGGTCGCAGGGAGGAGACGGACGAAGAGGCGTTCGCGCCAGCCGTCCTGCTCGCGGCGCACGGCTTCAGGCAGCACGCTCTTCAAGGCGATCTCTGGCGCGCAGCAGTAATACTCCGCGATCCAGCGCGCGAGCTGGAGCACGCGGGGCGTGACGAGGGATTGCTTGCCGACGACGCCGGTGAGGTGACGGAGGTTCGTGTGCGTGGACTGCTCGGTGAGTGCCGTGACGCAGCCCATGACCTGCCGGTGGCCGAAGGGCACCTTGACGCGCGTGCCAACCTCCACCCGCCCGGCCAGCTCCGGCGGGATGGCGTAGTCGAACTCCCGGCGAAGGGCGATCTCAAGGGTGACGCGGGCGACCATGAACGAGTTGAGAGTTGGGGAGTTGAGAGTTGAGAGTCAAGGGAGGGGGAGTTGAGAGTTGAAGGTTGAGAGTTGAAAGCGAGGGCAAACAGACCCCTCTCCAGCCACCCGAAGGCGCAGGATTAGGATTACGAGCAGAAGAAATCCGACTAGCGGCTGGGGCTGATGATCTCGCTCATCTTGAAGATGGGCAGGAACATGGCGATCACGATGCTGCCGACGGTCACGCCGAGGAACACGATCAGCAACGGCTCGATCAGGGAGGTCAGGCCATTGAGGATGGTCTCGATCTCATCATCGAGGAAGTCCGCGACGCGCTCGAGCATGGCGTCAATCTTGCCCGTCTGCTCACCCGCCGAGAGCATGCGGACGATCATGACCGGAAAGACCGGGTGCCGGCCCAGCGCGGCCGAGATGCCGTCGCCCTTCTCGATGTCGGCCATGGCCACGCGGATGGCTTTCGCCATGATCACGTTGCCGACGCAATTGGCGGTGATGTTGAGCACCTCGAGGATCGGCACGCCCGAGCGGATGAGCGAGGCCAGCGTGCGGGCGAAGCGCGCGAGACAGATCTTGTGCGCGATGTGGCCGAAGACGGGCAGCCGGATGCGGTTCTTGTCCCAGAACTCCTCGCCGGTCTTGGTCTTGATGAACTGGAACCAGCCCCAAATCCCCCCGCCCGTGCTGAGGAGGATCACCCACCACCATTTTATCATCCAGGCTGACAGGTCAATCAGGAGCTGCGTGGGCGCGGGCAGCTTCGCGCCGAAGCCGGAGAAAATCTCACCGAACGTGGGCACGACCTTGACGAGCAGGAAGCAGGTGATCGTGACGGCGACGATGGTGACGATGGTGGGATACATCATCGCCGACTTGACCTTCTTTTGCAGGCGGACGGTGTTCTCCAAGTAGGTGGCGAGCCGGGCGAGAATCTCCGCGAGCAGGCCGCCCTTCTCGCCGGCGTCCACCATGCAGTAGTAGAGGCGCTCAAAGGTCTTGGGATGCTTCATCAGCGCCGCCGAGAAGTTGTCGCCGCTCTCGACCCGCGCGCAGATGTCGCGGATGACATCGCGCATGATCTTGTTGTCCGTCTGCTCGGCCAGCCCCTGGAGGGAACCCACGATGGGGATGCCCGCGTCAATCATCGTGGCGAGCTGGCGGGTGAACATCACCAAGTCCTGCAATGCGACCGCGCCGCTGGTGGGCTTGCCCTTCTTCCCGCTGGCCTCTTGGATGGCGACGACAAGGAGGTTGCGGCCCAGCAGATTGGCAATGGCCTCCTGCTCGGTGTTGGCCTCGATGACGTTCCGGATCTCCTTACCGGAGGCGGCTTCCCGGGCGACGTAGCTGAAGGATGGCATAGCGTGGGCCTGTAGATAGCCGATGGGCGGGGCTTTTCAAGCCAAAGGTGAAGCTAGCGGCGCAGCTCAGTTTCTTGCAACCGGGCGGCTTTCCGCTCCTGCTCGTAATCCTAATCCTGCTCCTCCCCGCCCGGTTCCTTTCAGCCCGAGCTCCGAAGTAGAGCCCGGCGCACCCACCGGACAGCCAGCCAACCTGACCGCGCCCCAGCGGGGCGCAGGAACACACCTTTGAACCCGAACTCCGAAGTTGGAAACGCGGGGACGCGAGCAAGGCGGACGGAGCGCGGCGTTCACGCCGCAGCAGGCGGGGGAGGAAAAGCGCCTTTGGCAGTCAGTTGGTTTGGTCATGTTTCTGCGGCCTGAAGGCCGCGCTCCTCGCCATTGGCTGGCCTCCGGCTTCGGAGTTCGGGCTGAACCGTCCCGCGGCCCCGTCGTGGCTCACCGGGCGGGGACCATCTGGACGTTCAGCGAGCGGTCAAACACATACTGCTTGCCGGGCGGGGCATCGGGCATCTGCTTGAGATAGCCGGTGGTGATGAGCTCCTGCCAGTTAGCCGGGCCGCGGTTCTTGTCACGTCTGAACTTCAGCAAGGCTTCGGACAACTGGTTGAAATGCTGGTTGCTAATACTCACAGCCGCCGGAGGCGTGCCCGGCGCAGGCGCGGAGGGAGCCGGGGCGGCGACAGCCGCGTCTGGTTGACTGGCCACCGCAGGTGTGGGCGTGGTCGGATCGCCAGACCCAGTCTGCCGTTTCTTCCGGCAGGCGGTGAAGAGGAGGCCGCAGCAGAGCAGCCAGCACAAAGGTTTCATGAGCAAGCGAGTTGAAAGCGGGCGCACAGCAAGACTACGGGCCGACGGCTGGGTTAATCTCAGTCGTGATAAGCGAGATGTAGTCGTAGTCAGCGCCGGCACTGATGGTTTCGTTGACTTGTGGCATGTTCACTGCGCCACTGGTCCACTTGTGGTTCTCGGAATGCCCGTCCGCGAAGTTGAGACCGCCAGCGTTGCCGTGGGTTGATGCGGGGAAATCATTGAGTTCCTTCCCAGCCCTTTGCTGGACATGACCGAAGAGTGCGTCGTTGAGGGTGCGAAAGTCACTACCGCCAAGGGTTATTTTATCCGGATTCTCATCAATCAAGACCATCCGAATCGAAGGCGAGTCCAATTCCCCCTCGCGGACAAAATGCCGAAGCCCCTGCTGGTCAGCTTGCCAAGAGTGGGAGCTGTTGTTGGCGTGCCCGGAGTTGCAGCCGATCCGGGTGTTCATAGAAACGCTTCGCATTCGGTTGACACCGGTGCCTGAATCCTTGGTCTTGTCCCCGGGGCATTTGTAAACTTGGTAGTTACCCTTGAGGTAACGCCCAAACTGACCATTGAGGAGGTAGTTCGTGTTGTAGTTTGCATCGGTCGATGCGGTCAACTGCATCCACGGATCGGCAATCCAAGCCGTGTAACTGCCGTCCGGGTTCGTGGCGGTGCCTTCGCTCACGTAGACGAATCTGCCGTCGTAGTCGCTCGAGTAGAATGTCCACACCAAGCCCAGCTGTTTGAGGTTATTGGTGCACTTGGTCATGTGCGCCTTCTGCTTCGCCTTGGCCAGTGCCGGCAACAACATCCCCGCTAGGATCGCGATGATGGCGATGACGACGAGGAGTTCGATGAGGGTGAAACCAGCCGCCTGAATCCGCGGCGT
>Ga0208960_1001766_pt1 | contig 11314 bp, 18 predicted proteins | sample GreLakmeON33MSRF_FD_187703 | JGI IMG/M metagenome (GOLD analysis project Ga0208960, IMG submission 187703) | Freshwater lentic microbial communities from great Laurentian Lakes, MI, USA - Great Lakes metaG ON33MSRF (SPAdes) | ecosystem: Environmental > Aquatic > Freshwater > Lake | place: Great...
TACCTTGAAACTCTCCTCCAATCCGAAATTACAAATTAAAAATCTCCTCCCCTAATCGCTTCGTCGTCTCCTCCCGGTCGATCCGACTCGCGGCCACATCCAGAACCAGCTGCTCCCAAACATCTGCATCCAACTTCTCTTGGCTTAATAAGCCATTTTCAGAAAGGAAAACTAGGCAGGTAGCCAGTGCCGTTCGTTTATTCCCATCAATAAAGGGATGATTGCGGCAAAGATAGAATAAATAGGCTGCGGCTACCTCGAGAGGTTCCTTGAACATAGGTTGTCCCATCATCGTGGCTTGCGGCGCAGCCACTGCCGAATCCAAGAGGCCTTCGTCCCGAATTCCAGCCATTCCCCCATGCGCCTGCAGTACTTCCCGATGGATGGCTTTCACCGCCTCGACCGTGGGATGGAGAAGATCCTTTTTCAAGAGAGCCGACGGAAAAGCTCCTCGTTCTTCCCGATAATCCGCTTAGCCGACTTAGCGGCTTGTTCCGGGTCGATCAGAGGCTTGGTCGGAGTCAGAATGATCGATCCCCCATCATGACAAGTCACACTTACTTCATCCCCCAGCTTCAGATGGGCCAACTCCATCAGGGCCGAATCAAAAATGATGCCCTGAGAATTCCCAATTTTCGTAATCGCCTTGATCATTATGTAATACTATGTTTTACAGATTGCTTGTCAAAGCTGTTCTGCCCCCCCGCCCGCCCAGCACTGGTAGGGACGACCATCCCTTAGCCTTCGAAGTAACGTCGGCGGAACGTAGTAGGCTCGGTCGTCCTAGTTATTTTCTAAACGGAAAAAAACGTAAACAAGCGTTGAATTCTGTCTGCTCAATCGCCCAGCTAGGCGGCCTCGCTCAAAACCCATCCCACTTTAAACCTTAGACCCAATCCCCAATCCCCAATATCCAATCTTCCTTCCCCCCTTTCCGACCTTTGCGACCTTAGCGTGAGCAACCCTCACCCTTAGCCGTACGCTCAGGCCCCCAAAAACAGCTCAGCCCCGACACTTGTCGGGGCTGAGGTAATCCACTTTACGCTAATTACAAAATCAAGAATCGCCGCGTCCGCGACGCAATGCCCTCACCGCCACCAGCGCTGCCATTCCAATACCCAATAGCGCTTGCGCAGATGGTTCGGGAACAGGAGAAACGTTAAACGTTCCATCCGCAGCATCCGTCGTGGCTGACCCTAACGTCCAATTGGATGCAGTTCCGATTCGTGTAAGCCAAGTCGCTTGATCGGCAGATCCAGTAAAGGCCCCGAAATTAAAGTTGGCATAGTTTTGCCCAGCCGCCGCACCGTTAAGCAGGACAGCCGATGTTCCTTGAACAAGCCCGGGCGCCAGCTCACCAGTAGAGGAAGAACTGGAAACTTCGTAAGCATTCGTGTTGTCAAAGCCATAGAGAGCCGTAAAGCCGCTCAGTAAAGGTTGATTTTGATTCGTGCTAGTGAATGCTGTGAACTGCTCTCCTGAGGCGGAAAAGCTCAAAGAGGCAAAAGCGCCGGTTTGTGTTGGAGGTGCAATTGTGGAGTTCACGTTGCCAGTTAGCGTCCACATCCCTGTAGCCGCTGTTGTGTATGCGGTCGACTTAGAGCTCACAACTTTACCTGCTAGAAGTCCACTTGAGCCAACTGTAAATTTATTCAAATTCTCGTTCCCATCATTGTCGATCGCGGTTACACCACGGAAACCTACAGTTCCAGAGGAGCTATAGCCGTTATCAGTAAAGTAAATTACTGTACCTGCATCGACATCTTTTAGGGTCGCAAACGAGAAGGAATCAGTGCCTACGCCGCTTGCTTGAAAGGCAACAATTGCGATGTCACCCGCAGCCAAAGTTGCCGCATTTGTTTGCCCCAAGCCAACTAGGCCGAGGAGTGCGATAAGATTTAATATTTTTTTCATTTTGTTTTTTCCAATCTTTTTTTCTATGTTTATTTCTGGGTTGAAGTTTTTCTGAACGCTTTAAATAAACACCACACCCCCCAAATTTCCTAGTTACGTTTGTGTGACAATTCAGAAAATTCAGTCGTTGATTAATAATGCTTTACGCGCAATGCCCCCTTTTCGTCACAATCTCGCCCAAAAAAAACCTCGGGCCCCTCACCCCTCACGCCTCAAAACCACCCGCCTGCCCCGAACAGCGTCGGGTCCACTTGAATCTTCTTACCTTGAAACCATCCTCCAATCCGAAATTACAAATTAAAAATCTCCTCTCCCCCTTTCCGACCTTTGCGGACTTAGCGTGAGCAATTCCCGCAACCACGGGGAAAAATTAAACATCCAAAATCGCCCGGCCCTCACCCCTCACGCCTCAAAACTACATTCTCACTTTCTAACCTTCGCACATTCTCACATCTGAAATCTCACTTAAATGATTCTCGATTAGCTCCAGTCGATAGTTTAAAGCCTTCACTCCTCTTTTTATGCACCCACTCTTTCTTCTCATTCTCCTACTTACCTCCACCCTCTTCGCCCAACCCAAACTCGAATCCCTCAGCTCCATCTCCTCCGCCACTCTCGACTCGCTTAACGACACCGCAGGTAGCTTCGGCTCTGGTGCCACCTACGACCCCAATACTAAAACCCTCTACCTCACCACCGACCGCGGCCCCGGCGACGGCAACATCGACTTCTCTCCCCGCCTCTACTCCATACCCCTGCCGGCAGACGAAAAAAATATCGCCTCTGCCATCCCATCCCATCTTTCCGCCCACCTCTACAAAGATCCCGACGGCAAACCCTTTACTGGTCTCATCCCCGACTCCTCCGATCCCGAACCAAGGATGAAAGATGGTCGCCGCTGTCTCGACCCCGAAGGACTCACCCTCATGCTCGATGGCAACCTCCTTCTCTGCGAAGAGTACATGCCCTCCATCCTCCAATTGAAACCGGACGGCACGTTCATGGCTCGGCTCATCCCCCCCGAAAATTATTTCCCCCGTAACTCCACCTCTGGCGAAATCGATTTCCGTGAAGCCGCAGACCGCACGGAAGGGCGCGAAGATAATCGCGGCTTTGAAGGTGTCGCCCTCTCCCCCGACGGCAAAACTCTCTACGCCATCCTCCAGTCCGCTCTCACCCAAGACGGTGGCAAAGACGCCGGTGCCACTCGCCTCCTCGTCTTCGACGCCTTTTCAGGAACCCCCAAATCCGAGTACGCCGTCCGCTTTATCGATCCTGCTTCGGTCCCTGAAGGTGGCAAAAAGCTGAAAACCAAAAACCTCGTTTTCTCTGATCTTCTCTGCCTACCCGATGGCCGCCTTCTCGCTCTTGAACGCGATAACCGCGGCCAAGACGGCTCGACAAAACCCAAAGTCGCCATCTTTAAATCCGTCTGTGTCCTCGACCTGACCAACGCCACCGATCTCCTTTCCCTGCCCGATAAGCCCTACTCGCTTCGCAAGACCGATCCTAAATTCAAACCCCTCAATGCCACTCAACCGATCGAGTACGTGAAAAAGAACCTGCTGTTCGACTTTCGCGATCTCGATCTCCCTTCTCAAGGCCTCGCCTGGGATCAAATACCCGAAAAGTGGGAAGGCCTTGCCCTGCTTAACAACAACCGACTTCTCGTCATGAGTGACAACGACTTTCTCAGCCCCGAGCTCAATCTCAGCGATAAAAAGATTCCCTTCCCCAAATGCCAAACCCCCATTCCGAGTTGGCTGTTCACCATCCAACTCCCCTAAAACAAAACTCCTTCTCCAAAAATTAAAAATCTGCCCTCGGCCCCGCGGCTGTCTCCACCTGCTGAATCGGATGGGAAACATAACTTTCCCTCTCCTTTTTCTGCGCCCAAACCCAACCCCCAAGAAAGATCGAAGCCGCCAGAACCCCTGTCGCCAAAAACCGTATTTCCAAAATAAGTCCTTGGGGTAATCCCGCTCCATTTTTATTTCGTCGACCCAGTACTACTCCTAATCTTTGCATGCCGAAAGAATCACCGCTCTCCGCGCATTTTCACTAACTTTATTGTGACATTTTCTTGTCAGATTCCTTTCACCTTTTCTCTCAAACCGCGAGTCGCCTCGTTCGCCTCCTTCCAACCTTGCTTATCGAAAATATCCGATGGCCTGAAAAGGGTTCGTCCAAATTTTTCCACCGCTGCCACTGCTCCCGCCCACTCTTTCTCAGGCATCTCCGCCAACGCATCCCGCGCAATCTCCACACAAGCCGGATTATGACAAATCAGCAAAATTTCCTCCCCTGCCCTCACCGCTTGCCTCGTCGCCTCCGCGCTCCCATACCGATTGGCAATCGCCCCCATTTCCAAATCGTCCGTCATCACCAGTCCACCATAGCCCAGCGTCTCTTTCAAAAGCCCTGTCACAATGTCCCGATTTAAACTGGCGGGTCCCGAATCTTTTCCCCACGCAGGAAACTGTGCGTGTCCCACCATCACCGAATCACACTTCTCTCCCACCGCCCGAAAAACCGACAGCTCCTCTTCCATCTCCGCCCTCGTCCGATCCACCAACGGCAAATCCCCATGCGGGTCCAACCCGCAAAAAGTATACCCAGGAAAATGTTTTCCCGTTCCCTTCACCCCCTCCTCCTGCATCCCTCGTAGAAATTCCCTCGCTCGCCGAATCACCTCCTTGGGATTCTCCCCAAAACATCGGCCCGCCAGTGAATTATCAATCCCCTCCCTCTCTCTCGGCGCATAATCCAACACGGGCGCCAGATTCAGATTTAACCCCACCAACTTCATCACCCTGCCCGTCAAACGACCATGCTCGTAAAACCACTCTTCCCTCCCCGCCCTCGCCAACTCTTCTCCCGACGCAGGTCTCTGCCCCATCACCGCCAACCGCGCCACCCGGCCCCCCTCCTGATCCACCGTCATAATCGTGGGATGCCCCACCAACTCCGCACACTCCCGCACCAACCCATGAAACTGCTCCGCCTCCGCCATGTTCCGAGTAAAAAAGATAAATCCCCCTGGCTGCACCCGCCGAATCAAATCCCGTAGCCCATCCGTTAATTCTGGCCCAGGTAACCCCATGACAATTAATCGTCCCGCAGGATGTACTTTCACTCCATTGGCTCTAAGGAAACTTCCCACACTACGCACGCCCAAACCTTCGCTCGGATCTCGACCTACCCCCCTTTTTTCCTTAGGGTAAATCCCCCAATGGCCACCTTTCAGATTATCTTCACTCCCGCTAGCTCCGCTGAAATCACTCAGCTCCCTACCCCCCTCCAAGTGGAGGTCCTCCGCGAATTCGACGTACTCACCACCGATTTTCTCGAAAAACATCCCGACCGCTTCGGGATCGTTCGCCGCCCCGACCGCACCCTCTACCGCTACCGCACGGGCGAATACCGAATTTACTTCGAAAAAACCGAACCCGGCCTCGTCATCCACCGCGTCCTCCACAAAAATTCCCTCAAGGATTTCGCCTTCCGCTCTCAACTCCCCCTCTCCGAAGACGAACTTCTCGCGGAAAACCCGAAGTTCTGGGACCTCATCAATGCCGCCAGCTCCAGCTCCTCTAAAAATAATCTATGAACCGTACCCTCCCTCTACTTCTTGCCCTTTTCCCTCTCCTCGCGGGATGTCAACCTTCGGGACGCGTGAGCAACCTTGTCGCCCTCTTTACCGATTTCGGATCGAGCGATCCCTACGTCGCCCAACTCAAAGGCGCTATCAAAACTATCTCTCCTTCCGCGGAAATTATGGATCTCTCCCACGAGAACGGCGCTTTCGATATTCCCTCCGCCTCTTACCTCCTTGCTAAATCTGCTCGTACTCTGCCCCCAGGCACCATCATCGTCGCCGTCGTCGATCCAGGAGTCGGTTCCAATCGCGCCGCCCTCGCCGTCCGCACCCAAGCCGGCCACATCTACCTCGCGCCCGATAATGGACTGCTCACCGAAGTTCTCGCCCGCGAAGGGGTGTCCGACGCCCGCACGCTTGATCCCGAAAAACTTCGCCTCTCCTCTATCCCCTCCGCCACTTTCCATGCCCGTGATATTTTTGGCCCCACCGCCGCCTGCCTCGTCAACTCCTCCTCCCTCGATTCCTGTGGACCCAAAGCAGAAAAGATTCTCCGTTTGCCCCGCAACACCGCCACCGTCATGGCCAACCTTGCCAAAGGCCAAATCCTTTATATCGACCATTATGGCAATATTCTCACGAACATCCCCGGTTCGGAATTAGGCAAGCTCAAGGTCGGCCAACTCCTCAGCGTCACCATCAAGGGCAAGGCCACCTCTCTTCCCTTCCTCCGCACCTATGCCGACGCCCCCGCCAATCGCCCCTTCGCCCTGATCAACAGCGATGGGGAATTCGAGATCGCCATCAATCAAGGGCATGCCGCCCGCGAACTCGGCGTCAAAGTCGGGGATCCCGTTGTCCTCAAACTCTAACCGCTCGCCTCACCCCCGCTTGTTCCAGTCAAACACCCCTTTTTTGTAGGCGTAGAGGTGACCCACCTCCACCAACAAAACAAAGGCCAACATCAACCCGAAGACCTGCCAGCCCATTCCAGCCTCTTTGAAGCCCATTAGACTAACCGCCCACGGATACATGAAGATCACCTCAATATCAAAAAGGATAAAAATCATCGCCACCAAATAAAACTTCACCGAGAAACGAGCCGAGGGCGACCCCACAGGATCTTTCCCGCACTCATACGCCATATCTTTTCCCTTACTCCTTCTTCCCACTTTTCCCATTATGATCCCCAGCCCAATTCCCCCCAAGGCAATGGCCAGAGCCATCCCTAAGGAAAAAATCACAGGAATAAATTCTCGGATCACCCCTCTGTCTAACCAACCCGCCCGCTCAGAGCAAGTTCTCCTCCTCCCTCTTGGCCAAAACCTTGTCTCCGTGCACTCTTCCCCATGCCTTTAGCCTTACCCCTTCTCGCTTCGTTTCTTTACGCCGTCGGCTCTTGGTCTCTCAAACTCGGCCTCCGCCGGGGCGCCAATCTTTCTATGGTCACGGCCCTTTCCAATCTCTCCATGGCGGGGTGGTCTGCCCCTCTGATCCTCTTTTTTCCAGGCCAACCTCATTCCCAAGGATTCTTCGGCGCCGCCCTCGCTGGAACCGCTCTCTTTGTCGGTCGCTTCTGCGCTCTTCGTGCCCTCGCGCACGGGGATCTCTCGCACGCCACTCCACTTCTAGGAATCAAAACTGTTTTTGTCGCGCTCCTCACCTTTCTTTTTCTCGACGAACCCCTCAGCCTAGGCCTCCTCGGTGCTGCTCTTCTCACCGCCCTCGCGGTGGTCCTTCTTTCTATTTCTCCTCAGTACACTCGCCAGACTTGGTGGTCCAATAAGTCCCACTGGATCACCACCGCGTGGGCCCTCCTCGCCGCCTTCTTTTTTGCTCTCACCGATATCACGGTTCAGAAATACGCCCGCCTCCTCGGCGTCGGTTGGTTTCAACCCCTCATGTTTGCCACCCTCGCTCTCCTCACCCCTCTGCTCTTTCTCCCTACTTGGTACCGCCGAACCCCTTTGTCCTCCTCCCTCCCCAGCGCCTCCCGAGTTGGAGTCCTCGCTGGCTCAGGCGTAATCGGATTTCAAACCTCCCTTGTCATTCTGGTCATCGGCATCTTTGGTCACGCCACCGCCACCAATGTCGTCTACGCCGCCCGCGGACTCTGGGCCGTTCTTCTGGAAGGAGCCGCAGGAGGAGGCGCCACTGGATCTGATCGCCGCATCCTCGTACTTCGACTCACGGGCGCCATGCTCCTTCTTGTCGCTGTCGCTCTTGCCGTCGGCTCCCTCTAACCCATCCATACAAAAAATCTCTCCAGCTAAACTCGGCCCACCTGCAACAACACCAATCCCGCCACCGTCAGAACTAACCCCCCCAGCTGTACCCCCGTCACCGGCGACTTAAACCACCACCACGCCACCAACTGAAGCAGAACGAAACCCGCCCCCAAGGTAAACGCATAGACCAACGCAGGACTCTGCTCCCGCAAGGCATAGGTAATTAAGATCGGACATCCAAACCCCGCCACATTCCCCGCCAGAAACCACCCCCACCACTCCATCCCACTTTTTGTGGCCGTAACTTTAAAAAGCAGATTCGAAGCCGCCATCGATACCGCATAGCCCGCAACCAGCAGAGCGAATTTCATTCCGCAAACCTAATCCAATCAGGCCAGGACCGAACCACCCCCACAATCACTCCCATCCTGATGCCCCGACTGCGCATGCATCGCATAAGTCGCACCCCCCATCCGATCACACCAATCCGCAAAAGCCTTACGCTCCTCTCCATCCATCGGAGTCTTGGTCGCCGCTACCGCTGCCTGCTCCACATACTCAAACTTATCCACCCCGATGAGATGGGTGCAAACCTCGGGATAACTCAGCGAGTAGCGCATCACCTTCTCCGCCGTCATCAACCCCTTCTCGCTCGACCGCTTGCTTCCCCCAAACCCCTTCATCCCAATCACCGCTACCTTCCTCTTCGCACAATCAGGAATCACTACCGTCTCAAATTTCCGTGAATCCAACGTCCCCAGAGCGGAGACTGGTTGCAAGGTGGCATCAAACGGATATCCCCCCTCCAGGATTTTCAAGTGCATCGCAGGATCCGTGTGCCCCGTGAATCCAAGATACCGAACCTTCCCCTGCTTTTTTGCTAAATCAAAAGCCTCCGCCGCACCCCCCGGTCCATAAAACTTGGCCACCTCCTCTTCCCCCTTCAACTCGTGCAACATCCATAAATCAATCCGATCGGTTTGCAGTCGTTCCAACGACTCCTCCAGCATCTTCATCGCCCCCTCCTTCCCTCCCTCTGGCAGTGGCTTTTGATGCGAACAACACTTCGTCATGACAAAAGCCTTGTCTCGGATTCCCTTCAGCGCTTTGCCCATCCGCACCTGCGCTTCCCCCTTATGGTAACACCAAGCATTATCAAAAAAACGAATTCCCCGATCCACTGCCGTATGCGCAATTCTCGTAGCCTCCTCATCGGAACCCGATAAATACAGAGTGTGCCCTCCCAAACCCACCACGCTCACCTGCTCCTCATGCCGCCCAAATTTCCGTGTTGGAATCGCCTCAACTCCACCCGCCCAACCCTTGGCCAACCCCAACCCAGGAATCAACCCCAGAAATCCTCGACGTGTGATCATTCTTAGATTCTGCTCGTGGATTTATTCTTCGCAAGTCGGGAAAACGCCCCCCCTCCCCCTCCGCCCTCCAGTTTGTCCATTGTGAGAAACTTAAATAAAAGAGTTTCCAAATCCCTCCCAGAACCCAACCTACGGAATCGGCTCGCCCGAGCCACCAACCCAAAAGGAGACCCCACTATGTCATTCAGCAGCGCGAGCAAAAGAAACGGTAAAACTTATTTTCTCCATAGTCGCCAGCAGACCCTTAAAGGTGGCGCCGTCGTTACCCTTTACTACTTCGCCTCCTTAGCAGGTGCAGGTGCAATGGAAGCTCTCCCCCAAGGCTACGAAGTCACGGAAAACGAACGCACCGGGTTGCCCTTACTCAAAAAAATCAAGCCGCCCGTCGCTTGATCCACGCTCTCCCTCCGATCATCCCCACGGAAGGGCCCACCGTCCCGGTGAGCCGAGTAAACCTTCCAACCTCAATTCCGTGCATCGGTAGGGGTGGACTGCCTCGCCCATCCTGGTCCTTTTCTATTTGAGAAAGGACGTAATCAGTCCCCAATCACCCTTTGCGCCTCCCACCCCGATCGGCATCCCGTACTTGCGCCTACAACCCCTTCTCTATCCCCCCCTCCTAAAAAAATCCCTTCGCTCTTACCCTTCTTTTCGCGAAACTCCCTCCTCGATGTCTTTTCCCAATCTCGCCCTATCCACCTGCTGGCACGCCGACCGCACCACCGACGGCGCCTCCCTCCTCCGCGAAGCCCTCAACCTCGGCTTCTCCAATGTCGAAATCAGCCACAATACCCGCTTTAGCCTCTGGCCTGGAATTCTCGCCGCCCACCAATCCTCTCCCGCTTTACCCCGTATCGATGTCCTGCACAACTTTTGCCCCGTCCCAGTCGAACTCTTGCGCCCTCACCCCAACGCCTACGAGTTTTCCGATTCCCGACCCACCGCTCGGCGCCTCGCCGAACGCCACTCCTTCGCCACTCTCGAAGCCGCCGCCAGCGTCGGCGCCCGATTCGTCGTCCTTCACCTCGGCTCCGCCGGTCCCCGCCACCTTGTCGATCCCCTCGAATCCCTTGCCCTCGCCGGCCAACTCGGAACCCGCCCTTACGTTCGCAAAAAAATATCCACCATCCGCACGCTCGAAAAAGCCTTTCACGAAGCCTGGCCCCGGGTCGAAGAAATTCTCCTCCGCCTTGGCGAGAAAGCCTCCTCCCTCGGCCTCCGCCTCGGCCTCGAATGCCGCGAAGATCCTCGCGAAATCCCCCCGGACGACTTCTGGGACACTCTCCTCGCCCGCCTCCCCGCTCCCACCTTCGGCTACTGGCACGATTTCGGTCACGCCGCAGCCAAACATTGGCTCGGCTTTCTCGACCACGCCCAACACCTCCGCCGCCTCGCTCCACGCATCATCGGCGCCCACCTCCACGACTACTCCCCCGAAAAAGGGGACCACCTCCCCCTCGGCCAAGGCACCACCCCACTCGCCCAACTTCTTCCCCTCATCCCCCCCCACACCCACTTCTCGCTCGAACTATCTCCGGATGTGTCCGCGGACGATGTTCGTGCCAGCCTCTCATGGTGGAAACAAAACCAACCCGCACGCTCCTAAATCGGTTCGCCCCCTGGATCCGTTTTGGCGTCACCGCCAGCGTTCTCGGTTTTCTCGCGGGCAAAATCAACTGGCCCAGCCTCGCCCAACGCTTCACCTCCGCCCAACCCAGCTGGCTCGTCGCCGCCCTCCTCGTCACTCTCCTTTCCATCCTGCTTTGTGCCACTCGCTTCTTTTTTGTTCTCCGCCTCCAAAAAATCCACCTCGCCTATTTTCGTACAGTCCATCTCACCTTCGTCGGCTTCTTTTTTAACCTATTCCTCATTGGCTCCACCGGCGGAGACGCCATCCGACTCTTCTATCTTCTGCGCTGGTTCCCTCAACAAAAAGCCCGCGCCACTCTCTCCATTCTTCTCGACCGTGTTTTCGGCGTCGCTGCTCTCTTCGGTCTCGCGCTTCTTTTCCTCCCTGGCACCGCCGACCGCCTCCGCGCCGATCCCACCTTTGCCCCGCTCGCCCAATCCCTCCCCTGGCTCGGTCCCCTCGGCGCCTTTCTCCTTCTCCTCGCCTTCATTCTCCCGGGCCTTCTCCCCAATCTCCCCCTTCCCCAAAAACTCCCCGCCCGCCCTGTCATCCTCGATCTCCTTCACGG
>Ga0208960_1001768_pt1 | contig 11312 bp, 10 predicted proteins | sample GreLakmeON33MSRF_FD_187703 | JGI IMG/M metagenome (GOLD analysis project Ga0208960, IMG submission 187703) | Freshwater lentic microbial communities from great Laurentian Lakes, MI, USA - Great Lakes metaG ON33MSRF (SPAdes) | ecosystem: Environmental > Aquatic > Freshwater > Lake | place: Great...
GGCGGCGCCAGGCCACGAACATCGGCCGGGCGCCGCTCTCTTTTCTCAGCCAACAACCCCAATGTCCGTCGATCCGTTCGCAATTCCATTGGCGCGCCGTGCCGCGATAGAACTACTCGCCCCCGATCTCCTGGCGGCGCGCACGGTGGCGCTCTCGACGCATATCAACGCCGACGGCGATGGGTGCGGTTCAGAAGTGGCGCTGGCGCTGCTGCTTGCGCAGAAAGGCGCCGACGTCCGGATCGTAAATCCGACGCCCTGGCCGGAGATGTTCCGCTACCTGCTCGTCGACGGCGTGCGCGACGAGTCACCTCGGGGCGCTGCGGCGCTTAAGGGAATCGACCGGCTCATCGTGCTCGACATCAGCGATGTGCGCCGGCTGGGCGTGCTGGCCGATGCGGTCCGTGCCCTCACGCCACCACCGTTGACGATCGACCACCACCAGGCTGGCGCTGAACCTCCGGGCACGCAGATGGTCTCTGACACGACGGCGTGTGCGACCGGCGAGCTGATCTTCGATCTGGCGACCGTGCTTGGACTCGAGATCACACCGCCGGTGGCGACGGCGATCTACACAGCCCTCCTCACCGACACGGGCGGATTTCGGTTCAGCAATACGTCGGCTCGGTGCCTGGCGATCGCCGCGCAGCTGCTGGCGGCCGGTGTCGATCCCGAGGCGATGTACAAACGCATTTACGCGTCGGTTGGTGTCGGGCGGCTCTACCTGCTCCGCGATGCGCTCAGGCACCTCGGCGTGGATCCTGCGGCCGGGCTCGCCTGGATATCCATCGAAGCCGGTGAAATGGAGCGCCACGCCGTGCTGGCCGAAGAGCTCGACGGTATCGCCGAGTATCCCCGCTCCATTGCCGGTACGCGACTGGCGCTTCTGTTTCGCGACCTGGGTCACGGCAAGGTGAAAGTGTCGTTTCGCAGCGTCGGCAACACCGACGTCAACGCATTCGCACGCCGTTTCGGTGGCGGAGGGCATGCCAAGGCCGCCGGCGCACTCATCGCCGGGTCGCTGGCTGAGGTGCAGAGCACAGTGCTCGCCGCCGCGCGCGAATATCTCGCCGCCGGACCCGCCTAAGGCCGGTGGGCATTACTACGAAGTCGAACCCGTCAACTTCAATATCGACACCTACTGGCAGCGGCTCATTCCGCACAACTGAGGCCGACCGCCGCTTACATTCCTCTGCGTGACAGAATCCCTCACTGCCCGCGTTGAGCAGACGCTGTTGACCGTCGTCAACGCCCGCACCGGCACCTCCGTGCTGGCATCCGACCAGGTCCGCGACGTCGCCACCTCGACCGCTGGGCGAGTCCAGTTGACGCTGCTGCTTGGTGCGAACGACGACCCTACGCTTGCCCGCGATGTTCGCCAGGCTGTTGAAGCCCTCGATGGCGTCACGGACGTCCGGGTGAATGTCGTGGATGCCGCGACCGACCCTCGCGCGCAGCATGACGCCGCGGCGGCCGCCCCTCCCGCGCCGAAGCGCGCTCCGCTCCCCATGATGGCTGAACCGGCCGCCGCGCCGCGCGCCGTGCCCGCGCCGACGCCATCGGCGTTCCCCGCGCTTGGCAAGATCATCGCCATTTCGTCCGGCAAGGGCGGCGTCGGTAAAAGCACCGTCACCGTCAACCTCGCCGTCGCGCTTGCAAAGCTTGGTCGCCATGTCGGCCTGCTCGATGCCGATATCTACGGACCCAACGTCCCGCGCATGATGGGCGTGATGACCGCGCCGCCAGTCGAGAACGAAAAGATTGTGCCGCCCGAAGCGCATGGCGTGAAGCTGATGTCACTTGGTTTCATGATCGAGCGCGACCAGCCGGCGATCTGGCGCGGCCCGATCGTCATGAAGATCATCAACCAGTTCCTCCGCGACGTGCGCTGGGGCCGACTCGACTACCTGTTCGTCGACATGCCGCCGGGCACGGGTGACGCGCAACTCTCTCTGGTGCAGGCCGCGCATCTGGCAGGCGCGGTGATCGTGACGACGCCGCAAGAAGTCGCCGTGGGTGACGCGCTGCGCGGCGCCAAGATGTTTGAACGCGTTGGCGTGCCGGTCCTCGGGGTCGTCGAAAATATGAGCTGGTTCGAGCTTGCGAACGGCGACAAAATGCCGATCTTCGGGTCGGGCGGCGGCGCGCGCCTCGCGCTCGAACTGGGCGTCCCACTGCTCGGCGAAATCCCACTCTGGCAGCCCGTACGCGAGGGCGGCGACAGCGGCACGCCGATCGTCATCAGCGCACCGGACTCTCCGGCCGCCCGCGCGATGACGGCCGTGGCGGAGATGCTCGAGCGTCGCTGAGCGGCGCTCATGCGTCGCGTCGCGGTGTCGTGCCCCGGCGAGTAGCAGGCATCGCCGCGCGCGGCGGCAAGCTCGAGTGACAGGCTTAGCGGCGCGTCGCGCGTCAGGCCGATGCGGAGTGCGCCATGTCGGTGTGACCGAAACTTGCCCAGCCCCCCACGCACGGACAAATTGCAGGTTCAAATGGCCAGTGCAGAAACCGAGGAGCTCGACGTCCAAGCGCAGGCCAACGCCGCCGCGGCTGGAGCTCCGATCAAGCGCGCGTATGTGCAGCGCATCTTCTCCGACATCGCGCCGAGGTATGACCTGCTCAATCAGGTGCTCAGCCTCGGCATCGACCGGTCGTGGAGGCGCGCGGCCATCGCTGCGCTCGGATGGCCGCGCTGTCCGGCCGGCACCTATCTCGACCTGTGCGCCGGCACACTGGACGTGTCGGCGGCACTCGCCGCCACGCCAGGATTTCGCGGCGACATCATCGCCGCCGACTTCGCCGAGCCGATGCTTCGTGCTGGGCGTGAGAAGGGGAGGGCGGGGCGGATTGCCTCGGTCGTTGCCGATGCGCTGTCCCTGCCACTGCCGGACGGCTCCTGCGACGGCTCGCTGGTGGCGTTCGGCATTCGCAACGTCGCCGACCTCGAGTACTCGCTTGGGGAAATCTTCCGTGTGCTCAGGCCAGGCGCGCGGTTCGTGATTCTGGAACTGTCCACCCCCTCGTCGCCGGTACTCCGCGCCGCGTACCTGTTTTACTTCCAACGGCTGCTGCCGATCATTGGCGGGTTCGTGAGCGGACACCGCACCGCCTACCGGTACCTGCCGCAGTCGGTCATCCACTTTCCGGAAGGCGACGTGCTCGCCGCCGGTATGCGTCGCGTAGGATTCGTGAACGTCCACTGGCGCCCGCTGACGTATGGCATTGCGGCGCTGCACGTCGGAGAAAAACCACAGCCATGACGCTGGATACTCTTTCGGATTTCATCGCCGCCATCGACGCGGCCGGCGAACTCGTGCGGATCACCGAGCCGGTGCGCGTGAAACTTGAACTCACCGAGATCGCCGACCGCGTGATGAAGCAGCCCGGCGGCGGCAAGGCGCTGCTGTTCGAACAGGTGATCCTCGACGATGGGTCACGTTCGTCGTACCCAGTGGCCATCAACCTGTTTGGCTCGATGCAACGCATGGCGATGTCGCTCGGCGTAAAGGAACTCGACGAGCATGGCGCGCGGATTACGGCGCTGCTCGACATGAAAGTGCCCGAAGGGCTGATGGGCAAGCTGTCGCTGCTGCCGCGCCTGCTCGAGGTGTCCAAGTTTCCGCCGCGCATGCAGAGCGGCACGCCGCCCTGCCAGGAAGTGGTCTGGCGCGGCGACGAGGTGAATCTCGCGAAACTCCCCATCCCCACCTGCTGGCCGCAGGACGGCGGGCCGTACATCACGCTGCCGATGGTGATCTCGAAGGACCCCAAGCGCGGCATCCGTAACGTCGGCATGTACCGCGTGCAGGTGATGTCGCCCAACACGGTCGCGATGCACTGGCAGCGCCATAAGGTGGGTGCGGCGCACTGGCGCGAGATGGCCGAGCGTGGCGAGACGATGCCGGTTGTGATCGCCATCGGCGCCGATCCCGCCTCGGTCTATTCGGCCAGCGCCCCGCTGCCGCCGACGGTGGACGAGTTCATCTTCGCCGGATTTCTTCGCAAATCACCCGTCCACCTCGCCAAGGCCGTCACCTGCGACCTCGAGGTCCCGGCCGAGGCGGAGTTCGTGATCGAGGGCTACATCGATCCGCGCGAACCGCTGGTCACGGAAGGGCCGTTTGGCGATCACACGGGCTTCTATTCCGAAGCGGACCTGTACCCGCTGGTGCACGTCACGGCGGTGACGATGCGCAAGACACCGATCTATATGACGACGATTGTCGGTCGCCCGCCAATGGAGGATTTCTACCTCGGCCACGCGACGGAGCGGATTTTCCTACCGCTCCTCAAACTCACCGTGCCCGAGATCGTGGATTATCACATGCCGGCCGAGGGGATCTTTCACAACCTCGTGTTCGTGTCCATCAAGAAAGAGTATCCCGGCCAAGCGTTCAAGGTCATGAACGCGATGTGGGGCGCTGGCCTGATGTCGCTGGCGAAGATGTTGGTCGTGGTGGACGATTGGGTGAACGTACGCGACCCGCAGGAGGCGTGGTGGGTGGCGCTCAACAACATCGACCCCGAACGCGACGCGCGGTTCACGATGGGTCCGGTCGACGTGCTCGATCATTCGAGTCGCACCTTTACCTATGGGTCCAAGATCGGCTTCGACGGCACGAAAAAGTTCCCGGAGGAAGGATTCACGCGGAACTGGCCAGAGGTGATCGTGATGGACCACGCAACGAAGGCCGACATCGACGCGATCTGGCCCCGGCTTGGGCTCGGCGGTCGGTGATCCCGCCCGTGACTCTGCGCGAGGGGCAAACGCTGCACGGCGGGTCGTTGTGGGTGCGGTACGCCAACTTCGTCCGGCTGCCGCACACGGTGTTTGCTCTGCCGTTCGCCCTGGTCGGCGTGGTGCTCGCGTCATACCGCGCGCCCGTGCAGTGGAGCGCCGTCGGTTGGGCTGTTGTGGCGTTCACGGCAGCCCGATTCGCCGCGATGGGATTCAACCGGATTGCTGATCGCGCGTACGACGCCATGAATCCGCGCACGGCGATGCGCGAGATCCCCGCCGGACTCCTGACCGTGCGTGAGGCGACGATCGCCGTCGTGGTCGCTGCGCTGCTCTTCGTTGTGGCAGCGTGGCAGATCAACCCGATCTGCCTGATGCTCTCGCCGATCGCGCTGGCGTGGGTGCTCTTTTATAGCCTGACCAAACGATTCACCCGCTGGTCGCATCTCGTGCTTGGCCTCGGGATGGGCATCGCGCCCGTGGGCGGCTACCTCGCGATCACCGGCGCATGGAGTGCGCCGTGGTGGGTGCTGCCCGTGCTGGCCGGTGCCGTAATGACTTGGGGCGCTGGCTTCGATCTGCTCTACGCGCTGCAGGACATCGCCTTTGACCGTCAGCACCGGCTCCACTCCATCCCCGCGTCAATCGGAATCCCCAAAACGATTCGCCTGTCGCGCGCTCTGCATGCGGCGACCGTGGGACTCCTCGCCATCGTCGTCGCCGAAGCGGTCGGGCTCGACCGCGCCGCGCTGGGGTCGTGGGTGGGTGTCGCCGCAGTCGCGGGGCTTCTAGTCTACGAACATTCACTGATCTCGCACGACGATCAGTCCCGCCTTGATGCGGCGTTTTTCACCATGAACGGCGTGATCAGTATCGTGTTCTTCGCCTGTATTCTCCTCGACCGAGTCGTCTGATGACGAAACCGGCTGCACTGCCCGTGGTGTTCGCGCTCACCGGCGCGAGTGGCGCACCGTATGCGATTCGGCTGTTGCGTGCGCTCGTCGATCTCAAGCGCGAAACCTGGCTCGTGGTGTCGGCGCACGGCTTTCGCCTGCTCAAGACCGAGTCGGATGTGGGCGACCTCGACGAGTTGCGGCTCGCCGTTGGCGCCGCCGGATTCGACGGGTACGTGAAGGTGTTCGATGACGGCGACCGTGGCGCCGCGCCGGCCAGTGGGTCGGTGCTCACGGCGGGTATGGTGATCTGCCCCTGTTCGATGGGAACGATCGCCTCGATCGCTGCAGGGACATCGCGCTCGCTCGTCGAGCGCGCGGCCGACGTCACGCTCAAGGAACGGCGCAAGCTCGTCGTCGTGCCGCGCGAGTCACCGCTCTCGGCGATCCACCTCGAGAACATGTTGCGTCTCACGCGAGCGGGCGGTGTCGTGCTCCCCGCCTCGCCGGGCTTCTACAACAAGCCACAGGGCGCCGACGAACTCGTGGACTTTATTGCCGCGCGGGTGCTCGACCAGCTGGGCGTCACCCACGAACTCGGAAAACGTTGGGCCTGACACGGCGACCAGGCAAATGACACGCGACATCGGTCTCATCTCGGACACGCACGGCCTCGTGCGCGCCGACGTACACCGCGCCCTCGCCGGCGTCGAGCTCATCCTCCATGCCGGCGATGTCGGTGGCGAGGAGATCCTCGCCGAACTCGAGCTCATCGCGCCAGTGCGTGCCGTGTTCGGAAATACCGACCCACGCGATCACGCCGGTCTGGTTGACGCCATCGACCTCGTGTTCGACGGAATGCGCGTTCACGTGAGCCACGGACACGAGATGGGCCGTGCGGGTTCACCAGAGGCCCGTGCGGCCGCGTACGACGCAGACGTGGTCGTGTACGGCCACACGCACAAGCAGCGCGTGGACTGGGTGGGAAAGCAGCTGGTGGTGAATCCGGGCGCGGCCGGCGCGCGCCGGTTCGACCTCGAGCCTTCGGTTGCTCGGCTGCGCATCACGGATGGACGCGCCGAGGTCACCCTGATCGCGCTCGCCGGCGACTGACGGACTCAGCGCGCTGCGTCAGCGTCGCTGCGCCCGGCCCGGTGGTGCGTTCGAGTTCCTTGGGGTGCGCGCGGAACCAGCTAGCCAGCAATAAGAGCTCGTCGACCTCGTGCGATGGTACAGCACCGCTGTCGCGTGTCACCGGGCCGAATACGTCGGCGATACTGGCGTCGAGGAGCGCTCGGTCGCGCGCGTTGCGCGGCGCGGGACTCTCATGCCGAACCCGGCCGCGCCTGATGACATAGACGCGATCGTCACCATCCTGCCCAGCCACCTGATAGGTGAACGTCAGGGACTCGACCGCAACCCGGAGCCGCACGAACTGATTCTGGAGCGACTCCAGCCGTACGACTTTGTCGCGCAGCGACGCCGCCCGTTCGAATTCCAGCCGTTCGCTCGAGGCTTCCATCGCCTCACGCAGCACGGAGATCGGGGCATCGTGGCGGCCGGCAAGAAACTCGCGCGCCAGCCGCACCCGCTCGTCGTAGTCCGACCTGGTGGTCGCCGCCACACAGGGGCCAAGACAACGGCCAATTTCGTAGCGAATGCAGCCAGGCGTCCGTGGCACGGCGACGGACGGTACTTCCTGGTCGGCGAAATGCATTGGCGTGTCGAGCGAGCAGTCGCGGAGGCCGAGGGCGTCGTTGAGCTCGCGCAGCGCGGCGGCTAGCTGGACCGCCCCGTGAAACGGACCGAAATAGGTCGCCGCGTCGTCGCCCTGGGCGCCGCGCACAACGTGGAGCTTTGGGGCAGGTGCCGCGGTCAGTTGGATGAAGGCGTAGTGCCGAGCGTCGCGCTTCATCGCCACGTTGTACCGCGGCCGCCATCGCTTGATCAGCCGCAGCTCCGTAAGACAGGCCGCGAACTCGCTCGGCTCGTAGTCCCACACGACGCTGCCAGCCTCCGCGATCATACGCGCGCTCTTGTCGCGCGGATACTCGGCGCGGAAGTGTGTGAGCAGGCGCGTGCGCACGCCCTTCGTCTTGCCGACGTAGAGCACCTCGCCATCCGGCGCCAGCAGCCGGTACGTGCCGGGCTGGTTGCGCGCATCGCGCTTGACCACAGCGAGCATCGCATGACGTCGCTCGTGGATCAGCGGCGGCAATTCCTTGCGGCGACGTCGGCGCCTAGTCATCAGCGAATGCTCGGAGCGGCCGCCGTCATTTCTGGCATTTCGTGCACCAGACGGTGATCCGCTTCTCGATGGCGTGTGTCGAGCGGAGCAGCGTGCCGCACCGAACGCAGGGCTCGCCTTGCCGGCTGTAGACCTTGGCGAGTTCGAGGAAGCCGCCTCGCTGGCCGTTGGGGTCGCGGTAGTCGCGGAAGCTCGTCCCGCCCTGCGCCACGGCAGCCGAGAGTATGGTACGCGCTTCGGCGAATAGCCGCGCCGATTCGGCGAGCGTCAGTGTCGATGCGCGGCGTGACGGGCGGATCTTGGCGAGCCAGAGCGCTTCGTTCGCGTAGATGTTGCCGATGCCGGCCACGCGGCGTTGGTCCATCAGCACCGTCTTGATCGCGCGTCGGGAGCTTCGAACGTTGGCGGCGAAGATGGCGTCGGTGAACGCTGGATCAAGCGGCTCAGGCCCCAGCCCGGCTTCCCAGTCGACGAATCGCGCGGGCGTCATGAGTGCCACGGTGCCGAGTCGTCGCACGTCACGGTAGCGCAACGCAGTGCCGTCGGTGAAGGCGAAGACGATCGCGGTGTAATCGTCCGCGCCCCTGGCCCAGCCTGCGCGTTCGATGTCCAGCGATCCGGTGAACCGGGGGGAGACAACCAGCCGATCGCCGGTCGATAGGTCGGCGATGACGTATTTCGCCCGCCGCCAAAAATTCTCGAGCGTGGCGCCGCGCGCGCGTGTGGCCAGGGCGTGCGGCGTACAGTCGCGTAGCACGTTGGGGCGGTGAACCTTGACCGAGTCGATGGTGGCATGGCGCACCGCCGAGCGGTGCAGGACGCGCGCCATCGTTTCGACTTCCGGCAGCTCAGGCACGCGAGGCCGACGATGCCCGTTGCAGGTCGCGCCAGCCGATGTCGCGCCGAAACTGGCGTCCAGCGAACTGCACATCGGCGGCATAGCCCGCACTGGCGCGCTGCGCATCCGCGAGCGTCTCTGCCACGGCCGTGACGGCCAGCACGCGACCGCCCGAGGTGACCAGCGCGCCCGACGCATCGCGCGTGGTGCCGGCGTGGAACACGGTCACCCCGTCGCGAGGGGCCGGGAGCGTGATGGCATCTCCACTCTTCACAGTGCCCGGGTAGCCGCCTGCGGCGACGACGGTCGTCACGGCAGCGGCGTTCTTCCAGGCCAGCGCGGGTGCCCCAGCCAGCGAGTCCCCGGCGGCTATGGCCCGCATTGGCTCGAGCAGCGACGAGTCGAGTAGTGGCAGAATCGCCTCCGTTTCCGGGTCGCCGAACCGACAGTTGAACTCCACGACTTTCGGGCCGGTCGGCGTCATCATCAGGCCGGCGTAAAGGAGTCCGGTGAATGGGCACCCGTCAGCCCGCATGGCGGCCAGCGTCGGCAGGAACACGCGATCCAGCGCGAGATCAGCCGTCGCTTGTGTCGCAATGGACACCGGCGCGTACGCGCCCATTCCGCCCGTGTTTGGCCCCGTGTCGCCCTCGCCGACCCGCTTATGGTCCTGTGCGGCAATCATGGGGACTACGTGCCTCCCGTCGGTGAGTGCGAAGATCGAGAGCTCCTCGCCCGTCATGAACTCCTCCACCAACAGTTCGGCGCCGGCGTCGCCGAATGCGCGGCGGTCGAGCATCATCTCGATGGCATCGTCGGCTTCGGCGAGTGTGAGCGCGACCACCACGCCTTTGCCTGCCGCGAGTCCGGTGGCCTTGATCACGACGGGTGCGCCGAGCTGCCGAGCGGCGGCCTTGGCGGCAGCGGTGTCGCTGAAGAATCGCGCGGTGGCCGTTGGCACACCGGCGCGCGCCATCAGCGACTTGGCCCACGATTTCGACGTTTCGATGCGCGCGGCGGAGCGCGTCGGGCCAAAGACGGGCAGTGCCTGCGCGCGGAAATGGTCCACGAGCCCTGCGTCGAGCGGCCCTTCCGGACCGACGACCGTCACATCCACCCGCTCCTGGTGCGCGAGCCGTGCCAGCGCGGCGATATCGGTTGCCGCAATCGGTTCGCAGCGCGCGAGCTCCGCGATCCCCGGATTCCCCGGGGCGGCGATCAGTTCCAGCGAGGGATCGTCGCGGCGGAGTTTCCATGCGAGCGCATGTTCGCGCGCCCCTCCGCCCACGATGAGGACTTTCACCGTGCGGCGCCGCGGAACGCGTCGTCGCACGCGCCCTTCGCGCGCCCTACTACATCGGTCAGTTTCCCGAGGGCGGCCTTCGCCGCGGCGCGGTCGGCGGGGTGTTCCCAGGCGGTGGGCGAAATATCAGTCAGGACGATGCGGGTCATCGTGGTCTCCAGGTAGTCGTGCTCCAGCCCATACGGGACGAGCCCAGCAAAAGTGACGCTGAACCCCCTGCTGATTGGCTCCCTAGAATCCCTTGAACGCCTGCTCGAGGTCGGCCAGTAAGTCCTCGACATCCTCAACGCCAACAGAGAGCCGGATCAGCCCCTCGGTCACTCCAAGCGCGGCCCGACGGTCTACTTCGACCGATGCGTGTGTCATCGACGCCGGGTGACTGATGAGCGACTCGACGCCGCCCAGCGACTCAGCGAGCGCGAAGACCCGCACGCGCTGCAGTACCGTGTTCGCGTCTTCCTTGGAGAGCATCTCGACCGAGATCATCCCGCCAAACCCGCTCATCTGGCGCGCGGCGAGCGCGTGCTGGGGATGCGACGCCAGGCCGGCGTAGAACACCCGTTCCGCCCCCAGTCGCTGCTCGAGCCACGCCGCGATGATACGCCCGTTGGCGTCGTGCTGCCGCATGCGGAGCGCGAGCGTCTTCGTGCCGCGCATCGCGAGCCACGAGTCAAACGGCCCCGGAATCGCGCCAGCGGCGTTCACGAGGAATTGCACCCGCGCCGCGAGGTCGTCGTCGTTGAGCACCGCGATCCCGCCGATCATGTCGCTGTGGCCGTTCAGGTACTTGGTGGTCGAGTGATAGACCACGTCGGCGCCCGATTCGAGAGGGCGCTGCAGGACCGGCGACGCAAAGGTATTGTCCACGATCAACATCGCCTGCTTCCGCTTGGCAATCGCCGCCGCGGCCGCGATGTCGGTGATGCGCATCAGCGGATTCGTCGGCGTCTCCACGAGGATCGCCACCGTCTTTGCCGTGCACGCATCCTCGATCCGTTGCGGGTCGCGCGTGTCCACGAAACTGAACGTCAACCCGAACTTCTTGAGCACTTTGTCGAACAGGCGGTACGTGCCGCCATACACGTTCTCGCCGCAGACGATGTGATCGCCGGACTTGAACAGCAGCATGAGCGAGGTGAGACAGCCCATGCCGCTCGAGAACGCGAATCCATGTCTCGCGCCTTCGAGCGAGGCGACATTGCGCTCAAAGGCTTCGCGGGTGGGGTTCTTGCCGCGGGCGTATTCGTAGCCTGTGTTCACACCGAGGGCTTGCTGCACGAAGGTGCTGGTCT
>Ga0208960_1001772_pt1 | contig 11289 bp, 10 predicted proteins | sample GreLakmeON33MSRF_FD_187703 | JGI IMG/M metagenome (GOLD analysis project Ga0208960, IMG submission 187703) | Freshwater lentic microbial communities from great Laurentian Lakes, MI, USA - Great Lakes metaG ON33MSRF (SPAdes) | ecosystem: Environmental > Aquatic > Freshwater > Lake | place: Great...
AAACAAGAAAGTCCTTCCGATTTTACTCGAAAGGACTTCTGCTCTCCCTCTTGGACTTGAACCAAGGACCCTCTGATTAACAGTCAGATGCTCTAACCAGCTGAGCTAAGGAAGAAAATATTTTTATCCTCTTATAATAGTAGAAAACGCTGGCAATCTTGCTCTCCCTCTTGAACTGAACCAAGCACCCTTCTGATTAATCCCGACATTCGGGACTCTAACCAACTGAGCTAAGGAAGAATATGACTTAATTATACTGTATCAAAAGAACTAGTTCCGAAAAACGGAGTGCAATAATAGTTCAAAGTTTGGAATTATGCAATATATTAGCACCTACAAACACAAAAAAAAATTATCATGAGCTTAGTTATAGTTGGAACAGTAGCATTTGACGCTATAGAAACCCCTTTTGGAAAAACAGACAAAATCGTTGGCGGATCGGCTACTTACGTGGGTTTGTCGGCTGCAAAACTGGGGCAAAAACCAAAATTAATTGCCGTAGTTGGAGATGATTTTCCTCAAACAGCAATTGATCTGTTAAAACAAAATAATTTCGATTTAGAAGGTTTAGAGATTAAAAAAGGAGAAAAAACCTTCTTTTGGTCGGGAAAATATCATTTCGATATGAACTCTCGCGATACTTTAGTTACCGAATTAAATGTGTTGGCTGGATTCGACCCAGAGATGCCTGCTTCTTACCAAGATTGCGAATACTTAATGTTAGGGAATTTAGCTCCTGCTATTCAACAAAAGGTGATTAAGAGTATGACTAATCGTCCGAAATTAATCGTTATGGACACCATGAACTTTTGGATGGACATCGCTTTAGAAGAGCTTAAACAAACTATTTCTATGGTAGATGTGGTTACCGTAAACGACGAAGAAGCGCGCCAGTTAACTGGCGAATATTCATTGATTAGTGCCGCACACAAAATTTTATCAATGGGTCCAAAATACTTAATTATCAAAAAAGGTGAGCACGGCGCTTTATTGTTCGATAAAGACAGAATGTTCTTTGCGCCTGCGCTTCCGTTGGCTGATGTTGTTGACCCAACAGGTGCTGGTGATACCTTTGCCGGTGGATTTATTGGCTATATCGCTAAAACTGGCGATATCTCTTTCGATAATTTCAAACGTGCGGTAATTCACGGTTCGGCTCTAGCTTCATTCTGTGTACAAGATTTTGGAACAAAAAGAATGGAAACATTGACTTACAGTGAGGTTCGTGATAGAATTGATATGTTCGTTAACCTAACAAGATTTGAATTGGAAGCAGTAGCTTACTAATCAACAATAATAAATTGAAAAGCCCTAAGTATTAAAATGCTTGGGGCTTTTTCTATTTTAGCAATATGATGAACATTAGCCTAGAAGAAAAAACATTAGAACTGAAATTCACTTGGAAGATTGCGCGCAACACATCTGATTTTAAAAGGAATTTTTTTATTAGAATTAGTGATGGGCAATTCGAGGCACTAGGAGAAGCAGCGCCCAATGTGCGTTATGGTGAAAGTGCCGAACTAATTATTGAGCAATTTCAACAGTTGATGAGCGCTGGCTTATCTGCCATTAATAACGTAGAAATGCTGCATATTCTATTTCAAAAAATAACAACATGTAATTCTTTGCGCTTTGGCATCGAATCGGCTTTCGTTAATTTTTGGAGTAGAAATGAAGTAGAAAAATATTTGGCTATTCCTAAAGCCAAAGAAATATTCACTGCCTTTACCATGCCTATTATGCCCATTGGGGAAATGTGTGATTTTTATAAAAAACACGATTTGCAGCGTTTTAAATATGTGAAGCTTAAAATCAATGCCGAAAACGGCGTCGATGCCTTGAAAGAAATTTCTAAAGTATCGAAACAACAAATCATGATTGATGGAAATGAAGCGTTTCAAAATCCCGATGAAGTCCTGAAATACATAGACTTTATTAAAAAATACCCTGTCGCCTTCTTAGAACAACCCATGCCTTCCTCCAAAGTTGAGGAATACAAGCAGCTTAAACCCAAAAGCTCCGTCTTGTTGATGGGCGATGAATCGATTACCGATAACCCCGATATGGATTCCATTGCGCAACAGTTTCATGGCATAAACATGAAATTGCAGAAAGCAGGAGGCTATATCAACGGTTTGCGCATTATTAATGAGGCTAGAAAAAGAAATTTAAAAACCATGATAGGTTGTATGGTAGAAACAAGTGTTGGTATCGGCAGTGCAATGCACCTTTGTGCCAACATTGATTTTATTGACTTAGACGGATTTTTAATTTTAAAAGAAGATCCTTTTAAGCAGATAGAAGAAAGAAATGGCGCTTTATTTTTTCAAGAGATTAGTAGATAATTCTATAATCATGAGCTCATTGCTATGAAAAATAAAATAAACATCTTATTGCTCTTGGCTTTCATAAGTGCAACAACCAGCGCCCAAATGAACGTAGTAAAAATGCATTCAGGAAACTTCTTTCCTTCACGTTTCAAATTTCAGTACGAAAGAAAATTAAGTGAAAAGCTAAGTACTGGAGCCATTGGTTCTTTCTTTATGAATAGATACTTAGGCTATAGAATAGAGCCTTACTCAAGGATGTACTTAGGCAGTAACTCAACTACTTTTGATGGCTTATTTTTTCAGCTAAAAGGGCATTATTCTTATGTAACCGACAAAACTCGAGATTTTCACAAAAAAGTTACCCATCTAAGTCAGAATCATCTGAATTGTTCCAATTGCTGTATTGCCTGCCTATAGACATGGGCATAGCTTTAGGCTATGCATTTTAAGGGTTTACAACTTCGAAATAAAATCGGTAATTGACCCCTCCTCCTTAATTCCTAATTTCTCTTTTAATCTGTACTTTCTCTTTTCAACCCCACTAATAGAAATACTCAACAAATCGGCTATCTCTTTGTTCGATTTATTCATGCGTATGTAAGAACACATCAACAAAGTAGATTCGTTCATTTTGGGGTCGAGTTGCTTTAACTTTTGAAAGAAATTATCGTTCGTTTTATCGAAATGCATTTGAAATTTCTCCCAGTTTTCTGCTTCCTTATCTTCTACTCCAATAGACCGTACCAGACTTTTCAACTCGCTATTACTCGCCTCATCTTTCATGTTTTTAGATATGTTGGTGAGCTGTGTTTTCAAGAAAGACAAAAACTGCTTTTTCTGCGTAAAAGTTAATGCTAAAAAGGCCATCTCATCGTTCTTGCGTTGCAATTCCACTTCTAAAATTTCTGTTTTATGCAAGGCCTCTTTGTTTTGTATTTCCTTCACTTTCTCTAATTCCATCTTTTCTCTTTGTACTTTAAAACGTTTTTGTACTTTTCTTCTAATTAACACCACCACCAAAACAGTAAATAAAATGTAAAACAAATACGCCCAAATAGTGCGGTATAACGGCGGAAGTATAGTAAAAACCAACACTCCAGCATCAAACATTTTTCCATTTAATTCAGCTTGAACCTTAAAATAGTACTCTCCTTCGGGAAGGTTGGTGTATTCCTTAAAAGAATTGGTTGATTCATCTTTCCACACAAAAGAATGATTGTTTGAACTCAATTGGGTGTGGTAAATAATTTTAGAATTTACCCCAAAAACAGGCAGCGCAAAACTAAATGCCAAGCTGTTGTTTTGATAAGAATAAGTTAAAGCGGTATTAAAGCCCATCAACAGGGTAGAATCGTTATCGGTGTTGAGTAATTTAACTTGGCGAATTAAACATTTCGTACCTTTATCGCCTGCATTTTTGCCAGGATTAAAAAGCGCAAAACCCAGCTGCGTAGCAATTAAATACTCGCTGCTAGAAATTTTACCAACGTATTCGGCACTACCCACCAACTTGTCTTTAACATTCGCCGAGGCCACTGCACTTATTACATATTTACCTTGTTTCAATTCTATGAAAGCTGGGCGCTCATTCAATATAATGTAAAGTTCGTTTACACTCCCCTCCACCATACGCAAGCGCTTGATAGGATTGGTAAACAAACTAAATTCTTCATCTTTCACCAACTCATCTTTTTCGTTGATGATGTAAACACCTCCATCTGAAGACACTTTCAACCCATGATTTACCTTTACGATATCATTGAAATACCCTGCATAAAAATGATACTTTTCGGCGTAGTTTTCCACCTTCGTGGCTTTGGTATAATAACTATTGAGTTCTATTCTGTACAATGCAGCAACACCTTGCACCAGCCATAAAACGCCTCTGTCATCTATCTCAAACATACGGCACGACTCGCCAAAACCAGCAATGGCATTTCTAAAAACCCAATGCCCTTTTCTAAAAGCATACACACTTAAATCGGCATAAGTACCACATATCAAAAGAGAATCTACACCAGGTATTTGCTTGAAAGTCCAACCACCATAAAACTTCGCTTTCGAGATCTTTCTCGCCTTTATACCGTTCACCTCATAAACATCACTTTCATCAGAACAAATGAGTTTACCATTCATCACCTTCATGTCGTTAATGGTTAATCCAATGCCATTTACCTTTTGAAAAGCACGATTTTTATTCTTGTTCCATCCAGCAGCATAGTACATTCCTTGCGAGGTGCCCAAATACAGCGTATCATTAAGCAATACCGAAGAATAGCCCATTCCTTCTACGTCTTGAATTTCGTTGATATAACTAAAAGGAGAATTCCATTTAATTAAGGCTATGCCATTGTTCAAAGAAGCCCACAATGAGCCCTTGCTGTCTTTGTAAATCTCATTAACGAAGTTGTTCTTGAGTCCGATTTTCTTATCTAAAACCTCCAATACATTACCCTCTACATCACAAATTAATATACCATTCAATTCGGTAGAAACAGCCACCGTGCTGTTGTTCAACAATTCGGCATCTGTTGCCATCATATTTACACTACGTTTAAAAAAAACGCCCTCTTTAATAGTACAAAAACCATCTTTTTGAATGATTAAATAACTATTGTCAAATTTCTTCACCACACCAACAATAGAAGAAGTATCGGCCAATTGCATCTTCATAAAAAGAGGCTGGTATTTACCTTCCATAATTTTACCCAAACCTCTGTAGTCGTTGTGCACAAAAAGTTCATCATCTACCACGCCCAAATAGCCAAACTCACTTAACTCACCATTGGGTTTCTTTTCGGGCAAAATAACTTGTACTGTTTTGCCATCATACACATAAATACAATTGGAAGAAGAGAAATATACCTTTTGGTGGTAATAAGCGATATGAAAAATAATATTGGGCCGATTGTAAGGCTTGGGCGCCAAACCCTTGAGAGAAACGAAAGTTGTTTTTCCTTTTTCATCTTTGGCTAAAAAACCAAAATCCTCGAAGGCTCCAAGATAGATAGCACCTTTTTCATCACGGGTGAAACAAGTAGGACTGTGATCAAACACAGAAATAGAGCGCCAGCTATTGCCATCAAATTCTAATACAGAATAAGCATTGGCAAAATGCATCATGCCCGAAGTATCTTCTATCGCGGCATAATTAATTGAGTGCCCTTGGTAATCATCGGTAGTATAATGATGAATTTCTGGCAATGTGGCTCTTACAAAAAATGGAAGCAGAAGTAAAAGCAGAGTTATTTTTTTCATAGCGAAAGCTTAAAGCTCTAAAATAGGAAGTTAATTTATTGAAATCAAATTGTGTCCAATATTTAGTTTATTGATTTTCAGTTATTTAAACAATACTGTCCCGTATTTGTCCGGCTAAAAAATAAAATCCGTCCGGCGCTTGTCACCCCAATTTACTACCCTACAGTAAATTATATCCTTAAATTTGTTTCAAGAAAAGTAGATTGAATCCCCCAATGAACGGACGGTCTCTTCCCAAGAGCCGTCCGTTTTTTTAAAATTCAATTTTACACAACAATGTTTTCTCGATTGGTTCTATATAATAGGTTAAAAGAGGCTGATATCCTTCAGCCTCTTTTTTTAAAAATATATCTTCAGAAAATTATATCTTTACTAGTATTGCTCCCCACTTATTAATGACACTGAATTACAAAAAAACTGCATCTTATATTTTCGTTGTTGGCTTTTTGCTTTCAACCCTTACCTTCTTTTTTAGGGAACAGAAATTAAATCTATTTCCAAACAACAATTCTTTTAAAGCGGCTTCTTATACCGACAGCTCAGAAGGAGGAAATTCGGCTATAGAATTAAAGATAGACTCGGGAAAATTTGCATCCATGAATTACACCTTAGGCAACAAAATAGAATATCCTTTTTTAGGCATGTATTTTCAAAACAAAGTAGATAGTAATTACCTTGATATTAGCGACTATCAATCGCTGGTAATTAATATAAAAGCCGATAAGGCCACCATGATTCCTATAGATATTAGCGTGTTTTGCGATGGCACTTCTCAATACGGAAAACCCAATTCTTATGTAAGCCATGTCTACGATTTAAAAGACGAAAAAATAAATGGTGAATATGAAATTTCTCTTGATAAATTCGCAGTTCCCGAATGGTGGTATACCGAAAATGCCATAGAAAATAGCGGTAAATTGAAATGCACTTTCGAAAAAATGCAATCTATAAACATAGAACAAGGAGTGAATGCCAAAGCTGGTGTAAGCGACAATATTACTGTATATGATTTGTATTTAAAGAAAGCCAATTTCTATTATCTCTACCTGCTGCTTTTAACTATTTCCCTAGGAAGTACAGCACTGATTATAGATTATGTGAAACGCAAAAGAACAGTTTTTGTACCTTACCAAACTACACCAGAAATGCATACCGGAAATGATGTTTTAGAAAACAAGGTTTTCGATTACATCGCCAACAATTATTCTAATCCCGATTTATCTCTTTCTAGCATTAATGCCGATACAGGTATTGCCGAAAATAAAATATCTAGCATCATAAAAACCAAGTACAATCAATCTTTTAAGCAATACATCAATAACATTCGAATGACTGAGACCAAACGACTTTTAAAAGAAAGTGAAGGTACTATTTCTGAAATTGCTTACTCTGTTGGCTACAACAACGTAACGCATTTCAATCGTGTTTTTAAAACAGAAACAGGTATTGCTCCAGGCGATTTCAGAAAAGGTGAAAACGCATCTGCAGATACCGCAAAGTAAATCAATATGAAAATTCTCGCTGTTATTCCCTCTCGCTACGCATCAACCCGTTTTCCGGGAAAACCCTTAGTAGATATTAAGGGAAAAACCATGATACAACGCGTGTACGAGCAGGCTAAACTATGTAAAAGTTTTACCGAAGTGATAGTGGCCACCGACGACCAAAGAATACTAAAACATGTGAAAGCCTTTGGCGGAAAGGTAATGATGACCAACGAAAATCACCCATCGGGTACCGACCGCTGTGCCGAGGTTTTGTCGAGATTAGAAGAGCAATACGATGCAGTGGTGAATGTGCAAGGCGATGAACCTTTCATTCAGCCCGAACAGCTCGAACAATTGATTTCTTGTTTTAAAAACGAGCACACGCAAATCGCTACGCTCGTTAAAAAAATAGATACTACAGATGATTTGCTCAACATCAATTTACCGAAAGTGGTTTTCAATAAGGAAATGAAGGCTTTGTACTTTTCCCGCTTGCCTATACCCGGACAAAAATCGGTGGACACCGAACAGTGGGTAGAAAATCATCCCTATTATCGCCATATTGGCTTATATGGTTATCGTGCCGATGTGCTTAAGGAAATCACCAAACTTCCTCCCTCTCCCCTAGAAAACATTGAATCTTTAGAGCAATTGCGTTGGTTAGAAGCCGGCTATACTATCACCGTAAGTGTTACCGAATTTGAGTCGATAGGTATTGATACTCCTGCGGACTTGGATAAAATCATCTGACTTTAATCAGTTTTCCTATTGACAATAGTATGACAGACACTAGCTCTAGGTTGCTGATATTTGTTGGCAAATATTAGATTTGCGGCGCAAGTGAGGGCATTAAAAATTATAGCATTTACACACAAAACAACCGATATCAATAGTATTGGTTTGTTGCATTTAGATGATTCTCAGAGAGAAGCACGCTTAAAGCAGTTGGTAAATCTAAGCGGCGTAGATGAATTAATGTACCTTTCCACTTGTAACCGAGTGGAATTCGTTTTTGTAAGCGGCGAAGAAACCAACAAAACTTTCCTTCATAAATTTTTCACTTCGTTCAATCCTGCTGCTGATGCAGAGTGGATGGAAAACAATTGCGTTGTTTACGAAGGTGAAGAGGCATTAAAACACCTTTTTCATTTGGCTTCTTCGTTAGATTCATTGGTGATTGGCGAAAGAGAAATCATTACCCAAGTGCGCAATGCTTACGAAGAATGTGCGCAGTTGAATTTAACAGGCGACACCATTCGTTTGGCGATTAAACACACTATTCAAGCGGCGAAAGAAGTGTACACCAAAACCGATATTGCTAAGAATCCGGTTTCAGTTGTTTCTCTTGCCTACAGAACTTTACGTGAATTCAACTTAAAAAATAACGCGCGCTTCATCATTATTGGCGCGGGCGAAACCAATACCAACATGGCTAAATTCTTAAGCAAACACGGCTTCGAGAATTTCGCCATTTACAACCGTACTTTTTCAAAGGCTGAAAAATTAGCCGAACAACTAAAAGGAAAAGCTTTTCCTTTGGAAGAATTGCACAACAGAACAGAAAGTTTTGATGTGTTGATTACCTGCACTGGCTCTGAAGAACCTATTGTTAAAAGTGCTTTGTATGAGAAATTATTGGCGGGCGAAAACAACAAGAAAATCGTTATCGATTTAGCCTTACCTGCCGATATTGACGCAGAAGTGTTGGCGCAATTTCCAATACATTACATTGGTATCGAAAGCTTAAAAGAAAAGGCCGAAGAGAACATGCGCAAAAGAGAAAAAGAATTGTCGCTTTGTTACGACATCATCAACAGCAATTGCATAGAATTCCAAGATATTTTTGCCGAACGTCAGGTAGTGAAAGCCATGCATCAAGTTCCTCAAAAAGTAAAAGAAATCCGTCAGCATGCCGTAGAAAATGTATTTGCAAAAGACATCGAATCTTTAGATGAACATTCAAAAGAAGTATTAGAAAAAGTGTTGGCTTACATGGAGAAAAAATACATCAGCGGTCCCATGATCATGGCCAAAGAAATCATACTGAATAAAACGAACTAAAGTTGAGCTCAGCTAAAACCATCACCATAGGTTCACGCGGCAGCGACCTCGCACTATGGCAAGCCTACCACGTTAAGGCACAATTAGAATCTCTCGGACAAACAGTAGAGCTTAAAATCATAAAAACGAAAGGCGATCAAATACAAAATCTAAGCTTCGATAAAATTGAAGGCAAAGGATTTTTCACCAAGGAGATTGAGGAAGAATTGTTGGCTGGAACCATTGATTTAGCGGTACATTCACACAAAGATTTAGAAACAGAACAACCTGCAGGATTAAAGATTGCTTGCGTATCCAAACGCGAAGACCCTGCAGATATATTACTGATTCGCAAATCGCATTTCGAGCCTTCAAAAAATTTATCGCTGAAAGAAAATGCTATTGTTGGTACTTCTTCATCACGCAGAAAATCTCAACTATTGGCTTTTAGAAACGACTTAATGATTAACGATTTACGTGGAAATGTTCCCACCCGAATTCAGAAATTACGCGATGGCAAATACGATGCTATTGTTTTAGCTGCTGCAGGCGTAAGAAGATTGAAATTAGATGTAAGCGATTTACAAGAATTGCGTCTCGACCCACGTGAATTTGTTGCTGCGCCCGCTCAAGGTGTTTTGGCTTTGCAAATTCGTGAAACCGACAAAGAATTAGATGCCATTTTACAAGCCATGAACGCACCTCAAGTGCAAAAAGAAATTGCTGTAGAACGCAAAGTATTGAATAAAATGCAAGGTGGTTGTCAGCTACCATTGGGCGTTCATTGCATTCACGAAAATGGTATTTTTAAAGCATGGGCAGCGTTGGGGAAGAGTGAGGGTGAGGTAAAGAGAGTGTATGCTGAGGGTGAAAATCATGAGGTTTTGGCAGATGAGATTTTACAAAAAATTCATCAAGAAAGACCCGCATTTAAAGTTTTCGTTTCGAAAAAAATCTCTCCTGATTCTTTATTTAATAAAGCATTTCTAGGCAAAAATGTTGAAGTAATTGGCGAAGCATTAATTGCTTTCAAAGGCATTGATTTTACTGATGTTCCAAAGAGTGATTGGATATTTTTCACCAGCAGAAATTCAGCTCGTTTTTTCTTTAAAAAGAACCCGTCGATTGACGGGAGAAAAGTAGCTTGTGTTGGAAGTGGTACGTACCAAGAAGTGGTGAAACACGTTTCAAAAATCGACTTTGTTGGTAACGATGTTGATGTTAGAAAAGTAGGTGAAGCTTTCGCTAAAGAAGTAGGCGATGGATTGGCTCTTTTTCCGGTTTCAAACATCACACGACGAACCATTCAACAATATTTTGCCAACCCATTACAAGCTTTAGATTTCCCTACTTACGAGACCTTGGAAAAAGTAGAATTCGATATTCCTTTTTGCGATGTTTTGGTAATGACTAGTCCGAGCAGCGTGCGCGCCTACTTCACCAAATATCCCTTACAAGAAAACCAAAAGGTAGTAGCCATCGGACCAACAACAGCCAAAGAATTAGAGCTATTTGGTGTTAGAAATTATACTCAACCAAAAATTACGGGAGAGTTAGGTTTGGTGGATGAGGTGTTGAAGACGATTTAGTTTAGAATTACTTCAATTCCTTTTTAAGTTTTTTCGGACTTTGGCGCGTTTCAAATATGGTGATGATTTGAATCTCAACTGCCTTTACCCTGTAATAAATTGTAGTTTGTTTGGTAACAACACACTTATGAATTCCCTTTTGAAGATTTGAAATGGGGAATGCGTCGGGATTTACACTAATTATGTCAAGAGCTCTATCGAGTTTTCCAATAAATTCCTTTTTTACTTCAATTGACCATTCTTTTTGAAGTCGAATAAGCAAGTTATCCAACTTTACCGAAGCTCGCTTAGAAATAGAAACCTTCTTCGCCATTATCTATGCTTAGCCATAAATTTTTGGTAATCCACTTTCTCTCCTTTATCTAACTCCTCAATCCCTGCAAGTATCTCTTTCTTCTCAGATGAAGTTAACTCATTCCAAAAATCAACATCTTCTTTCTTAATGATGCTTTCTATCATCTTAATTACCGACGTATTCGTGGTATGAGAAAGATATTGAATGATATTTAACTTTCTTGTTTGGATATTCATAAAGCGAACATTTATTAAATCAAATATAAGTCATATAAGATTCAAATGAAAGAA
>Ga0208960_1001779_pt1 | contig 11277 bp, 10 predicted proteins | sample GreLakmeON33MSRF_FD_187703 | JGI IMG/M metagenome (GOLD analysis project Ga0208960, IMG submission 187703) | Freshwater lentic microbial communities from great Laurentian Lakes, MI, USA - Great Lakes metaG ON33MSRF (SPAdes) | ecosystem: Environmental > Aquatic > Freshwater > Lake | place: Great...
GATGTAGTTGATTACTTAAAACAACGAGGATCCATTGAACGCTGGCTTATCTCTTCATTTAGACGTGAAACAGTAGATGCAGTGCGAGAAATTATGCCAGAACTGAAAACAGCATGGCTAGTAATGACCCTTGATAGTCACAATTTTGAACAAATCGCTAAAGAAATGGCAGAGCAGGGTCATCACGCTTTGCATCCTTGGGTTAAATCGCTAACCGAACAACTTGTTATTACTTTTCACAAGCATGGGTTAAAAATCAATACTTGGACATGCGACAACCCGTTGCGAATGCAAGAACTAATCAGTTGGGGAGTCGATGGCATCTGCACGAACGTGCCGGATGTGGCCCTCGCAGTAATTGCCGCCAACTGAAATTAAAAAACTAAACGATTATTGGTCTGACTAGTCGCAAGGCATCTTGGCAGTGCTCGATGTGCAGAGAAGTTTGCTCGCCGAGATAATCGCCGTCTAATTGATATGGAAACGGCGCAGGAAAAGTAATTTTGACATCTTCAACATCGGTTCGAATATCTACTCCAGACGAAACGCTGATGCCGTCAGTTCGAATTGCTTGAAGAATTGTTCGGATCATTAACGGAGTAGTTAGTTTTCTAAAAGTCACCGCCACGAGTTTTTTATCTAATGAGGCAGCAGCCGACAAGTTCACAGCCTTTTTGCCGATGTACGTATATGGGTTCGAGTTGAGGACAATCGTGAAGTAACCGTTTGGAATTTTTCGTCCATCAATCTCAACATTGAAGTGCGGATATTTGCGGTTATAAGTTGCATACCAGGCTTGCATTGCCGAAAAAGCAAACAATGGCTGACCAACAATCCGTTTCAACGATGCTCGTCGCTCAACGAGTTCGACAACAGCAGCGTCATACCCGATGCCTGCATGAAAACAAAAATAGCGACCGTTAGCTCGACCCAAACTGATTGTGTGAATATTGTCGTGACTGAGCCCAGCGCCGATTTGCTGCAGTGCAACAATTGGATCATTAGACGCGCCGAGGCTGCGCACAAAAACATTTGTTGATCCGCCGGGCAACATCGCTAGCGCTGTGTTACTTCCGGCCAAACCAGTCGCGACCTCGTTAAGGGTGCCATCGCCGCCAAATGCGACCACTGCGTCCATGCCCCTTTGTGCAGCGTCTTGGGCGAATCTCGTGGCATGACCGCGTTCGTTCGTCTCAACAACCTGAACGCTGTGGTGGCGAGCGAGGTATTGGTGCACCGCCACGGTGTTTCGTGGATTCACCGAGGATGCGAACGAGTTCACAATGAGCAAGATCTGCAAGATCTTTTACGGTATCACCGGTTTACGTCGTGATTGTCGAGCGGTCTAGGTAACAATGGAGGTCATGAATATTGTCGTATGCGTCAAGCAAATCCCAGATCCAGCCAGCCCAGGTGCCCTAGACGCCTCGACACACGCCTTGAAGCGTGAAGGCAAATTAATTCTCGATGAGTCAGATGCCTACGGCGTTGAGATGGCTTTGCAACTTGTTGCAACAGCAGGTGGCGGAGAAGTAAATATTGTTTCGATGGCACCAAATGGTGAAACATCCGGAATGCGAACTGCACTCGCGATGGGCGCGGCAAAAGGTTTACTTGTAAGTGATCCGGCACTCGCGGGTTCTGATGCATTAACTACTGCAAAAGTTTTAGCTGCAGCAATTACAAAACTTGGCGGCGCAGATCTTGTGATCGCTGCAACTGAATCATCAGACGGTTACACCGGCACGGTGCCGGAGCAAATTGCCGAAGTTCTCGGATTGCCATCAGTAACTTTTGCTAAAAAAGTAAAAATTGAAGGTTCGGTTTTGAAAGTCGACCGTCAAAGCGAATCTGGTTACGACGAAGTTGAGTGCACACTGCCAGCCGTAATCAGTGTTACTGCAGGCGTCGTTGAACCGCGTTATCCAAGTTTCAAAGGAATCATGGACGCCAAGAAGAAGCCGCTTGATGTTGTAACAGCCAGCGATCTTGCTGTGACTCCAACTGGTTGGGCAGCTGCTGGTCAGAAAATTGTCAACGTCACACAAGCCGAAGCGCGCAAGGCCGGCGAAGTAATCGAAGACGATGGTGAAGCGTTTGGCAAAATAGTTGCATTTCTCGAAAATTTAAAGTTGATCTGAAAGCGACACGGTAAAACTTATGGCTATCAATAATATTTGGGTTTTCGCACAAGGTTCAAATGGCGTTGCAACAACAGGCACGCTCGAGTTGCTAACTAAGGCTCGTTCTCTTTCGAGCAAAGTCACCGCCTTTGTCGGCGGAGATGCAAGTGCATTCGCTGCGTCACTTGGTGAGCACGGTGCAACAAAGGTTTATGCAACCGGAGATCTTGCTGGCAAATTGCCAGGTGTGGCACTTGCTGCTGCGATGAAGTCGATTATCGACGGCGGAGATTCTCCAGACGTGATTATGTTTCCGCAAAACTACGAAGGTCGCGACACAATGGCACGGTTGTCGGTCAAATTAAATCGCACGGTACTTACAAACAATATTGATCTTGCCGATACGGCTGATGGTGTTGTTGCGACAACTCCAGTCTTTGGCGGAAACATTTTGGTTGCTACTGCGTTCAGTGGGCCAGGGCCACATTTGGTTTCGTTTCGCCCAAAAAGTTTTGTCGCCGAGTCTGCATCTGGTGGCGCGCCTGAAGTAGTTGCTGCAACGATTCCTGATTTGGGCACGCTAGGTGGCGCACGCGTAGTGGCGACTCATACCGAGCAAACGACCGGACCAAAACTTGACGAAGCAGCGATTGTTGTTTCGGGTGGTCGAGGTCTTGGCGAAGCAGCGAACTATTCGATGATTGAAGATCTTGCAAAACTTCTCAAGGGGGCACCTGGTGCATCACGAGCAATCGTTGACGCTGGATGGGTGCCGTACTCATATCAAGTTGGTCAGACGGGCAAAGTTGTGAAGCCAAGTGTTTATATTGCTGCAGGCATCTCTGGAGCAACACAACACATGGTTGGGATGAAGGGTTCAAAGAACATCATCGCGATCAACAAAGACAAAGAAGCACCAATTTTTGGTATTGCTGATCTCGGCATCGTTGGTGACGTTCACAAAGTTTTGCCGAAACTTATTGAAGCCCTTAAAGCTCGCGCTTAACTAATTAAACGAGTGGCCACGGGTAGTGGCGACCACTTGGATCAACCGGAAACGCCGCACCATCAACTAGCCATTTGGCTCGTTCACTAATTGCCAAAACTTCTTGCGTAGTTAATAAAGTTGCCACTTCGAGTGGCACATTTGTAATCAGTGGTTCGACAGCCTGGCGAATAGATTCTGGTAACACTTCGCCGCCAAACTCCCAGATCACAGTTCGAATTTTGAAATCTTCAGCAAAGCACAATCCGTGATCAATTCCCCATACATGTTGATCTTTATCGACTAAGACGTGTCCTGACTTACGGTCAGTGTTATTGGCAACAATGTCGAGTGCGCACATTGCACGAAATTGATCATGCAAATCTTGACGCTGTTCAAACAGGGTGAAGTAATGTTCGTCTGGGTTTGCTTCAATCAACAACTGCACCGAGCCTTCTCCATTTGGGCCGTCACGCAACACAGTTGGTGGCACACAGTTCAATCCCATTGCTTCAGATAGTCGATAGGCGGCTACTTCGCGTCGATGTAATCCTGGCGCGAAGTCCCATAACGGTTTTTCTCCACGCATTGGTTTATAAATTGCTTGGACAGTTTTGTCTTGCAGCGTTATCGAAACAAGAAATGTCGCGTTACTGCTATAAGGCATACGCATTTCGATTTGCATCTCGCCACGAAGCAAGTGATTGATCGTTGCTAGAGAATTATTTAATTCATTCGTGGACACAAATGGCCATCTTTATTAATTGGTCGACCACAGAAAATACAAGTGGGTCGACCTGAAGCAACAACATCGTCTGCATGTTCACAAAATGCTGCAGCCTGACCGCGGGTGATGTTCGCACGAATTCGTGAAACGTCTAGTGAGACGGCATTATCATCTGGCTCTTGACCGTCGGTCGCTATCGCAATTTCATCCAATTGGATAACTAGTCGGTCACTAATCGAGTCATAGGCCAAGCCAACCGTGCCGAGTACGAATTCTGGTTCAACAGGCATTGAAAGTTGCATCGCATCTTCAATTGGTCGTTGCGAAACATCCGGAGCATCTGCGAGCAGTTTGCGCAGGTATTCAGACATTGCTGCGACTTGTTCTTTTTCGCACTTTATTGAGATGCGTTGTCCTTCTGCACGAACTTGCAAAACAAAAGTTCGCTGACCAGGTTCACCAAGCGCGCCAGTCGTAAATGCGTCTGTTACATCAAATTCAAAATACAAACTCATGACATACGCAATTCGGATAGTTCGCCACCAGTTGAATTAACAGTTAGAACTACTGGCCCATAAGCCGAATATGACACGGCGCTAACCGAACAAGTGCTAATTACGATGCGTTGAAATAAATCCAGATGTGTGCCCATGGCATGAGCGACTGCTGCTTTGATCGGGTCGGCATGAGAGAAGCAAATCACAACACCACCTTTGTGTTTCGATCTCAAATCATCGAGTGTCGTGGTCATTCGAGTTTGCATCTCAGTGAAACTTTCACCATTTGGAAAGCGAAACGTACTTGGGGCGCGTTGAACAGTCGACCACTCAGGAAGTTTCATCAACTTACTTAATTCTTTGCCGGTCCAATCACCAAAATCGCATTCAAGCAGACCTTTGTTTATTAATACTTTCTGGTTAAGAAGTTTGGCCGTAGGAGCGGCCGTTTCGCGCGCTCGCTCTAAAGGTGAAGCATAGATAGCAGAGACATTTTTTAGTTTGCTTAGGCGCGCAGCGACATCTAGAGCCTCTTGCTTGCCTGTATCGCTGAGGTGCAATCCTGCGGCTCTACCGGGTAGCAACTTGCCCGTGCTCGGCGTTTTGCCGTGCCGCACCATGATTATCAGCGTCGACTTTGGGCCGGATGATTTTTTGTTTTTGCTCTTCATTGTCAGATCTTCAAACTATCGGCGTAGCGCATAATCTCGTCTTGTGAGCAAAAAACAGAACCTGGACGGCTTGGATAAATTGGCCATTGAAATAATTGACTGCCACAAGTGCCCACGTTTAGTGAGATGGCGCGAGAAAGTATCTGTCGAAAAGCGCGCTTCGTATGTGACAGAAAATTATTGGGGTAAACCAATTGTTGGTTTCGGGGATAAGCAAGCGCGAATAATAGTTTTGGGTCTTGCACCTGGAGCGCACGGGGCAAATCGCACCGGCAGGGTTTTTACAGGAGATCGCAGTGGTGATTGGCTATATCGGGCGATGCACAAGGCAGGATTGGCTTCGCAACCAGAATCTGTTTCGCTCAATGACGGCCTTACTTTACAAAATGCGTGGGTTACCTCTGCTGTGCGTTGTGCGCCACCTGCAAATAAACCAACTCCTGGTGAACGCAAAAAATGTTCTTCTTTTTTGACGCGCGAACTTGAGATGTTGACCAACGCAAAAGTAATCATCTGCCTTGGCTCATTTTCGTTTCAGGCAGTTTGTGACGAATTAAAGATTCGTCCAAGACCTAAGTTTGGTCACGGAGTTGTCGTTAATCACGATAAATATAAAATCGTCTGTTCATATCATCCGAGTCAACAAAATACTTTCACCGGAAAACTTACCGAGAAAATGTTCAACAATATTTTTAAAACAGCGCTCAAACTAGCGCGCTAATATTATAAAGCTAAAAGTTCACCGAGCCCGTAGACAACTGAGATCGCGGCTAAAAATAATCCAAACACACGTTGCAACTTTTTGTCGCTCATTTTGAGTGCCATCTTCGAACCAAGTGGTGCACCGACTACAACACCAGCGGTGAGCCAAAGTGCGAATCGCCAATCGATTCCATTTTCGAGCGCATGAGTGATCGTGCCGGGTATTGCAAAACAACCGACACAAATCAGTGAAGTAGCAACTGCGTTTTTGATAGGCAAACCAAGCCACCGCCGAAACAGAGGCACCATGATGATTCCGCCACCTATTCCCAGCAGACCAGATAATCCGCCAGCAAATATGCCAGTGAGTATCGCCAAAGTATTTTGTGATTTTTGAGTTATTACATGCTCTTCAGATAAATTTTTTGGTGAGACAACGCGAATCATATTGATTGCACTCCACATCAACAGCAGTGCAGTAAGCACCATCAATAAATGTCCGTCGCCAGGTACGCGTGGCGAAATCCACGCTCCAACAACGGCAGAAACGACACCCGCCGGCGCAGTGAACATAATCACTCTCCAACGAATTAGTTCGCCTTGGCGATAACGCCAAGAGCCGGTTACAGCCCCAGGCAGAATTGAAGGCAGTGTTGTGCCGACAGCCAACGCGGCTGAACAACCAAGTGCGCGAATCGCTGGAGTTGAAATAACTGCACCGCCTACACCGAATGTGCCAGACATGATTCCGGTTACGACGCCCGCAACAAGCGTTAAGACATCTCTAAAAAAGCCAGCGTCCATAAAATTAAAGCCTGTTAGAGCTCGTTAATGTGCCGCAGGCAAAGTGCCGTCGGCTTTTTTCTTCGGTGCTGGCACACCAACGCTGACAGCCTTGTCGGCGAACTCTGGCCAGCGTCGACGACTGACGATGCTTAAGAGTCGCAACAGTTTCATCGCCGTGGCATCTGTTTCTGCCGGACGGGCGATTATTGATCCGTCTTTGATCATTCGATTCATTACTTCTTCGCCAAGTTCGGTTCGCACCACGCAAAGGGTCCAGTCGTTGTCTTCGCCGATACCGCCAGTTGAAATATCTGCGTGCTCGGCGGCGAAGTCTGGACACATTTTGCAACCCTCGCGTGTCCATTTGTGACATTCTTTTAGATCTATCTCGTGGTACGAGCCGTCCTTCATCCAAATTTGAAACACACCTTTGATGTTCATCTTGACCATTTCTTCTTTTTTCAAACCGTATTTCGCCAAGAACAGTTCTTCAAAAATTGCATCGTCAAAAGTTTTTGAACATAGCAAACCAATATTGAACAAAAATGGCTTACCGATCTTTCCGACTTTACGCTTCCACATGATTGGCAAAGCAGAAGACTGGCAACTCATACCCACAAGCGCGAGACGGTTTAGACCTTCTTTTTGTGCATCACGAATCGCCAAAGTATTCGCCGAATATGTATAGCGGCTTCCTGAAGAGGCGAGCACTTCTTCTGGCGTTCGTGCGAGACCCGGCAACGCCTTCCATGAAGAACCATCACCCTCAACAAAACTTGTCAACGCCGCGTCGATGTAATCGTGTTTCAACAACCAGATCAACATCGCACCAACGAATCCACCGTCTTGACCTTTTTTATGAGTCTGCTCGTCGGCGGCACGCACCATAAGAAGTTGCTTGTACTGCCCGTACATCTCTTCGTCTTTGCGTTCGCGACCGAACAAATGCATGTCGGCCTCTGGCTCCCATGCGCGAAACCGTGGGCATGCTCGTGTGCAACTTGTGCAACCTTTTTCGCCGTGACCGCAATTATCAAGACCAAGATCTTCTTCTAGATGAAATGGTTTGTACTTTCCTTCTTCATGTTCGTAACCGATCACATCATGCGGACAAGAAATAACACACGCAGCACATCCCGTGCACAATCCAGTGTTAATTACTTCTTCGTAAAGTTCTTTCCATTGATATGTCCAGCGCTCAGTTGCGGCCGGTGGGTTATCTGTCAAAGTCATGCTTGAACTTTAGGCTGTCGAGCAGGCTCTGCCCCTAATGAAGCAAAACTTAACGAAGTGCGCGCCTAACTCGTTCGCAGGCTTGAAGCGAAATTTTTCGCCCGAGACGATCTGAAACCTCGAACTCGTTGTGCACTTGCGCATTAATAGTTGAGATTTTGGCATGGTGGATAATTACTTTGCTTCGTGCCAAGCCAGCGGTGATATCCCGCAACAATCCTTGGCGGTCGGTACCCTCGATTCGCACGATCGAGTGCCACGGGTGTGCACTCTGGTCAATAGTTACCGAAAGATTTAGCGAGCCACGTTGCACATTTGCAATGCGGCCGCGCAACGAGTCTCTAACCGCGCCGTCAAGCGCGAGCAGGTTTGGTTTTTGTGCACTACGCACAATAAATGTGTCAATCACCGCGCCGTCAGGCCAAGTCGCAATGTCGGCATTGATTACATTCAATTCAAGAGACGCAAGCGCACCCGATAATCGTGCCAACAATGCCGATCGGTCTTTGGTCGCAATGTTTACCATCCATTCGTGTTCATCGTTTGCCATTCCGCGAACTGCAACCCGAGCCTGTCCAGGGCGCGGAAGTGGCTCGACAAGTTCTGCGTGACGAACTAGTTCTTCTGGCGAATGAGTCAGCACATAGCTTGCAGGTGAATTTGAAATTCGTGCATGAATATTGGCGTCAGTTACCAGCGCTTGGGCGGCCTGCATTCGCACTTCAAGTGGATCATTTGAACTTGAATCAATCAGATCAGGATGTGCGAGAACTTCTTGAACACTAGTAACGATTTGAATCAGAGCAAGATGTTGTGTCTCATTAATGTTGTCTCGAGCGTTCATTAATTGTCGACATTGTTCAACGGTCTTTGGACTTTTAAGGTGATTTGCGATCTGGGTAATCAGTCGATCTGTAATTTGTAATGGCTCAACCTGCGTAATTGAATGCAACATTGCGCTGCCTTCAACCAACATCGTGATCTCCGAAGTAGTTGCGAGATCTAAACCAAGCCGATGCACGGCCTGTGACCAATTGGCGCCTGCATCATCGATATCTTTAGCAAACGCCGCCAGCACAATTTCGTCATCGTCAGTTGTAGTTGTTGATGCATTTGAGCAAATCGCGTCAACAGTAGGAAACCGTAACGAATGGGTCGGGTCAAGTTCGGTGGCATCACTTGAGCGAGCAGACATTGCGCTGGCAACTTCAGGTAGCGCCCGAGAAATTAAACCAATAGTGTCAAGAAATCGCCACGAGCGAGCCGAGCCAAATCGCAGAACGCGCAGTAATCCGACAGTTGCAGATTTATTCCAACTCAAAGTTACATTGCGATGAAGCGCAAACCAGTCAAGCATTTTGTCATTTGGTCGTGCATCAGAAACAAGCAGTGCAGTATCGAGCCCGAGTTCGACGAGCATTTGCACAGGAGGCGTGCCGTTTAGAGAGATGACTCCGTCGCTTACTGATAGCCATCCGTTCGCAGGTTCTTGAGAAACTAAATCAGAAATGTCAATTGCAGATTGCTCTTTGCCAAGGCGCCAACGCAACAGTGGCGGGGCAATCAATGTTGTTATAAGCACAACAACTAAAAGCGATCCATATAAATTTTCGTCAAGAACTCCAGTGCGCAAACCGATCGTGGCAAAAATCAAACCGACTTCTCCGCGGGGCAACATACCAAAACCGATTGCTAATTTGTCAGCCCTCACACCGAATGCTCCGACTGATGAAATTAGTTTGCCAAAAATAGCAACTGCGCTAAGCGCAGCAGCGATGCCGAGAACTTTTGCATTCGCCATACTTGAGATATCTGTGTTGATACCGATATTTAGAAAAAATATTGGGATGAAAACTTGACCCAGTGAGTTGACATCGCGCTCAACGCGTTCGTGTGCGACAATCCGTCGCAGCGAAAACCCAGCTACGAAGGCTCCGATTATTGGTGCAAGATTCGCAGCGTTGGCCAAAACAGCAAAGCCCAGCGTGATGCCGATTGCGACAACCGGAATCGTCGCAGATGATTTACTAAGTTTTGCAATTCTCGAAAACAGAGCCGGAAATATTGTGAGCCCGATTGTGCTGGTGATAACGAGAAACACAACAGCAAGTGCGGTAGTCGAAACGATTGTGCCGATGCCAACTGACCCGCGTTCAACGATGCGTGTGATTACCGTCAGAATTATTAAACCCAAGACGTCGTCTGCCACAGCCGCGCCAAGAACAATGCGTGCTTCAACTGTTGCCAGTGCGCGCAAGTCGCCGAAAACTCGGGCTGTGATGCCAATGCTCGTGGCAGTTAGTGCGGCGCCCAAAAATAGTGACGGCATAATTTCGTTGCCGAACAAAACGCTTGTGCCGACACCTAAAACCATCGGCGCAACGACACCGATTACTCCGACAATTAGCGAAGCACGACCAACATTTTTCAATTCAATTATGTCAGTTTCAAGACCAACTTGCAGCAATAAAATAATTACACCCAGTTCGGACATTACATACAAAATCTCATTCGTACTTACTAAGCCAAGAACCGAATTGCCAATCAATATTCCGGCCAGAATTTCGCCGATTACTGCGGGTATTGCCAATCGATCTGAGATTTCGGCGGCGACTTTAGCAACGATCAAAATAATCGCTAAGTCAAGCAAAACTTGGCTGATATCAATGCCACCAGCGACTGCAGTATTTTCAAGTAAAGAAACAAAGTCGGCTTTCACAATGCACACAACGATACAAGCCTTATGTTGCTGGAGTTTTAACAGGGTGTGTAAGTTGTGTGCAGATTGTGATTTGTCACATGTTTGCGGATGGACTCAATGACTCAAAACCAGTAAGAATAGTTAGATGTTGACCTACACCCCAGAAGCCCAAGCCCGCCGAGAAGAAATTCGTGCTTGGCTCAAAGACAACCTTCCACCGAAGTGGTTTGATAAAGACCACGAGATGACACCGGCTGAGCGAAAAGAATTCAACGCCTCATGGCCCGACAAATTATTTGCTGGTGGATGGATTTGTGCAACGTGGCCAAAAGAGTATGGCGGCAAAGGTTTGAGTACTTTAGAGGGCGTTGTCTTGGCTGAAGAATTCGCCAACGCAGGTGCACCGATGCGCGCCGATTTTTTTGGCGACACACTTGTTGGCCCGACATTGTTGCAATGGGGCACCGAAGAACAAAAGCAAGAGTTTCTGCCAAAAATTCTGAGTGGCAAAATGAGTTGGTGCCAAGGTTTCAGCGAGCCAAATAGTGGTAGCGATCTGGCCAGTGTTAAAACATCTGCTGTGCTCGACGGTGATGAATGGATTATTAACGGACAAAAAGTATGGACGACACAGGGTCATCACGCAGATTATTGCTTCTTGCTAACTCGCACCGATAAAGATTCGCCGAAGCACAAAGGCATTTCATATTTGTTGGTGCCGATGAAGCAACCGGGCATTGAAGTACGTGGCATCACACAACCAGACGGCACAGCAGAGTTCTGCGAAGTGTTCTTCACTGACGCGCGTTGCCCGAAAGACAACGTGGTTGGTGGCGTAAATAACGGTTGGAA